>Ga0081538_10001195_pt1 | contig 27357 bp, 26 predicted proteins | sample TabmetS5T2R1_FD_71022 | JGI IMG/M metagenome (GOLD analysis project Ga0081538, IMG submission 71022) | Tabebuia heterophylla rhizosphere microbial communities from the University of Puerto Rico - S5T2R1 | ecosystem: Host-associated > Plants > Roots > Rhizosphere ...
TCCTCCACGCTGACCGTCACCGCGCACCTCCACGCATCGGGAGGTGCGATCATTGGTCAAACCCGCCCAAAACCGCCAACCGGCCACGTCAGCTCGGGGGTCCGAGGGCGAAGCCCTCACTGGAGGACTGTGGGGGTTTGTGGGGATATGAGGACTGCGTGCGGGTCGCCGAGGGCGGTGAGGACCCCGACGGGCGCCGTGAGTGGATGGGCGATTGGGATCCCGAGGGCTTCGACCTCGAGCAAGCACGGAAGGCGTTCGACTACTGAGGCCTGGGACGCTATCCGAGCGCAACGCTAACCGCGCCGGTGCGTCGAGGGCCTGACGAGGAGCCGCACTCGTCGGGCCCGCTGCTAGCCCAGGGGCGCCGTACCAAAGGAAGGCCCTGGTCAAGCCAGGGCCTTCCGGGCGGGGTGCACTTAGATGTCGAAGTAGAGGTGGAACTCGTGTGGGTGGGGGCGGAGGCGGATGGCCGCGACTTCACGGTCGATCTTGTACTCGATCCAGGTGTCAATGACGTCCTGGGTGAAGACTCCACCCTCGAGCAGGAAGTCGTGATCGCCGGATAGCGCGGCGAGCGCCTCCTCAAGACTGGCGGGGACGCTCGGCAAGCCCGCGAGCTCCTCGGGCGGAAGATCGTAGATGTCCTTGTCGACCGGGTCCGGAGGCTCGATCTTGTTTTTTACTCCATCGATGCCGGCCATGAGCATCGCGCTGAAGGCGAGGTACGGGTTGCATGAGGGGTCCGGCGGGCGGAACTCAATCCGTTTCGCCTTAGGTGAGCGCGAGTACACCGGGATCCGGCAGCACGCCGACCGGTTCCGCTGGCTGTACACGAGGTTAATGGGTGCCTCAAAGCCAGGGACGAGCCGGCGGTAGCTGTTCGTTGTCGGCGCCGCGAAGGCGAGGATCGCCGGGGCGTGTGTGAGCAGCCCACCGATGTACCAGCGGGCCATATCCGATAGCTGGGCATAGCCCTGCTCATCGAAGAACAATGGCTCGTCACCATTCCAGAGCGACTGGTGAACATGCATCCCTGAGCCGTTGTCCTCAAAAATCGGCTTAGGCATGAACGTCACAGTTTTGAGGTACTTTCGCCCGACATTCTTGATGATGTACTTGTAGAGCATCAGCTTGTCCGCCATGCGCAGCAGCGTGTCGAAGCGCATGTCGATCTCAGCCTGGCCCGCGGTGCCAACCTCGTGGTGCTGAACCTCGATCTGGATGCCTGCGCGCTCAAGCTCGGCGACCATCTCTGAGCGCAGGTCCTGGTAATGATCCGTAGGGGGTACTGGGAAATACCCTTCCTTGTACCGCGGCTTATACCCGAGGTTCGGCCCCTCGTCCTTGCCTGAGTTCCACTGCCCCTCGACTGCGTCGATGAAGAAGTATGAAGAGTTCTGGGTTGTGTCGAAGCGGACATCGTCGAGAATGTAAAATTCAGCCTCAGGGCCAAAGTATGCGGTGTCAGCAATGTTAGTCCCACGCAGATACTGCTCAGCCTTAGCAGCGACGTAGCGGGGATCGCGGGTGTATGACTCTCCGGTGACTGGGTCCCGGACAAAGCAGTTGATGATAAGGGTTGGATGCTGGCGGAACGGATCGATCACTGCGGTATCCGGATCCGGGATCAACAGCATGTCGGATTCCTGGATCTCCTGGTATCCACGGATCGACGAGCCATCAAACCCAAGGCCATCCTCAAATACATCTCCGGTCAGCTCGTGCGCCGGGACTGTGAAATGCTGCATAAGGCCTGGCAAATCACAGAAACGAAAATCGATGAATTCGATTCCCTCATCCGACACCTTCGACAGGACGTCGTCTGGTGAGCTTCCCAACGTTGCTCCTTTGTTCTGTCGTACCGGTTTCTTGATCATACCGGTCCGCGCCCCTCTAGTCGTGCGTCCTCGTCAACTGCCCACGGCGGCCGGGAGGTCCACCCCCTGGGATATCCCCCCGAGCCGCTGTTGGGGTCAGGGAGCCAACCACCTGATAGCCGCGGATGCGACGAGGAAGGCACCACGGGATCCACGGTACGGTCAGGGGGTGTCTCGATCATTTCTTTAGAGTTTCGGGCGTGTTACGCAGCGGGGGGAAGAGGCACAAAAGCGCAGGTCACAGGTGGAATGGACGTGGCTGCTCCAGCCCGCGCTGGGGACAAGGTCATTGCTGAGGCGACGTCGAGCGCTGTGGGCTCGGGTTGGGGGGTCCCTCACCATTCTCAGCGCGCATCCGCACAGTGCGCTGCGGGAAGGGAATCTCGATGCCCTCTTCGTCGAATGCCTTTTTGATCCGGGCGCGGAGCTCACGGTTGACCGCGAACTGTCGACCGGGATCGGTCTTGACGACAAGCCGTATCACAACCTCGCTAGGGCCGAAGTCCTCAACGCCCCAGACCTCGGGCTCCTCAAGGATACGCTCTGACCAAGGCGCCTCTTGCCATAGCCCGTCGGCGACCCGCTTGATCACTGCTGAGGCGTGGTCAACATCGGTCTCGTAGGCCACCCCAATATCGATGAGCGATCTGGCCCATTGATGGCTCTTATTCCCTACTGCGCGGATTTCGCCGTTTGGGACATACCAGACAGTACCCATGACGTCACGCAAACGGGTGACACGCAGGGTGACTGACTCAACGACGCCGCTCACTGGTGTGGTGCCCTCACCAAGATCGACAACATCGCCGACCCCATATTGGTCCTCGAGCAGGATGAACATCCCGGATAGGAAGTCTTTCACAAGGCTCTGCGCGCCGAAGCCGAGCGCGACTCCGACGATCCCCGCGCCAGCGATCAATGGGCCGATCTGGACCCCCAGCTGCCCGACGACGAGTATGAACGCGATCGAGAAGATCACCACCGTCGACACGCTGCGGAGCACCCCGCCGACGGTCTCTGTCCGCATCGTGGCGCGCGCGAGGTCGATTGGCCCGGTGCTGGCGAGTGGGCCGCGCCCGCGGAGCGCGCCGAGCTTGGCGAGGCCCTGCTCCTTAAGGTCGTGGATAAAGCTCCTGATCATCCGGCGGACGAGCCGGTTGACGATATACGCGATGACGCAGATCAGGATGATACGGAGCACCGCTGGGATGATCGTGCCTGCGGGGGCCGCAATCGATTCTGGCGCGAATCTCGCGAAGAAGTCGCAGAGCGCTGGCGATCCGCTGTGCGAGCATGCGGGAGTTTGGGCCACGACGGCGGCTGCGAACGAAGGGATCATGAGGAGATGACTCCACGCCTGGGAATGTGACGTCTCCAGTGAGCCTACCGGGGCTTGATCCCCAGACAAATTCGGGAGCGGGTTCACGCCTAGCCGGCGCGCTCGTCCGCGTGGACGCAAGAATCCCAGACGCCAGCGCTCTGCGCTTGGCGCCCCGCCCTGTACGACGAGCGCACGAGCGGTCCGGACTCGACGTGGTCGAAGCCCAGCTCATGGCCGTAAGCGGCATAACAAGCAAACTCATCAGGCGGTACATAGCGCTGGAGCGCGAGGTGACGGTGCGTTGGTTGGAGGTACTGGCCGATCGTGAGGATGGTGACGCCGGCCGCCCGGAGGTCGCGCATCGCCTCGCGGACCTCATCCTCGGTCTCTCCCATGCCGAGGATAAGGTTCGATTTCGTCGCGCAGCCGGCCGGTAGCCACGCTCGGGCGCGCTGGAGCAGCTGCAGGCTGCCGTCGTACGTGAACGCTGGACGGATGTGGCGGAAGAGCCGCCGCACGGTCTCCAGGTTGTGGGAGAGGATCTCCGGCGCGGCACCGGTCACCTGGCGGAGCGCGTCGGGGTCGCCACGGAAGTCGGGGATGAGGAGCTCGACCCCGCAGGACGGGAGGAGCGCTTTGATCTGGCGGAGCGTCTCCGCGAACAGCCACGCGCCACCATCAGAGAGGTCATCGCGAGCGACACCAGTCACGACCGCGAAGTTCAACCCCATTGCGGCGATGGCCTCCGCAACGCGGCGCGGCTCATCGGTGTCATACCCCTTGGGCTTGGCGGTCGCGATCGCGCAGAACCCGCATCGGCGGGTGCAGTCCTCACCGCCGATGAGGAAGCTCGCCTCGCGGTCCTCCCAGCACTCATGGATGTTCGGGCAGGCCGCCTCCTCACACACTGTGTTGAGCGCCAACCCGCGTATCGTCTGCTTGAGCTGGCGGTAGTTCGGGCCGGCGAGCGGCACCCGGCGCCCCAGCCACGACGGCTTTCGCGCAGCAATCTGTGGAATCCCCACCAGGGTCAGCCGGGTCGCGTGCTCAGGAACGATCGACGTCATCGAAGCCCCAGTTTAGGAGGCCGTGTACGCCCCATGGGCGAGCCAACCTGAGCCCATGGGGAAGAAGTCCACAGGCGTGGCTTTCAACGCGCTGCGCCACTCCATGGGTGATAAAACTGAGAGGACGACATCCCATGGGTGGGGGGAAGGACGTATGGGCAGCGCGTCACACGTACGGGGGGTCTTGCTCGTGGTGGTGCTGGCCCTGCTCGTCGCGGCTTGTGGAGGGGAGCGGCAGAGATCAGCGGGCAAGCCGGTTAAGGGCGGCATGCTCGTCTACGGCATTGAGCAGGAGCCCAATGTCCTCAACCCAGCGACACAAGAGAGCTTCAGCGCCAAGAAGGTCACCCTCACCACGTTGTACCCACTCTGGCGAGTGACGCCGGACTTTCACTATGAGCCGCTGCTACTCGATGGCGAGCCTGAGGTGAGCCCGCCAGGCCAGCTGCCCTTCACGGTCACGTACCGGCTCAGGAAGGAGGCGACATGGAGCGATGGGGTGCCGATCACCGCGGAGGACGTCCAGTTCACGCTTGATACTTGCCTGAACCCTGCTTTTGAGATCACCTCGCGGTTAGGCTGCGTCGATGTCGAGCGCACGAACATCATCGACGACAAAACGATCGAATTCATCTTCACCCGACCTTTCGCGCCGTGGCGTAACCTGTTCGCGTTCTCCTCCGGGGTCATCCTTCCTAAGCATGCGCTGGAAGGTGAGGATTTCGACAAGGTCTGGAACGACGCGATCATCAACCCAAAGAACGGGCAACCGATCGCGAGTGGCCCGTTCATCTTCAAAGAGTGGAAGAAGGGCGAACAGCTCACGATCGTCCGGAACCAAAACTTTTGGGGTCCAACACCGCACCTTGACCAGATCGTATTCCGTCCCCTTCCAGACGTGAACACGCTGATCCAGCAGTTCCGCGGTGGCGAGATCGACGCGATGGACCTCCAACCGCAACTCGGCATCGTCGAGCAGATCAAGGGGCAAAGAGGGCTAAACCTGCAGGTCAACATCGGACCGCAGTGGGAGCACATCGACTTCAACTTGGCCCGGGGCGCGCTGTCCAAGCCGTTCGTCCGCCAAGCGATCGCGATGGGCATCGACCGTGAGCAGATCACCAGGGACCTGCTCGGTCCGATCTCCCCGGAGATCGAGCCGCTGAATAACGTGATCTGGATGACTGACCAGCGAGCGTACACCGACAACTGGAGCGATGTGATCGGCTTTGACCCGGAGAGCGCCATCACGCTCCTGCAGGACAACGGCTGCACGCGGGGCTCAGACGGCATCTTCTCATGTGATGGTCAACGGCTTGAGTTTGACTTTGTCACTACGGGTGGAAATGAGCTGCGTGAACTCACGTTTGAGGTCGTACAGCAGCAGCTCCGGCAGATCGGCGTCCAGGTGAACGCTGACTTTGGTGAGGGCGCCACGGTCTTCAACCGGCTCGTCGTCAAGGACTACGACATATTTCTCTTCGCCTGGGTCGGCGCGCCTGACCCGTTCACGGGCGACACGATCTGGCAGTGCGTCCAGACCACCGGGCCGGATAGCCAGAACTACACGGGCTTCTGCGATCCAAAGGTTGACCAGGTGCTGCAGCAGCAGGTCTACACGCTTGATCCCGGCGAGCGCGCAGCGCTCTACAATGAGGCCGATAACCTGATCGCCAAGAGCGTGCCTATTGTGCCGCTTTATCAGAAACCCGTATACCTCGCATGGAGCGGTGATTTCACCGGCTTCAAAAACAACACGACCCAGTGGGGATCGACGTGGAATGTCGAGCAGTGGGCAAGGATTGGGCGGTAGGCGGCACCGAGGAGAACGCGCACCATGCTGACGCTCGTTGGACGTCGGCTGCTCTCCAGCATCCTGGTGCTGCTGCTCGCGACCGGGGTGATTTTCTTCGGCGTCACGAGCATCGGGGATCCTCTGGCCACATTGCGCCAGCGTCCCGGGGTCTCGCAGCAGACGATCGACAGCATCGTCGCGCGCAAGCATCTCGACGAGCCGGGGCCCATCCAATACGGGTACTGGCTGCGCGATGTGGTGACCGACGGGTTTGGCACGACGTTGCTCAGCGATCAGCCAATCTGGCCAGAGCTACGGCGCGCGCTGTGGTTCACGCTCCAACTGGTGCTCACCGCGGAGGTGATTGCGCTCGTCGTGGGTGTCGGGCTCGGAGCGCTCTCAGCGAAGCGCCAATACTCGGCGCTTGATTACTCGACGGCAGCGGTCGGCTTCCTCGGCTACTCGGTCCCAATCTTCTGGTTCGCGCTGGTACTCCAGGTGATCTTCACAAACCTGTTCCGCGCGACTGGTGTCCGGATCTTCTACACGGCAGGGCTCAGTTCGCCAGAGGCAGGCACCGGGCTGGCATTTCTCGTTGACAGGGCGCAGCATCTCGCTCTGCCCGTGATCGCCCTCGCCTACGTTCACGTCGCGCTCTACAGCCGGTACATGCGGGCCTCGATGCTGGAGGTGGCGGCAGCCGACTACGTCCGGACCGCGCGGGCGAAGGGCCTGCGGGAGTCACAGATCACCCGCAAGCATGAGGTCCGCACCGCGCTCATCCCGGTCGTCACGCTCGCGGCGCTCCACGTTGGGGCGGTGTTCAGCGGCGCGATCGTGACCGAGACAGTGTTCTCGATCCCAGGGATGGGGTCGTTTTTCATCGAGTCGCTCCAGCAGCGGGACACCTACCAGATCATGGCGTTCTTAGTGATGAGCGCCCTGTTCATCATTGGCGGAAACCTCATGGCCGACATCGCATACGGCTACCTCGACCCGAGAATCCGCCAGCCCCCCACGACTCAGGGGGTTGGGGGGAGGCCCCCCACGACTCAGGGGGTTGGGGGGAGGCCCCCCACGAGCCGTGGCTGAGGCCATCGAGCTATACCGGGAGGGGTTGCGGTTCCGGGCTCGCAGCCAATGGGAGCTGGCCTGGCGGAGGTTCGTGCGGCACAAGCCCGCGATGTTCAGCTTGGTCCTGCTCCTGATGATCTGCGGGGCGGCGCTCTTCGCGCCGCACATTGCCCCATACGGGCTCAATGAGCAGGATCTCGCCAGAGGCAGCCAAGCGCCGACGCTCCGCGGGTTGCACCTCTTCGGCACCGACAGGCTCGGCCGTGACTACCTCAGCCGTGTCCTCTACGGCACCAGGACCACGGTATGGGTCGCGCTCGTCGTCGCGTTGCTCTCGACGGCGATTGGCACAACTCTTGGCGCGGTCGCCGGCTACTACCGCGGTTGGATTGACAGCCTGCTCATGCGGCTGGTCGACTTTGTTCTCTGCCTGCCGTTCCTTGCAGTCCTCCTGATCGCTGCGGCGTTCCTAGGACGAGGTTCGCCGTTCCGGGTGGCGGTGATCCTTGCGCTGCTGTTGTGGACGACGATCGCCCGTATCGTGCGGGGCCAGTACTTGTCCCTGCGGGAGCAGGAGTTCGTCGAGGCCGCGCGTGCTGCGGGCGCGAGCGACGCGCGGATCATGTTCCGGCACATGCTCCCGAACAGCTTGGGTCCGATCATCGTGAACGCGACGCTTACTGTGGCGCTGGCGATCCTGCTGGAGGCGACGCTGTCGTTCCTTGGATTCGGCATCCAGCCGCCGACCCCGGCGCTCGGCAAGCTGATCGACGACGGCAAAGGCGCGATGCTCACCCAGTGGTGGCTCGTCGTAATGCCAGGGGTGGTGATCGTGGTGATCTGCCTGTGCGTCAACTTCATCGGCGACGGCTTGCGCGATGCGCTCGACCCGAGGCAGGCCCGGCGATGAGCACGCCCGTCTTGTCCGTGCGCGACCTCACCATCGAGTTCGATACCGCCGACGGCGTCGTGCACGCGGTGGATGGCGTGACCTTCGATCTCTTTCCGGAGCAGACGCTCGGGATCGTCGGGGAGTCGGGGTCGGGTAAGACCGTGACCGCGCTCTCGATCCTCGGGCTGATCCCGCAGCCACCTGGCCGGATCGTGAGCGGCGCGGTCCTCTACAGTGGCCTCGATTTGCTCCGGCTGGGGCAAGCCGAGCTTCGCCGCGTGCGGGGCAAGGATCTCGCGATGGTCTTTCAGGACCCGCTGACCTGCATGAACCCCGTGCTCACTGTGGGCTGTCAGATCGCTGAGGCGCTCAAGGCGCATGACCCCGCGCTGGGGCGCGCCACGGCGCGGGCACGGGTGGCCGAGCTGCTCGAGCTGGTCGGCGTTCCCCACCCGCAGGCGCGGGCAGGCCAGTATCCCCACCAGCTCTCCGGCGGGATGCGCCAGCGGGCGATGATCGCGATGGCGGTGGCGAACCAGCCGCGGGTCCTCATCTTGGACGAGCCCACTACCGCCCTCGACGTCACCGTCCAAGCTCAGGTCATTGACGCGCTCCGGACCGCGCAGCGCGAGACAGGCGCGGCGACGATCCTCATCACGCATGACCTCGGGCTGATCGCCGAGCTCGCCGACCGCGTCGCGGTGATGTACGGCGGCCGGGTGGTGGAGGCAGGCGACGTGTTCCAGGTCTTCAGCGACCCGCGGCACCCGTACACCGTGGGGCTCATGTCGAGCCTGCCCCGCCTTGACGTCGACGTTGAGCGCCTGTCACCGATCGACGGGCAGCCCCCCAGCTTGATTGATCTCCCGCCAGGTTGCGCGTTCCATCCGCGGTGCCGGCTGTCGGCGGGCCGGGCGCAGTGCCGCCAAGCCATCCCCATGTTGCTGCAGGCCGCGCCGGGGCAGTTCTCGGCCTGCCACTTTCACGCCGAGGTCAGTTCGCTCCGGGTGGCGATCGAGGCCGAGATTGGCCTGACGGGTACGCGATGAGCCTGGAGATGCCCAAGGAAGCACCCAAGGAGGCGCCCCCTGGGACCGAGGTGCTGCGCGTCGAGGGGCTCGTGAAACACTTCCCGGTCCGCCAGGGCAGATCTGGTCTTGTGCGGGCTGTCGACGGAGTGAGCTTCTCGCTGGGCGCGGGTGAGGCCCTCGGCCTGGTCGGCGAGTCGGGCTGTGGCAAGTCGACGGTTGCCCGTACGGTCTTGAAGCTGCTTGAGCCCACGGCCGGGCGGATCCTGCTGCGGGGCGCCGATATCACCGGCTACACGCGGCGGCAGATGCGCGCGGTGCGCCGGGAGATGCAGATCGTCTTTCAGGATCCACTCGCGTCGCTCAACCCGCGGATGACGGTCTGGGACATCATCGCTGAGCCTCTGCGGATCCACGGCGCCTACGCGAGCGGGGGCCGCGAGTGGGTGGCGGAGCTGCTCCGGCTCGTTGGGCTCAGCCCCGAGCACGCCAACCGTTTTCCTCACGAGTTCTCTGGCGGTCAACGGCAGCGGGTCGCTCTCGCCCGGGCGCTCTCCCTGCGCCCCCAGGTGCTCGTCTTGGACGAGCCGGTCTCTGCCCTCGACGTCTCGATCCAGGCACAGATCACCAACCTGCTGGGCACGCTCCAGCGAGAGCTTGGGCTCGCCTACCTGCTGATCGCGCACGACCTCGCGATGGTGCGCCATGTCTGCGATCGAGTCGCGGTGATGTACCTCGGCAAGATCGTCGAGATCGGCGGCACCCGCGACCTCTACCGCTGGCCGACCCACCCGTACACCCAAGCGCTGCTGTCAGCCGTGCCAGTCCCCGATCCGGCCCGCCGCGACCGCCGCGCTCGGATCGTCCTAGGCGGCGACGCGCCAAGCCCCGCTAACCCGCCATCGGGCTGCCGCTTCCGTACTCGTTGCTGGAAGGCGCAGGCCCGCTGCGCCGTGGAGGAGCCCGCGCTCATAGACAGGCTCGGCCACCCGAGCGCTTGCCATTTCCCCGAGCACGCCGGTTGACCTTCGAGTCACGCAGAGGTCAGGGCCAGGCCGAGGTCAGAGGGGCGGGCTGGGTGGACTGGACGGTCGAGGGTATCGCCAAGGTGGGCGACCAGCCGGCGGCGGACCTCGGTGAGCGTCGTGTCTACTCCGAGCGACGCCAAGGAGCAGACCTCCGCCTCGTGAATCCCGCAGGGGACGATGCCGTCGAAGCCGGACAGCTCCGTCGTGACATTGAGGGCGAGGCCGTGGGTGGTCACACCGCGGCGGACACGGACGCCGACCGCAGCGAGCTTGGCTTTCCCGACCCACACGCCGGCGCGTCCGTTGATCGGCTGGGCCTCGATCCCGAACGACGCGGCCGTCCGGATACAGGCCTCCTCAAGAGCCGAGACGTACGCGCGCACTCCACGCGGCTGGGTAAGCCGGATGATCGGGTACGCGACCAGCTGGCCCGGCCCGTGGTACGTCAGGTCACCGCCACGGTCGACCACAACGACGCGGATGTCGGGCCGGGTGCCGCGCAGGTTGCGGGCGAGGTCGGCGTGCCGGCCAGCCGTATACACGGGATCGTGCACGAGCGTGAGCAGGACATCGTCGATCGCATCCTCGTCACGGGCAGCGGCGAGCAGGCGCTGCCAGCGCCACGCCTCCTCGTAGACGACCTCTCCCGCCCAGACCGACAGCATCGAGGGGCTCCTCCCTCCGCGGGCTAATACCCGACCTCCGCAGCCCAGTCGTGGGTCTCGACCGTCTCCTTGACGGCGGTCACGAAGCGCGCGGCATCGGCACCATCGATCAGCCGGTGATCGTAGGTCAGGCACAGATACACCATGTCGCGGATTGCAATAGCGGGGCTGGTGGAGTCCTCTACCACGACCGGGCGCCTCTGGATTTTGCCTGTGGCGAGGATCGCGACCTCGGGGTAGTTCAGGATCGGCGTGTCGATGAGGACTCCACGGCTGCCGGTGTTCGTCATCGTGAACGTGCCACCCCGCAGGTCGGAGATCTCAAGCTTGCCCCCGTCCTTGGCCTGGCCGCGGGCCTTGTCCGCGGCTACGGCGATCGCCCGCGCGAGCCCGGCGAGCGACAGGTCGTCTGCGCCCTTGATGTTGGGGACGATCAGCCCTTTGGCCGTGTCGACCGCGATGCCGAGGTTCACATAGTCGTGATAGGTGACCTTGCTAGCCTCGAAGTCGGGCAGCGCATTGACCTGGGGATGGCTGCGAATCGCGAGGATCGCTGCGCGGCAGAAAAACACGAACGGTGACAGCGACACGCCCTCTCGGGCGCGGAATTCGTCCTTGATCTGGCTACGGAGCCGCATGATCTCGGTGGCGTCGGCCTCCTGCACGGTCGTGAGCTGAGCTGATGATTGCAGCGACTCCATCATCTTGGCTGCGGTCCGCTGCCGGATCCGTGATAGCTCCTCGACCCGGGTCCGCTCGTCGTGGGCGATGGCCGGGCGCGGGCTCGGTTGGGACTTCGGTGTAGGGCCGCCGGGGCCTGGCGCATCGGGCGTGGCCTTGGCGGGCGTGCTCAGCGCCGCCTCGACGTCGTCCCGGGTGATCCGCCCACCCAAACCAGATCCCGGGATCTGCGACACGTCGAGGTCATGCTCGGCGACCATGCGCCGCACAAGTGGCGACATCGGCACACCAACGGCATCGGAGTCCCCGTTCGGCTCCGCGGCCTGCTCAGTCCGCTGGGGCGCCCGCGCCTGGGCTGCCGGCTCAGGCGCGGGCGAGGCCGCTGCGTGAGGCTCAGCCGCCTCCTCGTCCTCGCCGATGACCGCAACGACGGTGCCAACGTCGACGGTCTCATCGACCTGGACCTTAATCTCTTTAAGGACCCCGCGGACGGGCGCGGGGACCTCGGTGTCGATTTTGTCCGAGCTCAGCTCGAACAGTGGCTGGTCGGCCTCGACCCGCTCGCCGACCTCGACGAGCCACGCGGTGATAGTGCCCTCGGTGACGCTCTCACCGAGCTCGGGGAGGGTGACCTCAACTGCCACAGCTGTGCTCCTTAGTCGATTATCCCTGCGCAGAGGCTGTTCAGTGGCGGGCGCCTCGCGTCCTCGGCGCCGCATCGGCTTCTTCGGTCCGCCCAGCCGGCGAGGGCGGTCAGTCTCGAAATTGGTCGTGGGGGCGTTTCGTCGCAGTCGGCGGTGCTCGGCCATTGCAGTCGTCTCTCTCGCCCGAGGCTGTCAGGTGTGCAGTGGCTTGCCCGCGAGCGCGAGGTGAGCCTCGCCGACCGCCTCGGTGAGCGTGGGGTGGGGGTGGATGAACTCAGCCACCTCGGTCGGCAGCGCCTCCCAGTTATAGATCAGCTGCCCCTCCACGATGAGGTCGGTGGCGTGGGGGCCGATGACATGGATGCCCAGGACGCGGCCGTTGTCCTTGGCGGCGAGCACCTTCGCGTGCCCGCTCCCACGCATCATCATGGCGCGGGCGTTATGCGAGAACGCGGAGGTCTGGGCCTCGTACGCGATGCCCTGGTCGCGCAGCTCCTGCTCGGTGTAGCCGACGGCACCGATCTCGGGATGGCAGTAGTAGACGCGGGGCACACCCAGGTAGTCGATCGGCCGGACAGACTGGCCGGCGGCAAGCTCGGCGACGAGGAACCCCTCTTGGAACGAGGCATGGGCGAGGCCGAGCGTCGGGATGACATCGCCGATCGCATACTGGGCGCCGCCGTCCCACGCCACACCTGTGCGGCACAGCTCATCGACGGCGATGTACCCAGACTGAAGCTGGACGCCGACGTCCTCAAAGCCCATATGCTCCGACACTGGGCGGCGCCCGACCGCAACCATGAGCAAGTCGCCCTCAAAGGACTTCCCCCCTTGGGTGCGAACCCGCACTCCCCCGTTGCCCTTCTGGACCTCTGTGACTCGGTCGCCCACCAGGACGGTCATACCGGACCTCTTAAACGCCCTCGCGAGCGCCTTCGACGTGTCGATGTCCTCACGCGGAACCAGGGCGTCGAGCGCCTCGATAATCGTGACCTCTTTGGCTCCCCAGCTATGCCAGACGGTCGCGAACTCGACCCCAACAGCGCTTGCGCCCAGGACAATTGGCTGTTCCGGCGCCCGGGTAAGGGTCATCGCCTCATCGCTCGTGATGACCACCTCCCCATCGATCTCGGCGCCCTCGACGGGCAGGTCCCGGGGGGTGGAGCCCGTCGCGAGGACCAGCGCCCTCGAGGCGCCGAGTTCGCGTTCGCCCTCCTCGGTCGCAACGACGAGGGTGCGCGCATCCTTGAGCCGCCCAGTTCCAGCGATCGTCTCGATCCCACGGCCCTTCAGGGTTGCCTGCAGGCCCTTCCAGTTGGCATTGACGATCCCATTCTTATAGTCGAGCACCTTGGCGATGTCGACGCCGTCAAAGCTCGCCTTCACGCCATAGTGCCCAGCGGTCTGCGCGTGCTCGGCGACCTCGGCCGCTTGGAGGAACGCCTTGGTCGGGATGCAGCCCCAGTGGAGGCAAGTCCCGCCAACCTTCGCCTTCTCGACCAGCGCGACCCTCATGCCGAGTGTCGCCGCGCGCAGCGCGCATGAGTACCCACCCGTGCCACCGCCAAGCACGACCAGCTCGTAGGTGTCCGCTCCCAATTGTCCTCCTGCCCGGCTGTGCTCCGTCTGAGCAGCGCAGCCTATCGCGGCCACTCAGCGCTACCCTGCCTTATGGGCCTATTACAGCGCTCGCCGCTGCACGGGCGGCATATGGAGCTTGGCGCCTCAATGACGGCGTTTGGGGGCTGGCAGATGCCGCTGGACTACGGGAGCGTCGTCGCTGAGCACCGCGCGGTTCGTGATGACTGCGGGGTGTTCGACCTCTCGCACCTCGGGACGCTCCGCGTGACCGGCCGCCAAGCGGTGATCGCCGTCCAACAGACGTTCACCAACGACGCCGAAGCGCTGCGGGTCGGGCGCGCCCACTACACACTCTGCCTCGACGAGCAAGGGGCAATCGTCGACGACCTGCTTGTCTACCGTCTGGACTGGGGTCTCTTCGTCGTCCCGAATGCCGCGAATACCGGCGCGGTCTTGGACGCGCTGCGGTCCGCAGCCCGCGAGGCCGGGGATTGCGAGGTCGCCGACGTTAAGGAGGGCATGGCGTGCCTCGCGGTGCAGGGACCGCGGTCAACGGAGGTACTGGCCAGCGTGGGGGTCGACGCGCACGGGCTTGGGTACCTTGACTGCCGGCCGCTGCCACTCGGCGGCCCAGGGCCTACCCCCCCGGAGGCCGGCGTCCTCGCGCGGTCGGGGTACACGGGCGAGCGCGGTTATGAGCTGTTCACTCCGGCAGCGCTCGCGCCCTCGCTCTGGGACCGGCTGGTTGGGGCCGGCGCCAAGCCCGCGGGGCTCGGCGCCCGTGACACGCTCCGGCTTGAGATGGGCTACCCGTTGCATGGCAACGACATCTCGACGGCGACCTCCCCAGCTGAGGCCCGCCTCAGCTGGGCGGTCAAGACTGGGACGCCCTTTCGTGGTCGTGACGCTTACGTCCGCGCGCTGGCGGATGGGCCGAGCCGCCGCCTATGGGGCTTACGCGCGACTGGGCGTGGGATCCCCCGCGCGCACTGCGTGGTCCAACGGGACGGTGAGACCGTCGGGGAGACGACCAGCGGGACCTTCTCGCCGACGCTCCGGGTCGGGCTAGCGCTCGCGTACCTCGACGTCGTGGTCGCTGAGGGTGAGGAGGTCCAGATCGATGTCCGGGGGAAGCCTGTTCGGGCCCAGGTTGTCAAGCCACCATTCGTCAACGCCGATCCTCGGCGTTAGCCTCGCCGCGCAGACCTCTTAGCATTCCGGACATCGAGGTACACGGCCATGACCCTGGAGATTGACATCGCCTTCCTGGACCGGCTACCCGAGACCGACCCGATCGGGAACAGCGACGTGGAGCTCGGCTCCGGAGACTGCGGTGGGTCCGCCTTGACGTGCCTGGTGATGACCTGCTTCACGACGTCGCCCTAGCCGGAATCCAACTGGAGCGCTGGAGCGCGATCCACGCTCACGTCGGCGCAGGGCATCAGCTTTCCTCCGGATCCCCAGGAAAGCTGACAGCGCATGGTTAGCGGGTGGCAGGGAGCGCGAGCATCCGGTCGAGCGCGACACGGGCCCAGTGCGCGGTGTCATCGTCGACCTGGATTTGGTTGACGATGAGGCCTCTGGCCAGCTCCTCCAATGCCCAAACGAGGTGCGGGAGGTCAATGCGGTTCATCGTCGCGCAGAAGCAGACGGTCTCGTTGAGGAAGAGGATTGTCTGCTCAGGATGCTCCTGCGCGAGGCGCCCCACGAGGTTGAGCTCCGTCCCGATCGCCCACCTCGTTCCCGGCGGGGCTGCCTCCACAGCCTTGATGATGAACTCGGTCGAGCCGACGAGATCAGCACGCAGGACGACCTCGTGACGGCACTCGGGATGGACGAGCACCTTGATCCCCGGGACCTTCGCGCGGGCGAGGTCGACGTGCGCGGCAGTGAAGGTGCCGTGGACGCTGCAGTGACCCCGCCACAGCACAACCCGGGCGGCCTGCAGCGCCTCCGGAGTCAATCCCCCACCCGGCCGGCGTGGGTCGTACACCACACAGTCGTCAAGCGTCAGGCCGAGTTGGAGAACGGCGGTGTTGCGGCCGAGGTGCTCGTCAGGCAGGAACAGCACCTGCTCGCCCCGCTCGAACGCCCAACGCATTGCTGTTGAGGCATTGGACGAGGTACAGATCGCGCCACCGTTCCGGCCGGTGAAGGCCTTGATCGCGGCTGAGGAGTTCATGTACGTCAACGGCACTGTTCGCACCGAGCCATCACCGCAGCCGGCTGCGCGCAGATCCTCCCATGCGCTCTCAACCTGGCTGATCTCGGCCATGTCGGCCATTGAGCAGCCGGCGGCGAGATCGGGCAAGATGACCCGCACGTCACGCGGAGTGAGGATGTCGGCGGTCTCAGCCATGAAATGCACGCCGCAGAACACGATGGCCGGCGCGCCGTTCGCCACGGCGTCGCAGGCGAGCTTGAAGCTGTCCCCCCGCGCATCGGCGAACTGGATGACCTCGTCACGCTGGTAGTGGTGGCCGAGTATGAACACCTCATGGCCCAAGACCGCTCGGGCGGCGCGACCGCGCTCAACGAGCGCGGGGTCAGATGCGTCGGGAACCCTTCCTGGGCAGATCGTGCCCCGCTCGCTGTGTGGGTTGGCCTGGCTTCCCAGGAGGAGGAGCGGGGTGGTCGCGGCTGCGTCACGGAGGCTGGTGGCCCGGCTCATCAACTATGCGCCCCCTCGGCTCAGCGAGGAGTTAGTGTTAATTCTACACTTACTTGCTGCAGCATATCAGCGTGACGATCGGGTCGCCGCCCGCTGGGCATACAGTGATGTGGTGAACGATGGCGAACGTGTAGATCACGCTGAGGAGCGTGGGCTCTTTCAGCCTCAGGCGGAGATGCCTGAGTCCGGCTCTCTCCGGAGCCCGCGAGCCGGAAGGCACCGCCGCTCCGTGTCCCGGCTCCCCCTGCTCGCCATCGCGGGGATTGCGCTCCTCCTGGGCATCGCGCTCGGCTGGTGGGTCCGTCCCGCCCCGAGTGAGCAGCTGTCCGCCGCGCGCGCTGAGATCGCTCAGCAGAGCGATCAAATCCGCAGGCTCCAACGTGAGCTGTCCCGCGTGAGCCCCGTCGCGCGGGACATCGCGGCGAGGGAGCAACGGCTCGCCGGCTTGCGGGCAGCTCTTGACGCCCGCGAGGCCCAGCTCGCCCAGCGTGAGCGGGAGCTGGCCCAATCCTGGACCGTCCCGAAGCCATCCGCGCAGCAGATAGAGCGCCTCTTCCAAGGGGCTGTCAGCTGGTTCAAAGACGCCAGCGACACGATCAGCCGGTTGTTCGACGGCAAAGGCGCCCCGCAGAGCCTCTCCTGCCGGTGCTGAGCAGGTGACAGGGGGACCCCGACCTCGTGGTCCGCGCGGACCACTAGACTCCCGACGTGAAGGTTGTCTTCGCCCCTGACAAGTTCGCCGGCACGCTCTCGGCAGCAGCGGTCGCTCGGTCAATGGCCGAGGGCTGGCAGGCGGCCAGGCCCTTCGACGAACTCGTGCTCGTCCCGATGGCGGACGGTGGCGAGGGCACGATTGAGGTAATCGAGTCTGCGGTCCCTGGCGCGCGGCGCACGGTTGTCGAGGTCGTCGATGCCCGGGGGCTGGCCACTGATGGAGCGTGGCTTGGGCTGCCGGACGGGCGGGCGCTCGTGGAGGCGGCGCAAGCCTGCGGGTTGTCCCGCCTGAGCCCGCAGGACCGGAATCCGCTGCTCACCACCTCCTACGGCGTCGGCCAGCTGCTCGCCGCGGCCGCTGCGGCGGGGCACCGCGAGATCATCGTCGGCCTCGGCGGCAGCGCGACCGTCGACGGGGGTGGGGGCATGGCCACGGCGCTTGGCCACCGCCTCCGCCGCGCGGATGGCAACGGCGTGAGGATCGGCGGGCGGTTCCTCGTCGACCTCGACCATGTCGAGCTTGGGCCTTCGCTGCCAGCCAGGGTTACCGTCGCGAGCGACGTGGAGACCCCGTTAGTCGGGCCAGCTGGAGCAGTCGCGACGTTCGCGCCGCAGAAAGGCGCCGCGCCGGCTGACCTCCCCCTCCTTGAGCGGGCGCTCCGCACGCTGGCTGATGTCGTCGAGCGCGACCTTGGCGGCGGGCCGTGGCGCGACCTTCCGGGCGCTGGGGCAGCGGGTGGGCTTGGCTTCGGCCTCTCGGCCTTCTGCGCCGCCAAGATCGAGCGGGGCGCGCTGACGGTCGCGGGCCTCGTCGGCCTCGATGCCGCGCTGGACGGCGCGGAGGTGCTCGTGACGGGTGAGGGCGCGCTCGATCGCCAGACCGTAGCCGGCAAAGTGCCCGCGTACATCGCGAGGCTCGCGCGCTCGCGCGGGCTCTTGGCGCTCGCGGTGGCGGGACGCGTCGAGGATGGCGCGGAGGCCGCATTCGACCGAGTCGCCACGCTCGGCCCTGACGGGTTAGAGCAGGCGGCTGCGCTCGTCGCCGCGCGTACCGCCGAGTTGGCGCGAGCCCTTTGAGCATGGGGGACGTGGCAGCTGCGCACCCCGCAGGTAGACTTTGCCACACGTTCGAGACCGCTTCTCAAGCGAGGTCTTTACATTCCATGAGCGATGTCACCACCGACAGCCCGATCATCCTGACTGACTCGGCGGCCGTGAAGATCAAGGAACTCTTGGCGAAGGAAGAGCACCCTGAAGAGGTCGCTCTGCGCGTCGCGGTGCAGCCTGGAGGCTGCTCCGGCATGCGCTACGCGCTGTTCTTTGACGACCGCAAGCTTGAGGGCGACATCGCCGCCACTGTGGGCGGGATCCCGGTCCGAGTCGACAAGATGTCCGCTCCTTACCTGCGCGGGACCGAGGTCGACTGGGTCGACAGCCTCATGGGCGCTGGCTTCTCGATCAACAATCCCAACGCCCAGAGCACCTGCGCCTGCGGCGATAGCTTCCACTGATCACGCCAAGCGCCCGTCGGACGCCCCGACGCCCTGAGGGCTAGTTCGCGCGGCGGACGAGGAACGACCACCCGCGCTCCCCGGGCTCGACAGTGACGAGCGTCTGGCCCTTCATCCGGCACCAGACGGGGATGTCGACCTTGGAGCCAGGGTCGTCCGAGAACACCAGCACCTCTTCGCCGACCTCGACCTGCGCCACCGCCTTTGCCAGCTCGATCAGCGGAACCGGGCACGCCTTACCGAGCGAGTCAACCACCACGGGCTCCCTCACGCGCGCCACTCTACCGAGGCCACCATGCGGCTTGTAAGCGCTCCAGCGCGCTGATTACGTCGCGCCGCGCGCCACATGGGCGCGGAGGCGGGTGACGGCATCGGCGAACGCTTGGACGAAAGCGTCGATGTCGGTGGCGCGCAGGTCGGGGCCGAAGGAGATCCGGATATGACCATGGGTGAGGGCGCCCATGGCGACGAGCACATGTGAGGGCTCGCCAGAGGTCGTGGCGCAGGAGGAGCCGGAGTGGACGGCGTAGCCCGCTCGGTCAAGCTCGTCGACTAGGGCCTGCCCCTCGGCATAGAGCGCCGAGACAGCGACGAGGTGGGGAAGCGTCCCCTCGTCCGGGCCGTGGATCTCTAGATCGTCGACCGCGCCAGCCAGCTGCTCGCGCAGCCGTCGCCGCAGCCTGTCGCAGCGCGCGGCAGCCACCGCAGCCGGGCCATTGGGATCGTCCGGGCGCAGCTGCAGCAGCGTCTCGGTCATCGCAGCGACACCTGGCAGGTTCTCGAGGCCGGCGCGGCGCCGGCGCTCGCGTTCATCGCCAGCCAGGAGGGGCGCAAACCGCGCCCGCGGTGACCAGGCCAGGCCCCCGCAGCCCCGCCCGCCGCCGAACTTCGCCGCTGACCAGGAGAGGAAGTCCGCTCCACACGCGTCGAGGCTCACCGCCAAGCGGCCCACGGTCTGGCAGGCGTCGACGTGGAGCAGGGCGTCGGCCTCGCGGCAGAGCCTGGCGGCCTCGGTGATGGGCTGGATGGCGCCGACCTCGTGGTTCGCGTGTTGGAGGTTGACCAGCAGCGCACCGCCGGACAGCGCGGCCCGCAGCGCGTCAAGGTCGGCCCGCCCGCAGGGGTCGACCGGCACCTGAACGTGCTCGCATCCAGACTCGTCAGCGGCGGCGAGCACCGCCGAATGCTCAATGGCAGCGGAGATGATCCTCGCGGGCCGTCTCCGGTTCGCCCGGGCGGCGCCGTGTACGGCGAGGTGGACAGCCTCGGTCCCCCCAGAGGTGAAGACGCATCGATCCACGGTTGAGCCCAGCGTCTTCGCCACCGCCGCACGGGCACGCTCCAGCAAGTCACGGGCTAGGCGTCCCTCATGGTGCCTGCGGGACGGGTCAGCGAAAAACTCCGTGGCGGTCTGCGCGTGCGCGCGCTGCGCAGCAGGGTGCCACGGGACTGCTGAGGCATAGTCCAGATACACTCGTGGCATCGCGGCCAGTATCACGTAAGTGGTGCCCGCTCAAAGGGGAGCCGAGGCAGGAGTGCTTATGGCCACCAAGGTTTTACGGCGGTTGGATCACGTCACGATCCGTTTTGCGGGCGACTCTGGGGATGGCATGCAGCTGACGGGTGACCGCTTCACCTCAGCGACGGCGAGGATCGGCAACGACATCGCCACACTGCCGGACTTCCCCGCCGAGATCCGCGCGCCTGCGGGATCCCTCCCCGGGGTATCGGGCTTCCAGCTGCACTTTGCCGATCACGACATCCTCACGCCGGGTGACGCCCCGGACGTGCTTGTGGCGATGAACCCGGCGGCGCTGAAGACCAACATCGATGACCTCAAGCCGGGTGGGACCCTCGTCGTGAACACCGACGCGTTCACCAAGGGCAACCTCCGCAAGGCGCAGTACGAGCATAACCCGCTCGATGACGACAGCCTGCGGCGTTACCAAGTCTTCAAAGTCCCTATCACGACGTTGACCGTCGGCGCCCTCTCTGAGCATGACTTGTCCTCAAAGGACAAGCAGCGCGCAAAGAACATGTTTGCGCTCGGCCTGATGTCGTTCATGTACTCGCGGCCGACCGAGCCGACGATCTCTTGGCTCCGGCAGAAGTTTGCGAGCCGGCCGGCGATCGCCGAGGCGAATGTCACGGCGTTCAAGGCGGGCTGGGCGTTCGGTGAGACGACCGAGGTCTTCGCGCACGTCTACGAGGTGCGGCCGGCCCACTTGCCTCCCGGCCGGTACCGCCAGATCACAGGCAACCTTGCGCTGGCGTACGGGCTGATCGCCGCGTCGCACCGGTCAGGGCTGCCGCTGTTCCTTGGCAGCTACCCGATCACGCCCGCGTCGGACATCCTGCATGAGCTGTCCCGGCATAAGCAGTTCGGCATCCGCACGATGCAGGCTGAAGATGAGATTGCTGGCATCTGCGCGGCGCTCGGCGCGTCGTTTGCCGGCAACCTCGGCGTGACCACCACTTCTGGGCCAGGGATCGCGCTGAAGAGCGAGGCAATCGGCCTTGCGCTGGCCGTTGAGCTGCCGCTCGTCATCATCGACGTCCAGCGCGGCGGCCCCTCGACTGGCCTGCCGACCAAGACTGAGCAGGCGGACTTGCTCCAGGCGATGTTTGGGCGCAACGGCGACGCGCCGATCCCGATCATCGCGCCAGCGACCGCATCCGACTGCTTTGACGCGGCGATCGAGGCTGCGCGGATCGCCATCAAGTACCGCACCCCGGTGATGCTGCTCTCGGACGGCTACCTCGCGAATGGCGCTGAGCCGTGGCGGTTGCCAGAGATTGACACGCTGCCCGACCTGTCGAAGCTCGTGCAGTTTCAGCGCGAGCCTAACCACGATGGCGAGTTCTGGCCGTTCCTCCGCGATGAGGTCACCCTGGCTAGGCCCTGGGCGCTCCCGGGCACTCCAGGTCTTGAGCACCGGATCGGTGGGTTGGAGAAGGCCGATGGGACCGGCACGATCTCATACGACCCGGACAACCACCACCGGATGACCGAGCTACGAGCCGCAAAGATCGCGGGCATCGCCCATGACATCCCGGAGCTCTCGGTGGATTGGGGTGAGGACGACCAGCCCGCTACCGGCGGAGGACGCCCGCGGGTGCTCGTGATCGGGTGGGGCTCGACTTATGGGCCGATCCGCGCCGCCATCCGCCGGATCCGCCAGCAGGGCCTCGGCGTCGCCCGGGCGCACCTGCGGCACCTCAACCCGCTCCCGTCGAACACGGGGGCCGTGCTCCGCCAATTCGACCGCGTGCTCGTCCCCGAGATGAACTTGGGCCAGCTCAGGTTGCTCCTGCGAGCCGCATACCTGGTCGACGCGCAGGGCTACAACCGCGTGACCGGCCTGCCGTTCACCTCGGAGGAGCTGGAGCGTGTGATCACCGAGCACGTCGTAGGCATGGAGGCCCGCCAATGACGATCCTCAACAAAAAGGATTTCGTCAGCAGCCAGGAGGTGCGGTGGTGCCCCGGGTGCGGGGACTACGCGATCCTCGCCACGGTGCAGGGATTGATGCCCGATCTCGGCGCCGACCGCGAGCGCATCGTCTTCGTCTCTGGGATCGGCTGCTCCAGCCGGTTTCCGTACTACATGAACACGTACGGGTTTCACTCAATCCACGGCCGCGCGCCGGCGATCGCGACTGGTATCGCGGCGACCCGGCTGGATCTTAAGGTATTTGTCATCACTGGCGATGGCGATGGCCTGTCGATTGGCGGCAACCATCTCATCCATGCGCTGCGCCGTAACGAGAACTTAACGATCATCCTGTTCAACAACCAGATCTATGGGCTGACGAAAGGCCAGTACTCGCCGACGTCAGAGGTCGGGAAGGTCACGAAATCAACCCCGTTCGGCTCGCTCGACCACCCGTTTAACCCGATTGCGGTCGCGTTAGGCGCTGAAGCCACCTTTGTGGCCCGCTCAATCGACACGGAGCGCGCCCACCTGTCCAAGGTCATCGAGTTGGCTGCCCACCATGAGGGCGCAGCCTTCATCGAGGTCTATCAGAACTGCAACATCTTTAACGATGGCGCGTTCGATGCGCTTAAGGGTGATGGAGAAGCGAACCAGATCCGCCTTGAGCACGGCCAGCCGATCCGCTTTGGCGCTGGCCTCCAGAGGGGGATCGTGCTCGGCGAGCGCGCGCGCCTGGAGATCGTCGACGTGGCTGCCGTCGGCGAGGAGCGGCTGCTCATTCACGACGCGCATCGCGAGGACCCGTCGCTCGCGTTCATGCTGGCACGCCTCTCGCACGGCCCGACGGGCCTGACGCCGATCGGCGTGTTCCGCCAAGTTCACCGGCCCGTGTACGGCCTGCAGCTACAGCAGCAGATCGACGATGCGAAGGCCCGCCGCGGCGACGGTGACCTCGCCGCTCTCCTGGCGGGCAACGACTCCTGGGAAGTCGCCTAGCGTCGGTGCGGCGATGGGGCTGTGCGGGTGGTGCGCAGCCTCGTTATCCCAGGCATGCTGCGCGCACGCAGCTCCTTGGGCGTCCGAGAAACCCGCGCTCCCTCAGGAGCCCTCGGCGATGGATCTGCGCGTCAATGAGCAGAATCGTGATCTCTGTGGCGGATAAACGGGCGAAACGAGCGCTCGCACCTGCCGCGAATTCCATTTACCGTACCTGGCACTCGCGGGACGTACGCCGATTGGCCAGGGAGCGGTGATGAGCCAGCAGACAAAGACCATGAGCGAGCACGCCGAGCAGCTCGACCAAGCCGGACTCGAGACGAGCGCAGGGTGGGACGCCGACGCGTTCCCCTGGCCGCGCCGTAACGGCACCAACGGCACGGCTGACGCGAATGCAGACACCCGAGCTGTGGGCTTGCCCGCCCGGAGGGGGCGTGAGAGGGCTCAAAGGTGCGCCCCGGGCGCGAACGGCGGCTCAGTCCGGCCAGCCGACGCCGCCTACGACGAGGCATGGCGCGAACCCCAGCCGGGCATCGCAGGCGCCGCTCGTGAGGCTGCTGGCAATGAGCCGGCGCTCGATGCGACCGCCTTCTCGCCCGACGCCATGCTCGTGCCCAAAGCGCGGGTTCCCGAGCAAGGCTGGCAGCGCCTGGTCTACCAAGTGTCTGGGGGGCGCCTGAACCCCGGTCCGGGCCCCCGCGAGCTGGCCCACGCTGAGCTGGTAAGCCGGGTGCGGACCCCGATCACGGGAGCGCGCCGTATCGCGGTGATCTCGCGGAAAGGCGGGGTCGGCAAAACCACGACGACGCTCATGCTCGGGCACACCTTCGCCACCTGGCGGGGTGACCGGCTCATCGCGCTCGACGGCAACCCGGACGCCGGCAGCCTTGGCTACCGGGTCCAACGAGAGCACGACGCCACGATCACGGACCTGCTGCATGATGCGCCAAGCATCCGGCGGTACGCAGATATTCGCGCCTACACAAGCCAGGCGCCGAGCCGGCTGGAGGTCGTCGCCTCTGATGACGACGCCCGCATCACCCAGGCGATCGGGAAAGGCAAGCTCGCGAGCGCGATCCGCCTGGTAGAGCAGCATTACAACCTGATCCTGCTCGACACGGGGACGGGGATCCTCGACAGCGCAACTCAGGGCATCCTGCGAATGGCCGATCAGCTCGTCCTTGTGACCATCCCCAGCCTCGACGGTGCCCGCGCGGCCAGCCTCACCCTCGATTGGCTGGACCAAAATGGGTACGCGGCGCTGGTCCGCGGCGCGATCGCGGTACTGAACCAGCACCGTGAGGGGACGCTCGTCCGCGTCGACCGGGTCGCTGACCACTTCCGGAGGCGGTGCCGCGCGGCGGTGATGGTGCCATGCGACCCGCACCTTGAAGCAGGGGCGCAGAGCGAGCTTGGGCAGCTGCGGGGACCCACCCGCGACGCTTACCTCCAACTCGCCGCTGAGGTAGCTGACGGCTTCCGCGTGACCGCCCGCGCCGCCACCCGCTGACCTACCCACGGGCAGGCAAGCCGTGAGCTACCCTCGGGGTGCGGCTTCATGACATTCGCTTTCCTCCACGCGCGAGGGATGCGAGGGAAGGCTCAACATGCACATCGGTATGGCGTTAATCGTGCTCGGTGCGGTGGCGCGCTTCGCTATCGAGGCCGACGTCACGGGCGTGAACCTCGATGTCATGGGCCTGATCCTCATTGTGAGCGGCATGGTGGCGGCGCTGGTCGGCATCGCTGGCCGGGTTAGGCGCCGGTCCCTGGCCCCTTCGCCGGTTGGTGCGCAACACTCCTCGAATACAGCCGAACGGTCTCCGGTGTTTGACGCCCACGCTGGTACGACGATGCCCGGCGCGTTGCGGCCGGCAGGGACCATAACCGAGCGCATCCATGCGTTGCCGCGCATGCTCCGCGCCGCTCGGGAGGGCAGCTACCTGGGGCTTCCCCGCCACCAGCCGATGCTGTGGCTGCTCAGTGCTCTCTACGTCGTCTCTCCGATCGATATCATTCCGGACTTGCTTCCGCTTCTCGGTGCCGCTGACGACGCGGGAGTGTTGCTCTGGCTCCTGACCAGTGTGATGGGTGAGACTGGCCGCTTCCTGAGCTGGGAGCGGAGCCGGACGATGATCTCACCGAGGGGCACGTGGATGGAGCCACGCGGTATGTAGATGACCGGTCAGCGGCCTCCGGAGCTGGTGCGGCAGGTAGCGCACCGGCCGAGGAGCTGCAGCTCGTAGCCGTCGACATCGAAGCCGGAGTCGTGCGCCGCCCGCTGAGTGGCCGAGGCGGGCAGCGGGACGTTGATGTCAGCGATCACACCGCAGGCGGTGCAGCGCACGTGGTCGTGCGGCGAGACGTTCGCGTCGTAACGAGCGACATCACCGAGCCGAAGCTCGAGGATTGCCCCGTGCTCAACGAGCAGGCTGAGCGTCCGGTAAACGGTCGCGAACCCGATGCCCGGTTGCCGGGCCTTCACGCGAAGGTAAATCTCGCGGGCGGTCGGATGATCTCTGGCTTCCCACACGACCTCGCGCACCGCGGCGCGCTGAGGCGTAAGCCGGTAAGGGGGGGTCGGCTGCGGCACACACACTCCTCGGTTGTGAGGGTTACCTAATCTCTCTTGTCAGGATAGGCGGGCGAGCTTGAACTCGCCCGTAACCTCACCTCGCGTGGCATCATGCGCATCGACACACTCCAGTCCACCGTATCGGAGCCAGGGGTGAAGATCCTTCTCGTATCAGGCGATGAGCGCGTGACGATGCAGGTCACCACGGCGCTGCTCGGCACTCCGGACGTCGAGCTAGTCGAGGTCCGCTCACCCCAGCAAGCCCTTACGCTGCTCGACCAGGGGACGTACTTCGATATCTTGATCGCCGACAATGACACCTGGCCGACAGGCGGGTTCGCGCTGAGCCGCGAGGTCAAAGCCCGCTTGATGATGGGCGAGGACATGCCGCCGGTTCTCCTACTGCTCGCCCGTGCCCAGGACCGTTGGCTGTCTGACCGCTCGGGAGCTGACGCGTACATCCTGAAGCCTGCCGACCCGTTTGACCTCGCCGAGACGGTGCGGGCACTTGTCGAGGAGCGCTTGTTGCCCACGCTCCCTGGCGTCGGTGGTGACCCGACGCCCCTCATGCAGTCGACGGGAACCACAACGGGGGCTGACGCCCGGAGAGGCCGGCTGTGACGATCGCGTGCGGGGAGAGGTGGTGCCACCGCTGGCCAGCGGGACGCAGATGAGCTCGCCGAGCTGGGCTGAGGCGCTCAGCCGCCTCCTACGCCGGGAGGATCTCGACGCGCTGACAACCGCCGCGTTGATGCGGCGGATTATGGAAGGCGAGGCCACGACGGCCCAGATCGCTGGCCTGCTCACGGCGCTCCGGATGAAGGGCGAGACCGCAGAGGAGATCACGGGCCTCGTGCGGACGATGCGCGCCTTCGCCCTGCAGGTGGAGGTCGACGGTCCGCTCCTCGACACCTGCGGCACCGGCGGTGACCGAGCGGGGACGTTCAATGTGTCAACGGTCTCAGCGCTCGTTGCCGCGGCCGCCGGCGCGCGGGTCGCAAAGCATGGCAACCGGGCGGCGAGCGGCCGGTGTGGCTCGGCCGACCTGCTTGAGGCCTGGGGGGTCGCGATCGACCTAGGCCCATCGGGAGTGGCGGCATGCATCGACGACGTCGGGATCGGGTTTTGCTTCGCGCAGAGGTTCCACCCGGCGATGCGGCACGCGATGCGGGCCCGCCGCGAGCTTGGCATCCCGACGGTGTTCAACTTCCTTGGCCCGCTCACCAACCCAGCCGGCGCTCGCCATCAGACAGTCGGGGTCAGCGACCCGCAGATCGCGTCACGGATGGCCGAGGTCCTTGCTCACCTGGGCGCTGCGCATGCGCTGGTGTTCCACGGCGCCGACGGGCTCGACGAGCTGACTACCACCGGGCCGTCGACGATCTGGGAGGTGCGTGACGGCCAGGTCACCCGATCGCGCTTCGACCCCGCCGATCATGGCATCCCCCGCGCGAGGATCGCTGACCTTCGCGGCGGCAGCATCGAGGAAAGCCGCCTGGTGGCAGACGGGGTACTCGCCGGCGAACCTAGCCCCGCACGCGACATCGTCGTACTCGGCGCCGCGGCTGCGCTGCGCGCCGCTGACCTCGTCATGTCCTGGGATGAGGGCATCGCGACCGCCGCATCCTGCATCGACTCCGGAGCCGCCGCGAAGATCCTTGAGCGCTGGATTGACGTCTCGCAGGCCCAGCGAGGCTAAGTACCCCGCGGCATAAATACGCTGGCATTCGAGCGACCCTGCATCCACGCTCGCCGCGTTGCGCCTCGCTTACATACGACCTCCGGGTATGCGCGCTCG
>Ga0081538_10001196_pt1 | contig 27277 bp, 22 predicted proteins | sample TabmetS5T2R1_FD_71022 | JGI IMG/M metagenome (GOLD analysis project Ga0081538, IMG submission 71022) | Tabebuia heterophylla rhizosphere microbial communities from the University of Puerto Rico - S5T2R1 | ecosystem: Host-associated > Plants > Roots > Rhizosphere ...
CGCGCCGGTCAGCTCCGCCCCCTGGGTGGCGGCGATCCCCCCCCCGCCCGCCGCTGCCTGGATCAGCCCCCGCTCGCCGGCGCGCAGCCCGCCGTAGCGCACGAGCCCCGCGTAGGCGGTGAGGTACGCCACCGGCATGGCCGCCCCCTCGGCGAAGCTCCAGGTCTCGGGCAGCGGGATCAGGTTTCGGGGCAGGGCGGCCACCCGCTCCGAATAGGCGCCGAAGCGGCAGCCGCCCATCACGCGCCCGCCCGCCGGCAGGTCGCCGGCCGCGGTCTCCAGCTCTCCCGCGAACTCGTACCCCAACACGCAGGGCGGCTTGGGCGCGTCCGGGTAGAGGCCGGCGCGCGCCAGGAGGTCGGCGAAGTTGATCCCGACGGCGCGCACGCGAACCAGCACCTCGCCGGGACCGGGCTGTGGGTCGGGTCGCTCCTGCACGCGCAGCACCTCCGGCGGCCCGTGCTCGGTGATCACAAGCGACCTCATGACCGGAAGTCAGGCTACAGCCGTAGGCGCCCGGCTCGCCCGGGCGCGCGCGGATAGGATGGGGATGCAATGCAGACGGCGTCCGGCACGTCGACGGACATCAAGGACTCGATCCTGGATGCGGTCGGAGAGACGCCGCTCGTGCGCCTCTCCAGGCTGGGCAAGTCGCTCACGACCCCGCTGGTGGCGAAGATCGAGGCGCTCAACCCGGGCGGCTCGATCAAGGACCGCGCCGCGCTCGCGCTGATCGAGGCCGCGGAGCGGGACGGCAAGCTCAAGCCCGGCGGCACGATCATCGAGCCCACCAGCGGCAACACGGGCGCCGGGCTCGCCATGGCGGCTTCGCTCAAGGGCTACCGGGTGATCGCGGTGATGCCGGACAAGATGTCCAAGGAGAAGATCGATCTCCTGCGGGCCTACGGCGCGGAGGTGGTGGTGGCCCCGACCGACGTGCCGCCGGACTCGCCGCAGTCGTACTACCGGGTGGCCGACCGGCTGACCGAGGAGATCCCGGGCGCGTTCCAGCCCAACCAGTACCGCAACATGGCCAACCCCGAGGCCCACTACCGCACCACCGGCCCGGAGCTGTGGCGCCAGACGGGCGGGCGGATCACGCACTTCGTCGCGGGGGTCGGCACGGGAGGCACGATCACTGGTGCGGGGCGCTACCTGCGCGAGCAGAACCCCGCCATCGAGATCATCGGAGCCGACCCGGTGGGCTCGATCTACTCGAACGAGGAGGTCAAGCCCTACCTGGTCGAGGGCGTGGGCGAGGACTTCTGGCCGGAGACCTACGACCCCTCGGTGGTCGACCGCTACGTCACGGTCTCCGACAAGGACTCGTTCCTCTGGACCCGCAGGCTGGCCGAGTGCGAGGGCATCCTCGCCGGCGGCTCCTGCGGGCTGGCGCTGTACGCGGCCTACCAGGTGGCGCGCGAGGTGGACGACCCTTCCGCCATGGTCGTGGTGATCCTGCCCGACGGAGGGCGCTCCTACCTGTCGAAGGTCTTCAACGACGCCTGGATGCGCCAGTACGGCTTCCTGGAGCGCGACGAGGAGCTGAGGGTCGGCGACGTGCTGAGGCGCAAGCACGAGGAGGGCGAGATCCCGCCGCTCCTGACCGTCGAGACCCACGCCAAGGGCCGCGACGCCGTGGCGCTCCTGCACGAACACCGCGTCTCGCAGCTCCCGGTGGTGTCGGGGCACGACCCGCACACCGTGGTCGGGTCGGTCAGCGAGCGCGGCCTCCTGCGGCACGTGATGGACGACCCGGCCCTGCTCAGCGCCGACATAGTCGAGGTGATGGAGCCGCCCTTCCCCGCGGTCGCGGCCGAGGACGCCGTGCGCGAGGCGGTGGAGCTCCTCGCCGACAAGCGCGAGGCCGTGCTCGTGACGATGGACGGGCGGGCGGCGGGCATCCTCACGCGCGCCGACCTGCTCGAGTCTCTCGCCAAGTGAGCACGTCCCCTGGAGGCGATCGCTCCGGCGCGGGCCAGCCCGCGCCCTCGCGCACGGCGGGCGGCCGTTTCGCCACCCGCGCCGTCCACGCGGGACTCGATCCCGAACCCAGCTATGGCTCTGTCATACCGCCCATCCACCAGACCTCCACGTACGTGCAGCCCGCCCCCGGGGAGTTCGTGGAGGACTACGACTACGCGCGCTCCGCGAACCCGACGCGGGCGGCGCTCGAGCGGGCGATCGGTGAGCTGGAGGGCGGCCTCGGCTCCTGTTTCGCGAGCGGGATGGCCGCCACTCACGCGCTGCTGACCGCGCACTGCAATGCCGGCGACCACGTGGTCCTGCCGAGCGACCTGTACGGCGGCACCTACCGCCTCGTCGACAAGGTGCTGGCCCGTTTCGGCATCGCCTACGACATGGTCGACCAGACCGACCTCGGCGCGCTCGAGCGGGCCATCCGCGCCGAGACGGCGCTGATCTGGGTGGAGACGCCCACCAACCCGCTCCTGAACGTGGTCGACGTGGAGGCGGTGGTGGAGCGGAGCGGCCGCGCGCTCGTGGCGGTGGACAACACATTCGCAACGCCGGCGGTGCAGCGCCCGCTCGAGCTCGGCGCCGACGCCGTCGTGCACTCGGCCACCAAGTACCTCGGCGGCCATTCCGACGTGGTCGGCGGCGCCGTGGTGGTGCGCGATCCCGGCCTGCACGACGCCGTGCGCTTCGTTCAGAACGCGATCGGCGCCGTGCCGGGGCCGCTCGACTGCTTCCTCGTGCACCGCGGGCTGCGCACGCTGCACCTGCGCGTCGAGGCACACACGGAGAACGGCCGTGCCGTGAGCGAGTTCCTCCGCGGCGCGGAGGGGGTCGAGGACGTGCGCTGGCCCGGCTTCGGCGGGATGGTCTCGTTCCGGCACCCCGAGGCCACGCGCATAGCCGGGGTCACGGAGATCTTCACCCTGGCCGAGTCGCTCGGGGGCGTGGAATCGCTGATCGAGGTGCCGCAGGCGATGACCCACCAGTCCGTGGAGGACTCGGCCGCGGCGGTTCCGGCCGACCTGGTGCGGCTGTCATGCGGGGTCGAAGCGGCGGAGGATCTCGTCGAGGACCTCCGCGCCGCGCTCCGCTCGTAGGGAATAGCTGCGCCCCCGCGGGCGTCTCCCTTGGGCGCGAGCAGGTGGCGCACGCTCTGGGGCGGCCGAGCTAGAGGCGGTCAGGTCAGCAGCCGGCTGAGCGCGAACAGGATGATCGCGGCCAGTGACGCGGTGAGCGTGATCGGCTTGGCGGAGATCCCCGACTCGCTGTACCCGTCGGGGATGTCCTGCTGCTTCGGGGCTCTGACGATCTCGATCTGACCGCGGGTGACCTTCACCCAGGCGCGCCGGGGTGAGGCGAGTGCCTCCCGGGCGGGCGCGCCCGCGATCAGGTAAACGAAGTACTGCGCGGGCACGACCAGCACCAGCCACGTGACCATACCGAGCGTCAGCACGAGCGCGAACGCGAGCGTGATCACGAAATCCAGGTACCCGAGCCCGATCGGAACCCACGGCAGGTCGCGCAGACTGTTCCGGAAGTTCTCCTCGGCGGTCACCATCCGCTGCACGACCTGCGCAAGCGCGGGTGACTGTGCCAGGGCCGGGTTGGCCGCGGCCTCACGGAGTTGTGGGTTGTCCTCGCCCAGCTCGTCGCGCGCTCGGGTTTGCGCGTCCAGCAGCGCCTTGTACTGCGCGCGGCCCGGGGACACTGCGGCGCCGAACGCCTCGCCGAGCGCCGATCCGAGATCGACGTTGCCGCCGAGGTATTCCATCGGGTGCGCCGAGATGAGGCTGGCGTGCCGTTCCAGTTTGTCGCTCCACGCGAGCGTGACTACCACGATCACCAGGTTGGCCAGTGCACCGTAGGTGAGGTACAGGTCCAGATAGGAGGTGTCAGACACGGCGCGAATCACGAGCTCGTCGACGGCGATCAGACCGCCCAGCACGACGAGGCCGACCACTGCGCTCTTGGTGCGTTGTCGGCCGGGCGGGGATCCCAGGAGCGGCGAGTCCCTGACCTTGGTGAGGAGCGCAACCATGGGGTGAGCGTCGTCGGCCGGGGCCCACTTTACGCCCCGGTGCACCCGCCGGCTACGGGATGCTGATCGTCCTCCCGGTCTCGAAGCCGTCGCTCGCGGCGATCCGGTCGACCACCGCCTGGGGGATCGGGGAGTCGGTCGTGACCAGCATGGTCTGAGCGCGACCGACGGGATCGGCGTCGGGCAGCCGGCCCACGGCGGCCTGACTGATGTTGATGCCCGCCTCGCCGAAGATCGTGCCCACCCGGCCGATCATGCCGGGCTGGTCGATGTAGCGGAACACGGCCAGGTTTGGCTCCATCTGGACGTTGAACCGGGAGCCCCAGGCCTCGAGGAGATGCGGGCGGTGGGCGCGCCCGAGCGTGGTCCCCACCACCCTGTTGCGGTGGCCGCCGCTCACCACGGTCACGCGCAGGAGGTCGGTGAAGTCGCGGGCGCGGCTGGTGCTCGTCTCGGTGACCGCGATGCCGCGCTCCTTTGCGAGCGGGGCCGCGTTCACGTCGTTCACGTCCTCCTCGACGTGCCCGGTGAGGGCGCCCTTCAGCACCTGGACGGTGAGCAGCCGGGTGTCGCGCGTGGCGATGCGGCCGAGGTACTCGACCTCGATTCCGTCCACCGAAGTGCCCTCCCCCAAGGCGACCGCGATGTGGCCGAGATTGCGCGCCAGCGGCAGGTACGGGCCGAGGGCCTCCAGGTCCTCCGGCGCGATGGCGGGGACGTTGACGGCGCTCGTGACCACGCCTCCGGTGAGCGCCGCAACCACCTGCTCGGCGGCTTGGTACCCGGCGCGGTCGGTGGCCTCCGCGGTCGAGGCGCCCAGGTGGGGGGTCACCACCACATTGGGATAGCCGAACAGGGGGTGCTCGGTGGCGGGCTCCTCCCTGAACACGTCGAGCGCGGCGCCGGCCACCTTGCCCGAGTCGAGCGCGGCGCGCAGGTCGTCCTCCACCAACAGCTTGCCGCGCGCCACGTTCACGATCCGAACGCCGTCCTTCATCTTCGCGAAGGCCTCGCTGTCGAGCCAGTTCTCGGTCTCGGACGTGACGGGCAGGTGGATCGTGATGAAGTCGGCGCGCGCGTACAGCTCATCGGAGCTGCGGGCGCGCTCCACGCCCAGCTCCCGGAAGCGCTCCTCGCCGACGTAGGCGTCGAAGGCGAGCACGTGCATGCCGAAGCCGAGCGCCCGCTGGGCGACCAGCTGGCCGATGCGGCCGAAGCCGAGCACGCCGAGCGTCTTCTCGTAGAGCTCGACGCCGCTGAACCTGGACCGCTCCCAGGTGCCGGCGGTGAGGGAGCCGTGCGCCTGCGGGACCTTGCGGGCGAGCGCCAGGAGCATGGCGAGGGTGTGCTCCGCGGCCGTGATCACGTTCGACTGGGGGGCGTTCGCCACCACCACGCCGCGCTTGGTGGCGGCCTCGACGTCGACGTTGTCCACCCCCACCCCGGCCCGGCCGACGACCTTCAGCCGGTCCGCCCGCTCGATCAGATCCTCGCTGAGGGTGGTGGCGGAGCGGATCAGGATGCCGTCGAACTCGGCGATGCGGCGCTCCAGGTCGCCCGGGTCCCAATCGGTGCCCAGCTCGACCTCGAGGCCGGCCTCGCGCAGGAGCTCCACGCCGGACTCGCCGATCTTCTCCTTGACGAGGACCTTCACGTCAGGCGACGGACGGAGCCGGCACGCCCGCCTCCATGAAGACGCGCTGCGCGGCGGCCACGCCGGCCCCCGGCTCGACCTCGTGACCAAGATGGCGCAGGGTCAGCTCGAACGCGGCGATGGTGACCACGACGTCGAAGGGGCCGAAGTAGCCGCAGTGGGCGATGCGGGCGATCCGCCCCTCGAGGCGCCCCTGTCCGCCCGCAATCGTGACTCCGAAGCGGTCGCGCATGGTCCTGGGGACGGCGGCCCCGTCGATCGCGTCGGGCAGCTTGATCGCCGTCACGACGTTCGCGTTCTCGTCCGGCTCGCCGAGCAGGTCGAGGTCCAGCGCGCGGACCGCGTCCCTGGTGGCGCGCCCGAGCAGGCGATGGCGCTCGTAGACCATGTCGAGCCCCTCCTCTTCGATCAGGCCGAGCGCCACGTCGAGCGCCTGGACCAGGCCGACGGCCGGGGTGAACGGGCTGTCCGGCGGCTCCTTGCGCTGGCCGCTCACGGTCGCTCCCCAGTCGAAGTAGTGGCGCCGGCCGGGCAGCGAGGCGGCGCGCTCGAGCGCGGCCTGGTTCGGGCTCGCGAAGGCCAGGCCGGGCGGCGACATCAGCGCCTTCTGGGAGCCCGCGACCACCACGTCCACGCTCCAACCGTCCTGGGGCAGAGGCACCGCGCCCATCGCGGAGACCGCGTCGACCGCGATCAGCGCCCCGTGCCGGTGGACGACCTCGGTCAGCTCCCTCACGTCGTTGACCACGCCCGTCGAGGTCTCGGACGCCGTGACGAACACGACCTCCACCCCCTCGCGCTCGGCGAGCCGGCGGTCAAGCTCGGCCGGATCGACCTTGAGCCCCCACTCGGTCTCCCAGTGGATCGTCTCGGCGCCGTATGCGTCGCACAGGTCGGCCCACCGCTCGCCGAACTTGCCGCAGCTCGCCACCAGAGCGGGCTCTCCGGGGCGTACCAGGTTCGCGACCGCCGACTCCATGGCGCCGCTGCCGGAGCTGGCGAAGAGAAGCACGTCGCCGGACGTCCCGAAGACGAGCTTGAGGCGCTCGAGGACCCGCGCATAGACCGGCACGAAGGCGGGCGCGCGGTGGTACAGCATCGGCTGCGCCATCGCCTGTGACACGGCCGGCGGCAGCGGCGTGGGGCCGGCGGTCATCAGGTACTGCTTGATGAAGGGGTGAGGCATTGGAGCTAGGTTACGAGCAAACGGGCAAGGGTCGCCGCCACTTGCAGGCTCGCCCGGATCGACTCCGAGTTGTCGAATTCGCGCTCGAGGTCGTCTCGGAACTGCTCATCGTTGACGGCAGCGATCACGACCGCGAGCCAGAATGCGCTGGCCACGGCGGACAGGCAGATCGAGACGATGCCGACGATGAACCCGGCCTGGGCGAGGCCGGCGTTCTTGGTGGTCTCCCCCGATTCGACCTTCCTCTTGCCCTTGCGCGAGTAGACGATGCCGAAGATCGCGCAGCCCAGGGAGATCAGGCTCGACAGGCCGGCCGACAGGACGAGCAGGGACATCGACACGATCGACAGCACGAAGCCCGCCACCGCCGGTCCGTTGTCCGGCTGTGGAGGTGGTGGCTGCTGCCAGCCGTAGGCGGGCCCCGGCGCCTGCTGCGTGGGCGGCGCGGGTGGCGGCGGCGGCGCGGGCCGCCCGCCCAGCTCGGGCTCGGGCCCGGCCGGCTGCGGCGGGAGGAACTGGCGGCTCCCCTCCTCCACGTCAGAACTCCGTGTCGATCCAGTCCATCATCGAGCGGAGCTCCCTGCCCTCGCGCTCGATCTGATGGTCCTTCTGCTGGGCGCGCATGCGCTGGAAGCTCTCCTGGCCCGCCTGGTTCTCGGCGATCCACTCGCGCGCGAAGTCGCCGGACTGGATCTCGGCGAGGATCTCCCGCATCGCCGCCCGTGTGGGCTCCGCGACGATGCGGGCGCCCCGGGTGAGGTCTCCGTACTCGGCCGTGTTGGAGATCGAGTAGCGCATGCCGCTGATGCCCTTCTCGTACATCAGGTCGACGATCAGCTTCAGCTCATGGAGGCACTCGAAGTACGCGAGGCGTGGGTCGTAGCCGGCCTCGACGAGCGTCTCGTAGCCGGCCCGCACGAGCTCGGTCACGCCGCCGCACAGCACGGCCTGCTCGCCGAAGAGGTCCGTCTCGGTCTCGTCCTTGAAGGTCGTCTCGATCACCCCGGCGCGGGTGCACCCGATGCCCTTCGCGTAGGCGAGCACCAGTTCGCGCGCGTCGCCGCCCGGGTCGCGATGGACCGCGATCAGGCCGGGCACCCCGTTCCCCTCGAGGAACTGGCGCCGCACGAGGTGGCCGGGGCCCTTCGGGGCGACCATGCCCACTCCGATCTCCGGGCCCGGGTCGATCTGGCCGTAGTGGATCGAGAAGCCGTGGGCGAACATCAGCAGGTTCCCGGGCGCGATCCCGTCATGGATCTCGGCCTCGAAGACCCCGGCCTGCTTCTCGTCCGGGAGCACGACCATGACGAGGTCGCCCTCGCTGGCGGCATCGGCGATCGACTCCACGCGAACGCCGTCCCCCTTGGCCTTGTCGGCGGACGAGGAGCCCTCGCGCAGCCCGACCACCACGTCCACGCCCGAGTCCTTCAGGTTGAGCGCGTGGGCGTGGCCCTGGGAGCCGTAACCGAGGATGGCCACGGTCTTCCCGTCTAGCTTGGAGAGGTCGGCGTCCTTGTCGTAGATCATGGGGCGCTGACTCTACGAGGTTGCCTCTATAAGCGGGCCCGAATCAGCTTGCCGCCCGGACTGCGGGGCAGCGACTCCACGAGCTCGACCCGCTTCGGCACCTCGTGAGGCGCCAGGCGTTCCCGGCACGCCGCGCGCGGCGACCGCTGAGTACCTCGTTGCTCAGGAAGCGGTGGCCATTCACGAAGCCTTAGAGCTCCCGCACTATCGTTCCCGCCCGATGAGCGCTACCGAGGGCCACATCCGGGCTGCCGCCGACTGGCGGCCCGGGGGCGGCGAGTACGAGGACATCCGCTACGAGCTGGCGGACGGGATCGCGAAGATCACCATCGACCGCCCCGAGGTGCGCAACGCCTTTCGGCCCGAGACGCTGATCGAGATCTCGGAGGCGCTAGAGCGCGCGCGCGAGGACACCGAGGTCGGCGTGATCGTCCTGACGGGCGAGGGCCCGCTCGCCTTCTGCTCCGGCGGAGACCAGCGCGTGCGCGGAGACACCGGCTACGTGGCCGGCGGCGCGCGGGTTGGGCGCTTCCACGTCACGGACCTCCACGTGCAGATGCGCCGCATGCCCAAGCCGATCGTCGCCATGGTGGCCGGATACGCGATCGGGGGCGGCCACGTGCTGCACGTGGTCTGCGACCTGACGATCGCCGCCGACAACGCTCGCTTCGGCCAGACGGGACCGAAGGTGGGGAGCTTCGACGGGGGCTACGGGGCCAGCCTGCTCGCCGCCCAGGTCGGGCAGAAGAAGGCCAAGGAGATCTGGTTCCTGTGCCGCCAGTACGACGCCGAGCAGGCGCTCGCGATGGGGCTCGTGAACACGGTCGTCCCGCTCGAGCGGCTCGAGGAGGAGACCGTGGCCTGGTGCCGCGAGATGCTCCAGCTCTCCCCCTTCGCCCTGCGGCTCCTCAAGGCGAGCTTCAACGCCTCGGAGGACGGCATGGCCGGCATCCAGCAGCTGGCGCACGACACCAACCTCCTCTTCTACGCGAGCGAGGAGGCGCGCGAAGGGCGCGAGGCCTACAAGGAGAGGCGGCGCCCGGACTTCGGCAAGTTCCCCAAGCGGCCGTGAGCGGACGCACCGGCCGCGCGGCGGCGCCGCGGGGCACGCTCAAGCTGTGGCTGCTCGCATCCCGTCCCCGCACGCTGCCGGCGGCGGTGGCCCCGGTGCTGGTGGGCACCTCGCTCGCCGCGACCGAGGACGAGTTCAGCGTGCTTCCCTTCCTCGCGGCGCTGGTGGGCAGCGTGTTCATCCAGATCGGCACGAACCTGTCGAACGACTATTCGGACGCCCGGCGCGGCGCCGACACCGAGGATCGGCTCGGCCCGGTGCGAGTGACGGCGGGCGGGCTGATGCCGCCCAAGCGGGTGCTGGTCGGCACCTACGTGGCGTTCGGGATCGCCGTGGCGGCGGGCCTCTACCTGGCCGCGGTGGCCGGTTGGGAGCTGCTCGTGGTGGGCGCCGCGTCGATCCTGGCGGGCGTGCTCTACACCGGCGGGCCCAGGCCGTACGGCTACGAAGGTCTCGGCGAGCTGTTCGTATTCCTCTTCTTCGGACTCGTGGCCGTGGCGGGCTCCTACTACGTGCAGGTGGAGGAGCTGCGCTGGGAGGCCTTCGCCCTGGCCGTGCCCGTCGGCCTCCTGGCGGCGGCGATCCTCGTGGTGAACAACGTGCGCGACATCGATACCGACCGCCGCGCCGGCAAGCGCACGCTCGCGGTCAGGCTCGGCCGGGACCGTGCGCGGGTCCTGTTCACCGCCATGGTGATCTTGGCGTTCGCCTCCCCCGCCGCCATCTGGGCGTTCGGCGGCCTCAGCGCGTGGCTCCTGCTCACGCTCGCCGCGCTGCCGCTCGCCCCGCCCCTGATCGAGACCGTCTCGAGCCGCACCGACGGGCCGGCGCTCAACGGCGCTCTGGCGGCCACCGGCCGCCTGCTCGCGGTGTTCTCGCTCCTGCTGTCCGCCGGCGTTCTGCTGTCGTGAAGCGCACCCTGCTACGTCTCGCGATTCCGTTCCGGCAGCCGTTCGTGACCTCAGGCGGCGTGGTGAGCGAGCGCGAGCTGCTCCTGCTTCGGCTCGAGGGCGGCGACGGCACGGTCGGCTGGGGCGAGGCGGCGCCCTTCGAGCCATACGACGGCGTGCCGCTCGAGCGCGCGATCGCGGCCCTCAGCGGCGGCGGCGGGCGCCGGCCGCCCCAAGCGCGGGCCGCCGAGGAGATCGCTCGGCTGGACCTCGAGGCGCGTCAGGAGGGGCGCCCGCTCGCCGACCCGGTGCGCGACGCCCTGCCGGTGAACATGACCCTGCCCGCGGGCCCGCCCGAGGAGGTGGCCGCGCGGGCGCGCGAGGGGCTCCGCGCCGGCTACGCCTGCTTCAAGGTGAAGGTCGGGCTGCCGGAAGACGCCGAGCGGGTGGCGGCGGTGCGTGAGGCGGTGGGCCCCTGGCCGGCGCTGCGGGTGGACGCCAACCGCGCCTGGTCGGTCGAGGAGGCCGTCGCGTGTATCAGAACGATCGAGGACCACGACCTCGAGTTCGTGGAGCAGCCCTGCGGATCGCTCGGCGAGCTGCGCGCTGTGCGGGGGCGCGTGTCCACGCCGATCGCCGCCGACGAGTCGGTCCGCACGCCCCGCTCGCTCAAGCGCGCGGTGGAGCTGGAGGCGTGCGACGTCGTGAACGTGAAGGTGGCCGGGGCGGGCGGTTTCAGGGCCGCGCGCGAGGCGCTCGCGCTCGCGCGGGCGAACGGACTGGGCGCCTTCCTGTCGAGCACGCTAGACGGGCCCTGGGGCATCGCGGCCGCCCTCCAGCTCGCCGCCTCCGAGGACGTGAGGCTGGCCTGTGGGCTCGCGACCCTCGAGCTCTTCGACTCGCCGATCGCCCGGGCGCTGCCGGCGCCGCGGAACGGGACGCTCAAGGTTCCGCCGGGCCCCGGGCTCGGGGTGAATGCCGAGCCCGGGGCGCTTGCGGAAGTGGTTGTAGAGGAGCTGGCCCTCTAGTCGTCGTCGTCGTCCTCGTCGTCGCCGCCACCGGTGATCTGGCCGCGGATCTCGCCACCGGGGAACTTCGCGCTGTGCACGTTCGCGTAGGTCACGCCCGCGCGGATGGCCCTGACGAGCTCCTCGAACTCGCCGGGGGCGATGCCCTGGCCCGTCGGGCCGATCACGTCCGTCGGGTCGATCGTGCCCTCCACGGTGCCGCTCGTCGCCGGGCACGCCGGCTTGTCGCCTCCGCCGCACAGGAACACGCTCACCCCGCCGTTCGCGGTCCTCTGCCCGAGATGGATGTGGGCGAAGAGAGAGTTGGCCTCGAGGTCCTCGAAGGACAGCTCGTACTCGATCATCTGTGCCGAGCGGTCGATCCTCGCCGAGAACTTGCCAGACGCAACCGTCGAGACCGACGGCACCTCCTCGAAGCCGATGAGCTTGGCCCTGACGTTCTGTCCACCGCCTGCCAAGGCCGTCGTCGCAACGACGCTCACGATCGACACGACTGCTACCGCCGCTGCCAGTTGGATGCGGCGATGCCTCATGCTTCACCTCCCTCGTACGGGTGCAATCCGGTGATACGCACCCCGAGACTCACGGGTTCAGGAAACCGTCGATCAGCTCCGCCACGCGCTCGGGCCGCTGCAGATGCGCTGCGTGGCCGGCGTCCTCCACGATCGCGGCTCGCCCCCGCGGGGTCACGTCGGCGATTCGCTGGGCCGCCGCCACGTAGCCCTCGTCCCGGGCGCCTGCGATCGCCAGGACCGGCAGGTCCAGCGTGAGGAGCTCGTGCCAGACCGGCTCGAGCACGCCTTGGCCGGCGGTGCGCAGCAGGCTGGCCAGCTGCGCCGGATCGTGGCTCAGCCGCCCCGGGCGCTGTTCCTCGACGAGCGCGTCCGACTGGTCCGCGAACAGCGGCTGGCGCTCCCAGATCGACACCACGTCCTCGATCGGCGCCGCCTCCATCCACGCCGCCAGCCGGTCGTCGGCCTCCGCGCGGGCGCTCCGCAGCGAGGGCTCGTCGATGCCGGCGGTGGCGCTCACCGTCGCGACACCGCGGTACCGGGCCGGATCGCGAAGCCCGGCGCGGAGCGCCAGCCGTCCGCCGAGCGAGTAGCCCACCAGCACGGCGCCCTCGTCCGCCGCGGCCGCGATCTCCCCCAGGCGGCCCTCCAGCGAGTGCTCACGATGGTCGAGCAGCGTGCTCGGATAGCGTTCCGGGAGGAGCTCCGCGACCGGCCTCCAGGCGTCGCCACGCTGCATGAAGCCCGGGATGAAGAGCACCATCGCTCGCGCATGATGCCGATCAACCGGACCTACGCCCCGCTCCAGGCCTTCGTCGACGAGCTGGTCCGCTGCGGCATGCGACACGCCGTGACCTGCCCCGGCTCGCGCAACGCGCCGCTCTCTCTCACGCTGGCGGCCCAGGCCGGAATCGAGGCGGTATCGGTGATCGACGAGCGCGCCGCGGGCTTCATGGCGCTCGGGATGGCCAAGGCGACCGGGCGACCGGTGGCCGTGACATGCACCTCCGGCACCGCCGCCGCCAACCTTCACCCCGCCGTGATCGAGGCCTTCGAGGCGCGCGTGCCGCTCCTGCTGCTCACGGCGGACCGCCCACCCGAGCTCCGCGAGGTCGGCGCGGGCCAGTCGATCGACCAGATCAAGCTGTATGGGAGCGCCGCGAAGTGGTTCGTGGAGGTCGGCACCCACGAGCCCGGTCGTGACACCGCGATCCACCACCGGGCGCTCGCCTGCCGCGCCTGGTGGACCGCCGCCGGGAGCCGGCCCGGACCGGTTCACCTCAACTTCCCGTTGCGCGAGCCGCTCGCGCCGGCGCCGGAGGAGCTCGACCCGGCCGATTGGGAGGGCCGCCCGGACGGGCGCCCCTGGACCGAGCTGCGCGAGCACGCGAGCGCCCCGCACGCGGACGACGTGCACGCCCTTGCCGGGCGGATCGCGTCCACTCCGCGCGGGGTGATCGTGTGCGGGCCGACGGCCGAGCCGGTGGGCGAGCCGGCGGCCCGCCTGGCCGCGCAGTGCGGCTGGCCTCTGCTCGCCGAGCCGACCTCCGGCGTGCGCTGCGGCGACCACGACCGCTCGCACGTGGTGGCCCATTACGACGTGCTCCTGCGCGCCGGCGACTTCGCCGCCCGCAATGCGCCGGAGCTCGTGCTGCGGGTGGGCGACATGCCGACCTCGAAGCCGCTCAGGGCCTGGGTCGCCGAGGCGCCCCAGGTCGTGCTCGACCCGCACGCCGCCTGGCACGAGCCGACCCGCCGGGCCGATCTGCTCCTTCAGGCGGCCGCCGGGCCGGCGCTCGGGGCCCTCGCGGCCGCGATCGAGATGCGAAGCGCCGACCGCGACCCCGGCTGGCTCGCCGCCTGGCGCGACGCCGATGCCAAGGTCCCCCCTGCCGTCGCCGCGGCGCCCGACGGGTTCGAGCCGAAGGTGCTCGCGGAGCTCGAGCGCGAGCTCCCCGACGGCGCGATCGTCTGGCTCAGCTCGTCGATGCCGGTCCGCGACGTGGAGGCCTGCTTCCCCCAGTCGCCGAAGCGGCTGCGCTTCCTGGCCAACCGCGGCGCGAACGGCATCGACGGGGTGGTCTCATCGGCCGCCGGCGCCGCACTCGCGAGCGGTGCGCCGACCTGGCTCCTCACCGGCGAGCTGGCGCTGCTGCACGACGTGGGCGGCCTGTTCGCCGCCCGCCGCGCCGGGGCGCCCCTCACCGTCGTCTGCCTCGACAACGGCGGCGGCGGGATCTTCGACTTCCTGCCGGTGGCCGAGCACGCGGACGCGGAGCTGTACGAGCGGCACATCGCGACGCCGGCCGAAGTGGACCTCGCGTCCCTGTTCCCCGAGGTCAGGGTGGTCCGCACCGACAGGCGCGAGAACGTCAGGCTCCACCGCGAGCTGGCGGAGCGGGTGGCTCAGTCCCTGTAGGCGAAAGCGATCCACCTAGCCCGGGGCGAGCGGCTAGGGTCGCGCGGGCGAGTTGCCCGCGCGATCGCCCCTGATCGGGCCCGGCACGAGGGGCGCCCGGCCGCGCCGCAGGCGCGGATACTTCTGGTCCTGGAACTCCGACGGCGGCGCGACGAAGCACGGTGGCGCCGTTGCGATGCCGGCGTTGTCGATCGGGTTGCGCACCCTGCCGCCAGCCGGCCGGCAGTCGAAACTCTCGATCACCCCGAGCCCGGTCGCCCGCCAGCGCGCGTTCGGAGCGACGTACGAGTTCCCGCGGTCCCAGGGCGGCCGCGTCGAATCACGCATGAAGGAGCGCAGCTCGAAGAACGACGACTGGGGAAGCAGGTGCTCGGGCGTGCTCGCGGTGCGAGGCCGCGTGTAGCCCCCGGCGAGGTTTTCGCCGATCGAGCCGGCACCCGCGACGATGAACGAGGCGACCAGCGTGCGGTTGTACTGCAGGTACGCGAGGATCGGGTTCGCCTCGGGCAGGAATACGCGAGCGCTCTCGAGCACCGGCTCGAGTCCCCGCAGGTACCGCTCGGCCGCCGGAATCCCCTCCTCGCTCGCGTCGACAAGTGGGTCGACGTCGCGGAAGAGCCGCTCCAGATCTGGTGCGAGGTCGCCGAGGTCGCGGAGTGTCGGCGCCAAGTCGTCGGCGGGCTCCCGGAGCAGCCTGACCAGCGGGTCCGTCTGCCGCGCGAAGCGCTCGAGCCGGTCCATGGTCGCGCGGGTCTCGCGCTCGAACGTCGGGAAGACCGCGAACGTCTCGGCGAGCTCCTCGTCGCGCGAGGCCAGCGCGGCGAACGTACGGTTGCCGTTCACGATCAGGCCGCGCAGCGCGCCCGCCTGCTCCGACGCCGCCCCGAACACACGCCCGGTGTCGCGTATCAAGCGGCGCAGAGCGAGCTTCTGGCGCTCGAGCGGATCCAGCAGGTCGGCGCCGGCCTCGGCGAAGCCCGCGAGGTTGCCGAGCGAGTCATTGAAGTCCTGGGCGTAGCTCCCGCCGACGGCGACGCCGGCTTCCTGCAGCCAGTCCTGGAAGGCTTTCTGGGTCTCGGGATCAAAGGTGCTGAAGAGCTCCTCGAACTCGACCGTCTCCGCCACCTGGGAATCGGGGAGCGTGCCGCCGTCCGGCAGGTCGCCGCTGTCGGGGTCGCCGGGCGTGAGCTCCACATAGGTCTCGCCGAGCAGGCTCTTCTGGCGCAGGATGGCGCGCGTGTCGCGCGGGATCGGCGCGAACTCGTCATTGAGCTCGAGCTCCGCGAGCACGCGCCGCCCGCCCTCGGCCAGCTCCTTCGACTTGACCTTGCCGATCACGACCCCGGCCATGCGCACCTCGGACTCCTCTACGAGCAGCGCGGCCTCCGGGAACGCGGCGTGGAAGCGGTAGCCCTGGGGCTTGAGCGGCACCACCCCGCCGAAGGCGGCCCAAAGGAACAGCAGCAGCCCGAACACCGACAGCGTGAACAAGACCATCGCCGCGATTTGTCCGCCGCTGGGTGCCTTCTTCACCATGGCTAGAACCTGCAGTCCCCCAAGCCGCCCGTCGCCTCGGTGACGGCGTCGGCCAGGTCGGTCGGGGTCGGCGTGCCCGGCGGCAGCAGCCCTTGCCCCGCCAGCCCTCCCACCATCTGGTTCAAGATCGCCGGCTGCTCTGCCGCGATCTGCCTCACGAGCGGGCCCAGCTGAATGGCGCCCAGGATGCCGACGGGCAGGCCGCAGATAGTGAGGCGGCGATAGACGCCCTGGGCGTCGGCGGTGCTGAACAAAGACACGCCGTTGTTGGCGGTCCAGGCCAGCCAGTAGAGGAAGCCTTCCTCGCGGACGTCGTTTCCGCCCACCACGCGCGGGGGCTCGGCGCCGCCCGGGTTGTAGGCCCCGATGTTGAAGAAGCGGTTCAGCTCGCGGAGCGTCTCGGTGAGGTCCGGCGAGGCCTTGGCCAGATCGCGCGCGGCCGGCTCCAGGTCGTCGACGTACGGCCGCGCGGCGCGAGCGAAGGGCCGGATCTGATCGCGGACGATGGGGGTCGTCTCGCGGAGGAACGGCCGCACCACCGCGTTGGTCTCGTCAAGCGCCCGGAATGGCGACCGCAGGGCATTCAGGGCGGGCGGCATCACGTTTGCGAGCACGTCGACGCGCGCGAGCGTCTGCTCCGTCTGTCGAAGCGTGGCGGGCAGGCGCGCGACCGCCTCCGAGATGTTCGAGTCCTGGCTGGCGAGCGCGTCGAAGACGCTTCCCGAGGCGCGGACGAGCCGCCTGAGCTCCGCCGGGTGCCGGCCGAGCTCGTTCATGAGCTGGCTGTAGCTGTGGATCAGGCGCTTGAGCGCCTCGCGGCGGCGCGCGCCCGCGCGTGCGACGCGCGCGAGATCCCGGTGGAGCGGCTCCAGCCGCTCCAGCGTGAGGGCCAGGTCGTTGCCGCGGCCGCTCAGCCCCTTGCCGGCCCCAGAGACGAGCACCCTCAGGTAGGCGCGGGTGTCGGCGTCGAGCGTGGAGTAGATCTCGTCGGCATTCACGTCCGGCTGTGTGTTCGCCACGCTGATGCGCCCGCCCGCGTCGAGCACCCTGCCCTGCCCCGGGTCGACGTCGAGCATCATGTCCTTGAGGCCGGTCCGCGGCCGCAGCAGCGCCGAGGCGTCCTCGCGGATCACGTCCTCGAACTCGCGCTCGACCTCAACCTCCACGACGGCGCGGCCGTCGTCGATCTTGACGTCCGAGATCTGGCCGATCTCGACGCCGGCCACGCGAACCGTCTGGCCCTGGCCTGGCTGGACCGCTTGCGCGTTCTCCAACTCGATCTCGATCTGCTTCGGCTCGTCCTCCAGCAGCGGGAAGCGAAAGCGCTGCTGCGTGAGGATGTAGCCGCCGATCCCGACCGCGAGCACGAGCAGCCCGACCACCGCAAGGAAGTCCCACAGGTGGTCCTTGACGGCGCGCTTCACTCCGTCCTCCCCCTCCGGAGCATCCGCCCGAGACGGCGCTTAAGGAGCGGGCTCCTGAGCAGCCGCTCCGTGAGACGCGCCTGCAGGGCGAACGGCGTGCCGGCGAGGCTCGGCCCGCGCCGTACGGCGGCCAAGCCCGCCGTCATGGTCGTCGGGACGGCGCCCGCAGGGGCGACCCCCGGCCCGTCGGGCGCGTCGAGGTTGGGGGGCTCCTGGGTCTCGCACGGCACGTCGGGGCGGTGCACCGGCGGGACGTTCGGGTTGGGCGGCGAGAGCGGCTCGAGCCGCCCGCCGTTGGCGGCGGCGAGGTTGGTGGGCTTGACCACCTGGATGTGGAAGTAGGGCGTATTTGCGTCGTTGTTTCGGCTCTCGCCGGCGAGCCCCACGAAGCCGCGGAAGGTCTGGCGGCGCACCTCCTGGCCGCTGTTGCGGGGCTCGGCGCTCGGGATCGGCGAACGGCTGAACGGGGTGAGCACGCGGTTGGTGCACGAGGCGAGCGCCCGACCCTGCCCGAGCAGCTTGACCTGACCCCGGTTCAGCCGCACCAGGCTCGGCATCGTCTCACGCAGCGAACGCGCCACTCCCCGCAGCTCGCTCTCCTGCATGAGCCCCCGCTGCTGTTCGATCCAGGGGATTGCCGCGTCCAGGGTCGGCGTGGAGCTGCGCACCCCCGGCACCGCCTCGCGGGCGAACGCGCGCAACGTGGGCAGCGCCGCGTTGAGCGAGGTCAGCGCGGGCATCGCCGCGCGCAGCGTGTCGCGCAGCGCCGGGATGGACTGCTCGAGCGCCAGGTCCTCGCGCGCGAGGGCGCCCGCGGTCGTGTTGAGGTCCGTCACGAGCTCCCGCAGCGCGTCGGGGTCGGACGCCAGTGCCGCCAGGGTCCGCTGCTGGCCGCGCAGCAGCCGCTGCTGGTCGCGCGTGGGCTCCTCGCCCAGCAGCGCGTCGTTGGCGAGCGAGGATCGCCGATAGGCGGGCAGGAAATAGGGCACGGCGCGGTTGAATCCCTCGGCGCCGCCGCCGACGAGCCCCTGCGTGCCGTACTCGAAGAGCAGCGTGCGAAGGTCGCTGCGCACGTCGGACTGGAGCACCGCCAGCACCTCGGACGTGGAGACCGCCGCCGACGTCTGCGAGCGCGGCAGCGTGTCCCCGTCCTCCAGCTCCGGCGCCGACGGCGAACCGGGCTCGAGGTCTACGAAGTAGTTGCCCTCGAGGAAGATCCGCGGGCGCACACGCAGCTCCGCGTCCTCGCGCAGCGGCAGGGCTTCCTCCTCGAGCTGCATCGTCACCCGCGCCGCGGGCGCCGACTCCTGTATCGCCTCGACCTTCGTGACCCTGCCGACGTCGACGCCGGCCATCCGAACGGTCGAGCGCGTCTGCAGGTTCCGGGCGTTGTCGACGACGGCCTGCAGCTCGAAGGGGTCCGAGAACGGGTTCGCCTTGGTGAAGCCGAAGTACGCCAACACCGCGATCACCACCAGCGCGAGGATGCCCGCCTTCAGCGGCGGGATCCCGCCCCTTCCGCGCCGGTACGGCCGTCTACGCAGGATCGCCATCGCTACGGCACGTCCTTCACGTTGTCGATGCCGAGCCGGCGCGCCACCCACGTGCCGCCCGCCAGCCCGGGCGTGTCCGGGTCGACGACGATGTGCGCTCCGCCCAAGCGGTTCGGCCCGTAGCGGTCGTCGGTGGCCAACCGGTCGATGTAGCCCCACTGGCCCGTCTGGCAGTCAGCCCGTCCGCGGCCGTCGACGGCGGGCCCACCCTGCTGGGAGTGGAGCGCCTGCCCGGCGCCCTCAGCCTGGGGATCGGTCCCCGGCGGCACGTCCACAGGCCGGGACGAGGCCGAGGTGGTGAGGCTGTTCTCCTGGGTGCTCGGCGGAATCGACAGGACCCGCTGCACCGTGCCGAGTGCCCGACCGTCGGGCGCGCGCACAACCTGCGAGAGGTGCGCGCCGGTCGCGGGCCAGAAGTAGTTGAAGTAGTTGCACACGGTCTGGTAGGGCGCCACGAACTCGACCAGCGGCCGGGCGAGGCGCAGCGCCTGGCGCAGGTCGCGCAGCGCGAGCAGCGTGCTCGGGTTCTCGCCCAGGTCCTCCAGCGCGCGGGAGAACCGCTCGAGGTCGCCGCCCAGCTCGGGGACGCGCAGCAGCGCGGGGGTCCCCACGCGCAGGGCGTCGTTGACGGGGGGCAGCGAGACGCGCAGCTCCCTCGCGCCCGGACCGAGGCGCCGCGAGACGTCGGCGAACCTGGCCAGGAACGGCCTCTGTACGCGGAGCGACTCGATCGAGGTGCTGAGCGTCGCGGGTGCCTCGGCGATCGTCTCGCGGAGGGCCTGTGGGTCACGGCCGATCGCAGCGAACGTGGTGGCCTGGTTGGCGAAGAACTCACCCTGGACCGCCGCGATCGGCGCGATCTCGCGGAGCGCCCGGCCGATACGCGGGAAGAAGCCGCGCAGCTCCGTACGGGGGTCCGACAGGTTGCGCATGACGGGCTCAAGGTCGCGCAGCAGCGGGGCGAGCGCCGCGATCGCTCGGTTGACCGACGCGCCGCGGCCCGCCAGCGCGCTGCCGAAGCCTTCGAGCGCCGCCCGCGCGCCGACGCGGGTCTGGTCGTCGAAGATCGCCGTGAAGTCCTCGACCTCGCCGGCCGTGAGGCGCGCGTTCCGCAGCGGGATCGTGTCGCCCGCCTTGTAGCCGCGCTCCGACGTGCCCGGTGTGAGCTCCACGAACTTGAGGCCGAGCGCCGAGCGCGAGCGAACGCCGACGAGCGTGTCGGTGGGGAGCGGCTCCACCTTCTTGTCAAGCTTCAGGCTGAGCACCGCGATCGCGCGCTCCTCGCCGTCGACCATCCTCCTGGCACTGCTGATGCGGTCCACGGAGCCGACGCGGAAGCCGCCGGCGCGAACCTCGTTGCCCTGCACCAGCTTGCTCGCGTTCGGAACCTCGACGCTGACGTCGTAGGTGGGCACGAAGGGCAGCCCGGTGTTGGCGTTGTAGGCGATGAAGACCGCGATGATCGTGATCAGCACCGTGACCGCCCCCACCAGGACGGGGCTCGCGGTCAGGGCTGCAGGGCCGCGGCGCCTCATGGGCTCAGCACGTAGTCGAGGAGCAACTCGTCACCCCGGTTCGCCACCGCCGGTCCGCCGGCAGGTGCCTCGTCGCCCTCCTCGCCGCGGATCTCGGTGGGATCGGGGGCGTTCACGCCGGGCTGGTAGGGGCCGAGCCAGCGCTGGCAGCGCCGGGTCTCGGCGGTGATCCGCGTGAAGTAGGCCGAGCACCCGCCGAGATCGAGCATGGCCGTGACACGCAGGATGTGCCCGATGGAGTCGAAGGCGTTCGTGGAGAGCGCCTGCCAGTAGTAGTAGTTCCACAGGCCCTCCATCCCGGTGAAGCCGCCCTGCTCCGACGCCGGGATGTGTGTCTTGTCCGGCGCCGGCGGCGCCGTGGCCTTCGCGCGCGAGTCGTTCTCGATGGCGCGCGAACGATCGTCGAGGCTCTGGAGGAACTGGCGCAACGGCTTCGCGGTGCCCGGCGCGTTGCGGGCCGCCTGCTTGAGGACCTCGACCTCCTCGTCGGTCGCGCGAATGGCCGCGAGGCCGGCCTCGGAGGCGCCCCCGAGTGACCGGAAGGCCGGTCGCGCGTTCTCGGAGAAGGGGCGCAGGCGGACCAGGAACTCGTCGAGATCGCCTGCCGCCGCGCCGAGGTCGCGAAGCAGAGGGATCTGAGCGTCGGCCAGCTCCCCGAGCCGCGCCATGGTCGGCCGCAGCTCGCCCAGGAACTGCGGCAACAGGGCGAAGCTCTGGGCCAGCTCGGCGCGGCGCGACGCCGTGATCTCGGCCGTCTCTCCCGCCTCGTCGACAAAGCGCACGACGTCTCGCTTGCGCCGCTCGAGCGCGCCAACCACCCGGTCGGCGTCCGCGATCACCTGCTCGATGGTGCGCGTCTGGCGCCCGAGGATGCGCAGCGCCTGGGTCGTCTCCCGCAGCCCGGGATGCGCGCGGCGCAGCACCTCGGAGAGGTCCTCCGGCCGCCCGGCGAGGGCGGTCCCCAATTCATTGATGATCAGGCGGAACCGCTCCCGATAGGGCCGGCGCATCACGCTGTTGACGAGGTCGAACGGGATGGTCGACGTCGTCTGCTCGACCGGCACGAGTCCGCCGTCCGGGAGGCGTCGGCCGGAGTCGCCGGGCTGGCAGTCCACGAAGTACTCGCCGATCAGTGACTGCGGCCGGGTCTCGCAGGTGGCGTCCGAGCGAAGCTCAGCGAACCCGGGCTCGCTGACCGTCACGTCGACCACGGCCTTGGGCGGATAGCCCTCGCTGATCCTCAGGTCGTCGACGACCCCGGCGCGCACGCCGGCGATGCGGAGGTCCCCGCCCTCCGTGAGTCCGAAGGCGTTGTCGAAGACGACCCGGTAGCTCGTCTCGGCGTCGCCGCCCCCGTTCGCGCCCATCGCGAGCGCCCCGGCGGCGAGCACGAAGATGACGAGGATGAGAGCGGCGATTCGCTTCACGGGCCCGGCACCGCCCTGTCCGACTCCTCGCACCGGAGCTCGGCCCGTTCCGCGGCCGAGAGGACGTTGCTGCCGTCGGCGGCGGGCGCGTCAGCGCCGCCGGGGCAGCGCCGGAACTGGTACTGAAGCGGCTCCGGTCCGTAGAGGATCTCGGTGAGGTTGAGTTGGGAGCGCGAGAAACCGCCCGCGGCGTCGTACGCGCCCGTCCCGGCGAAGTCCTCGAACCAGCCGACGAGGTCGGGCGTATAGGGCCGGAGCAGCGAGACGGTGTCCGCCGCCTCCACCAAAGCCTCCTCGGACTCGGGGAAGGCGCCCCGCCTGACCGCGCCGTTGACCCGCCTGGGGTCCAGCGCGACCCGCGCGACGGGCGGGAAGCTCCGCATCAGCTCGATGAGATCGTTCGCGTCGCCGCTTCGCCGGATCGTGCGGTCGAGATCGCGAATGGTGGGCTCCGCGTCGGCGGCGAAGGCACGCGCCTGGTCCAGGAACGGCGCGAGGCGCCTGGCCGCCGGGATGGAGACGTCGACCAGCGGGTCGACGTCGTCAAGGGCGGCGCGCAGGTTGACGAACGTGGTGTTGGCTCGGCGCATGAAGTCGGGCAGGAGCGCGACCGACTCGGCCAGCGCCTGCTGCTGTGCGCCCAGCGCGCGGAAGGTGGTGTTGGCGTTCGAGACGAGGCCGCGGAGGTCCCCTCGGCGCTGGGCGAGGGCGTTCACGAACGTGCCGGAGTCGACGAGGAACTGCTCGAGCAGCGGCTCGTCGCGCGAGAGCTCCTGGAAGAGCCGAGCGCCCGTCGAGAGCGCCGGGTTGAGGTACGTGACCGCGCGGTTGATCTGCCGTCCGCGGCCGCGCAGCATGTCGGCAGAGCCCTTGATCGTGTCGCGCAGCGCCTGGCGCGTCTTGGGATCGAAGATGCTGAACAGCTGGTCGACCTCGACGGCCGTCTCGGTCTCGTCGGTGCTCAACCGGCCGCCGTCCTCGATCTCAGCGCCGTCGGCGGGTCCCAGGTGCAGCTCGACGAAGCGGTTGGCGATGCCCGACAGGGAGGTCTGTCTGATCATCGCCCGGGTGCCGCGGCGAAGCGGCGCGTAGTCATCGTCGACCGTGAAGCGCACGAGCGCTTGGCCGTTCTCCGAGATCCGCACCTCCTCGACGCGCCCCACGTCGGCGCCCGAGACGCGCACCGGGTTGCCCTCTACGAGCTGCCCGCCGTTCAGGAACTCGCCGGTGACCGCATATCCGCCCCCGCGGAAGAGCAGCAGCGCGACCAGAACGACGATGACCAGAACCAGGACGCCGGCGGCGATCCGTACTGCCCATGCCGCCCCGGCCTCTCGGCTCGTGGCTGGGCCCGCCATGAGTGGCGACATGCTCTCACAGCGCTGGAATCGCGGAGCCGGCGCTCATGCCAGCAGCGGCAGGAGCGCCTGGAGCTTCACCTCGGTCTCGGCCAGCTCGTCGGAGGGCACCGAATCGCGCACGATGCCGCAGCCCGCGTACAGATGGGCGAGCGGTCCGCGGAGCAGGGCGCAGCGAAGCGCGACGCAGAACTCACCGTCCTCTGCGAGGTCCGTCCACCCCACCGCTCCCGCGTACCAGCCGCGGTCGAGCCCCTCGAGCGCGGGGATCAGCGGCATGGCCGCCTCGCGCGGCTCGCCGCCCACCGCCGGCGTCGGCATGAGCCGCCCGGCCAGCTCAACCGCGGGAACCGGGTCCGCCAGCTGAGCCCGGATCGGCGTGCCGAGGTGCTGGAGGTTGTGCACCTTGACGAGCACGGGCCGCTCGGCCGCGGTGACCCAGACGCTCACCGGCTCTAGCGCTCGCTCGATCCGGCGGGCCACGATGGCCTGCTCCTCGCGCTCCTTGGGGCTTCGGGCGAGCTGCTCTCCCAGGTGGTCGTCGACTGCGGGGTCGGCGCTACGGCGGGTGGTGCCGGCCAGTGCAACGGTCTGGGCCCGCGCGCCGTCACGGCGCACCAGCAGCTCCGGGCTTGCCCCCACGAAGGCGAGCTCCGGCGTGCCGACGCACCAGCAGAAGCAGGCCGGGAACACCTCGCGGAGGGCCCCGAGCACGGCACCGGGATCGTGGTCGCGGGCGGCGTGCACCCGGACCTCGCGGGCGAGCACGATCTTCTCGAGCGCCCCGGAGCGGATGCGCTCGACCGCGCGCTCGACCGCCTGCTCGTAGTGCGACGGGTGTGCCGCGCTGACCACCCGCGCCCGCTCGACGGGGTCGGGATCGATGAGCGGCATGGGTGCCGCTGCGAGACCGGCGAGACGGCGGTCGACGCGTTCCAGCAGTGCCTCGAGAGCCTCGTCACCGTCGACTGCGACGGTCACCGTCAAGCGGGCCTCGCCACGGTGGCGGGCGAGCGAGACCTCGGGGAGCACGAGCGCGGCGGGCGCCAGCGGTGACCACTCGGGCGAGGCGCCGCCGTCGTGGGCGAAGGCGAACCCGCCCACGAAGACGGGACCGGAGGCGGCGGGCGCGCCGGAGAGGTCGTCGGCGAGGGCGCGCCGCCCTAGCTCGCGCGCGGCGGCGGCGACCTCGCTGAAGCGGTCCGGGCCGCGGGCCTCGAGTTTGGCCGCCTGACCCACCCCGGCGAGGACGAAACCGTCGCGGTCGGGCTGCTCGAAGCAGAAGAAGCGGTCGTGCTCGGCGCGCCTGGCGGCGAGGACGGCCGCGGAGAGATCCAGGTCCGGGTCGACCGGGACGGTGAGCGAGGCCAAGGCGCTCGGCTGACCGCCGAGGTCGCCCTCCGCGCGCTCGCGGAGCGTGCGGCGCGCGCGCACCCGCGCCTCGGCGAGCCGCTCGGCGAGCCTGGTGCGAGCGGACTCGCTCAGCGCGAACGGATTCGGGGCGGCCCGGGTTGTGGCTGACACGGGCCAGGAAGGATGCCAAGCGGTCGCGGCGGCGGTGGAGCTACCCGCCCGCCGGGATCAGGTCGCGCCGCGCCCGCGCGATACCGCGATCTCCCCCGTTCGAACCATCTCGATAAGCCCGAACGGCCGCACCATCCGCTCGAAGGCCTCGATCTTGTCGTCGCTGCCCGTCACCTCGACCGTCACCGAGCGCTTCGAGATGTCAACCGTCTTGCCGCGGAAGATCTCGGTGAACTGCATCACCTGGGCGCGAGAGTCGCCGTCCTGGCACGAGACCTTGAACAGGGCGAGCTCGCGGGCCACCGTCTCCGCCGGCTCCAGGTCGCGGATCTTGATCACGTGCACGAGCTTGTGCAGCTGCTTCGTGACCTGGTCGATCGGATGCGCCGCTCCGTCAACGGTCAGCGTGATTCGCGAGATCGACGTGTCGTCGGTGGGCCCCACCGCGAGCGAGTCGATGTTGAAGCCGCGCCGTGCGAACAGGCCGGCTATGCGGGCGAGCACGCCAGGCTTGTTCTCCACGAGGATCGACAGGACGTGCTTGCGGCCGGTGCGGATCCCGCCGCTCGCCTCGAGGTCCTCGAGGCGGAGAACCTCCTTGGTGCCGGGCTCACCCATCGCCTAGCCCACCATGTCCCGGGCGGGCTGACCCGCCGGGATCATCGGGTAGCAGTTCTCCTCCTTGCTCACGCGCACGTCCACAAGCACGGGACCCTCCTCGTCGAGCGCCTCGCGGAAGGCGTCCTTCAGCTCGCTCTTGTCGCTCACCGTCATGCCCTTGGCGCCGAAGGCCTCGGCCAGCTTCACCCAGTCCGGGCTCGCCCCCATCTGGACCGACGAGTACCGCCTGTCCCAGAACAGCTCCTGCCACTGGCGCACCATGCCGAGGTAGCCGTTGTTCATCAGGAACACCTTCACCGGGATCTGCTCGGTCACGCAGGTGGCGAGCTCCTGCACGGTCATGATCAGCGAGCCGTCGCCGGCCAGGCAGACCACGTCGTCGTCGGGCCGCGCCACCTTCGCGCCCATCGCCGACGGCAGCCCGAATCCCATCGTGCCGAGCCCGCCCGAGTTGATCCATTGGCGCGGGCGCTTGAACCCGTAGTACTGCGCGGCCCACATCTGGTGCTGGCCGACGTCCGAGGTGACGATGGCGTCGCCGCCGGTGGCCTCGAACATCGCCTCGACCATGAACTGCGGCTTGATCTCCGAGTCGGCACTCTCGTCGTAGCGCAGGGGGTGCTTCTCCTTCCAGCCGTGGATGCGCTGCCACCACCCCTCGAGCCGCGCCGGCTCCGCTTCCAGCGCCCGGTACTCGGCCGTCAGCTTGGGCAGGATGTTCGCCGCGTCGCCCACGATGGGGATGTGGGCGGGCACGTTCTTCGAGATCTCCGCCGGGTCGATGTCTATGTGGATGAACTTCGCCCGCGGCGCGAACTCGGACAGCTTGCCGGTCACGCGGTCGTCGAATCGGGCGCCGACCGCCACGATCAGGTCCGCCTCGTCCATCGCGTAGTTGGCGGTACGGGTGCCGTGCATGCCGAGCATCCCCAGCCACTGCTCGTGGTCCGCGGGGAACGCTCCCAGACCCATCAGCGTGCAGGTCACCGGCAGCTTGTCGGACAGGCAGAGGTCGCGGAACTCGGCCGAGGCCTCCGCGTTGACGATGCCGCCGCCCCCGTAGATGACGGGCCGCCGCGAGTTTGCGAGCGCCTTCGCGGCGAGCCTGACCTGCTTCGCGTTGCCCTCGGTCGTGGGCTGGTAGCCCGGCAGCTGCACCTGGGTGACCGGCTCGTACGGGATGTCGGCGCGCGAGAGGTCCTGCGGCACGTCCACCACCACCGGGCCGGGACGGCCGGTGGATGCCAGGTGGAACGCCTCGTGGATCGCCTTCGGGATGTCACGGGGGTCCTGGATCAGGATCGAGTGCTTCACGATCGGCATCGTGATCCCGGAGATGTCGGCCTCCTGGAAGCCGTCCGTGCCGATCAGCTCGGTCCGCACCTGCCCCGTGAGGAACACGGTGGGCACGCTGTCCATGACGGCGTCGGCGATGCAGGTGACCAGGTTCGTGGCGCCGGGGCCGCTCGTGGCGAGCGCCACGCCGACCCGGCCGGAGGCCTTGGCGTAGCCCTCGGCCGCGTGGCCCGCCCCCTGCTCGTGCCGGCACTGCACGTGGCGGATGCCGGCGTCATAGAGGGCGTCGTAGGTGGGAAGGTTGGCGCCGCCGGGGATCCCGAATACGTGCTCGACGCCCTCGGCCTTGAGGCATTCCATGATGGCGTCGACGGCTCGCATGACGGAGCGTGCTCCTTTCCCGATGGTGGGCCGGTTTGGCCGGGCGGCCAGGGAGAGGCAGTGTAACCGACGGCCATTGGGCGGAAACTGCGGGCAATAAGGGGGGTCCAACAAGTTGCGGCCATATATCGGCCGCTTCTTGTGGGACCCCCCCGGCTGGACCGGCGGACATCCTCAACCGGTCATCCACGGCCGCCGACCCCGGCGGCCTCCTCGGGCCACTCGAGGTCGCGGCCGCAGCGCATGCACACCTGCTCGTGCAGCCGCACCACGTTCCCGCACTCCGGGCACTGCCGGACCGGCTCGTCCCGCTCGTTGC
>Ga0081538_10001197_pt1 | contig 27262 bp, 32 predicted proteins | sample TabmetS5T2R1_FD_71022 | JGI IMG/M metagenome (GOLD analysis project Ga0081538, IMG submission 71022) | Tabebuia heterophylla rhizosphere microbial communities from the University of Puerto Rico - S5T2R1 | ecosystem: Host-associated > Plants > Roots > Rhizosphere ...
CTGAGCCTGGTAGATCGGATCGCCGCCGAGCTTGATCTCAAGCCCGTTTCCGTCGTTCGCTTCGGCGGCGTCGATCAGCTTCTCCCCGTCCTCTTTCGGGACCTCCCAGCCGGGGACCGTCAGGGGCAGCGTGGTGGATCCGATCTTGCCGTCGTCCGACACCCGGATCGGGGTGTGTGCAGCGACGTGATCGACCCGCTCAGCCTCGGCGAAGAACCCGTCGAGCTGCCGCCTCGCCTCGGGGCTTCTGGCACCCGCGTCGTCCTTCCAGACGACGTAGATCTCCTGGCCTGAGTAGCCGTCGAAGCGCTGTTGCGTGATGTCGCTCGCCGCCTCCGACTCTGATCCAGGCGTGTCGTAGTCGGCCTTGTAGTCCCCGGCAAGCGCAGAGCCGACGACGATGATCACGACTCCCGCGGCCACCCAGGCCAGCACCATCCGGCCGCGGCGGCGGTAGGCGACGTCGGCGAGGCGTGCCAGAAGGCCCTTCACTGGGTGTCCTTTCTCGAAGCGGTCACGTTTGCCGCATTTCGTCCGTCAGCTAGATGACGAACGAGAACCGAGGAATGTGACCGTGAACGGACCCGAATCACGATCATGCCGGCGCGGGAAACGCGGGAGGACCTGACGTGTTGACCGTGTCGGTCGAGCGAGTCGTGGCGGCGCCGATGGCCGACGTCTTCAAGTGGCTCAGCGACGCGAGCAACTACACGCGGTCCCGGTACGTCCTGCGCGAGCGCCTGGTTCGGCGCGGGGAGGACGCGGCCTATGGCCTCGGCGCCGTCCGCCAGCTCACGTGGGTATTCGGCTGGTTCCGCGAACGCATCACCGCGTACCGGCCGCCGCACGAGTTCGACTACCTGGTGGAACGCAGCCTGCCCCCGCTGCTTCACGAAGGCGGTCGGCTCACGTTCACTGAGCTCCCCGGCGGCACCCGCGTCCATTGGACCACGACCGTCGAACTGCGCCTGCCGATCGCCGCGGCGACGGCGACCCGCCTGCTCGGTCGACCCATCATCGTCTACACGTTCGGCAAGGTCCTCGACGCGGCGGACGCCGCGCTGGCCCCCGGGACCCACAACCGCGGATGGGCCGCGTCCCAATACGAGCGCGGATCTGCCGCCCCTCGATAGAGCACGGGCTGGGAGCCGTCGCGGAGAAACACGCGAGCAGACACAGGGCCAGCACCGCGAGCCTCAAGCGCTTGCTCGCGGCGTCGCGGTCGGAGCCACCGCGACCAATCAGGCGGATGCGGCTCGAGAGTCACATCGTTGGACTCGCTCGATACGCGCGCGGCCCACTTCGCGATGTGGGGACAGTGCACCTGTGAGGCGACGGTGGAATCGAGCTACGGGCGGTATGCAGCGTCAGCTTCTTGGGGCGTTTGCGGAGCGGCGTTCGTGATCTGGTATCCGGCGCGCGGGATGGTGTGGATCACCTGGGGCTCCCCGAGCTTGCGTCTCAGACGACCGATGGTGACCTGCACCGTCTTGGTAAACGGGTCGGCGTTTTCGTCCCAGACCTCCTGCAGGAGCCGCTCGGCGCTGAGCACCGTCGGTGCCGCGCGCATCAGGGCCTCGAGCAGTCCGAACTCGTTGGCCGAGAGGTGGATTTGCCTGCCGTCGCGGATTACGGTCCGACGTAGCGGGTCGAGCTCGATCTCGGCGGCGCGGTAGACGGGCCCGTGCGCGGCGGGTCGGCGGCGGGCGAGCGCCCTGATCCTGAGTACCAGCTCGGGGAAGTGAAACGGCTTCGCCAGGTAGTCGTCCGCGCCCAGGCTGAGGCCCGCGACCCGCTCTCCCGGCGAGCCCGCGGCGGTTAGCATCAACACCATGGCCCGGTCGTCGCCCTCGGCGGCCAATCGGCAGAGCGCGTCGCCGTGCATTCCCGGCAGGTCGCGGTCGAGGACGAGCACGTCGTAGGGGTTGAGGTCGAGCTTGACGGCCGCCTCGAGCCCGTCGTAGGCGACGTCGACCGCCATGCCCTGGTCGCGCAGCCCCTCGGCGATGTCGTCGGCGAGCCGCCGCTCGTCCTCGACGACCAGGACCCTCACGCCGTCGCTCCGTCTACCGGCCGGGTGGCCGGGCTTCGGGGCAGCTTAATCTCGACCCGCAGGCCCCCCTCGGTTCTGGCGCCGAGCTGGAGCGCGCCGCCGTGTGCCTCAGCGATGGCGGCGACGATCGAGAGCCCGAGGCCGACCCCGTTCCGTGAGTTGGTCCGCTCGGCGCCCAGCCGGCGAAACGGTTGAGCGAGCTCGCGCACCTCGCTGGGCTCGAGCGGTGGGCCGCCGCTCTCGACGAGGAGTAGCGCGCTGTCGCCGTCGCTCCGCGTCGCCACCCGGATCCAGCCCGACGGCTCGTTGTGGCGGATCGCGTTATCGATCACGTTCTCGACCATCCGCGAGAGCAGGATCTCGCTGCCGGTCACGTGCGCCTGCGCGAGCTCCTGGCGCAGCTCGATCCCACTCGCCGCGATGGCGGTGTGACGGCTTTCCAGAGCGGCGCCGACCAGCTCTGGAAGCGGCACCGTCGCCCGCTCTGGGAGCGCGCCGCGCTGGGCGCGGGCGAGCGTCAGGAACCCCTCCAGTAGGCGGTCGGCCCGGTCGAGCCCCTCTCGGAGCTTGCCGTCGAGCACGCGGATCTGGGGCCCGGCGGGCCCCGGCTTCGCCGCAGCGACGTCGAGCGAGGTCCGCATCATCGCGAGCGGCGTCCGCAGCTCGTGCGAGGCGTTGGCCACGAAGCGCCGCTGGGCCTCAAACGCGGCCTCGAGCCGGGCGAGGAGCCCGTTGATGGTGTCGCCGAGGTCCTTGAGCTCGTCGTTCGGCCCCTCGAGCGCGAGCCGCTCGTGCAGGTTGTGCTCCGAGATCCGCCGGGTGGTCGCGGTCATGGTCCGCACCGGCCGCAGCGCACGCCCCGCCATCAGCCACCCGAGCCCGATCGAGACGACCGACATTAGCGCGAGCGCGATACCGGACTGGATCAAGAGCTGGTCGAGCTGCTCGTCGCGCTGGTTGGCGGCCTGCTCGCGCAGGCGGGCGGCCTGCCGGTCGAGCCGTTCGGGAATCAGGTTGTCGGGGACCTCGGCCGGCCCGTCGCGGAACTCGAGCTGCACCGGCTGCTCTGCTTCCGACCCGACGCCGACGACGACCCGGTCGTCGGTCGCGCTGCTGACGAGCAGGTAGGTGATCGCGAGCAGCGCCGCGCCCGATACGAGGAACAGCGCTCCGTAGAGCAGCGTGAGCCGCAACCGCACGGTGCGTCGCGGCACCTGCGGTCGGAACACGAGCTTGGCGAGTCGGCCCGGCATCTCCTACTGCTTAGGAGGATGCCGGTTGGAGGTAACAGCGGGTTAACGGCCTGAGTTTGGCTGGCGTTACCGGCAGCTTCGTACAACGTCCTCCGACGCGATGTTCAGCGAGCAAGGAGGTCGGACGTGACCAGGATTGGACCCAGGCATTCAGGATTGGGCCGCGCGGCCGCACACGGCCCGCGGCTGCGCTGGCGAGCTGTGCAGGCGCTCGCCGTGATCGCGGCTGCGGGGCTGGTCGCGGCCGGCTGCGGTGGCTCTGACGAGGGCGGCGGCGGGGGAGGCTCGGAGGCGAGCGCCGACTCCGATCCGGCCGTGGCGTATGCGGAGTGCATGCGCGAGAACGGGGTCCCCGAGTTCCCCGACCCCGTCAACGGCCAGCTTCAGCTCCAGGCGACGCCGGGCAGCGGCCTCGACCCCGACTCGCCGGAGTTCAAGCGGGCGCAGGAAGCGTGCCAGGACCTGGCGCCCGGGGGGGCCGAGGCCGGAGCGAGCCCGAACTCCGATCTGCAGGCGCAGGTCCTGGACTACGCGAAGTGCATACGCAAGAACGGGGTCCCCGAGTTCCCCGACCCCGACTTCTCCGGCGGTGGCGTCCAGATGGGGCTGCCGCCAGGGGTCGACCCGAACTCTGAGCAGTTCCAGTCGGCACTGCAAGCGTGCCAGGACAAGGCGCCGCAGGGGCTGGGTGGTGGGCAGTGAGCGCCGCCGCCCGGCAGGCGAGCGAGGCTCCCGCCGCCGCGCAGCGAGACGCGCGGCAGACCCGCTCTCGGCGGCGGATTGCGCTGGCCTGCGGGATCGCGGTGCCGATCGCCGCGGCGCTCGCGATCATGGTGGTCGCTCCACTGGCCGGCTCGAGCGGATCGGAGAGCGGCTCCTACGACCGAGGTGACACCGCGCTGGCGCCGGTCGAGCGCGGCCGGCTTTCCTCGCAGGTCTCCGAGACGGGCACCCTCGGCTTCGCGGCCCTGCCCGACGGTTCCCCTTTCTCGGTGGTCAACCAGGCCAGCGGGCCGTTCACCGCTCTGCCGAGCGCCGGTGACGTGATCCGGTGCGGCAGGCCGATCTTCCGCGTGGCGGACGAGCCGGTCCTGCTGCTCTGCGGACGCACGCCGGCCTACCGCGCGCTCGCGGAGGGGATGAGCGGCCCGGACGTGCGGCAGCTGAACCGCAACCTAGTCGCGCTCGGCTACGCCGATCGCTCGGAGCTCGACCCCTCCTCCGACTACTTCGGGTCCGTGACTGCGGCTGCGCTCGAAGGGCTGCAGGCGGAGCTCGGCCTCGACGAGACCGGCGCGCTCGAGTTCGATCAGGCCGTGTTCCTGCCCGGGCCCCTGCGGGTCACGGGGTCGAGCGCCACGCTCGGGACGATGGCTCGGCCTGGCGTACCGATCGCGCAGGCCACCTCGACCAGGCGGCAGGTTCGGGTCGACCTGAACGCCTCGCTGGCGGCCGACGTCGAGGTCGGCGATCGCGCCCGGATCACACTGCCCGACAACCGGACAGCGCGAGGGGCGGTCAGCCGCATCGGGTCAGTGGCGGGCGCGGGATCGGATTCGGAGACCGCGACGACCCCCGTCTACATCGAGCTCGAGCGCGCGAACGACGCCGGTGAGATCGACGAGGCCCCGGTCGAAGTCGCGATCACCACCGGCAGGATCACGGACGCGCTCAGCGTGCCCGTCACCGCGCTGCTGGCGCGCTCGGGCGGCGGCTATGCCGTGGAGACGGTCGGCGCTCGGGGCGAGCGCGACCTCGTGCCGGTCCAGCTCGGCACCTTCGATCACGAGAACGGCCTCGTGCAGGTGACCGGCTCCGACCTCGAGGCCGGACAGCGAGTGGTGGTGCCGGCAACGTGAGCGAGCGAATGATCACCGACAGCTCGGCGAGGGTTGCGGCACGCCGGTCGAGCACCGCTCGCGGCGACGGCCACCGGCCCGCCGTGTTGGAGCTCGAGGAAGTCACCAAGACCTACGGAGAGCAGCCACCGGTGCCCGCTCTGCGAGGAGTGAGCCTGACGATCGCGCCCGGCGAGCTCGTGGCGATCGTCGGTCCGTCGGGGTCGGGCAAGACGACCCTCCTGCAGATCATGGGGACCCTCGACCGCCCGAGCTCCGGCGCCGTTCGCGTCGACGGGACCCAGGTGGCGGCCCTCGACGACGCGCAGTTGGCGGCGCTTCGCGCTCGCAGCATCGGGTTCGTCTTCCAGCAGTTCTTCCTCGCCGAGCACCAGACCTCGCTCGACAACGTCGCCGACGGCCTGCTCTACGCCGGGGTCGAGGTCGAGGACCGACGCGAGCGGGCCTCGGCAGCTCTCGCCGCGGTCGGGCTCTCGCAGCGTGAGACCTTCCGGCCGAGCAAGCTGTCCGGAGGTGAGCGCCAACGCGTCGCGATCGCCCGGGCGCTGGTGGGCGAGCCGGCGATCGTGCTCGCCGACGAGCCGACCGGCAACCTCGACAGCGCCTCCGGGGCGGCGATCCTCGAGCTGCTCGAGCGCCTGAACGTCGACGGCGCGACGATCGTTGTCATCACTCACGACCGCGACCTCGCCGCGCATCTGCCGCGCCAGGTCGAGATGCTCGACGGTCGGATCGTCCGCGACGCCGCGGCGGCGGGAGCAGCAGCGTGAGTTCCTCCCGCACGCCGGCGCGGGCCCGCGTGGCCACCGCGCTCGCCCCCGCCCGGCTCAGCCTGGGCGACCTCGCCCGCGTGGCGAGCGTCGGCCTTCGCACGCGGCTGCTGCGCGCGGCGCTCTCAGCGCTCGGGATCGCGATCGGGGTCGCGTCGATCGTCGCCGTCCTCGGGCTCTCGTCCTCCTCGCAGGCCGGGCTCCTGGACGAGATCGACCGGCTGGGGACCAACATGCTCACCGCCACCAAGGGGCAATCCTTCACCGGCGCCGAAGCCCCGCTCCCACTCACGGCTCCAGCGATGATCGATCGCGTCGAAGCGGTCGAGCAGGTGGCCGACACGGCTGCAATCGACAATGCAGACGCCTACCGCAACCAGCTGATCCCCAGCGTCGAGACGAACGCCCTGCAGGTCCAGGCCGCGAGCCTCAACCTGCTCCCGGTGATCGCCACCGAAGTAGCCCAGGGGCGCTACCTGAATGCGGCCACGGCGCGGGAGCCCGTCGCCGTTCTCGGCGCCGTGGCCGCCGAGCGCCTCGGGATCGACCGCATCACTCCGGGGCAGCGGATCTGGGTCGGCGGTCAATGGTTCTACGTCGCCGGCATCCTCGAGCCGGCGGCGCTGGCGGACGAGATCGACACCAGCGTGCTGGTCGGCTATCCCGCCGCCCGCCGCTACCTCCACTACACCGGAGTCTCGAACGGCAAGCCCACCGTCGGGCCACCGAGCACGATCTACGTCCGGACCGAGACAGGCCAGGTCGACTCAGTGCAGTCCCTGCTCGCCCAGACCGCGAACCCCGAGGCGCCCAACGAGGTGAACGTGAGCCAGCCCTCGGACGCGCTCACCGCCCGCGCCGCCGCCGAGAGCGCGCTCAACGGACTCTTCCTCGGGCTCGGCGCCGTCGCGCTCCTCGTCGGCGCGGTCGGCGTAGCCAACATCATGATCATCTCCGTGCTCGAGCGCCGCTCCGAGATCGGACTGCGCCGGGCGCTCGGCGCAACCAAGCCTCAGATCCGCACCCAGTTCCTGACCGAGGCGGTCCTGCTCGCGGTCCTCGGCGGCGCGGCCGGAGTCGCCGCAGGCACAATCGCCACGATCATCTACGCCGGCGCGAAGGGCTGGACGGCGGTCATCCCCACCACCGCCTGGGCAGGCGGCATCGGCGCTTCGATCGCGATCGGCGCGATAGCCGGCTTGCTTCCCGCCCTGCGAGCCGCCCGGCTTTCGCCAACCGAGGCACTGCGGACGGTATGAGCCAGCGCTCCGAAACGCAGGTCGCCCGCTACCTGGGTGTCGCGGACTGGTGGGGGCGCTACGTCTGGGTCGAAAGGAACGGGGTCCGAAGCTCGCTCCTGTACTGCGGCCAGGATGGCATGGTGGCCTACGAATGGGGTGGTCCTGGGATCGGCAGCAGCGAACTCGCCCGCGCGCTGCTCTTCGACGCCACCGGCAGCGCCGCGCTCGCGGAGCGCTTCTGCCGGGATCTCACCCACGAGGTCGTGGCCTGCCTGTCCGACGAGCCGAAGAAGTTGACCCGACGCCTCGCCTTGCGATGGGGGGCGTGGGCGCGAGGGGGAACCGGGTTGATGCGAGGGCGCTCCGAGGTCAAGCCGAGGAGCAACCCGTCTAATCAGGGCAGCTGTCACCACCGTGAGACTGTTGGGTTACACGATCCCGAAAGGAGGCAGCGATGAAGGTGTTCGTGGCTGGAGCCACCGGAGCGCTCGGGAAGCAGCTCGTGCCGATGCTCGTGGAGCGCGGGCACGAGGTGACAGGGATGACGCGGACGTCGGCGAAGGCGGATCTGATCCGCTCGCTGGGTGCCCGCCCGCTGGTGGCGGATGCGCTCGACCCGGAGGCCGTCGCCCAGGCGGTCGCGGAGGCGCAGCCCGAGGCGGTGGTTCACCAACTCACCGCCATCGACGCTGGGTCCATGACCCGGAGCCTGGACAAGATGTTCACGCTCACAAACCGGCTTCGGACCGAGGGCACCGATCACCTGCTAGCAGCGGCTCGGGCGGTCGGCGCGAGGCGGTTCATCGCGCAGAGCTTTGCGGGCTGGCCCTTCGAGCGCACTGGCGGCCCCGTCAAGATGGAGGAGGACCCGCTCCAGGCCTCTCCCCCGAAGTCGGTCACTCAGAGCTTGGGCGCGATTCGATACGTGGAGGAGACGGTCACCGGAGCCGCCGGAATCGAGGGACTGGCTCTCCGCTATGGCGGGTTCTACGGCCCCGGTACGTCATTGGGGCTCAACCCGGACGGCGAGCAGATCGAAATGATTCGGAAGCGCCGCTTTCCGGTGGTCGGTAACGGTGCCGGGATCTGGTCGCTCGTGCATGTCCGGGACGCCGCGTCGGCAACCGCTGCGGCGCTGGAGCGAGGCGAGCCGGGTCTGTACAACGTGGTCGACGATGAGCCCGTCCCGGTCTCAGTCTTGCTTCCGGAGCTGGCCAAGACGATTGGTGCGAAGCCGCCTCGTCACCTGCCGCGCTGGCTGGGGCGCCTACTCGCCGGGGAGGGGATGACGATCATGATGACCGAGGCGCGCGGAGCGTCGAACGCAAAGGCCAAGCGCGAGCTCGGGTGGCAGCCGCGGTATCCGAGCTGGCGGCAGGGCTTCCGGGAGGGCCTGGGATGAGCACCTCGGAATCGGAACTGCTCGATGACCTGCGGCTCGGCGCCTTCGCATCGCCTGCCGGATGATGCGCAGCGTGAGCGAGGCCGAGGAAATCGTCCAGGCGGCGCTCCACGGCTTCGGTCTGTACGCAGAGGCCGCGTCCCAGGCGTTGGGCAGCACGAGCGGATCACCGGACACGTGCGGGGCGGCGGAGCGTCGCCGCCTTCGGCTGTGAGGGCGAGGCGTCGGCTGCCTTAGACATCGCTCTCGTACTCGTCGTGCCGACGGATCCAGCGCTGAGCGAGAGGGGCGTTGATCTCCGGCTCGTTTCGCCCTTGGGGCGCGCGGTCGAGCCACTGGTACATGCCCCAGAGACCGTCAATCCCGCGCGAATAGGACGAGTAGGTGTGGTAAACGACGTCATCGGAGAGCGCGAACGCGCTCATACCCCAAAACTCCCGCGTGTACGTCGCCCAGTCCGTGCCGACCCTAGCCGCGAAATCGGCGATCGGCCCCTCGCTGCCGGCCTCCAGGGCCGGCCTCATGTCGACCGCGCCGAAGTTGTACTCGAGGCCTCCCGACTGCTGCTGCTCTTCGGTGAACGAGACCCCGAAGTCGTAGTTGAAGTCACTGCCGAACGACGACGCCCACGGAAAGCTCCACCCCATCCGGCGCTTGAACGCCCCGAGCTTCTCGAGCGGGGCTCGCGAGACGGCGCCGAGCGTGACGTCGTGGTTCGCGAGGTGGACCGCGAAGCCGTCGAAGCCATCCGCGATCGACGAGCACGACGGACACCCGGCCTCGTACTCGGGCCCGAACATGAAGTGATAGATGAGGAGCTGCGAATGTCCTCTGAAGAGGTCTGCCAGCGAGGCGCTGCCCTCCTCGGTCTCGAACCGGTACTCCTTCTCGATGCGGACCCAGGGGAGCTGTTGGCGCCGCCGCGCGAGCTCGTCGCTGCGACGCGTCAGCTCCTTCTCGTCCTCGAGCAGCTCCAAGCGGGCCGCAAGCCACTCTTCACGCGTACCACTCCCGTGAGCAGCCATCGTGTCGCTCTCCTTCTTCGCATGTACTCATGCAGACACCGGCGCCGCCAGAAACGGACCGGCCGATTCGTTTGGACCGGGATTCTCCACCGCCGAACCGCGAGCAAGACAGCCGGGACCGAGCACGCCACCCTCATTCACCCGCGTCCTCGACGCAGCGTCCGGTCGCGGAGCGGGAAGGGCCCGCGCGATGCACCTCTTCGTACACCGCGCGGACCAGCTCCTCGTTTGCTCGACCCGATCGGGCTTGACCCGATACCGGACGATCACTCGCGTCATCGCCCTAGCCGTTCACTCGAGCGCCGAGGCGGGCGCGGCAGCGATCAGCTCCGCCTCCGAGCCATGGCCGGACAGGAAGCTGCCGGCCACCGCGCCGACCAGCGCCAAGGCGGCTGCCACGCCGGCCGCCGGCCCGAAGCCGTCGACGAACGCCTGCGGCGAGGCGTAGCTGCCGGCACCGGCGAACACCGCCACGGCGATGGCGATGCCGAACACGCCGCCGAGCTCGCGCATGACGCTGTTGGTGCCGGCGGCCTTGCCGACGGCCTCCTGCGCGACCGAGCCCAGCACCGAGTTCTGCGCCGAGGGGATCGCCATCGAGATCCCGACCCCGGCGACGATCACGGGCACGACGAACTCGCCGTAAGACATGTCCGCGCTCGCGTGCAGAGCAATCCAGATCGTCGCAGCGGCCTGGATCAGCAGGCCGGTCACCATCAGCGGCCGCTCGCCGATCCTGTCGGCCATCGCTCCGGCGATCGGCCCGACCAGGAGGAACGTTCCGGTCCAGGGCATCAAGCGCAGGCCCGCATCGAGCACGTCATAGCCGAGGCCGGTCTGCAAGAACTGCGAGAAGAAATACACCTATGCGAACAGCGACCCAAAGACGGTGAAAATCGCCAGGTTCCCCGCCGAGAACGCCCTCGAGCGGAAGAAGCTGATCGGGATCATCGGGTCCTTCGCTCGCCGCTCATAGCCGACGAAGGCGGCGATCAGCACGGCACCGGCCGCGAGGGTCCCGACAACTTCGGGGCTGCCCCAGCCGGCGGCGTTGCCGCGGACGAGGCCCCAGACGAGGCCGAAGGCGCCCGCCGAGATCAGCCCGAGACCGGGCAGGTCGAGCCCGGTGTCGGGCCCGTAGCTCTCTCGCATCCGGGTGAGTGCCAATGGGGCCGCAATTAGGCCGATCGGGACGTTGAGCCAGAAGATCCACGTCCAGTCGAGACCATTCACGACCGCGCCGCCGACCGCTGGACCGCTCGCCACGGCGAGGCCGGTGACCGCGCTGTAGAGCCCGATCGCTGTGCCGCGCTTCTCGGCCGGGAAGGCGGCACTCAGCAGCGCTAGGCCGAGGGCCATCATGAAGGCGGCGCCCACGCCCTGTACCGCCCGTGCTGCGATCAGCATGCCTACGTTCTGCGAAAGCGCCGCGGCGGCCGACGCGGCGGCGAAGCCGACCAGGCCGGCCGCGTAGAGGCGCCTGCGCCCGAAGCGATCTCCGAGCGCGGCGGCCGTAACGAGCATTACGGCGAAGGCGAGGTTGTAAGCATTGACGGTCCATTCGAGCTGGGAGATGGAAGCGCCCAGGTCCAGGCGGATCGTCGGGAGGGCGGTCGAGACGACCAGCGTGTCGAGCGCGCCCATGAAGGAGCCGATGGCGGTCAAGACCACGACCCATGCGATGGATCGTTTTGTGTCGGTTGCCTGGGGACTCATCGGATCTCCCTTCGCTGTTGGCCCGTCTCGGTGGGCCTTTGCGTCTAGAGATCCGGCGAGCCCTCCGGATCCATCGCTCGCGGCAAGCCGAAGCTGGAGAAGAGCTCGGGAGAGCGGAACGAGGTGATCTGGCTGACTTCGCCCTGCTCGTTGAGGTCGAGCACGACGATCCCCTCGGCCTGGAGTGCGCCCTCGTCGTCAGTCCAGTAGGCGCCGAAGGCCGGCTGGCCGTTCGCCTGCGTCGGAATCAGCCTCCAGCGGCGTCCTGGCCGCATCGGCCCGCGCGGCAGGAACTCGGCGATCGCCTCGCGTCCGCTGAACCACTCGCTCCAAGGCGGCATCGCCAGCACGCAATCATCGGTGAGCAGCGCGCTGATCCGGCCGACGTCCGCCGCCTCCCAGGCCTCCATGAACCGGTCGATGATCTCGCGCACGCGATCCTCGCCGATCTCATCGAGCCTCTTCTGCTGCGTCTCGTTCGGCAGCTGCTCTTCCCTGGCCTTGCGGGCACGCTGCAGGGCGCTGTAGATCGCGGTCGGGGTCGCATCCAGCGCCTCCGCGACCTCGGCCGGAGAGAACCCGAGCACGTCGGTCATGATCAGCGCGGCGCGCTGCAGGCCGGGCAGGCGCTGGAGCGCCGCCGTGAAGGCCAGCTCGACGCTTTCCCGCTGCTCGTAGCGCGCCGCTGGCGAGGCCTCGGTTCCGTTCGACGCCACGCGCTCGTCAGGAAACGGCTCGATCCAGACCGATTCAACGAGCGGCTTGCTGAGCTCGCCGTGAGGGTCAGCCGGCGGGCCGAGATCGATCGGGAGGACCCGCTTGGGCCGGCGCTCGATCAGCCGCAGGCAAGCGTTCGTGGCGATCGTGTAGAGCCAGGAGCGCAGCGAGCTGCGGCCCTCGAACCGGCCGATCGCGCGCCAGGCGCGCAGCATCGTCTCCTGCATCGCGTCCTCGGCATCGTGCAGGGAGCCGAGCATCCGGTAGGCGTGCGCCTGGAGCTCGCCGCGGTGGGGCGCGAGCAGGCGCTCGAAGGCGTCCTCGTCACCGCGGCGGGCGGCGGCTAACAGCTCGCTCTCCCTGCCTGAGCGGGACGGCCGTTGGCGCTCTTCGTTCATTTATAAGGCTTGAGATCCAGCGGAACTCCCGGATCCATCGCTCGGCCGATGGATTTCGAGAGCGGCGCGGATCTCATGGTTCGCAATGACCTCCACATCACCAAGTCCACTTGCTCACCTGGAGCTTCACACCCACGACCGCGCGTGGGCCTCCTCCTTCTACCGGGAGCTGCTCGGCTGGCGCTCGGAGCATGTCGAGGCGGCGGGGCGCGAGTACCTCGCCCTCGACCTCGGCAACGGTCTGGGCGGTGGGATCGTGGAGTGCGGCACCCACCGCGCGCTGTGGCTGCCCTACGTCTCCGTGCCGGACATCCGGACGGCGACCGAGCGCGCTGAGCGACTCGGCGCGGGCGTCTTGCTCGAGCCCCGCGAGGGCCCGGTCGGCTGGCGCAGCGTGGTGGCCGCCCTCGACGGCGGCGAGATCGCCTTCTGGCAGTCGAAGCGGTGGGCGCCGGGCCGCTAGGTCGTGGCGCGTGGCAGATGAGAGTCAGAGGGATCTCACGGGCTCCGTGGAGCGATTAGCCCGAGCTGAAGCGCCTGGCCGAGGTCGTCGCGAACCGACCAGTGCTCGATGGGCTTGCCGTCCTCGATCCGCCAGACGTGAATCTGCTTGGTCGCGAGCTCCTTGCCTGTGGGCGCCTGACCCAGGAATTCGCCGACATGTCTCCCGTGCATTACCACCAGGGCGACGACCTTGTCTCCCTCGGCGATCTCGTCCTCGATCTCGAACCGCATCGGACCCCAGAGGCTGCGCAGCCAGCTGACCGTCTCCTTGAGGCCCTCGGGGCCCTGCGGGTTGTCCGGCGGCGCCTCGTGGTTGACGAAGTTTGGATGGATCAGCTCGTCGGCGGCGCCAAGGTTTCCCTTCTCGAACAGTTCCTCGAGCACCTTCGGCGGGATTTGCTTGTTCTCGGCTGAGGACATTTCGGTGACCTTCGGTCTTGCGGACACTATGCGCGAGATAGTATCGTTCCGATAGTATGACAAGTTGACCGCAGAAGCACGGTGTTGCAGATCAGCGAGTACGGAGACCGGACGCACTTCTTCGACAGCCAGGGCGGTCTAATCACCGAAACGCTGACGCTCGACGGGAGGCGCGCGATGTGGCAGGGCGAGAATGTCCGCGCCACGTCGCTCTTCAGCGACGACGGCAAGACTCAGAATTGCCTGCACGAGCGGTCCGACGACGGCGAGACGTGGACGCCGGCGATGGACATCACGCTCACGAACGTCGCATAGTGGGCCGGGCCGTTCGCCCCTCAGCCCACGCACATCCCCTATCGAGGGGATACGATCGCCTCGATAGAGATGGCACGCAATCTGGAAGTCGAGCGGATCTACCGGCACTTCTGCATGGCGGCGCGAGCGCTGGAGGTGGTCGGCGAGCGTTGGTCCCTGCTGGTCGTCCGAGACCTGCTGCCCGGCCCGCGCCGGTTCACGGATCTGATCCGCAGCCTGAACCCGATCACTCCAACGCGGTTGACGGATCGGCTCCGGCGGCTCGAAGCCGCGGGGGTGGTCGAGCGTGAGCCGGCCGAGAGCGGCAACGAGGTCTGGTATCGGCTGACGGACGCCGGGCGAGCCCTCGGACCGGCGATCGACGAGCTCACGTTTTGGGGAATCGCGCACGGCAAGGAGGCCCCACGAGCGGACGAGCCGGTTCACGGCGAAGCTGCGATGATCGGCACCAAGGTCTGGCTGAACAAGTTCTCGTCCGCCCCGCCGGACGGGCTGGTCTGGTCCTGGCGCTTCCGGGGCAAGGACAGCTACAGCCTGCGAGCCACGGATGGTTCCTGGGAGCTGACACGTGGCGAGCAGGAGGGTGCGGCGGTGGCCGTGGACGCGACGACGGAGGACTGGGCGGTCTTCCTCACCTCACCCCGGAAGACGCGACGGCTCCCGACCAACGACGTCCGGCTCGAGGGATCCAAGGCCGAGCTGAACAGGTTCGTCAAGGCCTTTGGGGCGAAACCTGCGGCCCGCTGATCTCGATCGGCTCGGGTTGTAGGCGTCGACGATCCACTCGAGTTGCACCGTCGAGGCGTGAAGCTCGCGCATGAGCGACGGCAGCGCGACGTTCACGATCGTCGTGTCGAGGTGATCAGAACACCGCAAGTAGCAGAGCGACAAGGACCAAGGGCTTGTCTGGCCACTGGCTCATGCGCCCGATCCCAGCGGCGTCAGAGCGGGCGATACACCAGGATTACCACTCCGGTGCCCAGCGTTCGGGACTCCGCGAGCTCCAAGCTGCGGGTCGGCACCCCCTCGGCGAAGAGCCGGGTACCCGTGCCGATCACGAATGGATGGATCCAGATCCGGTACTCGTCGATCAGATTGGTTTCCATCAGCGTGGCCATCAGGGCCGCGCTTCCGTACGTGACGATGTCGCGACCCTCTTGGCGCTTTAGCTCGGCAACGGCATCGCCGATGTTCCCCTGAAGCAGAGTCGCGTTCCATTCGAGCGGTTCCTTGAGCGTCCTCGAGGCGACGAACTTGGGCATCTGATTCAGGGTCTGGGCATACTCGCCCTCCTTGACCTGGGGCCAGAATTCCTTGAACACCTCGTAGGTGACTCGACCGCAGAGAAAGGCGTCGCTTTCACGCAGATGCTCCAGGGCATAGCTTTGGGCCTCGTCGTCGAAGTAGCGGCTGCCCCATCCGCCCTCCTCGAGCTCCTGGAATCCACCTGGGTCCTGGATCACGCCATCGAGCGTGACCAGGGTCGAGACATTGAGCTTGCGCATTCCTGTCCTCCTATCGACGACGCGCCGCGGCTGCTACGCGGTGGCCGGGTGCGCGCAGCCCGGATATCGCTTTCGGATTGCTCGCCAAGCGATAGTATCGCCATGGGAGCGACGCTGTTGTAGTTTGTCTTTGACGTCGCTACCAAGCCCCGTGGCCACGATCTGCCATCACACGATCTCCCTGGACGGCTTCGTTGCCGGACCGGACGACTCGATGGACTGGGCGTTCGCCGACGGCGAGCCGACCTCGGTCGGCGACGAGACGATGACTAGGATCGGCGCGATCGTCGCGGGTCGGCGCTGGCATCAGCTGGCGAAGGAGCGCTGGGACGGCGTCGACGGGCCAGGCTGAGGCGAGCGGATGAACTTGGAGGTGCAGAAAGCTTGCTCGTAGCAGTCACCGGAGGGACGGGATACGTCGGTTCGCACGCGATCGCGGCGCTCGCCAAGGCCGGGCACCAGATCCGGGTCCTGGCAAGGTCTCCGGACAGGGTCGCGTCCGCGCTCAGACCGCTTGGCGCCGACCAGGTCGAGACCGCGACCGGCGACGTGACGGACCCCGTCGCCGTCGAGCGCGCGCTCGAGGGAGCCGATGCCGCCCTGCACGCGGCTTCGGTGTTTTCGATGGATCCGCGCAGGGCGGACGAGATGCGGGCGGTGAATGTTCGCGGCACCGACACCGTGCTCGGCAGCGCGCACCGGCTCGGCCTTGATCCGATTGTCCATGTCTCAAGCGAGCTAGCGCTCCTGCCCCCGGCCAACGGGGAGGTCCTTACCCCCGACTCGCCGGTGAAGCAGACTTCGTGGCCCTATTGCCGGTCGAAGGCGGATTCGGAGCTGGTGGCGTGCAGGTATCAGGACGAGAGCGCGCCTGTGGTGAGCGTGATGCCCGCGGCGGTCTGGGGCCCGCAAGATCCGCATTTCGGCGAAGGCGTGACGCGCGCCACCAACGTGCTGAAGAGGCGCTACCCGATCGTCATGCGCGGCGGCATGCAGATCGCCGACGTCCGAGACGTCGCGGCGGTGCTCGCCGCCGTGACGACCTCAGGCCGGGGCGCGCGGCGCTACATGGTCGCCGGGCACTACATCTCAATGCCAGACCTCATCCGCACGCTCGCCGACCTCACCGGTCGTCGCATCCCCTTCGCGACCCTCCCGGCGTGGTTCCTGGCCGGGTTCGGGCGCGCCGCCGACGCTGTGCAGGGACGAGTCAGGACCCGCTTGCCGTGGGACGCCGAGGGCATCTGGGTCATGAACTGCGCCGCCCGCTGCGACGACTCGAAGACGCGGAGCGAACTCGGGCTCGAGCCGCGCCCCCTGCAGGAGACCCTGGCCGACACCGTCCGGTGGCTGGTCGAGGCGGGTCGCCTCACCCCGCGCGAGGCGGGTCACCTGGCTAGCTGAGCAGTCGTAGCGCCCACCGCGATAGTGATCGCCGGCAAGGGCTTCTCCTTCGATAGGTCGGCCGCGTCGCCCGCAGTCGTTTCGCTCGAGTCGGTTGCGATCCTTCTTCGTCAGTCGTCGAGGACCGTCAGGTCGAGGAGGCGGAGCCGCTCCGGGTCGTTGAAGAAATCGAGCTCGACGATCTTGCCGTTCCGCACAGTGACGGTGGCGATCGAGAACGGCTGCCCGTCGAGGGAGGCAACCACGCCAGCGGCGCCGTTGATCAGCGCAGGCCGGATGTCCGCCACACGTCCTTGGGCGTAGCCGAGTGCCTGGCGCGCGACCGCCGCGGCGCCTCGCACTTCCTGCGAGCCGCCGGCCGGCCCGAAATCGGCCCGCACGACGACGTCCGGATCGAGCACCGCAATGAGTCGATCGAAGTCGCCGTCGCGCGCGGCGGCGATAAACGCGTCGAAGACCTCCCACTGCGTTTCGAGGTCCGCGTCGGGAACGGCTCTCTCGGCGCGCAAGCGTCGGCGCGCCCGGCTGGCGAGCTGGCGCGCCGCCTCGGGGGAGCGCTCGACGATCGGCGCGATTTCGTCGAAGCGTACGCCAAAGATGTCGTGCAGCACGAACGCGAGCCGCTCCGCCGGAGACAGCGTCTCGAGCACGACGAGCAGCGCCAAACCGACCGAGTCGGCCAAGAGCGCCTCGTGCTCGGGATCGATCCTGTCCACCCGGTCGACGAGCGGATCGGGGAGCCGCCCGTCGAGCGCTTGCTCGCCGCGTGACCGGCGCGAGCGCAGCTCGTCGAGCGACAGGCGCGCGACGATGGTCGTCAGCCAGCCGCGCATGTTTTCGACCGACGCGGTGTCGGAACGGCTGAGCCGAAGCCACGCCTCTTGGACAACATCGTCCGCATCGCTCAAGGAGCCCAGCATGCGATAGGCCACGGCACGGAGGTGCGGCCGGTGCCGCTCGAACTCCTCCGTCTGCCATTCGATCGCGTTCACGGTCACATCCTTCCGTCGCCATCCGTCATAAGAGATGACGAACGCGAGCCGACGGACGTGACCGAAAAGGAGAAAGACGATGCGAGTCTTCGTCACAGGCGCGAGCGGTGCGATCGGCACTCGGCTCGTACCCCAGCTGATCGAAGCAGGCCACGAGGTGACCGGCACCCACAACTCGCCCGCGAGCGCCGAGCGCCTGCGGACGCTTGGTGGTAAGCCGGTGATGGTTGACCTGGTCGACGCGCACGCGGTGCGCAAGGCGGTGCTCGAGAGCGAGCCCGAGGCGATCGTGCACGAGGCGACTTCGCTGGCGAACGCGAAGTGGGGCCGCAACGTCGACAAAGCGATGGCCAAGACCAACGAGCTGCGGACGAAGGGCACCGACGCGCTGCTGGCGGCGGCGCGAGAGGCAGGAGTTCGTCGATTCGTCGCGCAGAGCGCCCTCTGGTACCGGTTCGCCCGGGAGGGCGGCGCGCTCAAGACCGAGGACGATCCGCTCGATCCCACTCCACCGGCGAACACGCAGCAAACGGTCGCCGCGATGAACTATCTCGAGCAGGCGGTCAGCGGCTTCGGTGGGATCGCTCTGCGCTACGGCGGCTTGTACGGCGCCGCCAACGACGGACTCGTCGAGTCGGTGCGCAAGCGGCAGTTCCCGATCGTCGGAGACGGCGGCGGCATCTTCTCGTTCATCCACCTCGAAGACGCCGCCGTGGCGACTGTGCTCGTGCTGGAACACGAGGGCCCTGCCATCTACAACATCGCCGACGACGAGCCCGCGCCGGTGCGCGAATGGCTACCCGTGCTCGCTCAAGTCCTCGGCGCCAAGCCGCCGCGACGCTTCCCCACCCGGCTCGCGCGGCTCCTGGCAGGTGAAGCGCCAGTCGTTCTGATTACAAAAGCCCGCGGCGCCTCGAACGCGAAGGCGAAGCGCGAGCTCGGCTGGAGCCTGCGCTACCCAAGCTGGCGCCAGGGCTTCGCCGCCGTCTACGCGAGTCGGGCGGCCCCGACATCTGAGCCCACACCGCCCGTACCCACGAACATTGCTAACCCGCCGCCGGCGTCTCGATGACTGTTAGTCGTGCCCGTGGTCCGTGACCGGACTCGGCGACTCTGGTCGACCCGGGCGAAGTTGACCTCAGGCGGTCTCGTGAGTCCCTGCAGCGACGGTGCAGACGGGCTCAGCCGAGGGCTACAAGGTGATCGACATCGCGCAAGTCTCGATGCGGCCGGTTGCGTTCGCGGCGCTTGAACTGGTCAAAGCGCTCTCTGACGCGGGATCGGGTGCTGAGCTTGCGGTAGATGTTGTGCGCGTGCGTCTTGACCGTGTTCTCGGAGACGAACAGCTCGCCGCCGATCTCCCTGATGGTGAGGCGGGTCGGGAGCAGGCAGAGGACCTCGAGCTCGCGCTCACTCAGCTCGAGCGGAACCTGGCCGGACGCGGCTCGCTGCGGGCCGCGTTCGGCGGCGTCGAGCTGCTTGGCCAGCCAGGGTGCGTCGGGACAGCTGGCGCCGATAGTGCGCGTCTCGTCTAGGAGGACGTCGCGCGATGCAGGAGCGCAACACTTCGATCCTGTCCGCGGAGGCGGCTCGCGCTCAGCCGGGCCGATGCTGGCCGCTGATTCCCCCGATCAGCGCCTCGAGGCCGCCCTCGAACCCGGCCTCCGCTGGGGCTCGGGCGAATTCGGAGGCCAGTGCGGTGGTGCGCGGCAGCGAGGCGTCGGCCGCGAACGCCCGCTCCGCGTGCCCTATCGGGTCTGGGTCCTGGGCTCGGGCCGCCGCAAACGCGGCGTAGCCGAAGGAATAGACCAGCAGCGCGCGCATGGCCCGCACCGCCGCCGGCCCTTTGACGCCGCCACGGGCGAGCAGCTCGAGCGTCACCTCGCCCAGCCGCAGGGCGTTCGGCCCGCGGGGAGCGCGGGACAGAAAGAGCGGCGCGAGCTCGGGTGCCGCAGCCACGGTACGGCGCGTCGAGGCAAACAGGACGTGCAAGCCGGCACGCCACTCGATCGTCTCGGGATCCGGCGCCTCGACTTCGCCCGCTACGTCGTCCATCAGCAGGTCGACTAGCGCCGACTTGCCGGCCACGTGGCTGTAGAGCGTGTTAGGGGTGACACCCAAGTCGCCGGCCAACCGGCGCATGGTTAGGGCGTCGAGCCCGTGCCGCTCGACGATCCGTCGGGCGGCGGCCACCAGAGCGGCCTGTGTCAGCCCGGCCCGGACCCCGGGGCCGCGCGTTTCCGCCGAAACATCCGTTTGTCGCCCCACCCGGTCAATCATACGGTGTACAGTTCAACTGTACGATGTACAGCTCCCCGGAAGGGACCCCTGATGCCCACGCCGCCCTCCACCTCTCCGCGCGCGGACCACACCCTCGACCTGCCCGGCGGCCGCACGCTCGCCTTCGCGGAGTGGGGGGACCCCGCCGGCAAGCCCGTCCTCCTCCTCCACCGCTCCCCGGGCTCGCGCCTATTCGACCCCGGCCCCGACGCCACCGCCGCGGTGCGGCTGATCACCGTCGATCGGCCAGGGTACGGCGGCACCGACCCGGTGGCGGAACCGAGCTTCACGGCCGTCGCCGCGGACCTGTCGGCGCTGGCCCAGGCGCTGGACCTGACAGATGTTGCCCTCGTGGGCTGGTCGGGCGGCGGCCAGTTCGCGCTCGCCTCGCTGCCGGCGCTGGCCGACCGCCTGGCATCGCTCACGCTGATCGTCACCCCGGCCCCCGACGAGGCGATCCCCTGGTATCCAGAGGAAGCGCGGCCGATGCTCCCGGCTGTCCGTGCCGATCCCGTCGGGGCTCTGCCGAGCGTGGCAGAGGGCTTCGAGCCGATGATGGCGGAGCCCGACGCGCTCGCCACGAGCGACCCGAGCCCCGCCGACGCCGATACCCGCGCGCAGCCCGGCGTGCTGCAGGCCTACACGGCGATGATGCGGGAGGCCGGCCGCCAGAAAGGGGCGGGCATGGCGTTCGATCTGGTTGCCGGCGCCCGCGACGACCGGCTACCACTCGACGCGGTGAACGTTCCCGCCCGGCTCTGGTACGGAGCCGGAGACGAGTACATCAAGATCGAGCACGGCCGCTGGTACGCGAAGCGGATCGCCGGATCGCGCCTCAACGAGGTCGAGGGTGCCGGCCACCTCCTGCCGGTCCTCCGCTGGCGGGAGATCCTCGCCCTTGAGAGCCGTTAGGAAACGACCACTGTGCAACCGGTGACGCCAGGCGAGCAAGGCCGTGCCCGAGTCCCTTGGGACGCTTGCCGTTTGGCCGATCCGCTACTAGCTGGTTGGCGACCTCGTCACGTCCACCCCACTAACGAGCGTGAGGTCGAGGCGGCGAAGCGGCGTCCGCGCGCGGCAGCGCGCTACGCGACCTGAGCCGACGCCCGGCGGCCTTTGCCAACTACCCGGATCACCGCCGCCGCACAGCCGGCCGCCCGGACGGCTCTACCTGGAGGCGCGAGCGGCCCAGCTCGTTGAGTAGCCGGCCAGGCCGCGGGTCTGTGCGCTGAGGCGATCGATGATCGCGGTGAGGCCCGGGGGCAGGCGCCCGTCGGTGGCAAGCCAGGACCCCGCCAGGATCAGGAGCAGGCCGCCGACCGCCCCGGCGGTCAACTGCTCGCCGAGGACGGCCACGCCCAGAGCCAGTGCGACGACCGGATTCACGTAGGTGACCACGGTCGCCCGGCTCGGCCCGACCTCGCCGATCAGGCGGAAGAAGACGCTGAAGGCGAGCGCCGAGCAGACGAGACCCAGCACCGCGAGCGACGCCAGCGCGTCGCCGCGCGGCGCGCCGGTCGGAAAGCCGGCGACGCCGAATGGCAGCAGCATGATCGAGGCGATCGCCATCGCGGCCGTCACCGGGCCGAGCGGGTCTGCGTCCGACAGGTACCGGTTTACAACCAGCGGACCGACGGCGTAGCCGACCGTCGCGAGCAGGATCGCGCCGGCGCCAAGGAGTTCCGGGCCGCGGCCGCCGATGTCGATGCCCACGAGCGCAACGACTCCGCCGAGCCCGATCAGCATGCCGAAGAGCCGGCTGCGCGTAGGGCGCTCGCCGTGGTCGAACCGCAGCGCGAGGAGAGCGATCACCAGCGGGAGAGCGGCGATCAGGATCGCGGCCAGCGACGAGGACACCCGCTGCTCACCGAATCCGATCAGCGGAAACGGGATCGCGATCTCGGCAAGCGCGAAAAGCGCGAGCCAGCGTATGGGCAGATTACGTAGCGCACCGCTCTTCCAGGCAATCGGCAGCAGCACGAGCGCCGCGAGCGTGACGCGAGACCAGGCGACGAACCCGGGTGTCAGGCCGCCATCGACGGCGATCTTGATGAACAGGTACGGCATGCCCCAGATGACCGAGGCCGCCGCAAACAAAGTCCACCCGCGTGAGCTCACACGATCGCCCTCCGCCCGGAGCTCGTCCATTCCGCATTCGACCCCACGCTCATCGGTCCCTCTCCGACGCCGCGCTCATCCCATCGCTCGTGAGCCCGCGCTTCGTTCAGGCGGCTCGGAACGCCGAGCGCAGGCCGAGACGTGGGCGCCGCAGCGAGGACACGCTTCCGCGCAATGCGGCGGCGCGCAGCTCGAGCAGGACGATGAGGTGGGCTGTGGGTCGGAACGGGTCGCCGATCGTGGCGCCCGTCGCGACCTCGATTGCGGCCCGCTGCTCGCCGCCGGCCTCCGCTATCAGGACCTCGCCGGACGGTGCAGGAGCACTGTCGAGCACGGCGAGACGCTCGAGTGCCCGGCGGTCGGCCTCGGTGGCGCGGCGGATGGTGACGCTTCCAACGTCGGTGAGCTGGCCGGTCATGTCTGACTCCTTTCGGGGGTTCGGCATGACTCGATGGTATGGTCCACTGGTGCAGATACAAGATCCACTTTTCGGCCTTTGGACGAGACCAGTCAGCCAATAGAGCTTCTGCTCTCGGTGAGCAGGGACGGTCCTCAGACGCTGGGCGCGCAGGTCGAGGATCGGCTTCGGCGCGCGATCCGGGACGGCACCCTTAGGGCCGGGGCGCGGGTGCCGTCGACCCGCGACCTGGCGCGCCAGCTGGGCGTGTCGCGGCGCGTGACGGTGGACGCCTACGAACAGCTCGCCGCCGAGGGCTATCTCGTCCTGCGCCAGGGCGCACGCCCCAGGGTCTCCGATGCCGCGGCCGCGACGGACGTAACCGCGCCCGAGGTCGCGCCGGCGCGAGCCCGTCCCCGCTTCGACTTTCGCCCGAGCATGCCCGACGTCTCGACGTTCCCGCGGACGGCGTGGCTCCGCTCGCTCCGCGACGCGGTCACGACAATCACCGACGCCGATCTCGGCTATGGCGACCACAGCGGGGTCGACGCGCTCCGCTCGGCCTTGGCGGATTACCTCGGACGCGTGCGTGGCGTCGTCGCGGATCCCGCGTCCATCGTCGTCACGTCCGGCTACTCGCAGGGCCACGGCCTCGTGTGCCGCGCACTCGCCGCGGCCGGCGCGAGACGAATCGCCTTCGAGGACCCGAGCCACCCCGAGCAACGGCTGGTCGCCGAGCGCGCTGGCCTCCAGGCCGTGCCGGCCACGGTCGACGAGGACGGCATTCGCGTCAGCGAGCTCGAGGAGCGGGATGCCGACGCCGTTGTCGTGACTCCCGCCCACCAGCACCCCACCGGCGCCGTGCTCGCTGGAGAGAGGCGGACGGCACTGCTCGCCTGGCTACGCGACCGCGAGGCGATCACGATCGAGGACGACTACGACGCGGAGTACCGCTACGACCGCGCCGCCATCGGGGCCCTCCAAGGACTCGAGCCCGATCGAGTGGTGTACGCCGGGTCGGCAAGCAAGACGCTCGCCCCGGCGCTCCGGCTCGGCTGGCTCGTCGTTCCACCCCCGCTGCTCGAGGCCGTGCGTCGCGAGAAGACGCTCGCCGACCAAGGGTCCGCTCGCATCGAGCAGTACGCGTTCGCCGACTTCCTCGTGCGCGGCGAGCTCGACCGCCACCTGCGCCGCATGCGACTCCGCTACCGCGCCCGCCGCGACGCGCTTGTGGACGCGCTCGCCGACGCGCTCCCCGACGCCACGATCAGCGGGATAGCCGCCGGCCTACATGCAACCGTTCAACTGCCCAGGGGCGACGACGAGGAGGCCATCCTCGAGGAGGCCCGGCGCCGCAGGATCGAACTCACCACGATGAGCGACTATCGCATGACGCCCAGCAACGGCCCGCCCACTCTGCTCCTCGGGTACGCGCAAATCCCCGAAGCCGCGATCCGACCCGGCGTCGAAGCGCTCGCGGACGCCGTCCGGGCGACGAGGGGTCGCGCCCAGCTCAGCTACCCCGGGCGCTGACGGGTCCCGAAACCCGCGCGATGCGGAGATCGAGCTGGTGCCTCAGCCGGTCGGCGGAGACGGGGTCGGGATGGGGTGCCTCGGCTCGTAGAGGCCGAGGTCGGCGCCGCGGGGCAGCTTGATCGCTGTCATCAGACCGAAGCCCTCGTCGCTGATCGGACGGCTGATCTCGACTCCCTTGCGCCTGAGCTCGTCGACGGTCGCGTGGGCGTCGTCGCACATGAGATAGAGCTCGTGATGGCCGGCCTCGTCTCCCGGGTGCGCGGCCAGCTCGGCAGGTGGCAGGGCGAAGATGAGCCAGCCCTCCCCCGCGTCGACCGACGAGAACTCGAGCACGTCTCGGAAGAACGCGCGAACCCCGTCGGCGTCCTTCGTGAAGATGATCGCGTGGACCCCGGTGATCATGGGTTCTGCGCGCTCGCGACGGGCCGCGCGGGCGGCCTCGCGATCCAGGAGTCTTCCAGTGACTGGGTGAGGTAGACCGGGTAGCCGTCCGGGTCGAGGATGCCCGCGTTTCGCTCGCCCCACGGCTCATCCGTGGGCTCAAGCAGCACGCCGACGCCCTGCGCCCGCAGATGCGAGACGACGTCGTCCACATCTTCCACCTGGAAGTAGAGTTCGACGTTCCACGGCCCGCGCTCGGTTTCCTCGGTTGGGTGTAGGAACAGCCGGGTCGGCCCGCACTGCAGGGCCATACGGCCCTCGTTCTCGTAGATCTGCTCGAGCCCGAGTCGGTCGCGGTAGAAGCGCGCGGCGCGCTCGACATCAGCCACGAAGAGGACGATCGTCTGAAGCCCGGTGATCATCGCTTCTCCTTGAATATCGATAGCACACTTGAAGAAGATATAGTATCGGCGTGGCTCGTGCAACCAGGCCCCCGAAGCATTCGGCCCGTCCGGCCCCGCCCCGCAAGCGCCGCTACCGCGAGCGGTCGGGACTCGCCGCCGCGCTGGACGTCGTCGGAGAGCGCTGGACGCTGCTGATTGTCCGCGAGCTGCTCCGCGCGCCGAGGCGCTACGGCGAGCTGCTCGAGGCACTGGCCGGGATCGGAACGAACCTGCTGGTGAACCGCCTGCGCGACCTGGAGGCCGCCGGCGTCGTCGCCCGCGTGCTCGCGCCCTCTCCGCAATCCGCGGTCGTCTATGAGCTAACCGAGCGCGGGCGGGCGCTGAAGCCAACGGTCGACGCGCTGCAGGCCTGGGGCGAAGCGAATTCCGATCCGCGAGATCGCAGGATGTCCGGGAACTGAGACCCGGGAGACCCTTCGCGTGGAAGCGAGCCTGTCGCTCGTCGGGGCCGAGACTTGAGTCTTGACAGCCGTGAGCCTGTCGTCTTATGACGGGCTGACGCCCGCTTCGCCGGGACAGCGGAAGGGTGCCGTCTCCGTCGCCCGCTTCTGTGCGTCGTCGGAGCGAGCGACGCCGGCGACTCTAATCGTGGGGGTAGCCGCCGGCTGAAGACACGCGCCAGGCGTGCACGCTCCCGAGGCCCTTGAGCCGCTTGTATCCGCATGACTCGATCGCCAGCGCCGAGCTGTCGGCGATCGCCTCGGCGAAGCGATCATCGGCGAGGCAGGTGTCGGAAGGGGCGACGTCCACAATCCGACTCGCCAGGTTGACGGCGCGCCCGAAGTAGTCGCCTCGGCGCGCGAGGACCGGCCCCAGCGACAGGCCGGCGCGGGCGGACGGGAGGTCGCCTACGGCGCAGGCATCCACGAGTTCGATCGCGCCCTGAGCAGCCCCTTGGGCTGTGGGGAAGACCAGCATTGCCTCGTCACCGATGAGTTTCACGACCCTGCCGCCAGCCTCGGTGATGATGTCGGACGCGAGCCCCTCGAAACGGCTTAGCAGACGTCCAAGATCGTCCGTCGGCATGGAACCGCTCGTGCGGGCGAACTCGACAAGGTCCACGAACCCGACGGCCAGCGTCGGCTGCTCGCCTGCCTCCAGGGTTGTGCGGCGGCGGAGTTCCTCCTCGAGCCGGCGGCGGAATGCGTAGAGGAGAACCCAACCGACGTCCGAGTGCTCCAGGCCCCGCTGCGATGCCTCGGCGAGGACCCGCTCGCGCAATCCGAGCGCGCTCACCTCCGCCATCGACTCGACCTCGATCTCCGCGATCCGCGTCATGTGAGAGCTGACCATGCGCGCCTCGCGGACGACGGCGTCGAGCGCGGCGCGGCGGTGATCACCTCGGAGCGACTCGATGCCCTCTGCCGCGATTCGCAGCAACATAAGCGCGGACTGCCAGTTCTGCTCCTCGACGAAGGGAGCGCGACGGTTGGTTGCTGCTGCTTTCGATGCGGGTTGGCGTGTCTTGGCGGGCGCGGGATCAGTTGGGTAGGGGCGGGGCAGGGAGTTTGCCCACGAAGAACGTGCCCGGACCCGCCGCTCCGGTGGCGACGGCCTCTACCCCGCGTCGGTGGAAGCCGTTGCGCAGCGTGCGCTCGGGCGTGTGAAACGGCGTCTTTAGCCCGAGGCTGCTGACGACGACCACGTAGCCGCCGGGGGCGAGCACGCGCGCCACCTCGTCGAAGAACACGGGCACGCTGATCTGGGCCACCAGCTCGAACGAGCCGTCCGCGAAGGGCAGCCGCTCGGCGTCGCCGACTAAGAACTCGACGCGACCTGACACATTGGCGGGAAGCTTCGCCCGCGCCCGTTCGATCATTGCCTCGGAGATGTCCAGGCCGGTGACCCGCGCCTCCGGAAACTGTCGGGCAAGCCACATAGCTCCGGCGCCGGTTCCGGTGCCGAGATCGAGGGCCCTGGCGGGCGGCGCCTCGAGCCGGGAGACCGCCGCGGCGAGCGCCGCCAGATGCTCCGGCGCGTCGGGCCGTACCCGCTCGTCCCAGCCGCCAGCGAGCCGGTCGAAGAAGCCGCGCAGCGGCCGGCGCAGCAGCGGCCAGGTCCAGGGAGCACGCGCAACAACGCGCGTGAGGGCCTTCCCGATCACGCGGACCGGCAGCGGCGGCGGAGGACTGGTGCGTTCGGGCGGCAGGCTCACGTCGCGACCCTAAACCAGCCGACCCCGGAGCGGGTCGCGCCGGCCGCCCGCTCTAGCCCCCGCCGGGTCTGGGCGTCCTCGGCACACTGGCCTGCGCCCGGCCCGGGCGCCACGTCTCCCAAGTGGTGTCAGGAGCGAACAGCCCCTAACCGAGGAAGATGCAATTTGAACGGAAGACCCGAGATGGCAAGTGCACCGCGCTGAGATAGGAGGCAAGGCAATGGCGCAGCACAAGGTCGGGACGCAAGAGGAGTGGCAGGCCGCCCGCGACGAGCTGCTCGCGGAGGAGAAGGAGCTCACCCGCCGCAACGATGAGCTGGCGCGGAAGCGGCGGCAGCTTCCCCGGGGGCCCGTGGG
>Ga0081538_10001198_pt1 | contig 27247 bp, 28 predicted proteins | sample TabmetS5T2R1_FD_71022 | JGI IMG/M metagenome (GOLD analysis project Ga0081538, IMG submission 71022) | Tabebuia heterophylla rhizosphere microbial communities from the University of Puerto Rico - S5T2R1 | ecosystem: Host-associated > Plants > Roots > Rhizosphere ...
GTGGTGATGCGGGAGCGGGTGCACGGGCTGGGGGGGGCGGGCGAGGACGCCCCCTCCGACGTCGAGCTGCGAGCGGCGGCGGCGCCCTACCAGCACGTCCGCTCGATCGGCGAGGACGTGAGCGCCGCCGAGCTGCTGCTCCCGGCGGGGCACCGGCTGCGGCCGGTGGACGTGGCGGCAGCCGGTGCCGCCGGCATGACAGAGCTCGTGGTGCGCCGGGCACCCGTGGTCGCCGTGATCCCCACCGGGGACGAGATCCGCCCGATCGGCGCCGAGCTGAGCCCCGGTGACCTGCCGGACACCAATTCGCTGATGCTCGCGGCGCAGGCATCCGAGGCGGGCTGCGAGGTCAGGCGCCACGAGGTCGTCCCGGACGATCCGGAGCGCATCGTGGACGCCGTGCGAGGGGCGGCCGGGGACGCCGACCTCGTCGTCGTCATCGCCGGCTCGAGCGCGGGACGGGACGACTACACCGCGGAGGTGGTCTCCGCGGCCGGCATTCTGGCGGTGCACGGGGTGGCCGTGAGGCCGGGCCACCCGGTGGTGCTCGGCGTGGTCGCCGGGGAGGGCGCGGCCCCGGCCACGCCGGTCCTCGGCGCCCCCGGCTACCCGGTGTCCGCCGCGCTCACCTTCGACATCTTCGCCGCCCCCGCGCTCGCGCGGCTGGAGGGCGCGCCGGCGCGGGAATGGCCAAGGGCGCGGGCCCGTCTGGCGCGCAAGCTCGCCTCCAACCTGGGCAGCGACGACTGGGTGCGGGTCCGGCTCGGCCGCGTCGGCGGCCGGCTCGTGGCCACGCCGCTGCCGCGCGGCGCCGGCGTGCTGACCTCGCTCGTCCGAGCCGACGGGCTCCTGGTGGTGCCCGCCCCGCTCGAGGGCCATCACGCGGGAGAGGAGGTCGAGGTGCGGCTGCTGCGCGGCGTTCGCGAGATCGAGCGCACGATCGTGGCCACCGGCTCCCACGACCTGGTGCTCGACCTGGCCGCCTCGGCCCTCCGGAAGAGCGATCCCGGGCTGGCGCTCGCGTCCTCGAACGTCGGCTCGCTGGCCGGTCTCGCCGCGCTCCGCGACGGCCTCTGCCACGTCGCCGGCTCGCACCTGCTGGACCCCGACACCGGGGAGTACACGCTGCCCTGGATCGAGCGGCTGATGCCGGACCACGACCTGGCGGTCGTGCGTCTGACCCACCGGGAGCAGGGCCTGATCGTGGCGCCCGGAAACCCGCTCGCGCTGGAGGGGATCGAGGGCATCGCGCGTGAAGGGCTGCGGTACGTGAACCGCCAGCGCGGGGCGGGAACGCGCGTGCTGCTCGACCATCTCCTGGCACAGCGAGGCCTGCAGCCCGGCGACGTCGAGGGCTACGCGCGCGAGGAGCACACCCACCTGGCCGTGGCGGCGGCCGTCGCCGCCGACCGGGCCGACTGCGGGCTCGGCGTGCTGGCGGCCGCCCGGGCCTTCGGGCTCGACTTCGTGCCCGTCACCAAGGAGCCGTACGACCTCGTGCTCGACCGGGCCGATCTCGACAGCGAGCTCCTCGCTCCGCTGTGGGAGCTGCTCGCCTCCCCGGTGTTCCGCAGCGAGGTGGACGCCCTGGGCGGCTACGACACCACAGAGATGGGCCGCCGAATCCGCGCTTGACAGATACCATCGGTATCTAGATACTGGCGGTATGCGAGCCGCTCCCACTCGCGCCGAGCGACAGGCTCAGACCCGCGGCGAGCTGGTCGACGCCGCGCAGCGCCTCTTCACCGCGCAGGGCTTCCATGCCACCTCGATCGACGCGGTGGCGGCCGAGGCGGGCTTCACGAAGGGCGCCGTCTACTCGAACTTCTCCTCGAAGGAGGACCTGTTCCTCGCGGTCTACGAACGCCGAGTCGACGCCCGCCTGGCCGAGATCGAGGCCATCCTCGCCGAGGCCCCCACCCTCCCCGAGGGCATCGAGCGCATCATCCCCGGCAACCGCGGCCGGCCCGAGCGCGACGACGGCTGGATGGCCGTCTTCTTCGAGTTCTGGGCCCACGCGCTCCGGCACCCGCGGCTGCGCGAGCGATTCGCGGCGCAGCACCGCCGGATCATCGACGTGCTGGCCGCCGCGATGATCGAGAGCGGCCAGGAGCTGCCGGACGACCCCCACAAGCTGGCCACTGCCCGCTACGCCATGCAGCTCGGCCTCCAACTGGAGCGCCTGACCCAGCCCGACCTGGTGGACGAGCGGCTCGGCGTGCGCATGGGCAGACTCATGGACGAAGGAGGACTCGATGGGCTACCGGACCAAGCGCCTTCAGGACGTGGCGCGCGGGATTCGAGTGAGCAAGGAGCTGGCCGATCGTGAGCGCTGGCCGCGCGAGCGCCTGGAGCGCTTCCAGCAGGAGCGCCTGAGCGAGCTGCTTCGGTACGCCGCCGAGCGCGCGCCCTTCTGGCGCGAGCGCGTGCCGAGCAGGGAGCACGTGAAGCTGGCCGACCTGCCCGTGCTCACCAAGCCCGAGCTGATGGAGCGCTTCGACGACGTGGTCACCGACCGCCGCCTGCGCCTGGAGGACCTGCTCCGGCACCTCGACGAGATCGACAGCGACGTGCTCTACCTGGACGAGCACCGAGTGATGACCTCGAGCGGCTCGTCCGGACGCAAGGCCGTGTTCGTCTACGACCGCGCGGGCTGGGTTGGCATCCTTGCGATGTTCCTGCGCCGCAGTCAGTGGACGAGCACCGGGCCGCGCGTCCCGCGCCTGCGCTTCGCGTTCATCGGCGGCGGCTCCCCGACGCACATGAGCCGGCGCGGCGGAGAGACGCTCGACGTCGGTCTTCACCGGCTCTGCAAGCTGAGCGCGACCCAGCCGCTGCCGGAGCTCGTCGGGCGGCTGAACGACTTCCAGCCGCGGGCGCTCTACGGCTATCCCTCGGTCGTGGGACTGCTCGCCGTGGAGCAGCTGGCCGGGAGGCTGCGGCTGGACCTGGAGAGCGTCTCCACAAGCAGCGAACCGCTCTCCGCCGCGCTGCGTGAGCGGATCGAGCGGGCGTTCGGCGTGCGCGCCTTCGACTTCTATGCCACCACCGAGGGCCTCTACGGCCACGAGTGCCCGGAGGGCTCGATGCACCTGTTCGACGACATGTGCATCGCGGAGAACGTCGACGAGGACTACCGCCCGGTGCCGGCCGGGGAGGTCGGCGCCCGGCTCCTCGTGACGAACCTCTTCAACCGGGTTCAGCCGCTCATCCGCTTCGAGGTCACCGACCTGGTCGCGGTGGAGCCGGAGCCGTGCGCGTGCGGCCGCTCGCTCATACGCCTGCGTTCCCTAGAGGGCCGCGCCGAGGACGTGCTTCGCCTCGGCGGCGTCCACGTGCACCCGCTCCAGTTCGGCCTGGTCACCGCCGACCCGGACGTGCGGGAGTTCCAGGTCGTCCAGCAGGGAGACGGGCTGCGGCTCCGCGTGGCGCTGCGCGACGGCGCGGCCGAGGCGCCGGCCCGGCTGCGCGCCCGGGTGGGGGCCCGCCTCGAGGAGCTGGGCGTGGCGCGTCCGTCGGTCGAGGTCGAGACCGTGGAGGCGCTCGAGCGCTCGCCGGGCGGCAAGCTTCAGGTCGTCGTGGCCGCGCCCGGCCCCCCCGCCTGACCGGCCGCCCGCTCCGCCCCGCTGGCGGGGTTGTCGCGTGCCCACTCGGCGATCTTCTTCGACTCCCGGATGACCTCGCCGTCGTCGGTCACCAGCACGGGCACCCAGTTCTGGCCGGTCAGCTCGCGCACCTTCCTTCGCTGCGGCGTCAGGGTTCCGGGCAGCGGTCCCAGCCCATAGGTCTTCTTCACCTCGGGATCCCAGCCGGCCTCCCTCAGGGCCTTGTACGCGTTGCCGCACGGGTGGCCCCCCGGCCGCCACGGCGCCGGAAACGTTCCCCAGCAGACATAGAGCTCCATGGCCAGGACCCTATGCCGTAGGGTCGCGCAATGTCCGGCTCCACCGTTCCCGGCCTGCGGCAGGCGCGGCAGGCGATCATCGACGCCCACTCCGCCGCGGAGTCCGCCCACGACCTCGACGGCGTGATCGCGACGTTCCACCACCCGCGCTACGAGATCGTCCCCACCGGCGAGGTCTTCGACGGCGAGGAGGCCGTGCGGCGCTACCACGGCGCCAACTTCGCGGGCATCCCGGACTTCAAGGTCGAGCCGATCGCGGCGCACCACGGGGACGACGCGGTCGCCGAGGAGGCGTGGGTGTCCGGGACCCACCTCGCGACGTACAACGGGCTCCCGCCCACCGGCCGCTTCGTGCGGGTCCGCGTGTGCGGCATCTTCGTCTTCGAGGAGGACCGGCTCGTGTGCGAGCGCGTCTACTACGACCTCCTTACGGTCCTGCGCGGGCTCGGCGTGGCGCGCGACCCGGACTCACCGGCCGGACAGGTGGCCATGCTGCTCAACCACCCTCTGCACCTCGGCCGCACCTTCGGCCGGGAGCTGCTGCGGCGGCGCCGGCGCTGACCCGAGATGCTGCGCACGGTGTCCGCCGTCCGCTACGTCACGCCGCTGCGCGAGGGCGGCTCGCTGCCGGCGCTCGTGGAGGCCGACGACGACGGTCTCTACGTGGTCAAGATGCGCGGCGCCGGACAGGGCCCCAAGGCGCTCGTGGCGGAGCTCGTGGCCGGGGAGCTGGCGCGAGAGCTCGGGCTGCCCGTGCCGGAGCTCGTCCTCGTCGAGCTGGACGAGCATCTGCCCGACGCCGAGCCGGACGCCGAGATCCAGGATCTGCTGGCCGCCAGCGCCGGCACGAACGTGGGCCTGGACTTCCTGCCGGGCGCCCTGCCGTACACGCCGGGCGGATCGTTCGAGGTCGAGCCGAGGCTCGCCGCGGCGATCGTCTGGCTCGACGCGCTCGTCGAGAACGTGGACCGCACGCCGCGCAACGTGAACCTGCTCGTCTGGCATGGGCGGCTATGGCTGATCGACCACGGGGCCGCGCTCTACCGCCATCACGCCGGTCTCGATCCCGAAGCCGCACGCGGCCCCTTCGGCGCCGTGCGGGACCACGTGCTGCTCGACGCGGCCGAGTCGATCGCCGAGGCGGACGCCGAGCTCGCCCCGCGGGTGACGCGTGGGCTGCTCGAGCAGGTGGTGGCGCGGGTCCCGCCGGCCTGGATCGAGCCGGCGACCCCAGCCGACTACGTCGACGACCTCGCCGCGCGCCTGCGGGAGCCGCGTGCGTGGGTGCAGGAGGCCGAGAACGCTCGTGCCGGACGCTGAGTCCTTCCAGTACGCGCTGCTGCGCGTGGTCCCGTCGCTGCCCCGCGGCGAGGCCCTGAACGTGGGGGTGGTGCTCTACTCGCCGCGCCACCGCTTCCTCGAGGCGCGCACCACGGTCGACCCCGAGCGCCTGCGGCTGCTCGACCCTGAGATCGACCTGGGCGCGGTCCGCGCGCACCTGACGCAGATCGAGCACGTGGCCGCCGGGCAGCCCTCGGCCGGACCGATCGCCGGGCTGGATAGGAGCGAGCGGTTCGGATGGATCACCTCCCCGTCGAGCACCTCGATCCAGCCGTCGCCGGTGCACACCGGCCTCTGCGATGACCCGGCGGCGATGCTGGATCACCTGTTCGCGTCGCTGGTGGCCGCTCCCGGAGCGGGTTAGCCGGGCGCGCCCTCGCGCAGGGGACGTCCCGTTAGTCCACCAGGGACGTGACCGCCGCGGCCGCCGGCCTCACGAACACCCGGGCGCCCACCTCGTAGAGCTCCAGCGACGGCAGCTGCACCAGCACGGTGCGGCCGCCCTCGTGGCGCAGGCGGTAGAGCACGTCGTGACCGCGGAACTCGCGCGACACCACCTCGGCGTTGCCGTCGTGGCGCGCGCTCAGCTCGAGCTGCTCGGGCCGCACGGCCACGTGCACCGTCCCGGTCGCGGGCGCGCGCAGATCGAATCGGCCCAGCTCGGTCTCCACGCCGCCCTCGCGCGCCACGCCCGCCAGCACGTTCACCTCGCCCACGAACTGCGCCGCCCAGCGGCTCGCCGGCCGGCCGTAGACCTCCTCCGGCGCGCCCACCTGCACGATCCGGCCCTCGCGCATCACGGCCAGCCGGTCCGCCAGCGACAGCGCCTCCTCCTGGTCGTGCGTCACGAGCAGGGCGGTCGCCTCCGCGTCGCGCAGGATCAGCTCCACTTCGCGCCGGAGGTCGGCGCGCAGCGTGGCGTCGAGGCTCGAGAAGGGCTCGTCGAGCAGCACCACCTCCGGCTCCGGGGCGAGCGCTCGCGCCAGCGCCACGCGCTGCCTCTCGCCGCCGGACAGCTCATGCGGATAGCGACCCGTCTTGTGCTGCAGCCCGACCAGCTCCAGCGTGCGGCGGGTGAGGGAGTCGCGCTCCTCGCGCGTACGGCGAGAGAGGCCGAACGCCACGTTGGCCTCCACGCTCAGGTGCGGGAACAGCGCGTAGTCCTGGAACACCATCCCCACGCGGCGTCGCTCGGGCGGCACGAGGCGCCCGGGGGCCGCCACCATCTCCTCGCCCACCTCCACGGAGCCGTTGTCGGGCGTCTCGAACCCCGCGATCAGCCTCAGCAGCGTGGTCTTGCCGCAGCCGGACGGGCCGAGCACGGCCATCAGCTCGCCGCGCTCGACGGCCAGCGTCACCTCCTCCACGGCACGCGTTGCGCCGAACGACTTCGAGATCCCCTCGAGCCGGATCGCCGCGCTCACGCCGGCACCGCCTCGAGCTCCGCGCCGCGCCGCCCGGAGAGCCGGATCATCGCGGCAACGGGCAGCAGCCCGACCATCACGATCAGCAGGGCGGGCAGCGCCGCCGTCTCGAACAGCGATTCGGAGGTGGCCTGCCAGACCGCGATCGCGAGCGTGTCGCCGCCGGTCGGCCGCAGGAGAAGCGTGGCGGGCAGCTCCTTCATCACCTCCACGAACACGAGGAGCGCGGCCGTTGCGAGGCCCGTGCCGATCATCGGCACGTGCACGCGCGCCAGCACCTCGAGCCGGTCCGCGCCGAGCCCGCGAGCGGCCTCGTCCAGGTCGCGCGGGATGCGCAGCAGGCCGGCCTCCACGGCGCTCCATGCGAGCGCGAGGAAGCGAACGAGATAGGCGAAGAGCAGTCCGATCACGGTGCCGGTCAGGATCAGGCCGGTCCCGGCCGCGGCGTCGGCGCGGCGGTCGAGCCAGGCGAGCGGCACGATCACCGCCACCGCGACGACCGAGCCCGGCAGGCCGTAGCCGATCGTAGCGGCCCTCGCGGCCACGCCCGCGACGTGGGTGCGGCTCGTGCGCACGGCGTAGGCGAGCAGCAGCGCCACGATCGGGACCAGCAGCGCGCTCACGGCCGCAAGCAGCACGCTGTTGCGCGCGGCGGTGGCGAACTCCGGCGCCAGCAGCCCCTCATCGATCGACTCGAGCGACCACACGGCGAGCTGGGCCAGCGGCGCGGCCACGACCACGCCCACGAGCGCCAGCGGGACGACCGCCGCGGCCACCGCGGCGAACCCGCTGAGCCGCACGGGCGGCACCACGTCCCCGCGCGCGGCGTGCTGGTGGTAGCGGGACCGGCCGCGGGCGAGCCGCTCGAGCAGCAGGAGCGTGAGCGTGACGGACACGAGCAGCGTGGCGAGCTGCATGGCGGCGTCGCGGTCGAGCGCCGTGAACCAGACGCGGTAGATGGCGTCGGTGAAAGTGCGGACGCCGAGCAGGTTGACCGTGCCGAAGTCGGCCAGCGCCTCCATCAGCGCGAGCGCGACGCCGCCGAGGATCGCCGGCCGGGCGAGCGGGACGGCCACCCGCAGCACGGCGGCCCGGCGCGACAGCCCGAGCCCACGGGCGGCCTCGAGCAGCGCCCGCGACTGGGCGAGGAATGCGGCCCGCGCCAGGAGGTAGACGTAGGGGTAGAGCACCAGCGTGAACACGCACACCGCGCCCAGATCCGAGCGGATGCCGGGCACGTCGAGGCCGAGCGCGAACAGCGTGAACACGTAGCCCGGCATGGCGAGCGGCAGCACGAGGGCCCACTCGATCCAGCCGCGCCCGGGGAAGTCGAAGAACGAGACGAGGGCGGCGAGGGCGGTGCCGAGAAGCAGCACCCCCACGCCCACCCCCACCAGGAGCACGGCGGTGGCGGCGATCGCCTCGGGGACGAGACCGGAGAAGCGCGACAGGCTGCCCGGGGCGGCTATGAACGAGAGCGGCAGGCCGACGAGCGGCCCGGCCACGACGAGCGCGGCGAGCAGGCTGAAGGCGGCCCCGCCGTCGATCCCTCGCCTCGTCAGTCCCAACCCACCTCGTCCATCAGGTTCAGGGCATCGTCCAGCCGGGCGCCGGCCCGCTCGACGTCGATCGGGTCGGCCTCGAACTCGAGCTCCTCGCTCACCGGAAACTCGTGGTTGTTGTCCGAGAAGACGTCCTGCTGGTCGGGGGTGACCAGGAACTCGATCAGGTCCTGGGCCTCGTCGAGCTTGTCGCTGCCGGTCACCACCCCCATCCCCGACAGGTTCACGTGGGTGCCGCGGCCGTCCTGGTCGGCCCAGACGGGCTCCACCGGGAAGTCCGGATCCTCCTCCTTCTCCCGCTCGAGGTAATAGTGGTTGGTGAGGCCGACGTCGCAGTCGCCGTCGGCGATCGCCTTCAGCACGTCCACGTCCGAGCCGAGGATCTCTGGGTCGTTCGCCATCCAGCGCCGCAGCATCTCCTCGGTCGCGGCGGGGCCGTCCTTGGCGAGGCGGTCGGCCACGAAGGAGACGTTGTACTCGCTGGTGCCGGAGCGGAGGCACAGGCGGCCCTTCCAGCGCGGGTCTCCGAGGCCCTCGTAGGTGGTGACCTCCCGAGGGCCGACGCGGTCGGCCGAGCGCATGATCGTGCGGGCGCGCACCGCCATTCCGTACCAGGCGTCCTCGGGGTCGCGGAGCTCTTCGGGGACGAGTCGGTCGAGCTTGGGCGAGTCGAGCGGCTCGAGCAGGCCCTCCTGCTCGGCGCGCCACAGGTTCGCGGCGTCGACCGTGATCAGCACATCCGCCGGCGTGTTCTCACCTTCCGCCTTGATGCGCTCGAACAGCTCGGTGGCCGAGCCGCCGCGCAGGCTCAGGTCGGTGCCGGTCGCGGCGGCGAAGTCCTCGAACGGCTGCTCCTCGCCGTAGTGCGAGCGCGCCGAGTAGATCTCGAGGGCGTCGGACGACGACCCCGAGGTGGCCAGCACCACGCCGACGACGGCCAGGACGAGCGCCACGGTCCCGGCCACGAGCACCACGGTGAGCGCTCGTCGCGACACGGCCTAGGGCGTCGTCTCGGTCTCGGGAGCCGTCTCGCCGGGCTCGGTCTCCGTCTCCGGGGCGGTCTCGGTCTCCGTGCCGGCCGTCTCGGTCCCGACCGTCTCGGTGCCCGTTCCGGTCGCGGTCCCGGTGCCCTCGGTCTGGAACTCGACCTCGCCCTCGCGGTCCTCGCCGCACGCCGCGACCCCCATCGCGGCGCCCGTGCCGAGCGCCGCGGCAACCATCAGGATGCCTACCTTCTTGAGCATGGGCGTTAGGCTAGCCTAACTCCGACCTGGGGGGTCTGATAAGCGTCCAGTCGCGCTAACCTTGTGGTGTATGGCTGCCACCGACAAGACCCGCATCGCCAAGCCCAGCCCCATCAAGGAGAACGAGCAGGGGCAGCTCGTCGCCAAGAAGGGAATCTCCCGCGAGGTGATCGAAGAGCTCTCCAAGGTCAAGGGAGAGCCCGACTGGATGCGCGACAAGCGGCTCAAGTCGTTCGAGATCTTCGAGCGCAAGCCGATCCCCACATGGGGCGTCGACCTGTCCGACCTCGACCTCACCCAGCTCGTCCTCTACTCCCCGCCCGAGGCGGGCCGTTACAACAGCTGGGAAGAGGTGCCCGAGGACATCAAGGACACGTACGAGAAGCTCGGGATCCCCCAGGCCGAGCGCGAGCACCTCGCCGGCGTGGTGGGAGTGTGGCGCCAGGAGCCGTTCTACGAGGGGCTCAAGAAGGAGTACGCCGACAAGGGCATCGTCTTCTGCGCGATGGATACGGCGGTCAGCGAGCACGAGGACCTCGTGCGCGAGTACTTCATGAACAAGTGCGTGCCGCCGCAGGACAACAAGTTCTCGGCGCTGCACGGCGCCGTCTGGTCAGGCGGCTCGTTCCTCTACGTGCCGAAGGACGTGAAGGTCGACCTCCCGCTCCAGGCCTACTTCCGCATGGAGGGCTCGGGCGAGGGGACCTTCGAGCACACGCTGATCATCGCGGACGAGGGCTCCGACGTGAACTACATCGAGGGCTGCACGGCGCAGACCTACAGCGTGAACTCGATGCACTCCGCGGTCGTCGAGATCTTCGTCAAGGAGGGCGCGAAGGCCCGCTACACGACCGTGCAGAACTGGTCGAAGGACGTGTTCAACCTGAACACGAAGCGGGCCATCGTGGAGGCACATGGGACCGTCGAGTGGGTCGGCGGCTCGATGGGCGCGAAGAGGGTGATGCTCTACCCCGGCTCTTTCCTGATCGGGGAGGGCGCGCGCGCCGACCACCTCAACGTGGGCGTGGCAAGCGGCGACGTGTGGAAGGACACCGGCGCGAAGGTCGTGCACCTCGCGCCCAACACGAACTCGAACATCCTCGCCAAGTCGATCTCCAAGGACGGCGGGATCATGGGCTACCGCGGCCTCGTCCGCATGGGCCACAACTCGCAGGGCTCGAAGGCCCGCGTGCAGTGCGACGGCCTGATGATGGACGACCGCTCGCGCTCAGACACCTGGCCCGACATCCAGATCCAGAACCCCCACGTGACCGTGGCCCACGAGGCCGTGGTCGGCAAGATCTCCGACGAGCAGCTCTTCTACCTGCAGTCGCGCGGGCTGACCGAGGAGGAGGCCGCGGCGATGATCGTGAACGGCTTCATCGAGCCGGTCACGAAGGAGCTGCCGATGGAGTACGCCGTCGAGCTGAACCGTCTCATTCAACTCGAGATGGTGGATTCCATCGGGTAGCAGTCCGCTCCGAGGGCGATCCTCGGTGGCAGGGATTGGTGCTGACCGGCGCTGTCGCAGCGCGATCAGGCAACGGCGAACCGAAGGTTCCGGGGCGACTGGCCGGCGGCCGCGTGAGTGGCGCAAGGAACGCCGGGTGAGCGTCCGGGCGGCCTGAGCCAGGACGAGCGGGAGGAGCTGCAGGCTGTAGGGCGGCGTTGGAGGGGCGATGCGGGACGCCGCGACAGGTGGCGCGGCTACCGAGGCGCGTCCTCACGATCGTGAACCCCGACTCGGTCGTGGCCGGTCAGTGCCTGCGCAGCCTCCAGGCTCCCGCTCCGGCTCCCGCCACCACGAGACCGGCGACGGACAGAATCCAGAACGGGATGCCGCTCTCGTCGTCGTCGCCGGAGTCGGCGTCCGCGATCTGCACGACCTCCGGCTCGAGCGGCTCGGCGCTGCCGCCGGCCGGAACGTCGGGCTCAATCCACGGCCCTCCGCCGCCCTGCCCGTGGGCTCGGCTGCCGAGCGGGAAGGCGACGTAGTCGGCCGGCCGTTCACCCGATCCCACGGCCACCGAGGGGAACCTGAAGCGGCGCTTGCCATCGACGAGCGTGAGTCTCCAGCGGCCGTTGCCGGGGAGCACGACCCGCAGCCGGTAGCGCGTGGCGACGCCGTCGCTCGCAACCAGCCTGCCGCGCGTGGCGACGAGCCGGTCTTCGCGGCGGGCCAGCAGCGTGGGCCGGCGGCGCGCCTTCGTCTCCACCATCTCGATGGTCACGTTCCAGGGCTTCCCGGCCGCGACGGCGGCGGCGTCGGACGACAGGACCGCGTGCGGTCCCTTGGCGCCCGCGTCGGGCGCGAGGGCGAGCCCGGCGAAGAGGAGCACGACGAGTATGCGCTTCATGCCCTTGCTACACCGGCCGCCGCCACGAGGTTCCCTGACCTCGCGGCCGAGTCCGCTTTCGACCGCGACGCCCGCGGCGGGCTGCGTCGCGGAGGGGTAGCCTGGCGTCGTGTTCGGCGCTCGAGCTGTTGCACTCGGTGCTCTGGCCGTTATGGCCGCCGGAAGTGGCGCCGTCGTGGCCGGATCCGAGCGGGCGATGGAAACGGATGGCCATGCCGCGGTTGAGCGAACCGTCAGGGCCGCGGTGTACGCCGCGGTGAGGCATCGCAACTACCGTCGGGCGTGTCGGTTTGCGACTCCGCGCGGCAGACGTCGCCTGCTCGAGGGGTACAACTCCTCGTCAGGTCCGGACTTCCCCGACTGTCCCACGATCATTGCGGACGAAGTCGAGAACTACCCCGAGACCGTGAGGAAGCTCCGGCGTAGCCTCGAGGTCGACGTTCTGCGCTTGCGTGCATCACGGGCCCGGGTGAGGGTCGCCGAGGGCACCGGCCCCTTCGACGGCAGCGGGCACCTGGCCATGGTCAAGGTTGAGGGACGCTGGCGAATCGACAACAGCGACCTCATCCCCTACGGCGACTAGCGGCTTGATGATCGGCGTCCGTTGGCGTAGCTTCGGCGCGGGCGTCTAACGACGGCAATAAAAGGCGGCCCCCGCGTTGGGGTGCAGCCCGGTGTCGCCGCCGTCGCGTGCCGCCGGGCGAAACCGAAGATCGTTCGACGGCCACGCTCGCAAGGGTCCGCACCGTCCTGACTTGTAGCCCAGGGAGGGCTAAAAGTCAGGACAGTGACGCCACTCGTCTCGCCGGGACCCGGCCCGGCCCGCAGGAAATTCGGCTGAAGCTCATTTCGGCCGATCACCCTTCGGAGGGACCCACGGCGGCCGCTCCCTTGCACACCCCTTCCCCAGCCCAGCCGTTGGCCCGGCCGGGGTGGGCCAACGGCACACCAACCCATATCAGGCGCAACGGCGGCCCTTTTCGTGCTCACCCCTCTGTGCGCGGTGCCTCTTTGATCGTCCCGATCGCCGCGTCGAGCGCCCGGCATCCGCCGAGCCGTGCACGCTCTCCTTCAGACGCGTAACACCATGGGGGCTCCGGAGACTGGTTAGGCTCGCCCCCGAAAGAGGTGAGCCCATGAGCCAGCTGGTCTTCGACGAGAAGATCGTCGAGCAACTCGAGGTCCTCTACCGCTCGCGCGACGTCCTGCGGCGCAGGCGGCTCGTGTACGACGCGCTGGACGCCCAGCCCGGCGACCGCATCCTCGACGCCGGCTGCGGCCCAGGCTTCTACACGCGCGAGCTCCTCGACGAGGTGGGTCCGAGCGGATCGCTGGTCAGCATCGACCAGAGCGCGCAGATGCTCGCCGTGGCCCGGCGCCGGTGCGAGGGACATCCGAACGTGACGTTCGAGGAGAGCGACGTAACCGACCTGCCGGTGGAGAGCGAGAGCTTCGACCGGGCGCTCAGCGTCCAGGTGCTGGAGTACGTTCAGGACCTCGACGCCGCCCTGGCCGAGATGCACCGCGCGCTCCGGCCCGGGGGGCGGGTCGTGATCTGGGACGTGGACTGGGCCACGGTCTCGTGGCACTCAGAGGATCCGGCCCGCATGGCGCGCGTGCTCGCGGTCTGGGACGAGCACCTCGCGCACCCCTCGCTGCCGCGGGTGCTGTCCGCAGGACTACGCGCGGCCGGTTTCGAGGACGTGCGCATGGACGGCCACGCGTTCGCCACCGACGAGCTGAGCGAGCAGAGCTACGGGGGCGCGGCGCTGCCGGTGATCGAGCGTTACGTGAGGCAGCAGGGCTCGGACGACGTGGAGGCCTGGGCGCACGAGCAGCGCGAGCTGGGCGACCGCGGCGAGTTCTACTTCGCCTGCCTGCAGTTCTGCTTCAGCGCGATGCGCCCGCGTTAGGGGAGGATCAGGTGCAGGTCGCCGAACTCGTGCCGTAGATAGCCGGCGCGGGTGGCCTCGGCGTATGAGCGCTCCAGCAAGTCCTGGCCGGCGATCGCCTCCAGCATCGCGAGGTGTGACGAGTCGCCGTCGTGGAAGCCCGTCAGGATGCAGTCGAGCGCCTCGATCGGGGAGTCCGGCTCGATGACGAGCTCGGTCCAGCCCCCGCCTGAGCCCGACTCCAGCGCGCGCACCACCGTCGTTCCCACCGCGATCACTCTGCCGCCCATCCTGCGCACGAGCTCGATCCGCTCTGTTGTGAAGCGCGGTATCCGGTACCACTCCGGCGGCGGCGTCTCGCCGGCCTCGAGCGACGAAACGCCCGTGTGCAGCACGAGCGGCGCCACGTCGATCCCGGCCGCCACGAGTCGGGTCACGAGCTCGGGCGTGAAGGCGCGTCCCGCGCTCGGCATCTCGGCGCTTCCGGGCTCGGTGGCGTAGACGGTCTGATAGCGGGCGAGCGCCCACGTAGCCCGCGCGTGGTCGTAGCGGATCGGCTCGCCGTGCCGGGCGAGGTAGTGGAGCACCGGCGCCGGGAGGCGCAGCGCCGCGCGCCACAGCCGCCCGCCGCCATGGCGCTCGAGCAGCACGACCGCCCCGCCGGCCGGGAGGCGCAGGACCAGTCCGGGGCGGCCGCCGTCGAACCGCCGGCCGTCCCGGCGCAGCTCGACGAGCCAGACCTCGCGCTCGTCGCCGGGGACAGGCGAGGAGAGGTGAAGCCGGAGGGCCGGGTCGGAGCCGCGCACCGGGACGGCGGCCGGCAGGGTGGCGGAGGTGTTCACGACGAGCAGGTCGCCCGGGTCGAGCAACTCGGGCAGTTCGGCGAAGCGGGCGTGGTCGATGCGGCCGCTCGCGCGGTGGGCGACGAGCAGCCGCACGTCGTCGCGTGCCGCGCCGCGCACCTCGGCGGGCGCGCGGGCCTCCGCGGGCTCCGCCACGTCGATTCGACGGAGGGCCACGCTCATGCCAAAGTCGGGCTCAGCTCGCGTGCGAGGTAACGCCCGCTGGGGAGGTCGCCCTCGACCAGAGTCAGCAGGCCGGGCACGCTGGCCTCCGGCGGAGGGCGGTCTGAGATGTCCTCGCCCGGGAAGGCCGCCTGGTGCATCTGGGTCCGCATGTCGCCAGGGTCGACGGAGTAGACGCGAAGGTCGGGGCGCTCCGCGGCCAGGACGCGGGTGAGCTGGTCGAGCGCGGCCTTGGACGAGCCGTAGCCGCCCCAGCCCTCATACGGCTCGACCGCGGCGTCGGAGCTGACGTTCACGATGCGGGCGCCGTCGCGCATGCGCGGCAGCGCCAGCTGAAGCACGCCCAGCGGCCCCATGACGTTCGCGCGGAGGATCTCCTCGAGCGCGACCGGTGGCAGCTCCGCGACGGGGGGGAGCGGGCTGGGCCCGAGGAGGCTCGCGTTGTTCACGACCAGGTCGATCCGGTCGCCCGCCGCCGCGACCAGCTCGCGGCGATGCCGCTCGTCGGCCACGTCGCCGGCGACCGCAACGACGCGCGTCAGCGCGGCCAGCTCGTAGCGCGCCGCCTCCAGGTCCTCGGCGCCCCGCGCATCGATCGCGAGGTGCCACCCGCGCTCGGCGAGTGCCCGCGCGAGCGCGAGGCCCAGACCGCGCGAGGCGCCGGTGACGATGGCGGTGCTCATCTCGATCGAGGCTATGGCCGACGCCGCCCGGCAACCATCGGCAATTGGTCCTACGACCTACGGCTCGGCCAGCCCCGACCTCACCGCGTACAGCGCGGCCTGCGTGCGGTCGGTCAGCCCCAGCTTGCCCAGGATGCTGCTCACGTGGGCCTTCACCGTCTTCTCGGAGATCGACAGCTCGCGGGCGATCAGCTTGTTCGGCAGGCCGCGCGCGATCAGAGTGAGCACCTCGCGCTCGCGGGCAGTGAGGCCGTCGCCGTCGGGCTGCGGCGCGGGACCCGCCGCGAACTCGTCCATCAGCCGCGCCGCCACCGCGGGGTGCAGCAGCGCCTCGCCGCCGTGGACCGTGCGGATCGCCTTCACGAGGTCGCGCGGCTCGACGTCCTTGAGGAGATATCCGGCGGCCCCGGCGCGCACGGCCGGGAACAGCCGCTCGTCGTCGAGGAAGCTGCTCAGCACCAGCACGCGCGCCTGCGGGCGGGCCGAGCTGATCCGCCGGATCGCCTCGACTCCGTCGACTCCCGGCATCACCAGGTCCATCAAGACCACGTCGGGCGCCTGCCGCTCGACGGCGGCCACTGCGGCCTCGCCGTCGGCCACGTCCTCCACGACCTCGATGTCGTCCTGAAGCTCCAGGAAGGTGCGCAGCCCCTGCCGCACCACGGCGTGGTCGTCCGCGATGAGCACGCGGATGCTCATCCGGAGTCCATCTCCAGGCGCACGGTGGTGCCCGCCCCGGGCGCCGACTCGATCGCGAGTCGCCCGCCCAGCTCCCGCGCCCGCTCCTCCATGGAGGTGAGCCCGAGGCGCCGTGCGCGCAGCGCCGGGGCGCCGGGGTCGAACCCCACCCCGTCGTCCGACACCGACAGCCCGAGTCCCTCGCCGTTCTCGTCCAGGCGGACCGTGATGCGACCGGCGCGGGCGTGGCGCACCGCGTTGTGGAGCGCCTCCTGCGCGATCCGAAACACCTCTTCGTCCACGCCCGGCCGCAGGCGCGGCGTACCCGACAGCTCGAGCGACACCGCCGTGGGGTGGACGCGCCGCAGCACGTCCACGTGCTTGCGGAGCGCCTCAGCCAGGCCCTCGGTCTCGATGGCCACCGGCCGCAGCTGGAACACCAGCGAGCGCAGCTCGGAGATAGCGTCCTGGGCCAGCTCGCCGAGCCGGTCCACCTGCGCTCGGGCGTCGCCGGCGTCGCGCTCGAGCAGTGTCGAGGCGGACTTCGCCGCGAGCACCACGCCGAACAGCTTCTGGACGAGCGAGTCGTGCAGATCGCGCGCCAGCCGGTTGCGCTCCTCCACGATGCTCAGCTCCCGGCTTCGCTCGGACAGGCGCGCGTTCTCCATCGCCAGGGCGGCGTGTGGTGCGAGCATCTCGATCAGCTCCTGGTCAGCCGCCGTGAACTCGGCGTCCCCCTCCTTGTCGGTGAGGTAGAACGCGCCCACCACCTCGTCGCCGCCCACGATCGGCACCCCCATGAAGGAGCGCATCACCGGATGCGCCGACGGCCACCACCCGCGGAAGCGCGGGTCGCGCCGGATGTCGGGCGTGCGGTGCGACTCGTCGGACTCGAGCATCGCCCCCAGCAGCCCGTGTGTTCGCGGAAGGGGCCCCATCGCCGCGATCTCTTCGTCCGTCATGCCGGACGTGATGAAGCGGGCGAAGTTGCCCTGGCCGTCGGGCACACCGAGCGCGGCGTAACGGGCGTTCACGAGCTCGCGGGCGGAGTGCACGATCCGCTGGAGCACCGTGTCAACCGAGCGCTCGCGCGCGATCGCCAGCACGGCGTCGCTCATGGCCCGAACCGCGCCACTTCGGCCGTCGATCATCGCCATTCCACGATAGGGCCCGCCCGGAGCGGCCGCATCGGCCGATGGGCCTACGACCGCTGGTTTCCCCCTATCGGCGCCGGGCACCCCGATTAGGTGACTCAAACCCCCACCCCCGTCCGGAGGCCCACATGATTCTGCGCATCGATCGCTGGGGCATCGAGCTCCCGCCGCCGTCCGACCCCGATCCCGCCGGCGCGGCGGCCGTCCAGGAGCTGATGGGCGGTCGCTTCGGCGAGATGTCCACGTTCATGAACTACACGTTCCAATCGTTCAACTTCCGCAACCGGCAGGGCGCGCGCCCCTTCTACGACCTCGTCGCGAACATCGCGGCCGAGGAGTTCGGGCACATCGAGCTCGTCGCCGCCACCATCAACAGCATGCTCACCGGCGCGTCGCCGACCACCAACGGCGACGGTGCGATCGAGGGCGCGATGAGCGGCCTGAAGGACGTCCCCAACACGCAGCAGTTCATCGCGGGCGGGCACGCGGCCCTTCCGCAGGACTCGAACGGCCGGCCATGGACCGGTGACAACGTCTTCGCCTCGGGCGACCTGGTCGAGGATCTGACGCACAACTTCTTCCTCGAGACGGTCGCGAGGCAGAACAAGCTGCGTGTCTACGAGATGGTCGACCACCCGGCCGCCAAGGCGCTGACCGGGTACCTCCTCGTGCGTGGCGGCGTGCACCAGGTGGCGTACGCCCGGGCGCTCGAGAACCTGACCGGCTCCGACTTGACCAACATGTTCCCGACGCCGCGCATCCCGACCGAGAAGATCCCCGAGTGCAAGCCGCACATCGAGCGCGGCGACCACAAGCGCATCTACCGCTTCTCGCCCGGCGACTTCAAGGAGATCGCCGCCGTCTTCAACGGCGCGCATCCGGAGACGGGCGAGGAGCTCGAGGTGGTGGACGGGCCGCCCGAGGGCTCGGCGCCGAACGACCTGCCGCCGCAGCCCAAGGCCTTCGTGCCGGACTTCCACCCGGAGGAGATCGCCGAGATCGCGACCAGGCTCCGCACGCAGGCCGGGCTGCCCAAGGAGCCGAGCGGCGAGGTGAACGTGCCTGCGAGCGGCAAGGGCGTGGTCGACAAGGTGAAGGACGCCGTCAGCTAGGGACCGCGGGCGCGCGCCGCTTTCCGATCTCGACCAAGGCATCGATCACTGCGCGGGCAGCCGGGGCGCGCTGCCCGCGCATGATCGCCGCCTGTATGTGGCGGGCGGGCGCGCCCTCCAGGCCGACCACGGAGATCTGCGCGGGATCGATCAGCACGTTCAGCCGGTGAGCGACCATGACGCCGTGGCCAGCGGCAACGAAGGCCTGAGCCTCAACCGGCTCGTCGCCGTGGCCGGCGTGCAGGATCTCGGGGCGCAGCCCCGCATCGCCGAGGACCCGGTCCAGCAGGCGGGCGGCCGATCCGCGGTGCGCTCCGATCCACGTCTCGTCCCCCAGCGCGGCGGGTCTGACGGACTCCTCCCCGGCGAGGGGGTGCCCAGCCGGGACGAGCAGGCACGGCTGGTCGTCGAAGAGCGGGATCAGCTCTATGCCCTCGGGTGCTGGGTCAGGCTCGAAGGCATGCTCGAAGACGATCGCCACGTCGAGCTCCGCCGCCGCCAGACGCCTGAAGGCCGCCGCGCGGTCTACCAGCTGGTCCTCGATCACGTCCGGCTGATTGCGAAACAGCTCGGGATGGCGTGCCTCGAGCAGGGCCGCCAGCTCGGCAGAGAGGTACACGAGCGCGGTGAAGAACGACCCCAGACGGACGTGGCCCGCGCGCAGCCCGGCGAGATCCGCGACCTGTCCCTCGGCGACGGCGAGCCTGCCGAGGATCACCTCGGCGTGCTCCACGAGCACCCGTCCGGCCTCGGTGGGATGCACTCCCTGCTGGGTCCGCCGCACCAGCTGGGTGCCCATCTGCCGCTCGAGCACCGACACCTGGCGCGAGACCGCGGGCTGGGTGAGCCCGATCGCGTGCCCGGCCGCCGAGAACGACCCGTGCTCGACTACGGCACGGAGCGTCGCTAGCTTCGCCATGTCCAGCATGCGCAAAGCTTAGAACGCTTATCGCGAATCCATATGCATCGTCATGCCGAGGCCGGGCATCCGCTCGACCATGCCCTCCGACAGGAAGCGCAAAGCGCGGGCCGCCACGACGCTGGTCTTCTTCATGACGGGCTTCGTGTATGCCGCTTGGGCCACCCGCATCCCGGCGATCAAGGCGGACCTCGACCTGTCGGCGGGAGCGCTCGGCGTAGCGATCCTAGGACTCGAGGCGGGCGCGATCGCCGGCCTGCCGGCGGGCGGCGCGCTCGCCGCGAGGGCGGGCAGCCGCACGGCGTTGCGGATCGGCTACGCGCTCTACCCGGCCGCGCTGGTCGGCGTGGCTCTGGCGCCGTCGCTCCCCGCGCTCGCGGCCTCACTGGCGGCGATGGCGGCCGCGAGCAGCGTCGTGGACGTGGCCATGAACGCCCAGGGCATGGAGCTCGAGCGGCGCTACCGGCGCCCCGTGCTCTCGGGTCTCCACGCCGGCCATCCCTTCGGGCTCGTAGCGGGCGGCCTCGCCGGGAGCGCGGCGGCCGTCGCGGGCGTCGCGGTGAGCGCCCACCTGGCCGTCGTGGCGGCGGTGGGGCTCGCGGGAGGGGTCGGCGCGACCTTCTGGCTGATCGAGGAGTCCGCGGAGCCGCGTGGACGGGCGTTCTCACGGCCGAGCGGCAGGCTGCTCGGCCTCGGGCTGATCGCGTTCTGCGCGTTCCTCCTCGACGGCGCCGCCTACAACTGGAGCGCGGTGCACCTCAGCAGCGAGCACGGCGCCGGAGCGGGGCTCGCCGCGGGCGCCTTCACCCTGTTCGCGCTCGCGCTCGCGGTGGGGAGGATGTTCGGCGACCGAATGGTGGCGCGCCTCGGCCGGGTGCGCGTGGTGCAGGCTTGCGGCGCCGTCGCGGCGGCCGCCAGCGGCCTCGCGCTGGCCGCTCCCGCGGCCGAGGTCAGCCTGGCGGGTTGGACGCTGTTCGGGCTGGGGCTCGCCGCGCTGGCTCCCACGGTGCTCGGCGCCGCGCCGGCCGCGGGCCATGGATCGCCGGCTGCGGCGATCGCCGCTGTGACCACCGTCGGGTACCTCGGCTCGTTCACCGGCCCCCCGCTCGTCGGCGCTCTGGCGGACGCCGGCAGCCTCACGGCGGCTCTCGGCCTGCTGGTCGTGGTCAGCGGGGCCATGGTCGTGCTCGCGCCGCGGCTGCCGGGCTAAACCTTCGGTCCCGCGCCGCCGATGCCAGGGTGGTGAACGTAAACGACCTCGTCCTCGTGCAGGGCATGGACGACACCAAGCGGGCGCTGCACCGGTGGAACGCCAACCCCCTCGAGGTGCTCCGCCCCTGGCTCCTCCTCAGTGTGGCGATCGCGCTCGGGCTGCTGCTCGCCGTCTACGTCCTGGCCGGCGCCACCACCCCGGACCCGACCCTCTACCAGATCCCGGGCGTGACGCATACCGCGAGCCTCGGGGACTACCTGCACGTCCTCCTCCGCAACTCCCTCGTCCTCGCCCTGCACGCGATGGCCTGCGTGGCCGGGTTCATGGCCGGGAGCTCGCTCCCCCTGTCCGCCTCACACCGCAGCGGCATCTCGCGCTGGGTCCACGAGAAGGCGGGCCCGCTGGCGATCGGCTTCGTGGTCTGCGCCACCGCCTTCTCGCTCTGCACTCAGGCCTACGTGATCGGCGGCGGAGCCGCCTCGATCGCCCAGCAGCTCGGCACCTCGCCCGGACTGCTCCTCCTGGCCCTGCTTCCCCACGCGCTGCCGGAGCTGATCGCCCTGTTCCTGCCCCTCGCCGCCTGGATCGTGGCGAGCCGCAACGACGACTGGCAGGACCTCCTGGCGGCCACCCTCATAACGGTCGCGATCGCCGTGCCGGTGCTCCTGGCGAGCGCCGCCGTCGAGACCTGGGTCTCGCCGGAGCTCCTGCAGGCGATCGCGTCCGGCTCTTAGGGCGCCGAAACGACGACGGGGCGCCCGGAGGCGCCCCGCCGAAACCGGCTTACGGATGAGCAGCGCCTACTTCGCCTGCCTGACGGCGGTCTTCTTCACACCGGACTCGTCGATGAACGTGACCCGGATGGTGCGGGTGCTGCCCTTGCGGCCGACCGACGAGTAGAAACCGACCTTGCGGTTCTTGCCCTTGATCTTGACGGTGCCCGTCAGCTTCTTGATGCTCGACGTGACCTCGATGACGGAGTTGTCGAGGCCGCCGGGGTGGGCCAGCGTGTCGGGCACGGAGAAGCGGAGCTCCGCCGTCGAGACGCCCGCGAGCTTCACGTCGTAGTACGGCGCGGCGAGTGCCTCGTGCACCGGAATCGGACAGTCGGGCGGATCCGTGTCGATGCGGATCGCGATGCCCCCGCGCTTCCTGATCTGGGAGACGGTCTTGCTGAACCGCGGATCGCCGTTCCGGATGTTGATCAGCGTCAGCTCGACGTTGCACGGCAGCTTCTGCGACCGGTCGTTCGGAGCGCCCGCCAGGTTGTTGATCGTGCCTCCGCCGACGATGGCCTTATTGCAGGCGGCGGCGTGCTTGATCGGCGCGTTTGCCTGGTCCCAGCTGCACGTCGGGCGCGCCTTGGGATAGGTCTGAAGACCCTCGGCAGCGATGCGGTACTCACGGATCACCTGCGGTCGCAGGTTCTCGGTGTCGCCGACTCGATAGCCGAACTTGAGCGAGGCGGGAGACGGCTTGGTCGTGGTTCCCTTGCTCGCGGACTTGCTGCCGGCAAGGTGGACCACGTAGGTGTTCACCGCATTCGCGACACCGGCAACTGCAATTGCGATGACGAGCGCTGCGGCGAACGCCATCAATAGCTTGCGCATTCCTCCTCCTGAGGTTCTTTGGGCACGACAATCGGCGCCCTTGCGAGTCTCTCCCGAGCCGGGCGCGAAATCCACCCTACAACAGGTCGGACCGCCCGGAGTTGCGGTTTTATCCCATTGCGATGCGCCCGCCGCCCGACGCAGAGATCTACGCGCCCGAGTTCCCGCCGAAGATGGACTGGCTGAACGTGGCCTTCCTGCGAATGAACACCTTGTTGGGCCGCGGCGCCGTCCTGGTGGAGTTCTGGGACTTCGTCAGGGTCAACTCGCTGCGGACGATGCCCTACCTGAAAGCCTGGCACGAGCGCTACTCGGGCGCCGGGCTGCGGGTGATCGGCGTGCACTCACCGGGCTACTCGTTCGGCCGCGACCGCGACCTCGTCGCCGATGCCGTCGAGCGGCTCGAGGTGCGCTACCCGGTGCTGCTCGATCCGCGGCTGGAGGTCTGGCGGGAGTACGGGAACAAAGGCTGGCCGGGCCGCTACCTGTTCGATCGCAGGGGGCGGCTCGTATTTCTCCACTACGGGGAGGGCGAGTACATCGACACGGAGGTGGCGATCCAGGAGTGCCTGGGCGAGGAGATGGAGCCGCTCGCCCCGCTGCGCCCCGAGGACGAGCCGGGCGCGCTGCTCGAGCCCCAGACCGCGGACATCGCGCTGCCGGCCGACCGCGACCGCCTCGACCTGGTGCGCGACTGGGAGGAGGGAGAGGACTGGCTCGAGGCCGCCGACGCGGGGGCGGCGGCGAGCTTCTCGTTCCGTGCGGGGGCCGCCTACGCGGTGCTGTCGGGCGGCGGGGTGCAGCCGGGGCTCTACGAGGTGGATGGGACGGTGGAGGCCGAGTCGCCCGGCCTCCGCCTCCACGGGGTCCAGTTCACCCCGCTGCCGCCAGCGCGTTCCGGATCTCCTTCGGGAGCATGAACCGCACGTCCTCCTGCACCACCTCGAACTCGGACACGTCCTCCGTGCCGCGGTCGCGGAAGAACTGCACCAGGCGCTGCACCAGCTCCTCTGGAGCGCTGGCGCCGGAGCTGATCCCGACCACGCGCTTGCCCTCCACCCACTCTTCGCGGACCTGGCTTTCGTTGTCGATCAGATGGGACTCGGCGCCGTGGTCGCGCGCGACCTCCACCAGGCGGTTCGAGTTCGAGGAGTTCCTGGACCCGATCACGAGCACGAGATCGCATTCCCTCGCCATCTGACGGACGGCCATCTGGCGGTTCGTCGTGGCGTAGCAGATGTCGTCCGACTTCGGGCCCGTGATGTTCGGGAAGCGCTCCCGCAGCCGCCGGATGACGCGATCGGTCTCGTCCACCGACAGCGTCGTCTGCGTGAGGTAGGCCACCCGATCCGGGTCCTCGAGCACGAGGCGGTCCACGTCCTCCTCGGTCTCGACGAGGACGAAGTGGTCGGGGGCCTCGCCCATCGTCCCCTCCACCTCCTCGTGCCCCTCGTGTCCGATCAGGACGATCGTGTAGCCCTCGGCGGCGAACTTCTTCGCCTCCACGTGCACCTTCGTCACGAGCGGGCAGGTGGCGTCGATGGTCTGGAGGCTGCGTGCCCCGGCGTTCGCGTGCACCGCCGGCGACACACCGTGGGCCGAGAAGATCACGGTCTCCCCCTCCGGCACCTCGGACTCCTCCTCCACGAAGATCGCGCCGCGCTCGCGCAGCTGCTCCACGACGTGCTTGTTGTGGACGATCTCCTTGCGCACGTACACGGGCGGGCCGTACAGCTCGAGCGCCCGCTCGACCGTCTGAACGGCTCGGTCGACCCCCGCGCAATAGCCGCGCGGGGCCGCCAGCAGCAGCTTCTCGGGGAAGAGCGCCATGGTCGGCTCAGAGGCTAGCGAGCAGGTTCAACGTGGTCTCTCCGACGGCGTCGAGGCTGCGCTCGGAGACCACCGACAGGTCGTCGCAGGCGCGGTGGAAGCACGAGAAGTCGAAGTCGATCAGGTCGATGGCCGGGATGCCCTGCTGGAGGAACGGAAGGTGGTCGTCGGCGACCGATCCGGCCGTGGCGTCCGGGAAGGTCGCGCCGGCCCCCACGCGAAGGGCGGACCGGCGCAGCCGCTCCCAGAGCTCCTCGTTCGAGCTGCCTTCGCGCGGGATGCGGAGCCCCTTCTCCCCCACGAAGTCGAGCAGCACCATCGCGCGCGCGTCGTGGTAGCGACGTGCCGCCACCTTGCTGCCGCGCAGCCCGTCCCTGTAGAAGTCGGTCGAGCCGCGCGGGCTCTCCTCGCCGTCGAAGAGGATGAAGTGGATCGTGTGGCGCGGCCGCCGGATCGTCCGGGCGAGCTGCGTGACCACCGCCGTGCCCGAGGCGCCGTCGTTGGCGCCAACGAAGCCGGGGATGTCCTTCGTGTCGTAGTGGGCGCCCACCACCAGGTAGCCCGGCTCGCGCCCCCGCACCGTGCCGACGACGTTGCGGAGACCGCCGGGCAGCGGCTCGAAGCGGCCGCGCGGCAGCAGGCGGCGCAGGCGGCGCGCGAGCCGCACCGACTGCGGTGAGCCGGCGGGCCGGGCCCCGAGCTCGACCTGGTACTCGAGCAGGCGCCAGGCATTGGCCGAGTCGAAGCGGTCCACCTTGAGGCGTGCGGAGGCGGCGTCGTCGCGGTCGGCGGACGACGAATCACAGGCGGCGACGACCATGGCAACGGCCAGAACCGCGGCCGCAGCGGCGGTCGTGAGGAGCTTCACCGGGTGGATTGTGGCGGCTAGAGTCACGGACGTGTCGCCGCAGGGACACAAGGACCGGCTCAGCGCGATCGACGCCTCCTTCCTGCACCAGGAGAAGGAGTCCTCGCACATGCACGTGGGGGCGCTCGTCATGTTCGAGGGACCGCCGCCTCCACGCGAGGACCTAATCGCCCACATCAAGGCGCGGCTGCGGCTCGTGCCGCGGTACCGCCAGCGGCTCGCCTTCCCGCGGTTCGAGATGGGGCGCCCCTTCTGGGTCGACGACCCGAGCTTCAACCTCGACTACCACGTGCGCCACACCGCGCTTCCGCGCCCTGGATCCGAGGAGCAGCTGCGTCAGCTCGTGGGGCGCATCTTCTCGCAGCGGCTCGACCGCTCGAAGCCGCTCTGGGAGATCTGGCTGGTGCAGGGCCTCGAGGACAACCGCTTCGCCCTGATCTCGAAGACCCACCACGCGCTCGTGGACGGGGTCTCCGGCGTCGACATCGCGACCGTGCTGTTCGACCTCCAGCCCGCGCCGGCGGAGATCGCGGGCGAGGACGGGTGGACGCCGGCGCCGGTCCCCTCCGACGTCGACCTCGTGGCCGAGGGCGTCAAAGGGCTCGTCCGGACGCCCTTCTCGCTCGCCGGCCGTGCGATCGGGGCCCTTCAGAACCCAGCCCGCTCGGCGGCCCACGCGCGCCACGCGGCGGAGGGAATCGGCGAAGTGGTGTGGGCGGGCCTGAACCCGGCCCCGGATGTGCCGCTGAACGTGCCGATCGGGTCGCACCGGCGCGTGGTGTGGGTGCGGAGCGCCCTGAGCGATTTCAAGGAGGTGAAGAACGCCCTGGGCGGTACGGTGAACGACGCGGTGCTCGCCGTGGTGGCGGGCGGCCTCGGCCGCTGGCTGCGCACGCGCGGCGTTCGCACCGAGGGGCTCGAGCTGCGCGCCTTGGTGCCGGTCTCGATCCGAGCCGAGGACGAGAAGGGGTCGCTCGGCAACCGGATCGCCGCGATGCGCGGGCCCCTGCCGGTGTACGCGGGGGAGCCTGCGGAGCGCCTCCAGCTCGTGCGCGAGGCGATGGGGAACCTGAAGCAGTCCAAGCAGGCCCTCGGCGCCGAGGTCATCTCCGGGCTGCAGGACTTCGCGCCGCCGACGCTGCTCGCCCAGGCCTCACGGCTCAACTTCTCGACGCGCCTCTTCAACCTGATCGTCACGAACGTGCCGGGCCCGCAGTTCCCGCTCTACCTGCTGGGACGCGAGATGGAGGAGATCGTGCCGATCGCGTTCCTGCCCGAGAACCACGCCCTGGCCATCGCGATCATGAGCTACAACGGCAAGGTCGACTTCGGGCTGCTCGCCGACTACGACGCCATGCCCGACCTCGAGGAGTTCGGCGGAATGCTCGAGGACTCGCTGGCGGAGCTGCTCGAGGCGGCGCGCGCGGCTGCGCCGAGCCCGGCGACCTAGACACGCCCCCACCTGTCGCATCCCCCCAGGCCACCCGGCCGCACACTTTGCGGACGCCGCGACCACGTCATACACCCCAGTTCGCGTAGTGCTCGAGGTCGCTCAACATCAGCCACACCTCAAGGTCGGCTATCTCGCGGTCACGGTCGTGGAATGGCGGGCGAAGCAGGCCGCCCGCACGGCCGTAGTTCACCGTCGGCTCGTCCCAAACGCGCACCCATGTCGGGAGTGTGCGGGGGTCGGCGTCACCCATAGGGGTTAGTTCGGTCAAAGACGCCCAGCCCTTGACAACGGCCCCGGTCCAGATAAGCAGCACTGTCCACCTGCCTGCTGCACATCCTCCACAGGAGGAGCGAGCTCAGCGGCGAGCGTCCGCGCGAGCTCGGGCCGTGCAAGAGTGTCGGCGTCGAGGAAGAACACGAGATCGCCCCGAGCGGCCCGCACCCCTGGCCACGCGGACACGCCTTGCCGGCACAATCCGGTGGCCGCGCAGTGCGGTCGGAGGGCTCGTCGTCCACGACGATGTTCTCGGCGAGCTCCGGATCGCAGGTGAGCGGCGCGAGGCATCCGGCGAGGCTCGGTTCTTGATCTCAAGCCGGTGCGACCGCGCTGATCGAGTGCTCGGCATTCGGCTTCGCCGACGTGAGCGGAGGGCGCTACCGGCGTCCTCGCGCGAGCCGGCGCGTCAGCACGAGCGCCGCGGCGAGCGGGCAGGAGCGAACGATCACCGTGCGGCTTCGGCGAGGGGAACATGACCGGCCTTTACGCCGCCTACCGGGAGCGCGGCGCCGATCTCCCGTTCGGCGATCCCGGCCGCGACCACGGCGCCCGCATGGAGGGCTACTACTGGCGCATCGTGGCCGGGGAGAGGGTGCTCGTCGTGCTCTGCGGCGTGGGTCGGGGAGCCGATGGGCGCTGGGGACTCGTGGCCCTGGCCTCCCACCCGGGCAGTCATGTGCGTCACGCGACGGCGGCGCCCGC
>Ga0081538_10001199_pt1 | contig 27245 bp, 25 predicted proteins | sample TabmetS5T2R1_FD_71022 | JGI IMG/M metagenome (GOLD analysis project Ga0081538, IMG submission 71022) | Tabebuia heterophylla rhizosphere microbial communities from the University of Puerto Rico - S5T2R1 | ecosystem: Host-associated > Plants > Roots > Rhizosphere ...
CGAGGTCCTGAGCCGGATCACCACCTTCCTCATGCTGGTGTCGGCCAGCATCGTCAGCCTGGCGCTGATCGGGCAGGCCACCCGGTTCGACCGACGGTTCCTCACCTTCGCGCTGGTGCTGCTCGGCATGGTGCTCCTGATCGGCACCCTGACCCAGGTGCGGCTGGGCAACGCCGCCTTTGAGGATCTTGGCCATGTGATCGGCATGAACCGCCTGCGAGCCGCCTACGTCAACCTCGACCCGGACATCGAGCGCTACCTGGTGACCTCCGCCCACGACGACGACCCCGGGATCTGGCAGACCTACAACCACCTCATGGGCCCCAACCCGATCTGGCAGCCGTTCGCCAGCAGCACGACCTTCATCCTGTTGGTGAACGCCGCCCTGACCGGGGTGTTCGCCGCGCTGGTAGCGGTAGCACTCGACGCACCCGGCCCGCTGGTCGCCACGGTGGCGGCAGCATGCGGCTTGGCCTTCCTTGGCAGCTTCGCGGTGCTGGAGGTGCGACGAGTCCAGCATATGAACCGACGGTATGTCGCGCTGTTTCCCGCATCCGACACCGGGCGTGGCGACAGCCAAGCGGTCACCCAAGAGGCGCAAGCGTAAGCCGCGATTGTGACCAAGCCAGTAGGCTGACGGCCCGCCCTCAAGCGAGTCGAGCACCAGGAGCGACAGCTGCATGCTTGTCGGGCGGGCCGTAGTCGTAGCTCGACGTTTGTTAGCCCTACGGCGCCGTAACTGCCGAGCGCGTGGTGGCCGTACTGTCAGCCGCCTACCTTCGATCGGCGCACGGGGAAGCCGAGTGGCGGGTCTTCTACGCCCAGGACCCGAGCGGAAAGCAAGGATTGCTGATGCCGGTCCGGGTGGACAATGTCGACCCGCCGGGGCTCCTGAAGACCCGAGTCTATGTGGATCTGGTTGACCAAGCCGCGGCCGGCGCCCGAGCGCTCTTGCTGGCCGCCGCCCGAGGGGCGCGGGGTAGCCAGCCCAGGAGCCCGAGTACCCCGGCGATCTCGATGGCGCACTTGCCCACACGATCCCACGCTGACTCGGACCTCGACGATGAGGAGACCCAACGGGCCCCGAGCGGGCGTCATCTCGTCGTCAGCGCCTTCACCGGCGAGCGGGCCACAAAGATCGCCACAGCGACCCGCCAACTGCGAGTGACCTGGAGCCTCAGCAGGCCATACGTCGAGGCCATCAGCTCTGCGGCCCATTGGATAACCGCGGACCCTGCCGCGCACAGGGTGTCGTTCGCCCGAGCTCGCGGTGAGGTCGGTCACTAGTACTCCAACCGGAGATCGTGATCTTCATGGCCCCACGGCTTCGGCGTTCTCGCGTACGTCCGGTGCATCCGAGGGTGTTGCCAAGGCGGCTAGGGGCCGGTCGCGACCTACCCCGGACGAGCAGCGCCAGCTCCGGACCTCCTGTGCGCCTGGTGACCAAGGGCGCGATCGGGAGCGCTGATCACTTGGGTAGGACCGGCGCCCTACCCGATCCTGGGGAAAAGCGGACGTGCGCTCGGCAGGTAGCCGGACGAGTCGTCGCACTGAGCGGCGATCGCAGCGGCGGCGGCGGGCAGGAACGGCGACAGTTCGGCCGCCAGCGTCCGGCAGGCGCCGACCAGGACCGCGAGGGAGGCGTCAAGCCGGCGGCCAGCCGAGCCGTCTCCGGGCTCAGCGCGGGCAAGCTCCCACGGCCGGGCCGTCTCGGCGTAGCGGTTCGCCTCGGCCACGATCGCCCACACGGCCCTGGTCGCGCCGCGGAAGTCCCCCACGGCCAGCGCCTCGTCCACGTGGGCCGGCACCTGCCGGCACGCTTGCAGCAGGCGTCCGGCGGCCGGCCCGGCCTCCTCCACCGTCGCGCTGGGGACGCGCCCGTCGCGGAAGCGGTGGACCAGGGCCACCACCCGGTTGACCAGATTGCCGAAGCCGTCGGCCAAGTCCTCGTCGGCGCGGGCGGTGAGCCGCGCGACGGTGAAGCCGGTCTCGCCGACGCGCTGGACCTCTCGCAGCAGCCACCAGCGCAGCGCGTCGGTGCCGTAGCGCTCGGTGAGCGCGACGGGGTCGACCACGTTGCCGCTCGACTTGCTGAGCCTGCGGCCGTTGGCGGTGAGGAAGTCGTGCACCAGGATGTCGGTTGGCAACGGCTCACCGGCTGACAGCAGGATCGCCGGCCAGTAAACGGCGTGGAACCGCAGGATGTTCTTGCCGATCACATGGACACGCCGCCCGGCCCCTTGCCACCAGCGCCGGTACGCCTCGGCCTGGCCGCCGTAGCCGAGTGCGGTGAGGTAGTTGCCGAGCGCGTCAAACCACACGTAGATGACCTGGTCGGGGTCGTCGGGGACGGCGATGCCCCAGCCGCGAGCGCGCGTGCGGGAGCGGGACACGCTGAAGTCCTCCAGCCCGCTGGCGACGAAGCCGAGCACCTCGTTGCGCCGTGCGGCCGGTTCGATGCGCAGCTCGCCGCCACCGATCAGCTGGTGCAGCCGCTCCTGGTAGCGGGAGAGCCGGAAGAACCAGTTCTCCTCGGCGACCAGCTCCGGCTCGACGTCGTGGTCTGGGCAGCGGCCGTCGCGTAGCTCCGCCTCGGTGTAGAACTGCTCGCAGCCGACGCAGTACAGCCCCTCGTAGTGTTTGCGATAGAGGTCGCCGGCAGCGGCGCACCCCTGCCATAGCCGCTCGATCCCGGCGTGGTGGCGCGGGTCGCTGCTGGTGCGGATGAAGTCGTCGAACGACAGCGCCAGCGGCCTGCGTAGCGCCGCGAATGCCTCGGCGTTGCGGTCGACCAGCCGCTGCACCGGCACGCCCTGAGCCTCGGCGGCGCGCAAGTTGGTGAGGGAGTTGTCGTCGGTGCCGGTCTGGAAGCGGACCTGGTCGCCTCGCAGCCGGCGGTGCCTGGCCAGCACGTCGGCCTGCACGATCTCCAGCGCGAACCCCAGGTGTGGCCGGGCGTTCACGTAAGGGATTGAGGTGGTCACGTAGAAAGGCGTCGCGGTCATCGGAACCTCCTCACCGCGGGGCTCCGAGCCGCAAACAGTCGAGGCCCCGCATCGGGGCCTCGGAAACGGTCGTTCGCGCAGCAGTCGATGGCCCCATCAGCGGGGCATCATCACCTGGCAACCCGAACGAACGGTCATGATGCTACAGATCATAGCCTTGAGCCGGCCGCGCCTCCAGCTGTCTCCGGAGAACGCGGGCCTGTCATGGCCCTGGGCGGCTTGCCGGCGGTAGTGGCAGGTCCGAGCGCGGGCCTGGTGCCGGCGTCGCCACCACGACCAGCGCAACCGGTGGCCTGGATCCGCCACGGATACGGCGACCAGGTGCTGGATCTCGTTGCAGGTCAATGGGATCAGCCCAACGGTGGTAGGTGGCCAAAGGCGTGAGCGCTCAGCCCGGGGCGCCGACATTCAAGAGGTAGTGGGCTGGTTCGGGCTGGTGTTGGCGGCTTGATTGTCGACGGCGGCTCCTTCTGTTCGGCGATCTCAACATCACAAGGCCGCGCAGGTCCCGACGTGGGGCCTGCGCGACGATGATTGGGCGGATCTTCAATAGGCCGGCGAGCTGACCGACCGGGATGGCTCGGCTAGTCGGAACGACGCACTGGCCGGCTAGGAGCATGCGGTCGGATGTCTTGGGCCTTCACCTCAGCTGATGGTCGCCTGGAATTCCAGCCAGACGTCTGAGATGGTGATCGCGCCTGGGCCGGCGCTCCTGGTCACGGTTAGCTGGTTGTTGCTGGCCCGTAGGAGGTTGGCCTCGACAACCTCGTGCCATGAACGCTGGGGATCTGTGTCGAAGGTCTGGGTCAAGATGCTGGTGCCGTTGAGCTTCACCTCGAGGGTGGAGACGCCATCGGGATTCACTCGAAAGGACAGGATCGAGCGGGACCCGGCATTGACGGCGGGAGCGCTGAACGCGGGATAGTCGTGATCGATGTCTCCGTTGCCTTTGGGAAGTTTGACTGCAGCATCCTGAATGACGGTGTAGTCGGCAACAGTCGGCATGAGAGCTCCTCTTCTTCTCCGAGGCTCGCACTGCGGAGCCACATCCATTGGCTAGTCAGGCTCTGGCATCGTGGCCAGGGGGCGACCGGCTCCGTGTCTCCGCAATACCGATCTCCGCGAAGTTTTCTTCTTCGAGGCTGCAGGAACGCGTCGTCAAATTACCCTGGACTCTGGCTTGCTTCAGTGTGGGGCTCGTTGGGTCTTCCATGGCGTACTCCACCAACGTGGGTTCGTTGTCAACCGCGGTCCAGGCTCCGTCGAGTGCGGAGGTTGCGGCGGTGGCTGACGCGTGCCCAATGGCCGCGCTCCAAGGTCCCCTGATCGTGACCGGGCGGGAGCTGACGCCAACACGAGAGGGGTCGGGAGTTGGCTCGTCGGCCTCCTCGGCCGATCCTCATCCGCGGTGGGATCGGCTGGGGTTCTGAGGACCTCGGCGATGAAGACCACCAGCGCGCAGCCGACCGGGAACAGCACCTCATTGACGCCTCGGGCCAGCAGCGAGGGGGCCGACAGCGGGGTGGGGGCCGACTGGACGACCACGGCCAGGAACACCCCACCAAACACGACCCCGGTCGCCAACCCGACCGCCAGGTGCCCAAGGGCGCTTCCCCAGGCGCGCCGGCCGACCCAGTTCAGCGCCAACCCCAGCGCGCCGTATTCGGCGGCCTTGATGGCCAGGACCCACCCCGGCGCCGGCCCGGCCGGAACCCCCGTCGCGTCCATGGCCTCGGCGACGCCCTTGTGCACGGCGTTGGCGGCCGTCAAGGCCAGGGGGGCGGCCAGCAGGCCGGTGACGCCCTCCAGCGGCACCCGGCCCTTGGCGGCCACCCGGCCCAGGGCGACGCCGACACAGACCAGCAGCGACCACGACAGGGTCTTGAGGGTCTCGGCCAGGAGCGGTCGGGGGCTGAGGTCGTCGCCGAAGCCGGCCGCCACCACCAGCAGGGCCAGTTGCGCCAGGAGCCCGAGCACGATGGCCAGCCAGGCAACCCGCAGCAGCGTCGGCCAAGGACCGGGCGGCGCCGCTGCTCTGGGCCGTCGACCGGCGTTCCCGACCATCAGCCCTGGCCCCCCCGGCGACCGTGTCGGCGGCCTCGGCGCAGCAGGCCCAAGTTGATGCCGCTCGCGATGGAAAGCAGCCGAAGGACGAGGGTTCCGAGGAGCATGGCGCATGCCGCCGCCATTCACGTATGGGCCGTCAGCTTGTCGCATCCGGTTATTGGTCGGCCGAGGATGAGTCTGCGGTCATGGCGCCTCCCGGTGCTGTAATCCCTGACACAGCCGAATGGTGCTATCCGGCACAAGCCCTCAAATGACGCCCGGGATGTCCTGATGAGGCGTATACGTCCCTGGCTTCGCCGGCCGCTGGTCGGCACGCCCTTGCAAAGGCGGACGAGCAGATCCCAGCTACCGCCCACCTGCTCCAGAGCCGCTTGCACCTAGCCAACCCGCCACCCGGCAAGGGCGGTAGACCCCTCAGGTCGTCTCGGCTATGGTCCGCCCAGTCGCTGCCGGGCAACCCCGGCAGCTGGGCAAGGAGGGGGCCATGCCAGCAGAGGACAACAAGCAGGCGGTGCGGCGGTTCTACCAGGACGTGATCAACGGCCGGAACCTGGCCGCCCTCGAGGAGCTGCTGACCCCCGACGGGGTCGACCACACCTTCGGCAGCCAGAGCCCCGAGCAGGCCAGACAGTTCTTCGGCATGGTCCAGCAGGCCTTCCCGGATATGCGGGTCGAGGTCCACGAGGTGATCGCCGAGGGCGAGCTGGTGGCCGCCCGAGTGACCTACACCGGCACCCACCAGGGCGAGTTCCTCGGCATCCCGGCAACCGGGAAGCAGACCACCACCAGCGGGGTGGACCTCTTCCGAATGGAGGACGGCCGCCAGGCCGAGCATTGGGGTGGGCCGGACATGTTCGGCGTCCTGATGCAGCTGGGCGTCATGCCCGGACCAGGCACGCCGGGACCAGGCACCCCCGCCTAACGGTCGCGAGTGGGCGCGGGCCGCCCCGTCCTGGCTAGGGTCCAGCGCTCCGGCGCCACCGCCGTAGCCTGGCTGTGGTCGAGTCGCGACCGCCTCACCACGCGTAGCGCTACAGTCGCGGTAGGGCAGGGATGCGCTCCCTGGGCCGCTGCGCACACGTGAGATCAAGGCAGCGGCCACGGTGACAGACATCCTCCAGTCGTGCTTGATGGCCACCTCAAGGCTGTAGGGGGTGAGCTGGCGCTCGTTGGTGCCGTCGATCTTGACCGCGTACAGGGCCTGCAGCTCCTCGAGCACCTGGGTGCGGACGAAGGTGACGGTCCTGCCGTCGGGAGAGACGTTGGGATCGGTGTCGAAGCGACCGGCTTCCAAGGCCAGCCAGCCTTCACCCCCGACGGTCACCACCTGGTCTACGACTGCGGCGACTGCCCCGGCGGCCAGGGGATCTTCATCATCCGTGACGACGGCACCGGCCGCCGACGCCTGACCACCAGCCCCTTCCCCGACCAGGGGGTGAGGTCGCGCAGACCGCTGCCGTCGGCGTTCATCATGACGCCGGGGTGGGTCTCGGTGCCGAGCTCGAAGGTGATCCGGCGGCCGTCAGGCGACCAGTCGGCAGCCACCGCGTCGCCGTTGAGGTTGGTGAGCTGCCGCAGGCCGCGGCCGTTGGGCTTGATGGTGTAGAGCTGGTGGCCGGCGCCGGTGTCGGCGGAGAACACGATCAGGCCGTTCTTGCCTGGTGTGGTGGCCTGCGCGGGCTGCTCCACCGAGGGTCACCAGCCCGAGCAGGCTCGTGGCGGCGACGGTTACCAGCACGATTAGTCGCCGCATGGCGACCCCCCCCTCCCTTGGCTGCGACCCGCTGTTGGGGTGAGCGAAAGCCCACGACGCTATGTGCTCTGACATGTGGGGTCAAGACGTCATGTGAGCCGTTAGAGGGCAACAAGGTCGCAACGCCCGCCGACGCCCAAGGTGGGACCCATCGTCGTCCTCCAACAGAGACCAACCGGGTGCAAGGTCGAAGCCGATCGGCGTCGGCGCTGTGACCAACCGGGGCGATCGTGATGGCAGCACCACCAAGGAGGTTGCCATGCGACCCATCCGGACCGTCGCCCCGCTGGCCTTGGGCCTTGTCGCTCTGGCCGTGGCGGGCTGCCAGAGCCGACCCGACCAGCTAACCGCACCCACCCCGACCCAGATCGAGCGGGCCGCTCCCATCACTACCGCGCCGGCCGGCCAGGCAAGCCGGCCCAGCCGGCCGCCGGCCACCACCCCAAAGCCGAAGCCCGCCCCGGTCCCAGAGACAACTATCGGCCTGTGGCCGGCCCGGACCCTCGGGTACGCGAGGATGCTCCAGGACAATGCCGATGCCGGCCACCGGCCCTGGCTGCTGTCGCCGGAGCTGGTCGCGACCTCCTATGGCGCCGCCGAGCTTGGCCTGTACCAGCCGGTCGCCCGTCGGGTCGGCCCCAACGCCTATGAGGTGGGCGCGACCGGCTCGGAGTGGGCGGCCAAACTGTATCTGGCCCAGCCCGTCCGCCAGGGCGCCGGTGGCATCTGGGTCGTCACCCGGACCGCCAGTCCCGAAGGGAGCTACTAGGAGTCGCCGTATCGTGTGCGAGCCTAGGTCCTCCAGGGCCACGGTGAGTGGTAACCAGGTCAGGTGGGGACTGCCGCCGCAGGCGGCGCGGACCGAAGGTCCGCCAAGAACGCGGCCAGGCCGTTGCATCAATTGCGCGAAGCGCATCCACTCGGCCTGGCCGCTCCACGCCTCCCGAAAGGGCATGACCAGCGGGAATCCAGCCGTCAGACGGCGAAGGGGTACGCGGGTGGCCGGCGTAGGGACTGGCGTAGGGTCGGCCACGGTGGCTCCCGGGCCGAACCGGCAGGGCTGCGGAGCTTACCAGCGAAGCAGCACGCGCCCGAAGGCGCGTTTCTCACCCGCCACCGACCGTGGCCGCCGGCTGGCTCGGGTCTTGTCAAAGCGATCGAGGCCGGCGGCCGACCTCGCCGGCCGTCCCATCACACTTGACTCTGGGCATCACTGCCCCAGCTGCACCACCGCTCCCCGGGCGAGCCAGGTGGCCAGCAAGCCGGGGAGACATCCCACGGCCCTTGTTGGCAAGCGTTCAGCTGCATCTCGGCCGGCCAGCCATGCTCGTATGGCGCAATCCTGTCAGCTGGCTTGACCTTGCCCCGTTGCGTCCGTAGCGTCCCCTCGGCCCATGAGTCGGTCCAGATGGGGGGTTTGCCATGGGCAAACGTGCCGTAGTCCTGAGCGCCCTGCTCGCGCTCCTCGCCACCGTGCTGCTGGTCCAGCCAGCCAGCGCCCAAGAAGAGGATCCCTGCGCCAACCCGCCAGAGGGGGCGATCCTCGGCACCGCCGGCAACGACGTGCTCCGCGGCACCCCCGAAGCCGACTTCTTCGCTGCCGGCGACGGCAACGACGTCATCTTGGGCCGAGGCGGCGACGACCTGGTCTGCGCCGGGCTCGGCAACGACAAGGTCATCACCGGCGACGGCAACGACATCGTCGCCGCCGACGACCTCGGCTTCTTCCCCCCCGGCGGTCCGCCTGACCCGGGGGAGCCCGAACCGCCCGCGGCGGGCGGCAACGACGTGGTGATCACCGGCGCCGGTAACGACGAGATCCTGGCCGGGCCGGGCAACGACCTCGTCAACGGCGGCGCCGGCAATGACTTCTTGCCCCTGGCCCAGGGCAACGACATCGGCATTGGCGGATCCGGCGACGACTTCGTCATCGGTGGCTTTGGCACCGACACCCTGCTCGGCGGCGCCGGCAACGACGGTCTGTTCGGTGGTCAGAACAGCGACCTGATCAACGGCGGACCGGGTGACGACCTCTTGGTCGGTGACATCCCTAACCGCGAGTCCGAGGACGGGCTGCCGCCCACCGTCGACCCGACGCCCCACTTCGACACCTGCATCGGCGCCGGCGGAACCGACCAAGCCTTGACCTGCGAGCGCACTGTCGCTATCTAGCCGTCGACTGTCGGCATGGTCTTGGCCCCGGCTACCGGATCTGGTGGTCGGGGCCAAGACTTGTGAGCGGCCCCTTCCCCTGGTCCCGGTCAAGCGCGATCGAGCCCGGCCGTCCCATCGCACTTGACCTCGCGGCATTCCGCCCCACCTGCACCCCGGTCAGTGGCCCGGAGCCAGGCCCAGCGGCCGCGTTCCTCGTTGGCCAGATACCGGCGGTACCCGCAGGCCTCGCACAAGCTGGTGGCGGGCTGGCCGCAGTCGACGCAGGGTCGAGGGGTTGAGAGCGGCTGCGTCCGGCGGCCTGGAGGGGGTAGAACCAGGAGCGTCTGCCGGTCGAGTGGAGGTGGGCTCCGATGCTGCAGGTCGAGGCGTCGACCATGGTCGGGGCGCCGCCCGAAACGGTCCTGGACGTCTACGCCGACTGGTCCGGCTGGCCTCGCCTGTTCCCCACGATTAGCGGCGTGCGGCTGCTGCGTCGTGAGGGGGCCAAGCTGGTCCTGGAGGTCGACCACGTCGAGGGCCGGGTCGTCAACGAGCTGGTGGTCCGGCCGCCCGACACGCTGGAGTTGTGGGAGGAGAAGCGCCGCTATGACGCACGCTTCTCCAACCGTTTCGAGGCGGTTCCTGGTGGGGCGCGGTTCACGGCCCGCGGCGACATCTACCTCAAGGGCTGGGCAAGGCTGCTGCAGCCGTTCCTGGCCGGCTACGTGCGCCGGCTGATGCAGCGGCTGCAGCTGCAACCGGTGAAGGCCGAGGCCGAGGCCCGCGCCCGACGCTAGCCGCCGGAAGGTGATCAGCCGGTGGCTGTTGTCGCGGCGTGGTCTCCACCAGGGTTCGGTCCGAATCCACGAGTGTGTCGCGCTTCTGCCCAGCTAGTGTTTCGTCAAGTAAGGTTCGCCCTGTTGAGGATTCCCGGGTGTACCGGGTTGCCTGGGTGGGGGGCGCAGCCAAAGTGAGACCTGGACCGGCTGCATGGTCTGGTCGGCCACGGCCACCAGCTCGGTGGTCAAGGTGTCCAGGTCGATCTCGTCACGCAGGCGGGCACTGAAGGCCTCCACGGTCCTGGTCGCGTCATAGCGGGCGCGGTTGAAGCGGCGGTCGACGGCGGCCTGCAGCCGACGACGGGCAGGCTGGAACAAAGCGGCCACGGCCAGGGTGGAGGCGGCGACGGCAAACGCAGAGGGCTCGCCGCCCGGGTTGAGCAGCCGGCCGAGCGCGAACACCCCAGCGACATAGACCAACCCGAGGAGGGCGGTGAGCAGTCCGTAGGCAAGGGTGCGGCTGATGATCCGATCGATGTCATAGAGGCGATAGCGGAGGATCGCGACCGCCGCTCCGACCGGGACCAGCACGACGCCAACCAGGCCAAGGCCAGGAAGCTGGACGATCTGGAACACGATGTTGGCGACCAGGGCAAGCCCGGCCGCGAAGGCGACCCACTTGAGCTGCTCGCGCTCGTTTCCCCAGGCCCGGCGCCAGCGCAACGCCAACGACACCAGCGCCGCCAGGAAGCTCACCACGGCGGCGCTGACGCTCACCGCGAGCACGAACCCGGGGAGTCCGCCTGGCGCCTCCTCACTCAGCGCGAATGGCACTGGATCACCGAGCGTGCTAGCCGCAATCCCCAGGGTCATGACCGCGACCCCGCTGCCTGCCAGCCAGGCCGCCCAGCGCCAGCGTGGAGATAGCAGGCGGCCATCGGGGAACACCAGCAGCACCAGGGGGACGAGCCCGTAGGCGGGCCACCAAGTCCATGCGCTGAGCCACGCCGCGATCGGCCCACCCGGCAGCGCCCCTGGGTCGACCACCAAGGCGTAGTGAACGTACTCGTTGCTGACCACACCGAGGGCACCGCTGAGCCCGATGGCCAGAAACAGCCAGCCGATCGGGTTCGCCGAGCGGTGGGCGGCTACAACGGCGCCCACCAGCGCGAACGCGACCGCCACCGCGGCATCCTCGTAGTAGTACTGGGAGACGTCCCTGGCGTGCGAGACCACCAGCAGCAGCACGAGGCTGCTGAGCACCAGTGCAACGCAGGCACCAGCCAGCGACCAAGCGAGCCACACCGGCCGGCCAACGCTCATGCTTCCCCCTCGAGCACCCGATTGGGCACGTCGACGACCAGGGTGAGTATGACCGCGCACCGTCCCGAGATCGTTACGGACGGCAGCCCACGCGGGGGCGACAAGGTCACAGGTGAAGTAATGCGTTCAAGCAATCGGCCTTCAAGCTGGAGCAGCCTCGCCGCGTCCGGCCCGTGACATCACCATGGCTCTGGCTGCAGGGTTAATCCCGGGTGCGGCCGACACGCCGCAGATGGTGAGGCCGATGGACTACACCGAGTTGCTGCAGCAGGTGCAGGCAGCGGGTGCCCTCGACCGGGCCACGGCCGAGCAGGTGAGCATGGCGACGGTGGTCACGCTGGCCGAGCGGATGAGCCACTACGAGCTCGTGCGACTGGGCGCACGGCTGCCTGCTGAGCTGCAGGTGGCCCTGCGTGCTGGCTCGCCGTCGCGCCAGCCCTTGACGCCGATGAGTTCGTCCGCCGGGTCGCCGAACAGGTGGGAGTGGAGCCGCAGACGGTCTGGACCCAGGTGCGAGCGGTGCTGGGCACCTTGGAGCGGGAGGTGGCCGAGATGGAGGAGGTCCGCCGGCGGCTGCCGCGCGAGTTCGACGCACTCATGGCCTGACCCCCGGTGCGGCCGGCAAGCTGGGTCCTGTTCGCCCCGCGAGAACCTGGCTTGAGCCGACCTGACAGGGTCCAACGCGATGGCTGGCTCAGTGCCGCGGGTCGCTTTCATCACGGAACCAGTCATTGGGCTCAGGACCGTTCGGGTCGTGACCGATCGGCTCGTCCTGCCGGTCTGGGGCCGGGCGCGCGGCATCGACCTCGGCGTCGGAAACCGGCTCGCTTTGGACCCGCACCTCGTGGCGCTGCCCAGCCTCCGTCTGGGTCACCACCTCGGTGACCAGATACCGACGCAGCCGCACCTGACCAGGCTGGCGCCGACGGGTGCCAGCGCCACCCCCTGGCCGTCCTGGCGTCTCGTACACGAACGGCCGGCTCACTCCCTCGCCCACCGGCAGCTGGTCTTGCCCGGCGCGTTCAACCGGCTCCCCGCCACCGATGGCCGACAGCTCATCGCGGCCATCGCCCCGGCCCTGCTCCGACTCGATGAGGTTGGTGTCAGGCCCTCGATCCAAGCCGAGACTCCCAGTCTCAGAAGCCGAGGTTCCAGGCTCGCCGTCCAGGCCGGTGTCCGCCAGCCCCCCGGTCGCGGTGCTGGCCGGCTCGGGGACGCCGGTCGCGGTCGCCCCCACCTGCTCGTCGCGGTCTGGCTTGTGGGTCTGGCCAGCCGGTTCGGCGAGTGCCTGGCCAGCCGGTGCGCCGCTGTCCAGGGTCACAGTGTCGTAGTCGAGCCCGTAGTGGCGGTACAGCTCGGCCTCCTCGGCCGCCGACAGCTGGCCGTCCGGCTCGATATTGGGGGCCTGCTTGACCTGCGACCTCTGGTGGGGCACCTGGAGTTCGTCGCCCACCTCCCTGGCCTCGGCGAGCGGCACAAACGTCGAGCGCAGGCCGAACAGGCCGGTCCGCACTACCGCCCACTCGGGCCGGTCGGTCTCGTTGTCCAGGTAGATGTCGACGACCTCGCCGATCTTGTTGCTGTCGCGGTCGACCATGACCCGGCCCCGCCAACCACGGACCGTTTCGATGCTGGGGGTCGCCATATTGGCCTCCTTCCTCGTCGGCTACCTCAGTCGGGCTGCTTAGCGCTGTCGCGCTGCAGGTGACCGACGCGTCGTCGCAGCGCTCCTCCCCGCCCGACCTCGACGCCCGCCGCTACCGCCGGTAACCCTGGCTGACCCCCACTGGGAGGTCCCCGTCGCCAGGCAGACCAGCGGCGCGCGCCTGGACTCGTCGTACAGCTGTAGTGGCCGCAGGTGGCTCGAAGCCCTGACCCGGTCAGATCATCGGTGGACTGCGACATCACGGCACCTCCCTACCGTGGCGCAGTCTTGCCGGAGGCCGACGGTCACAAACGGCCCCGCAGCAACCTGACGATCTCCTGCCCTCAATGACGGTTGCGTTCATAGCTCTTGCTGAGGCGCATGCGGCAATCAATAGGTAGTAGACGCTCTGCGCATCGGCCCCATATATGTGGAACACCTTGCCTTGCTGGCCACCGATCGGGCTGCTACCTCCCGGCACCGAGTGATGACTTGGACAGGTGCCACTCAGTACGACGCCTGCCTGATCGCTTCGGCCAGGCGGCCGGAGCCGACCAGCTCGCGGAAGTCGCGGGCGCTGTAGCCGGTGAGCACGGAATGCTTGACGGCGCGGGCGGTGGCCGAGCGTTGCAGGCCGAACAGCGGCCCGAGCTCGCCGAAGTACCGGCCAGGGCCGAGCACAGCGAGGACCTCCTCGGTGCCGTCGGCCCGATGGCGGACGATCTTGATCTCGCCGTCGTCGATGGTGTAGACGAGGTCGCTGCGATCGCCCTGCTCGAAGACCACCTGGCCCGGCTCGTACGCCAAGCGCTGGGGCGGCCGGGATGCCCCCAGCACGGGCTGGGTGAGGTGCACCACCCGGTCGGCCAGGGGGAGCAGGCGCTCGTCGTGGGTGGCCACCACCACGATCCGGCCGGGCTGGGCGAGCTCCCGGAGCAGGCGCAGCACGCCTTCCACCTGGATGTAGTCCAAGTGGGCGGTCGGCTCATCCGCCAGGATCAGCGGCGGGTCATGGGCGAGAGCGCGGGCGATGGCGACGCGCTGCTGCTGGCCGCCCGACAGATCACCCGGGCGATGATCCAGGCGCTCACGCAGCCCGACGCGGTCCAGCAGCTCCTCGGCGCGGGCCCTGGCCTGCCTGGCCGGCATCCTGGCCGCCCACAGCGGCGCCTGGACGTTGTCACGGGCGGTCAGGCTGGGCACCAGGTTGAAGGTCTGGAACACCACCCCGACGCCATGGCGCCGGTACTCGGTCAGGGCGGCCCCCCGGAGCCCGGTGACCTCGACCTCGCCCACCCGGATGGTGCCCGCCGTCGGCCGCAGGATCGCCGCCAGCGCCGACAGCAGCGTCGTCTTGCCAGAGCCGCTGGCCCCCAGCAGCAGCACGAGCTCGCCGGAGGCGACCTGCAGATCCAGGCCATGGATGGGGCGGACGACATAGCCGCCGCTGGCGTACTCGATGGTCAGGTCACGGATGTCGATTCGGTCCATCACGGCCCCCCAAAGGCCAGCGCCGGCTGCACCCCGACGGCCCGTCGCAGCCCCGCCGCACTGGCCACCAGCCCGACCAGCAGTGCGACGCCCAGCAGCCGTGGGAGCGCCATCGGCGGGATCTCCACCGTGAACGGGAACCCCGGGGCGAGCAGCCGGGCGATCCCGGCGGCCAACACGGCCGCCGCCGCCGACAGCAACACCGCCTGCAGGGCCAGCCCGGACAGCAGCGAGCGGTTGGCGGCGCCGGTGGCCTTGAGCACGGCGAACTCACGTTGACGCTCCAACGCCGACAGATACACGATGGAGCCGATGATCCCGGCCGCCACCAGCCACAGCAGGGCGTTGATGAACGCGATCGACTGGGTGCCGCTGGCCAGCGGCCGTTCCAGGTCAGCTTGGGCCTGCTGATCGGACAACACCTGGAGCCCCGCTGGAGCACTCGACGGAACCCCTTGGGTAATGATCGTCATGGCCAGCGGCTGCCCGTCGAACCCCAGCGCCTGGGCATCCTGGATGGTCAGGAACACCGTGGGTGTCCCGAAGTACCAGGTGACCTGGTCGGCCAGGCCGACCACCTCCAGGTCCAGGCCACCAAGCGCCAGCCGGTCACCCAGACCCAACCCCAGCGCGGTGTCGGCTACCGCCTCGCCGGGCCCACTGACCGCGCGGCCCTCGGCCAGCGGCGGCGCCCCAAGCCCGCCGGGACGCCCACCGATCACGTTCACGTCCCGTACCGAAGGCCGCCGCAGCGTCGAGTGCAGCACCACCAGCGGGTCAGCCCGAACAACGCCCGGGGTGGCCGCGACCCGGTCGGCCTCGGCGGCCGGGATCGGCGTCGAGGTCGTGAAAGGTCCCGACGCGCCCTCGGCGACCAGCCAGGCATCCGCTCCCAGCGCAGCCACGATCCGCCGTCCCTCATTGTGGAGGCTGGCGTCGGCGCCGGTCATGAGCAGCGTCATCCCGAACACCAGCGAGGTCGCCAGCACCGCGATGACGAAGCGTCGCCGCCGCCACTGGAGATCCCGAAGCGCCACCCGCCACATACCAGCCACCCCCTGTTGCGATCACGCGAAGGCCCCACTGGCATTTGGCGACATCCTGCGACCAGAGGCAAGAACGTGCGCCAACCACGGATGCGTTCTCCGACCGCTCTGCCTCCATCTCTCGTTGACCGGGCGCTGTCAGCTAGAGAGTTCCGATGATGGGTCGCCGGCGTCCTCAAGGACGCCGGCCATCGCGTGCTGCTGGTCCTCGGCGGGCACGAGCGGTCACCGTCGGCGAATCAGCATCGCAGGTCAGAGCCGTTCACCGTCTCGGCCTTGAAGGACGAAGCGGCCCGGCGCTGGGTTCGAATCCCGCCTCCCGCTCCGGTGTTGTGGGCCGGGTTGGGCCGTGATCGCCGTCCGTTTGCTGGGCCGTTGATCAGGCGAGGGCTTTGGCCTTCAGGCGGTCAAACTCGGCCTGGTCGATCGTGCCCGCATCCAGCAGCTCCTTGGCCCGGGCGATCTGGTCGGCGGGAGTGGCGGTGGCGTCAGCGGGGGTGGCGACCGATCGAACATAGCCCTCGAACTGCTCTTGGGCCTGCTGCTGGCGGGCCGCGGCCCGCTCGGCCATTCCCTTCCCACGGGTGAGCAGGTAGACCAGCGCGGCCAGGAACGGCAGGAAGACCAGGAACAGCACCCACAGGGTCTTGGTCACGCGGACACGGTGTGGTCGCGGAACAGGTCACCCAGGATGTGGAACAGGACCATGATCCAAAGGAACAGGAAGTAGAACCACAGTATCGACCAGAAGATGTCGCTGAACGAGACGTCGGCGACGATCATGGCGTCCTCCTTGCGGGTTGTCGTCTGTGACCGGGGGCACGGACACTACAACCCGCAGGCTGGGTGGGCATCATCGCTTGCTGGGTGATCCTGTTGGGTCACGCGGTACGCCGCTGGGCTGGCCTGGGACCTGTGCCGCCGGGCCCGGATGGGCAGAGGCGGCGGGCGACGTTCCTACCATCTTCGTCGACGGCTTCGGCGAATTCAGCGAAATCCATTGGCCATGCTGCTGGTACTTGGTTCCCCGCCGCTGCCCAGCAGGGCTCCAGGTCGCTCGGCCGGCGAACGGCTGGAACATGGCTCGGAGGCCTGTGACGCCGACGCCGAAGGCCGCGCTCGACCTCCAGCGCTAGATGAGCGTGGCGACCAGGGCGACGCCGACCCCGATCGCCGTCGACGTGGCGGTGATCTGGCGGGCTCGGCGGCGGTCCTCGGTCTGGGTGTCCGGGGCTGGGACGGGTTGCTCGTGGCCGCGGGTGTCGAAGTTGTAGAGGCCGCGGAAGCCGTAGTTGGCGCAGAACCGATGGCGCGCCTGGAGGTAGCCGGCGGCGGCCCCGGCAGCTGGGAGGGCCAGGGTGAGGCGCCAGGCTGGGTGGAGGTTCGAGCGGAGTAGGGCGGTGGCGAGGGTGGCGGTGACCGCGAGGCCAACATGGCCAACGCGGCGGCGCAGAGCGATCTCGGCCGGGCCGATGTTGCAGGCGCCGGGTACATACTGGTCGGTCATGGGCCCTCCAGCGGCGGTGACGATCGTTCCAGCCTGCCGCATTTGCCCGCCCAATGCCGACCCGCACCGACAGGAGGGGCAGTGAACGACCGCGGTCCGCGGCAAGCTGGAGGCCCAGCTGGGCGACGAGCGGGTCCAGGTGGAGGCCGGCGGGTTCCTGTGGGTGCCCCGCGGGACGGCCCACAGCTTCGCCAACGCCGGCCCCGACCCGGTGCACGTCCTGGCCCTCGCCCTCCCCGGCGGCGTGGAGGAGCTGTTCGCCGAGCAGGCCGCGTACCTCTCGTCGGTCCAGGGCCCACCCGACCCAGCCGTCCTCGGCGAGATCGGCAGCCGCCACGGCACCCCCACGCTAGGACCACCAATCCGCTCCAAGGACGGGCCACCCGAGGACGGGGCCGGCCGATGATCGACCACGTCGGCCTGGGCGTCAGCGACCTGGAGCCGAGCAGGGCGTTCCACGAGCAGGCGCTGGCCCCGCTCGGGCTTCGTGCTGGACCCGGACGGCAACAACATCGAGGCCGTCTGCCACCGGCCGAGCTAGCGCCTTACCCTGGACCCATCCCCCGAACGGGCCCGGACCTCTCCCCACAGGTTCTCGTAGCTGCGGGTGACCCGGCTGCGGGGGGCGAACACGGGGAGGGGGGCGCGGTGGACGGCCATCTGCTCGACCAGGGACAGGGCGGGGATGACGGTGGCGGCCAGGTCGTCGCGGTGGGCGCGGAGGTCGTCGATGACCTCGCGGTGGAGGCGCTTGCGGCCGTCGACCATGGTGAAGAAGGGGAACAGGGCCGGTGGGCGGTCGAGCTCGCCGACGAACTCGCCGAGCTGCTCCAGGGTGCGGACCGACAGGGTCGTGGGGATCAGGGGGACGAGCAGGGTGCCGGCGGCGTGGACGACGTTCTCGCCGACCAGGGAGATGCCGGGCGGGCAGTCGAGGATGACCAGGTCGTAGTCGTCGACCATCGTGCCGAGCAGGCGGGCGATCCGCTGGGTCGGCTTCCTGGCCTCGCCGAGGACCAGGTCGAGGTTGCGGTAGGTGAAGTCGGCCGGGACCAGGTCCAGGCCGTCGAACTCGGTGATCTTGACCGCCTGGTCGAGCGACCGTTTGCCCCGGACCAGGGCCTTGCCGCCGCCCTTGACGCGAGGGCGGACGCGCAGCAGGTAGGTGGCCGCGCCCTGGGGGTCGAGGTCCCAGAGCAGGGTCCGGCGGCCCTCGCGGGCGGCCAGGTAGGCGAGGTTGACGGCCGAGGCGGTCTTCCCGACCCCGCCCTTGATGTTGTAGGTGGCCAGGGTGTTCACGGGGGCCCCCTCCCGTCGGTCGCCTTGGTCAGGGCGTCGACCAGGCGCTCGACGTCCTGGTCGGTGGTCCACAGGTGCGGGGAGACCCGCAGGGACGAGCCCCTGACCCCGGCGAACACCCCGGCCTCGGCCAGCGCCCCGGCCACGGCCGCGCGGGCCTGGGCCGGCAGCGCGATGCCGAGCATGTGGGGCACCCGGTCGCTGGTGGTCAGGGACAGGCCGATCGCCCCGACCGCGCGCTGGATGCGGCCGGTGACCTGCCCGAGGGTGGCGGCGATGCGCGGGACCTCCCAGTCGAGCAGCTGACGGAGGGCGGCCACGGCCATCGGGGTGGTCTCGAAGTGGGTCCGCTGGCCGACGTCGAAGCGGCGGGCCCCCGGCTGGTAGCGGTCCTCGTAGTCGGTCAGGGCGCCGAACTCCTCGGACCCCAGGCGCGAGATCCAGTTCTCCTCCAGGGGGACGCCGTCGCGGTGCCGCTCGGCGACGTACAGGTAGCCGAGGGCGAAGGGGCCGAGCAGCCACTTGTAGCCGACCGTGACCAGGTAGTCGGGGCGGATCGCGGCCAGGTCGAGCGGCACCGCCCCGAGGGCCTGGCTGGCGTCGACGACCAGGGCGGCCCCGGCCTCGCGGGCCCGGCCGGCGATCGCGGCCAGGTCGACCGATCCGCCGTCGGTCCAGTGGGTGGCCAGGACCGCCACCACGGCGGTCCGCTCGTCCAGGGCCTCGAGGACGGCCTCGCCCCAGGTCTCGCCGTCCTGGCGCTCCACGGCGAGCAGGCTGGCCCCGGTGCGCCCGGCGAACCGCTGCCAGGTGTACCGGTTGGACGGGTAGTCTTCGGCCAGGACGAGGACCCGCTGGCCGGGGCGGGCGGTGAGGTTGGCCGCGGCCACGGCCAGGCCATAGCTCGTCGCCGGGACCAGGGCGACGCCCTCGGGGTCGAGCCCGGCCAGCCGGGCGAACAGCGAACGTCGCTCCTCGGCCCCGGTGAACCAGTCGTCGCTGGTGATGGTCCACGGCCGCGCCCGGCGGGTCAGGGCGAGCGCGGCCGCCTCGGCCGAGGCCCGTAGCTGGGGGGCGAGGCTGGCACAGTTGAAGTAGGCGACGTCGTCGGGGATGTCGAACAGCTCCCGCTGCACGGGAAGCGGCCGCGGGAGGCCGGTCGGGTCGGGGGCACGGCGGTCGGCTGACGGCATACGGTAAGTATCCGCCACAGCGACCAGGGGAAGGAGCCGGCCATGACCTTCACCACTCAACCGGCGACCGCGGACGAGGCCGCGGTTAACCGGCCGGGGCCGGGCTCGGGCCGGGCGCCGGTGTCAATGCTCCCAGCGGCCCCGGTGGACGACCTGGTCGACGGGGCGGCGGGGGCGGGTCAGGGCAGAGCCGCCCGGTCGGTCTTCGGCCCCCGGCCAGCCGAGGGCGACCGCCCCGACGAGCCGCCGCCCCTCCGGCACGCCCAGGTCGCGGAGCAGCGTCTCGGCACCATGGAAGACCCCGAACCACCAGGCGCCGACGCCCTCGTCCACGGCCGTCAGCAGCATGAGCATCACCGCCATGGCCGCGTCCAGGTCCCAGTAGGGGACCGGCCAGCCCGCCTCGGTGTCCATGCCCAGCCCGGCCTTGTCGGGCGCGCGGTAGCGGTCCAGGTAGGCCTGCTTGTCGGAGAGGACGAGCACGATCACCGGGGGCTCGGCGGTGCTGTAGGGCTTGCCGAAGCGCGGGTCGGCGGTGGCCCGCCAGAACCAGCTGACCGCGTCGGGGCCCTCGAGGACCAGCAGGTCAAGGCCCTGGCTGAACCCGGCCGACGGGGCCCGGGTGGCGCTGTGGAGGATGCGGTCCAGCACCTCGGCCGGGAGGGGCCGGGGGTCGAAGCGGCGGACCATGCGCCGGCGCCGCAGGACCTCCCGGAGCTCCACGGCTACTGGGTGGCCGCGGCGGCCAGCTCCCTGACCCGGGGCAGCAGGGCCGGGTCGCCGGAGCGCTCCAGGGGGTCGGCCTGGGCCCGGCCCCAGAGGAACAGCAGCAGGTCGGAGGCCTCGCCGCTGGCGGTGGCGTCGGCCTGGGCGTGGCCCCGGCCGACCTCGACCCCGGCCGGGAGCAGCCGCAGCTGCCACTCGCCCTCGGTGTCGGTGGCGTGCAGGTGCAGCGACTCGCCCCGTCCCCCGACCGGCTCGCCGTCGGCGTGGGGAGCCAGAAACACCTCCAGCAGCTCCGATACCCCGTCGGCGGACAGCGCCGCCGGCACGCGCCGGGGGTCGCCGTGGGCGCTCTCGGCGTCAACCCGGTGCACGGCCGTCTCCTGGGCCATGCGGCGGCGCCAGAAGCCGGCCGTCTGGTCCGGCCGGTAGAAGGTCCACACCCGCGTCTCGGGATCGGTGTCCTCGAGCACGGTGTGCAGCTCCTCCAGCCCCTGCTCGTACCAGCCGAGCAGCTCGGTCCTGGGCGGGGCGGGTGGCGGCCACGGGCTGGGCGGCTCGGCCAGGCGCCCGCGGACGATCTCCAGCTTGTGCCGGTGGACCATCCCGGTGTGCAGGACCAGATCGGCCACGGTCCACCCCTCACATGCCGGCACCGGCGGGTCGAGCCCCTGCCGCGCGGCCGTGGCCAGCGCCGTGCCCTCGTCGCGGAGCGCCTGGAGGTAGTCGATCGCACGCATCCGGGCAGTCTGCCAGAGCGGGCCTGGAGGCGCCGCTGCGAGCTAGTCGACCTCGGCCAGGGTGCCGTCGAGGTCGGCCAGCGTGATCCTCGCCGGAACCCGGCGGCGGAAGGCGGCCAGGGTGTGGCCGCGGACCCGGTCGATCAGGGGCGGGGCGGCCAGGGTGGCCGGGAGGACAACCCGCTCGGCATCGAGGACCTCGCAGGCGGCGGCCAGGGCGTCGGGGCCGTGGCCTCGGGCCACCCAGGCGGCCCCGTCGAGGCCGAGCCGGTTGGCCTCGGCCAGCTGCTCGGCCAGGTAGGCCCGGCCGACGCGGCCGGCCGTACGCTGGCTGAGCAGCGAGCTCCTCGGGCCGCCGTTCCCTCGGGCCCGCTCGTACGGGTCGACCAGGTACAGCTCGGGGGAGCGGTCGAACAGCACCACCCGGGCGCCCTCCCGGGCCGCGACGGCGAACGCGGCCTGGCGGGTCGCCTGGTAGGCGGGGTCGAGCCCGTCGTCGGTGGCGGCGAGCACGACCGCCGCCGGCCCGACGCGCTCGGCCTCGGCGGCCGGCAGGTGCAACGGTGGCAGCTCGGCCGGGTCGGCGAACGCCAGCCGGGCCGCCGAGCGCAGCTCGCCGGTCGCGAAGGCCACCGCGGCCAGCTCGACCCGGCACCGGTCGCAGGTGGCGAGGTGGGCGTGCACGGCCGCGGCCGCCGAGGGCGACAGCTCCCCGGCCACCAGCGGGGCCAGCTCGTCCTGGACATGGCCGTTCATGTGCTCGTCTCCGCGCCCGCGGGCGCCTCCGGTTGCAGTGCCGGTCATCGTAGACTCCCATCCGGCATGGCGGAGGGCATCGACCACGACCTCACCCGGCGCTACCTGGACCGCCGGGTGGACGAGCGGATGGTCGCCCTGATCGGCCGCGAGCTGCCCGGGGCCGCCTCGGTGCTGGACGCCGGCTGCGGGTCGGGCCTGTACGGCCCGGCCCTGCGACGCCACGCGAGCCGGGTGATCGGCCTGGACCACGACCCGGCCCTGTGCCGCCAGGCCGAGGCCAGCGGCGCCTACGACCAGGTCATCTGCGGCCCGGTGACCCGCCTGACCGACCACCTGGACCGGGTGGATGTGGTCTTCTGCAGCGAGCTCCTCGAGCACGTCCCGAACCGCGAGCTCCGGGCCGCCCTCGATGTCCTGGAGTCGGTGGCCACCACCAAGGTCGTCGTGACGGTGCCCAACCGGCTGTTCCCCCATGCCCACATGGACCCGACCCATGTCCTGCGGTACCGCCTGCGGTCCCTCCTGGCTGAGCTCAACCGCAGCCGCCGGTTCAGCTATGTGCTGCATCCTCTCGGGTTCGCCAGCGAATGGAGCCGACGGCTGTGGTGCCGTCCGCTGGACGCCCTCGCACGGCGGCTCGCGGTGTGCTCGCCGACGGTCCTGTACGTCGGTCGCCCGCGCGCGTCGGCGGGCCAGCCCGGCTACCCGGGGGTCGAGCGATAGCCGGCCGGCCGGGTCTGCCGGCGCCGGCCTCGGCCAACGCGCTGGCCCTGCTGCGCTTCCCCGACCGGCGGACCACCTGGGCCGTGGTCGCCGCCGCGACCCTGTCCGCGCGGGTCGACCGGCTCCAGGAGCGGCTGGAGGCACTGCACCGGGCCGTCCCGATGACCGGGGCCCGCCTGCACCGCGAGACCTGGCACCCCGGCCCGCCGCCGGAGCTGCTGACCGTCGACGGAGATCCCCTCGACGCCCCGGAGCTGGTGGCCCGTTTCGACCTGGCCGCGCAGCCCCCGGTCCGGGTGGTGGCCGGGTCGGGCGGGAGCCGGGTCGCGGTGGCCTGCCACCACGCCGCCTTCGACGGCCAGAGCCTGGTCGCCCTCCTTTCCGCCCTGGTCCGGCCGGAGGGTGTGGACAGCCGCGAGCACCCCGCCTCGCCCTCGGCTACCCTCCCCCTCCGGGGGCCTGAACCGCGGAGGCCCGGGTTGAAGCGCGGGCCCAACTTGGGGCCCGGGGTGGATCGGGGTCTCGAGTTGGGGCCCGGGGTGGATCGGGGGCGCGGATCGGGGGCATGGGGGTCGGGGCGCCTGGTGCCGGAGGTGCGGCGACTCCTGGGGAGGCTGGTCCGGCCGGCCGACCGCGTCGCGCCGTCCCTGCTGCGCCCTGGTCGGGAGGTGCTGGCCGTCACCAAGGTCGACCTGTCCGGGCCCGAGGTCACCGCCCGGCTGGTCGCGGCCGCGGTGGCGGCCGCCGGGGCGCGCAACGCGCGGCTCGGGCGGCCATGGCGGCGGGTCGCGGTCAACATCGGCCTGGCCGGACCGGCCGAGGCCAGCGGGCCCGGCCGGCCTCCTGTCGACTGGCCTCCGGGGAACCGTTCGAGGTACCGGCGGGTCGATCTGCGGGCGGGCGACCCCGTCGGCCCGGCGCTGGCCCAGGCCATGGCCAGGACGCAGGAACCGCTGGATCAGGTGTGGTCGCCGCGGTTCGGGTGGGTGGTGGAGCCGGTGGTGGGGCGGTTCTCGGACTCGCTGCTGGTGTCCAACCTGGGGCGGCGGGAGGTGCCGGGGGCGACCCGGCTGGAGTTCTTCCCGGTGGTCAGGGGGCGCTCGGCGGTGGCGGTGGGCGCGGTCGGGCTGGCCGGTGGGCCAGCGACTGTGTCGGTGCGGGCCAGGGACCTGTCCTCGGAGGACGCCAGGGCGCTGCTGGCCGAGCTGGTCGAGCGGCTGGCCGCGGGACCCTGACCGTCGAGGTCGTGGCGCCCGGCCAGGGCGCCGGCCGCGTAGGCGGTCAGCTCGACGGTGCGCATGACGATGATCCCGGCCGCGACCCCCGGTTCGGCCAGCAGGCGGCGGCGGTGCCGCCAGGCCGCGCGGGCCGCCGCCCTGGCCTGGGCGGTCAGCGCCCCGGGGTGGGCGCGCCGGTAGGCGAGCAGGCCGCGGCCGTAGTAGAAGCGCTTGCGGGCCAGCCCCCGCAGGGTCAGGCGGCCCTCGTGGTGGACGATCAGCGCGTCGGCCAGGGCGATCGGCGCCCCGTCGGCGAGCATGCGCCGGTGCAGCTCGGCGTCCTCGGTGCCGGTCAGCCAGACCGCGAACCCGCCGGTGTCCCGCAGGTAGCCGGTGCGGATCAGCCGGGGCCAGAGCAGGCCGGGCTCGTCGCGCAGGCAGCGACGCTCCAGGGCCCGGCAGCGGGCCCAGAACCCCGGCCCGACCGACGCCTCGGGGATGGCCACCCCGACCGCGCCGGTGGCCTGCCCGGTCCGGACGGCCCGCTCGACCACGTCCGGGGCCAGCTCCATGTCGGCGTCGAGGTAGCAGATCCACTCGCCGGCTGCGTGGGCGATGCCCTGGTTGCGCTGGGCGCTGCGCTCCGGCCCGCCGCGCAGGGCCAGGTCGGCGTGGCGGAGGGCCACCGCCCAGGTGGCGTCGGCGGAGCCGTTGTCGACCACGATCAGCTCCAGGGCCGGCCAGGTCTGGGCCCGGATCGAGCGCAGGCAGGTCTCGATCGTCCGGACGGCGTTGCGGGTCGGCACCACGACCGACACCAGCGGCGTCACCGCCTCGTCTCCGGTGAGGCGGGATGGGATCACCGCCGCTCCTCCGGTGGGGCGGGCAGCGCCGCCGGCCCGGGTGGCCGGGGCTCCGCGGCACCGGGCGCGCCGCCGTCAGCACCAGGCGCCTCGCCGCCCGCGCCCGGCCCTCCATCCCCGGCGCCGGGCGTCGCGGCCCCGACGTCGCGGAGGACGCCGATCACCAGCAGGGCCAGGCCGGCGCCGGCCAGGTAGTGGGCGACCAGGTTGCCCTCGGCGAACGCGGGCCCGACCGCCTCCACCGCCGGCAGCCCCCGGGCCAGCACGACCAGCGGCACCAGGCCGAGCAGGAGCACGGCCAGGACCAGCAGGTCCCTCGGGGTGGGCCGGCTGACGAGGTCGTAGACGACGAAGGCGGCCCCGGCGACCAGTCCGATCCGGCCGCCGAGCAGCCACAGCGCCCCGACCAGCAGCACCCGCTCGAGCACCACCCGGCGACCGAACCGCGACCTCATGCCCGCCTCCGGCGTGGCCACCACTCGGGGAACCCTTCCCGGCCCCGGCCCGGCCGCCACCCGATCAGCAGCACGGCCACCAGGACCAGGCCGGCCGCCGAGGCCAGGAGGGCCCAGCGGGCCGCCCGCTGGGGCCCGAAGGCGACCTCGAAGCGGTGGGGTCGCGGGTCGGTGATCCGCCACCCGACCGAGTACCCGTCCAGCAGCAGCGGCGGTCCCAGGTCGTGGCCGTCCATGGTGGCCCGCCAGCGCCGGTCGTAGCCCTGGCCGGTGACCAGGTAGTAGGGGCCGGCGGCGACCCCGGTCCGGACGACCATGCCCGCCGCCGACCGGTCGGTGACGGGCACGGTCGTGGGGGCCGGCGCGGGCCCCGGCCGGGCCGCGCGTGCCGGCGAGGACAGCCCGAGCAGGTCGACCAGCCAGCCGGGGCTCGAGCGGACCCGGTGGTCGCCGGCCTTCAGCCGCACCGGCCCGTCGCAGCCGCTGACCGGCAGGGCCTCGCCGGCGGCCAGGCCGCCGACCGTGCCCTTCAGCCGCACCTGGAGCGGCTCACCGTCGACGGTGGCCAGTTCGACGCAGCCCTGCAGGGGCCGCTTGGCCGGGGCCGCCGGGATGCGGGCCCGCCCGGCGCGGAGCTCGCTGATCCGCACCTGACCGCCGAGCCCGGCCACCTTGTCGATGGTGAGCCGCAGCCGCCGCACCTTGGCCGCCGGGAAGTCGACCCGGGTCTCCCCCTGTCGAAGGTTGACCAGGAACGGCTCGCCGCCGTTGACCGAGACCTCGGCGGCGGTGATGGCGTCCACCCCGACCAGCCCCTTGGGCACGGACTGGAGGACGTCGACGTGGTCGAGCCGCTCGCCGGGCAGGCGCAGCTCGATCCACTCGCCGGGGCCGCGGCCGTCCGGGACCCAGGCGCTGTCCGGGTCGCCGTCCAGGGCCTGGGAGGCGCGGGCCCCGACCTCGTCGAAGAAGCGGGAGGAGGAGCGGGCCACGACCCGGCCCGAGGCGCCGGCGAGCCGGTCGACCACCGGGTCGGGCAGGCCCGGCCCGGCCGCGGCCAGCCCGCTGACGGCGAAGTCCCGCGCCGCCGGCAGCCACAGCTCGCGGTCCAGCACCCGCTCCTCGTCGTGGAAGCGGTTGCCGGCCTCGCCGGCCGCCCTGGTCAGGACGACGTCGATCGGGGCCGCGTCGAGCCGGGCCCGGTCGGCGGGGGAGAGGGCCACGGCGAGCTTGCGCAGGGTCTGGGGCAGGCGGGCGACCTGCCGGACCTGGACCCCGGGCACGCCGATCTCCCAGAAGCCGACCGGGTTGAGCCCGACCCCGCGGACCTGGGTGATCTCGACGGTGACGCTGGCGGTGGTGGCGTCGGGGACGTCCACCCTGACCTCGGGCTCGGCCGGCACCGGGACCTCGACCGCGCCGGCGTCGACCCGCACCCGCACCCCGGCGATCTGGACACCCAGGTCGGACCGGACGGGGCGCAGGACGACCTCGCCCACCTCGGCCGGCTGCTCCAGGCGCAGGGTGACCGACTGGCCGACCGCGCCGCCGAAGTCGCCGGTGGTCCAGGCGGTCCGCCGGTCGCCGTCGAAGGCCAGCTCGGGCTTGCCGAACGGGGTGGCGGTGAGCAGCGAGCCCGACCCGGTGGCGGTCACCGAGGCCGCCCCCTCCAGGCGGGTCACGGTCTGGGTGCCGGGGTCGCCGAACAGGCTCAGGGTGGACGACCCCACCGGCTGGTCGGCCCGGAGCGTCGGCGAGTAGTTCTGGCCGGTGCGGAAGCTGCCCCAGGCCCGCCGCCGGTTGCTGTCGGTCACCACCACCCGGGCCCCGTCGGCCACCGAGGCGGCCAGCTCGTCCGGGGTCACGGAGCCGAGCAGCCGGAACGCCGGCTCGCCGGGGGCCAGGCCCAGCCTGACCAGCGACGGCAGGGCGAAGCTGTCGCCGTCGACCAGCATCGCGCCCCGGGCCGGCTCGGCCCGGACGATCGGCCGCGGCCGGGCCACGGCGTAGCGCTGCAGCGGGGGCAGGGCCGCGTCCTCGAGGGCCTGGTCGGGCAGGTAGAAGTCGGAGACCGGGGCCACGGTGTGCTCGCCCGGGCGGCCGTAGCCGGCGACCAGCTTCAGCGAGGGGTCGCCGGCCAGGCGCTCGGCCACCGCCGCCGGCCGCGGCCCGCCGAAGCTCTCCCAGCGCTGGTCGTTGCGGACCACCACCTCGGCCACGCCCAGGTAGCGGGCCATGGCCGCCACCACCCGGGGGTCGGGCTCGCCGGTGCTCAGCGGCAGGTCGAGGGCGGCCAGGAAGTTGGTCTGCTCGAAGGAGCCGTTGGGCACGGTGGTCCGGACCACCGAGGGCCGCGACAGCAGCGACAGGTTGACGTCGTCGGGGCCCTCCATGCCCCAGCGGTAGGCGGCGTTGCTGGTCCCGGGGGCGAGCAGGACCCGGCTGTCGTCCGGCCCCCGGTTGACGTCGGCGGCCAGCTGCCGCCAGTAGCCGGGGACCTGGT
>Ga0081538_10001200_pt1 | contig 27223 bp, 28 predicted proteins | sample TabmetS5T2R1_FD_71022 | JGI IMG/M metagenome (GOLD analysis project Ga0081538, IMG submission 71022) | Tabebuia heterophylla rhizosphere microbial communities from the University of Puerto Rico - S5T2R1 | ecosystem: Host-associated > Plants > Roots > Rhizosphere ...
CTGCTTGATCTTCTCGACCTTATTAAAGGTCTGGTCTTCCCTGAGGAATCTCATGCTATAGAACCTGCGCTTTTGGAGAGGGATCTCTGAGATTCAGGCACCCGCGCGGCTGATCTTGCCGCCTTCGAAGTGGATTCCGCACTCCGTTTTGTCGGTTCCGGCCCACCGGCCGGCCCTGGGATCCTCGTCGTGGTGCACGGGCCTCGTCTGCGGCTCGCAACCGATGCTCTTGTAACCCTGGTGCAGGAGCGGGTTGACGGGCACGTCGTGAGCCCTCACGTAGTCCCATACCTGCTCTTCCGTCCAGTCGGGCATGGGCGCTATCTTGGCGGCCTGGTAGCGCTCCTCCCAGGCGACGACCTTCGTGCCTGCCCTCTGCGAGGTCTGCTCCCTGCGAATGCCCGTCATCCAGGCGTCGTAGCGGTTCAGCGCCTTCTGGAGGGGTTCTATCTTGCGGATCTGGCAGCACAGGTTCGGGGTGCAGGTGCGCATCTGCTCGCCGAAGCGCTCGACCTGCTCCTCGATCGTGAGTTCGGGCTTCAGGACCTCGACGGGCAGTTTGTAGCGTCGCATGACTTCCTCGCGGAACTCGGCAGTCTCCTTGAAGATAAAGCCCGTGTCGATGGTGAGTACGGTGACCTTGTCGGTGACCTTGGAGATCATGTCCAGCAGCGCCATCCCCTCGCCCCCGCCGAACGAGGCCGAGAGGGCCAGGCCCTCACCGTAAGTCTCCACGGCCCACGCGATCACCTCCCGCGGGTCTGCGCCCTCCAGCAGATCGGACTCCCGCTCGAGCGCCCCCGGACCAGGTAATATTCTGTCGTTATGCTTCGAACGCAGGGATTCGTGCATCGCGCGATCCTCCAGTGTAAGTCGTGTAATGGAAAGTCAAGGGCTGAAATCAAACGCACATGCTACATCGCCGCGCGCCCGCGCGAGGGGCCAAAGACATTCGGCCCTTCGCATGACCCTGCGTACCGTGTAACTCCATGCGCCGGATACTAAGCGCCGAACAACCGTACGTCAACAAAAATCCGATAATTTTCATCGGAATTGAAAGAATTCCCCTCCTTTACAGGGAGCAAGGGATCTCCCTGGCCGGCTAATCGACCCTCTTGGCGTCCTTCGCTTCTGGATCGACCCCTCCGCGCTTCATGGCGCGTGCGTAGAGCAGGAGGGTGGGTGAGAGGATGAGGGCTGTGACGGTCAGGGCCGGCCTGACGCCGAAGATGTTGCCCACAGCCCCTATCACGGGTCCGGCCGAGGCTTCGCCGAGGGCTTCTGACTGGCTGCTCATGGAGATCACGGTGGCCCGGACGCTGGGATCCAGGCCCTCGTTGATCCAGGTCAGGTAGACCGGCTCTGCGACGCTTCGGACCAGGGTGGCGAACCAGAACGTCCCCAGTGCGAACGCGAAGTTGCCGGCCAGCGCGAAGGCGAGCATCCCCGCCACGGTGAGCGCATCGAGGGCGAGAAGCAGCCGCCCGGCGACGGCCGGGCTGCTCACGTCGAAGTAGCGGGCCACGATACCGGCCGTCAGGTAGCTGAGGAAGAGGCCCCCGGCCCCGATCACACCGAACCAGACCACGGGGTCGAGGCCGCCGACGGAAGGCAGTTCCACGACGTCCAGGAACTGCTTGGGGTTGAGCCGGTCGAAACCTTCCGCGGACATGCCGGCGAACAGGGCGGCGGCGAGCAACATCAAGAGGACGGGCCTGGAACGGACGAGCCGCACGCCGCTGCGCGCCGTGGTGGCCGCGTGCTGCAGCGAGGAGCGCCCCTCGCGCGGGGAGGGTCGGAAGTTGCGTTCGGGCATCGTGAGGACGAGCACGAGGCCCAGGGCGATGGTGAGGACACCGCCGACGATGAGCGGCAGGTTCAGCGCGACGAGACCGAGAAGCACGCTAGCGGGGATGCCGGCGAAGGCGCCGATGTAGTCCGCCTGCTCTCCACGCAGGTATACCCTTCCCAGATCCCTTTCTGGGGCCTCGTCCGCGATCCAGGCCTCCAGAGCCCCGCTGATGAACGTGTACCCCACACCCCAGATAGCCTGGGCGGCAAGCACGGTTATGAATTCGGGGATGGCACCCTCCAGCGCGAAACCGCACCCCATCAGTACGCAACCCGTAATGACCGACCGCCTCCGGCCGTACGTGTCGGCGAACACGCCGGTCGGAACCTCGAAGATGAAGACAGCGACCTCGAGCGCCGTCCCCAGCAACACGAGCCGCAGTGGGTCCAGATGAACGACCTCGATCCGGTAGACGGCCGCCACGGTGGCCCACAACGTGAAGAAAAACGCGAACGACCCCCTGATACCGAGGTAGATCGGATACGCTCTCAGGTTGTTCACTAAACGCCTGCGGCCTACCGAAACATATCCCGATCGGGCGGCATGAGGAGCTCTCTGGCGCTGCCCGGTGCGGGCGAGTACGAATACCCCCGCACTATGGCCAGAGGGATTCCGTCGGTCTTGCCCATCACCAGCTCAGCGGCGGCGGCGAGCTCGTCGGCCACGGCGAGTACGCTGGCCTCCATGGGGTAGCCGTGCGGGTCTCGTCGCCCCCTGTAGTCAGCGACGGGGTCCATACCGGCAACACCGATGGCGACGTCCGTTATGCCGTGCCGCCAGGCCCGCCCGAACGAGTCCGAGATCACCACGGCCACATCGACTCCCGGGTCTTCGGCGAGCGCCTCGCGGAGCCTCGCCGCGGAGGCATCGGGATCTACGGGCAGCAGGCACACGGTGTCGTCGCCAGGAACGTTCGAGGCGTCTACGCCCGCGTTGGCGCAGACGAAACCGTGATGGGTCTCCGAGATAACGATGCCGCGGTCCATGCGTACGATGCGGCGGCTCTCCCTGAACACGACCTCGATCTGGCGCGGGTCCTTCCCGTAGCGCATCGCGTAACCCTTGGCGAGCGTGGACGGCTCGACCGTACGAAGGTCGACCAGACGGTCTTCGGCCTTGCTGATGATCTTGTGCGTAACGACGAGTACGTCGCCGGGACGCAGGTCCCTCGCTACCGCGTCCGAGATCATACGGTTCAGGTCGTCGCCGGGCCTGACCTCGGGGAAGCCCTCGACGCCGAGCACCTCGACCCCCCTCACGAGCGCGCTACTCCTGTCTCTTTGAGGCGGGCCAGGTCTCCCGCCGTATCGAGATCGAAGGCCAGGTGGGGTCGGTCGCAGATCCTGACGTCCAGGCCGCGCTGGCGGGCAGCCCCAAGGTGCGCCTCGAAGCTGTCCGCCCCGAAGGCGAAGGGCAGGAGACCGGGGGGTTGTATAAGGAGCGCGTTCGTACCGGAACGCGTCCCGTCGGGGGAGATAACCGCCGAAGACCCTTCACCGGCCTCCTGCAGCACCGCCCGAACATCACCCGCATCGAGGAGCGGAAGGTCTGCGGGGAGCACGAGGAGCGTCGAGGCACCGAGTCCCAACGCCCTGCGGCGGCCCTCTTCGAGGGCGGGATTGAGCCCACGGCTCTCCTGGACGAGCGGTGTTGCGCCGCGTCTCTTCGCCTCTTCCAGGACAATTCGGTCGGGGCTGACCACGCACACGTCCTCGACCCCCGCCTCCACGATCGCGCGCACTACGCGGCCCATCATGTACAGGGTTAGCCCTGCCCTGGCGCCGGGATCCAGTATCGGCGCCAGACGACTCTTTGTGCCCCGCAAATCTTTGACGGGCACGACGGCGGATACGTCCCTGGCCCTACTCATCGTGCCACCAATCCCGCACCGAACTCCAGCGTCTCCGACGCCAGTCGCGCCCGGTCTTCGGCGTCGCGCATGACCGACTCCGTTACCAGCACGCGCATCCCGAGGGCCTCGATGCCGGCCCGTTCACCCCGGTCGACCCGGTCGACGACCATCCCCTCGACCAGGCCCGCATACATCCTGGCCACGCCCGTGGCAGAGACCTCGTGGCCGAGCGAAGCGAGCATCCTGTCCGCCGGACCCTTGAGCGCCCTACCGCCGACGATCGGGCTGACGGCCACCTTCGGGGCGGAGGACGAGGCCAGGGCCTCCGTCATTCCCGGCAGGGCAAGGATCGGGCCTACGCTCACGACCGGGTTCGACGGGCATAGGACGATGGCGTCGGCACCGCTGATCGCCGCAAGGACCCTTTCTGTGGGCCTGGCCTCCTCGATACCGCGCAACTCGATCCCTAACACCTCGTCTCTCTGCCCGCGGCGCACGAAGTACTCCTGGAACTCGAGGCGGCCTTCGGGGGTCTCTAGCACCGTCGAGACAGGATCGTCGCTCATCGGCAAGACCGCGCTCTCCACGCCCAGAGCAACGCTTAGCCCTGACGTAACCTCCGTGAGAGTCTCCCCGGAGCGCATGCGGGACGTTCTGAGCATGTGGGTCGCGAGATCCCTATCTCCGAGCTTGAACCAGATCTCTTCGCCGTAGTGCCCGAGCATGCCCAGGGTCTCGAAGGTTTCGTCTGCGATGCCCCAACCGGTGTCGGGGTTGGAGATACCGGCCAGCGTGTACATGACCGTGTCGAGATCGGGGCAGATGTGCAGCCCCCACAGATCGAAGTCGTCGGCGGTGTTTACCACCACCGAGAGATCCCCGGTCGGCAGCACGTCTCGCAGACCGCTCGCGAGCTTCGCGCCGCCCACCCCTCCGGCTAGCGCACAGACTTTCACCGCGCCCCCGGTACGCGGCGGCCTGCCCTAGCCGGCCACGACATCGTCACCCTCGAGTACGTAGGTCGTTAGCGCGAGGATGCTGAGAGCATCGGTGATCCTGCCGTCCCTCGCCATGGCGACGGCCTCCCGCAAGGGGACGCGTCGCACGCCTATGACTTCGGTCCCTTCCGGCTGCTGTTCCCCTGGTACGAGACCCGTGGCGAGGTACCACACAGCATGCTCGTTGGCGACAGAATTGGAAAGGTAAGCTTCACCTAGCTTTCGCCAGTTCCTGGCTTCGAGGCCCGTCTCCTCCCTCAGCTCGCGCCGGGCCGCCCGCAGAGGTTCTTCGTCCTCCGGGCAGCCGCCCTCGGGTATCTCCCACGAGTAGCGTTCCAGGGGATATCTGTACTGGCCAACGAGGTAGACGTGATCCTCCTCCACGGGCAGGACGCCGACGGCGGTGTTCTTGTAGTGGACGACGCCGTAGATGCCAGGTTCGCCGTCGGGCCTGATCACGCGGTCCTCGCGGACCGAGATCCAGGGGTTCTCGTAGACGTTCCTCGAACCGAGAGTCAGCCACGGGTTCTGAGTCTCCTCCGACCTCACGGTCCCTCCGGACCGCCGAAGGTCTCGGCGAAGCGCAGGTCGAGCCGCTCGAGGAGTGGCGCCGGCGGGACAACGCCGTGTCTCTTTCCGAGCGATGCCATAAGCTCTCTCCCCCACTCCCAGGCCGAGGCGTAAGCCTGCCGCAGCTCTTCCCTGTCGAGGCAGGCTGTGCAGGCCGCGTAGCGGACGTAGGACGCTTCGGAGATCTCCGTCTCCAGGAACTTCGCGGAGTTGAACCAGTGCAATGTCGACCCTTCCAGTACCCTGACCATCTGTAGGAGGCGGTCGCGCACGATCCCGAGGAGGTCGAGCGAACGCGCGAGCTCGCCCCTGGCGAAGAGGTTCGAGCCGAAGATAAACCAGTTCACGAAACAGTCGTAGACGAACCGGATCTGCCCCGGTGTGTCGCGCTGCGGTGGCGGACCGACGATTTTTCGCAGGCGTGGGGCCAACTCCCCGGTGCGGTCGAGGATGAGGGTATCTTCCAGCGAGGGAAGCCAGTCCGCGTCCCTCATCGACTCGCCGACGGCGCTCTCCATCTCCGAGGCGCGGTCGAAGTGGAACTCGCCCCTGACGAGATTATCGAAGATCGCTGTTCCGTTCCCGTACTCGTTGACGAAGTACACCGCGACGGGTGAGATCCTGGAGACCCATTCCTCCTGGTCGAGACCCTCCAGCTCCTCATCCCTGAAAAACAAGATGAACTCGATGTCCGAGAATCCATCCCCCTCGCCCTGGGCGAAGGAGCCGTACATCATCGCCGCCGCGAGACGTTCGTCCTCCCGGCAGACGTTGCGCGTGCGTGCGATCATGGCTTCCTGCTGGAGCATCGTCCTCCGTACTTTCCGACCCTGCGTCCGGGCTGCTATCTTAGCACCACAGCTGTCGCGGCCCGCCAGATACCCAACCAGGAGGCAAAGCGTGACGTACTCGGACCCGGAATACGTAACGAGGCAGTACCGCGACGCCTCGAACCTCGAAGCCCGCATCGCGCTGCACGAACGCTTCAGCACCAACCCCTACGACCTTCCCCGCAAGTAGGCGCGTGGAGATCCTGGTCGCCGGTTCTTTCGACGACCCCGAAGACGGCTTCGGGCTGCAACAGGCCGTGCTCGAGGAGGTCGCGGCGCACCAACGCGGCCCCACAGCCCTGATGTGGACCTCCTCGCGCTACGTCGGGGCTACCCGGCAGGAGACGCGTCTGCCCGGCTTTGCGGCGGCGACAGAGGCTGCCTCAGGACTCGGCTTCCCCGTGCTGGTGCGGAACTCTGGGGGTGGGGCAGTGGCGGCGAACAGGGGTTCTTTGTCGTTCTCTCTCACTTTTCCCGTAGAGGATCTGCGACACGGCCTCTACGAACGTTACTCTGAGGGACTGGATCTCATCGCCTCAGCCCTGCGGCGAGTCGGGGTCGAAGCGGAGGGCGGCGAAGTCGAAGGCGAGTTCTGTCCCGGGGCTTACTCCGTGCGTTCCGGCGGCCCGCGGGGCGTCAAGCACGCCGGCCTCGCCCAGAGGGTCACGCGCCGTTCCGCGCGCCTCGAAGCCCTCGTTCTGGTCTCCGAGACGGATGAAATCAGGACCGTACTGGAACGCGTCTACGGTCTCCTCGGACTGCCGTTCCGGCCAGATAGCATCGCGGACCTGCCGGCAGATGTTTCGCAGATGGTACAGGCGCTCACTGAGGAGGTGCACGGGCGTTACGAGGCGCAGGAAGGCAGGATCGGAGAGACGACCATGGACCGGGCGCGGTCTTTGCGGGGCGGGTGGCGTGCCATCCCCGATAGAGGTACTTCGCTGTGAAGTAAAGTTCCTTACGATAGAGTTCGCATTCAACTCTTTAGTAACGCTGTTCGTGGTCGTGGATCCGCCGGGTCTCGCCCCCATCCCGCCGTCCAGTTTGTGATCGACGGCCTGCAGGCGAGCATCACCTGAAGGCGGCTATACTCACGGGCATGTCGGGCGCACCCATAGTGATCGTCGGCGGGGCCACCTGGTGGCCGGGCAGTTACCGCAACTTCGCAAGTCTGTTGCGGGAGATCTCCGGCTCAGAAGTGCACATTGTCCCCCTGACACCCCTTGACTGGACCCTGGGATACCTCCGGGGCTTCGGTCAACTAGTCTTCGAGGTCGCGAGCGCTGTGGACAGAGCGCTGCTCGACGGCGAGTCGAAAAAGGCGGTGCTCGTGGGACACTCGGCTGGCGGTCTCGCGTGCAGGGTGTATATCGGCGGAGATCCTCCATACGGAGGCAGGCGTTACTCGGGACACAGGAGGGTGCAGTCCCTGATCACACTGGGCACCCCGCACACCGTCGCAGATAAACCTCGTCTCGCTCCGATAACCCGCGTGAACGAGCTTTTCCCCGGCGCCCTCCACGCTGAAGCTGGCTTGCGCTACCTCTCGGTCGCTGGTAGCGTCGCCGACGGCGCCACCTCACCGAGGGTCCGTAAACGCTACGAGCGGTTCGTCGATGACGGTAGGGTGGCCGGAGACGGGATCGTGCCCGTCGACGCGGCCCTGCTTCCCGGCTCGGAGAGCCAGGTTCTTGACGGCCTCCATCACAACAGGCGTCTCGGCCGTTGGTACGGCTCGGACGCGGAGACGGTGGGGCGATGGTGGCCGCAGGAATTGCGCGCGGGAGACACTCTCGTGGGAGACGCGCGTGCCAGGTAGGGTATGGCTGGCCAGACGAGGCGTGGATGCCACCTGACGGTAAGGACAAGCGCGAGTATCCCTGGGAGGTCAGGGAGGCCGACGCCGACGCCCTGCGGAGCGCGATGAGCCACTTCCCTACAGGTGTGACGGTCGTGACGAGCGGGAGGGAGGAGAAGGTCGAAGGCATGACCGCGAACGCCGTGATCTCCGTCTCCCTCGATCCGCTGCTCTTCCTGGTGAGCGTCCACAAAGACGCGCGCATCAACCAGCGCATCAAAGAAGAAGGCTCTTTTGCGGTGAACCTCCTGGCCGACGACCAGGAGGGTCTAAGCAGGCTCTTCGCATCGCCAGAACGCTCCAGCGGACTACCGGCGCTCCACTCTTTGGGCGGCGGCTACGGCTCGGTGGGGGCGCCGCTTGCGGCCGGCGCCCTCGCGGCGATCGACTGCGAGCTGGCCGAGATCTACGCGGGAGGCGACCACGACCTGTTCCTCGGCAGGGTCGTCGAAGTCCGTCTGGGTGATACGCGCAAGGGACCTCTGATCTTCCACGAGGGTGCCTACCCGACCCTGAAATCCGCCGTCCGTCCCGAGGAAACGGGCGCCTTCGTCGACTCCGTCAGGGGCTTCGACGCGCGCCTGAACCGCCTGCGCGACAGAAGACGGCGCTAGATGATAAGCAAGGAGCTGCTCTCCATCGTCAGTCCCCGTCCTTCGGATACCGGGGGTCTTGTCTACGCCGGTGGTACCGAGAGAGACGGCATGATCCTGGCCGGCAGAGCCCGCTCCCCGGCGACGGGCGAAACCTACAAGATCCAAGACGGATACCTTGATCTACTGAAGTCCCGCAGCGGCGCGGACAGCCTCGCCAACGTCACCAACTTCCTACCTGGGGCCGGACGCGGCTACGAACCACTCTGGCGCGTGCGCTCCCTCAGCCTGCTCACCGGCGAATCCTTCCCGAACGAGCGGGAGCTGGAGATCATAAAACGCCTCGTCCGACCCGTCCGCGGCCGCTACCTCGACCTGGGCTGCTCCGCAGGACTGTATTCCCGTAGCCTCAGCGCCAACCTCGACAGCGGCATCGCCGTAGGAATAGACATTTCCCCCTCTATGCTGAGAGAAGCAGTCCGACGGGCACGTGCGGTCGAGCCGAAGCCTTCCTTCATCAGGGCGACCGCGAAGCAACTTCCCTTCGCAGGCACCTCTTTCACGGGCGCCGTCTGCGGCGGCTCCCTCAACGAGTTCGGCGACCCGGCCCGTGTACTGCGGGAGACACGCAGGGTACTCGAACCAGGCGGGCGTCTTGCCATCATGGGCATCCTGCATTCGGGCACGCCGCGAGGACGCCGGCTCCAGCGCTTCCTCTCCACGGGCGGCATCAGGTTCTTCGACCCCGACGAGCTACACAGCCTGCTCGACCACTCGGGCTTCGAGCCAGACCCGCTCCAGACGTACGGTCCTGTCTTCTTCTCGGGGTCTACGCGACGGGGTTGACGCTACCTCCGCTCTACAAGGCCTCGACCACATCGGAAGTCGGGAGCGCTCCCTGGGCGCCCGCCTCCGTCACGGCCGCCGCACCGGCCCGTACGGCGTAGGCAACCGCGTCTCTTAGGGGGACGTCGGCGGCGAGCCTTGCGGCCAGGGCCCCGACGAAAGCGTCTCCGGCTCCCGTGGTGTCCACGACTTCCACCTTCGGGGCAGTGAGGTGCTGCGCGGATTCGCCATCCGAGAAGACGGCGCCGTCTTCTCCGAGCGTGACAACGACGGATCCCGGACCCAGCGCCAGCAGCCTCGGGGCGGCATCGAGCGCCCCATCTACGCCGTCGACCCGCTCTCCGAGGAGGAAGGCGGCCTCGTGCTCGTTGATAACCAGGGGGTCGAGCTTCTCGAGCAGGGCCCGCGGAACCTCGAACGGGGGCGCGAGGTTGACCAGCACACGGGTCCCGCTCGCCGCCGCGACCTCGACGGCCCGCAGGACGACCTCGGGAGGGATCTCCATCTGGGCGACGAGTACCTTGGCATCTCCTATGGACTCGGAGGCTTCGTCTACGTCTTCGGCGGTGAGGCGGCGGTTCGCGCCCGGTGCGACCGTGATCGCATTCTCCCCATCAGGGGTGACGGTTATGAAGGCCGCGCCTGTAGAAGAATCTGGCGCCTCCCGCACAACTCCCGTATCGACGCCCTTATCTGCGAGCGACCGTACCAGAGGTCCGCCGAACCCGTCGTCGCCGACGCGGCCGAGGAATGCCACACTCGCCCCTAGAAGGGCCGCGGCGGCGGCCTGATTGGCCCCCTTGCCACCGTTGTGGGTCGCGAGACGGGCGTCAGTGACCGTCTCGCCGGGCGCGGGACGGCGTTCCACGCTCAGGACGAAGTCCTGGTTTATGGAACCGGCGACGAAGACGTCAGCCACTCGGAGGATCTCCTCTCCCGCCAACTAGCCAAGTCTACCCCGGATGGTCGCCTGTCCCCGGGACGACGGCCGGGATTGGAGGTCTCTGGTGGCTTACCTACGGCTCGCGGCCAGGCGGCGCACGATCACGGAGGCGATCACGAGCGCCACGACCCTCACCAGTCCTTGCAGGACGGCCTCGGTCAGGTCGTCCCTTATGCCCCTGCGTTCTGGAATCTCCTTGTCGATAAACCTGGCCAGCGGCTGGCTGAGGCCGATGGAGATCCCTATGGAAAGCAACGTCATTAGCTGTTTCTGTGTCTTATCGCTCAACCTGTTCCTCCCTGCCGGTGTTTCAGGACCGCCTATCCCGCGCATCTCCCTTACCCTGTCAAAGCCGGCGACGGTGATCGTGTACTCGGACGCGGCGTCGGCCGGTGCGATGAATCTCTGATCGACCAGGTACCTGATCGCGATGTCGCACTCTGGGGTGTCGGGATCGAGATCGGCCCTCGGCGCCGCGCCGTGTTCTGGACCCCCGATCGGCACCGGTTCGGTTAGCTTCCCCTCCGAGAGGTCGTAGAAGGCGCCGAGAAGCCGCATCGCGTCTACTTCTACTCCGCTTGTAGCCAAGATCCCACCCCTATTGTCCCCACCGTCTCGTCGTCTGCCACTTCGCCCCGCCGAGTCCTTCGATCGGAATTCGACCGGGCACTTGTACAGTACCCGACCCAGGCGCCGCTTAACCCTCGGTCACTTGTGAATCACCTTTCGTAAGGTCCCGACCGGACGTGTAGAATAACGCGGTTAGCGCTTTGGAGCAGGATCAAGGGCAGGATGTCAGAGACGAGAAGAACAGTCTTAGACGACCGCTACGACGTCGTTCGACCACTCGGCAGCGGAGGCATGGGCGAGGTCTACCTGGCCCGTGACAGGGTGCTCGGACGCGACGTGGCGCTGAAGGTTCTCAGGAGACAGTATGCCGGTGACGATGAGTTCGCCGAGCGCTTCAAGCGCGAGGCCATGAGCGCGGCGTCGCTCTCCCACCCTAACATCGTCCAGGTCTACGACAGGGGCGAGACGGAAGAAGGGGCCTCCTACATAGCCATGGAATACGTGCCCGGCGGCACGCTCAAAGAGAGGATCTCCAGGGAGGGCCCGCTCGAGGCGGCGGACGCCGCCGGGCTCGGGGCGCAGGTCGCCGAGGCGCTCGGGGCGGCCCACGACAGGGGCATGGTCCACCGCGACGTAAAGCCGCAGAACGTACTACTCACGGCCAGGGGCGGGGCGAAGGTGGCGGATTTCGGCATCGCCAGGGCAGGCTCATCCGCGACCATCTCAAGGACGGGGTCCGTAATGGGCACCGCAGGCTACATGTCCCCCGAACAGGCCCTCGGCAAGCCCGCGACCCCCAAGAGCGACCTCTACTCCCTCGGAGTTGTGCTCTACGAAGCGCTCACGGGCGAACTGCCTTACACCGCCGACAACCCGATCGCCGTCTCCATGAAGCACGTCAACGAGCCGTTACGGCCCCCCATAGAACTGAATCCCCGCATACCCAGGGGCATGAACGCCATCGTGACGAAGCTCCTGGCGAAAGACCCGGAAGACCGCTATGCAGACGCCGACGCGCTTGCGGAAGACCTCTGGCGGGTGAACCGCGGACTCAAGCCGGTTTCGGCCGGTGTCGTAAGGAAGCGGGAACAGATCACGCAACGCAATGCCCCCGCGTCGCAGAACGTCACGAACAAGATGCACAGACCCCGGCCAGGCCCGGTACCGTATCGACGCAGGCGTCGTCTGCCCTGGTTGCTGGTCGCGCTGGCAGCGATCCTGTTTACCCTCGGCACGCTCGGCGGCGTCCAGGCCGTTCTGGGTCCCGATGCCACGGCCGGCTGGTTCGACGTCTTCCAGGGAGAACAGCGATCTCCTGGCCAGCCCTCTGGACCGGAGAAGGTGGAGGTGCCCGAAGTGGACGGGCTCCCCAGGAGCCTGGCCCAGAAGAGGCTCACCGACGCGGGGCTCGCGGTCGGGCAGGTGAGCTCGTTCCCGAGCGATAGCGTCGCCGCAGGCAGGGTCATCGAGCCAGGCATCGCCGCGGGCACACCAGTCGATCCAGGTACAGACGTGAACCTGACCATCAGCTCGGGACCACAACCTTCCTCATCCGCGAGCTCGTCCGCCCAGTCGAGTCCCGAACCCGGCGCTTCCGCCTCGGCAACCTCCTCCGCCTCGGCCCGGCCCACCCCGCGCGAGAATCGCCAGGCGGCCGGCACGAATGGCCCTGAGGCCAACGGACCCAACGAAGCCAAACCCAAGGTGAAAAAGAGTCCACCCGCACAAAAACAGAACTCGGCTGCGCCGACAAAAGAACCCGTGGATAACAGCGGAGGACAAGGTCGCGGTCGAGGACGAGGTCGAAGTGGAGAATCCGGGGAGGACTAGAGCGATCCGCAAAGCAATCGACCCGCCACGACCCATACATCCGCCTACTAGCGATAGGCTTCCAACAAGAACAAAAAGCTGACATGCTGAAATGCCGACGAGCGAAGGCCGCAAGGCCTGAGCGTGCTGACAAGCCGCCTGCAAGGCGGCGTGCTGACTCGCTGAAATGCTGCCACAATGACGGGCGTGCAAGTCGAGTTCACCGCGGGAGGTAGAGAAGCATGAAGGCGATCCGGATAACCGAGTTCGGCGGACCCGAGGTCCTTGGCTACGAGGACGTGGAGACCCCAGAACCGGGCGCCGGTCAGGCGCGCGTAAAGCTCGCGGCCTCGGGCGTCAACTTTATAGACGTCTACCAGCGCACGGGTCACTACCCCGGCGACCTGCCACGTACGCTCGGGCTCGAGGGCGCAGGCGAGGTGGACGCCGTGGGTGAGGGCGCAGGTGACGTGTCGCCGGGAGACTTCGTTGCGTTCGCCAGCACCCCGGGATCCTACGCAGAGTACGTGGTCGCCCCCGCCGAGAACCTGGTGCCTTTCAACCCCACGCTGGTCGAGGCGCGGGTCGCCGCTGCGGTTATGCTCCAGGGCATGACGGCGCACTACTTGACGCACAGCACCTTCCCGCTACAAGAAGGTCAGACGGCACTCGTGCACGCCGCTGCAGGCGGCGTCGGGCTCCTGCTCGTCCAGATCGCGAAGCTGCGTGGGGCGACCGTGATCGGGACCACAGGCACCGAGGAGAAGGCGAAGCTCGCCAGGGAGGCGGGGGCCGACGAGGTCATCCTCTACACCGAGCAGGACTTCGTACAGGAGACGAACCGTATTACGGGCGGGGAAGGCGTCCACGTGGTCTACGACTCGGTGGGTAAAGGAACGTTCGACGGCAGCCTCGACGTCTTGCGCCCACGCGGCTACATGGTGCTCTTTGGGGCATCCAGCGGTCCCGTGCCCCCGTTCGACCCCCAGACCCTCAACCAGAAAGGAGGCCTCTACCTCACCCGGCCCGCCCTCGCCCAGTACACCGCGACCCGCGAGGAGCTCCTGTGGCGCGCCGAGAGCCTCTTCTCCTGGATCGGGCAGAACAACCTCAACGTCCGCATCGGCCACACCTACTCCCTCGAAGACGTACAGCAGGCCCACCGCGACCTCGAAGGCCGCAAGACCACGGGCAAGATACTCCTCATCCCGTAGCAAGAGACCGTGAAGCTCGACGCCGGACTCGGCACAGAGGGCGATTACCTCAAAGGCATAGACAGGACCGCCCGCGCGGCCGAAGACTTTGGCTTCGCCGGCCTGTGGACCAGCGAGACCAAACACGACGCCTTCCTGCCCCTGGCCATTGCCGCGAACGAAACCCATGAGATAGAGCTAGGTACCTCTGTAGCCATCGCCTTCTCACGCTCGCCGATGGAGACGGCGCAGACGGCCTGGGATCTCCAAAACCTCTCCGATGGACGCTTCGTGCTCGGCCTCGGCACGCAGGTCAAAGCCCATGTTACGCGCCGCTTCTCGATGCCCTGGGGAAAGCCGGCGACACGGCTGCGCGAGTACATTATGGCCCTGCGTGAGATCTGGGATTCTTTCCAGAACGAGGGTCCCCTCCAGTTCGAGGGCGAGTTCTACAGGCACACCCTGATGACGCCGTTCTTCAACCCGGGGCCAATTGATCACCCTCAGATCCCGGTCTACATCGCGGGCGTCAACACCCGTCTGGCCAGGCTCGCGGGTGAGATCTGCAACGGCTTCCACATCCATCCCTTCCACTCTCCCGAGTACGTGCGGAGAACCGTAATACCGGCTATAACCGCGGGCGCCGAAGGAGTTGGCCGCGATCCCGAGCAGGTCACACTCGCGACGAGCGCCTTCGTTATCTCAGCCGAGAACGAGGAGGAGGCCGCGGAGCAACGGGAGTCGGTGCGGGCCCAGATCTCCTTCTACGCCTCCACACCGACCTACCGCACGGTCCTCGAAGCCCACGGCTGGGAAGAGGTCGGCGAGAAACTGGGTACGATGGCCCGTGAAAAGAAGTGGCGCGAGATGCCCGCCCTCATAACCGACGAGATGCTCGCCGCTTTCGCCGTCGAAGCTGTACCCGATGACATCGGGAGCGCACTCGAGGAACGCTACACCGGGCTCATAGACCGCGTCACGCTATATATCCCCTTCGTACCTGGCGAGCGTGACGCCTTCTGGCAGACCGTGGTGGAGTCGGTGAGCTAGTGCCGTCGCGCACCTGTTCTCTGTCGTTCTAGCCCAAAGCTTGACCGCTTGCTTCCTGGATCGAGCTCCTCCATCGGTGCAAAGTACACCAACCGGTGCACGCTGTGTTAGGATTCCTGGCATGAGACGAGCAACGGTAACGATCCCGGATGGGCTGGAGAAGGCCTTGGATTCCTACGCGAGAGATCTGGAGTTTCCGCCCTCGCTCGCCGCGGTGATGCAGGCCGCTCTCAGAGAGTACCTGAGCCGGCGGGGTTACCCGGCCTCTGGAGAGCCGGTCGCCGGCGAGAGGCCGACGGTGTACGAGGACGCGCCGACCTTGCGCGGAAACAAGACGGCCGCGGAGATGGTCATAGAGGATCGTCGCTGATCCTCTACCTGGACACGTCGGCCCTGATCAAGGTCTTCGTGAGCGAAGGAGGCCGCGAGCTGGTAGTCCGGGCCGTCAAGGAGAGCTCGAAGATCGCGACCTCGATGGTCTCCTACGTCGAAGCCAGGGCCACGTTCGCCCGGTTGCTAAGGGAAGAGGCGATGACCGAGGAGGAACATACCGGCGTCGTTGCCGCCCTCGACCATCGGTGGCCGACCTACGAGCGGCCACCGATAACAGAGAACCTGATCCGGCTCGCCGGCGACTTCGCCCAACGCTACGCGCTACGAGGCTACGACTCGATACAGTTGGCCTCGGCGTTTGTGTGCCACGGCCAGCAACGGGATCTCCGGTTCCTTTCGTTCGACGACGACCTAAACGAGGCAGCCAAACAGATCGTATCGGTCTACGAAGCCTCGAGCTAGACGAAGCTTTCCACCGAGAGGAACGTCACGCTCCGGATCGGAGCTGCTTGTGGGCGGGCTGTGCGGTTATCTCGACCGTTAGGATGGCGAAGGTCATCGCCGTCAGCTAATGCCTCGAAGGTTACGGCTGGGAAGAGGTCGGCGGGAAGCCAAGTACGATGGTGCGAGGTGCCTTCCCTCGTCACCAACGAAATGCTCGCCGCGTTCGCCGTCGAAGCCGCTCCCGGACGAACATGGAACGGCGCTAAAGGACCGCTACGATGGCCTTATCGACCGCGTTGCGCTCTAATTCCCGTTCGTGACGGGCGAGCGTGATTAGTTCTGGCGCACTGTGGTGGAGTCGGTTAGGGTTTCAGGACACACTTGATGGCGCCGTCCTGTTTCTTCTGGAAGATCTCGTATCCCAGCGGTGCGTCTTCGAGTGGCATCTCGTGGGTCTTGAGATCCTCGACGCTGAGTGGATCATCATCGTCAAGGAGTGGAACTATGTCCTCGACCCACTGCCACACGTTGGCCTGTCCCATGCGGAGCTGTATCTGCATGTCGAAGAGGTCGCCCAGTGGGAAAGCCTGGATGGGACCTGCGTAGACGCCGGTCAGCGAGATCGTTCCGCCGCGTCTCACTGCGGACATGCTATCGCGTAGGGCGGTGGCCCGGTCGAGCTGCAGCTTGGTGCTCTGCAGGATGGAACCTACAAGTGAGCCCCCGGCCTCCATACCTACGGCGTCTATGGCCGAGTCGACGCCTCGGCCGTCGGTGAGGTTCAGGATCACATCCCTCACACTGTCCACCGCGGAGTAATCCACGGTCTGGACACCGTGCCTGGAGGCCATGGCGAGACGCTCGGGCACGTTGTCTATGCCCATGACACGGCCGGCGCCCTGGTGCATCGCTATGCGGGCGCACATCTGGCCGATCGGACCGAGGCCCCATATCCCTACGGTTCCGCCCTCGGGAATATCCGCGTAGGCTACAGCCTGCCAGGAGGTAGGCAGCACGTCGGAGAGGTAGAGGAATCGCTCGTCCGGGGGTCCTTCTGGCACCTTAATGGGACCGAAGTGGGCCTGGGGCACGCGCAGGTATTCGGCCTGTCCGCCGGGGACCGCGCCGTAGACGTGGGTGTATCCGAACAGGCTCGCCCCCCTGCCGCGTCCCAAGAGGTTCACGGACCTGGCGAGCTTGCCTTCATCGCGCGTGTTCTCGCACTGGGAGTAGAGTTTCTGGTCGCAGAAGTAGCAGTGCCCGCAAGAGATGTTGAAGGGGATCACGACGCGATCGCCGGGCGAGATGTGCTCGACTTCGGAGCCGACCTCCTCGACTATGCCCATCGGCTCGTGCCCGATTATGTCTCCCTCGCGCATCAGCGGCGAGAGCTTGGCGTAGAGGTGCAGATCCGAGCCGCAGATCGCGGTCGAGGTGATCCGGATTATGGCGTCGGTGGGCTCCTGGATTATCGGGTCGGGGACGTTATCTACCCTGACGTCTTCTTTGCCATGCCAGACTACGGCCTTCAAGGCTCCCTCCCTCCTATTCCGGTCAGCATCTCGCGTATTCGGAAACGTCCGCCCGTCTTCGGCGAGAGCGGTGGCGTGTCGAGGCCCGAGCCGGTCCGCAATCCTTCGAGGAGGTCGAGCAGGGCCTCATCAGCACTGTACCGCGGGGTCCAGCCGAGCTCCGTACGGGCCTTCGTGGTATCCATTACGGGGACGTTTCGCGAGAGGTCCAACCACCCCGGCGGCACGGGTTGCAAGCGCAGCGCCCAGGATAGACCAACACCGGCGCGAACGACCCCGGCGGACGTCGGCACGGGACGGGCGTTCAGGATCCGCCCGATCTCCCCCGCGTCGAGGACGGGCTCGGCCGCGAGGTTGAACGGACCGCGAACGTCCCCGTTTACGATGCCGAGCCTGAAAGCCTCGCCCACGTCGTAGGAGTGGATCACCTGGGAGCGCAGGTTCTCTATGTCGGGCACTATGTTGATCAGAGCCGGGTTGGCGAGCACGCTGGGGAAGAAGGGCCCGGCGAAGAGTCGCCTTATCCCCTCCGCCGCCTCCTTCTTGAAGACGAGCCCGGGCCGCATCCTTACGACCCGCACTTCGGGCGATTCTGCCTCGAAGCGGTCCAGCCTACGCTCGACCTCGGCCTTGTGGCGGCCGTAGTAAAAGCTCGGAACGCCGCCGGTCGGCCAGTTCTCATCCACGCGGCGGTCCTTGGGCCCGGCCGAGTACGCGCCGACCGACGAGGCGTAGACGAGCGAGGGAACACCAGCTTCCTTTGCGGCCCTGGCGACCCGCGTGCTCCCCTCGACGTTCACCATCCACTGCTTTGTGAGATTCCGGGACGGCTGGATGAGCCAGGCGAGGAGCACGACGGCGTCCGCGCCTCTAAAGTGAGGGACAAGGTCGTCACTTACCACGTCAGCCGAGGCCCACTCTACCTTCGGCACCGTAAGATCCGGCAGCCGACGCGCCAACCCGAGGACGGATTCGACGCTTTCCTCGCTCTCGAGGGAGCGCAGCACGCTCGTCCCGAGGTTGCCGGTCGCACCAACCACCACGACTCTCATGCAGTGCCTTTACCCTGCTTCCCGAAGGGTGAAACGCCGAAAGCGGGATGTTGTACCATCGGCCGGGAGCGAGATCAGGAGGATCTATGCGAGTACTGGTAACGGGGGCGCGGGGCAAGGTCGGGAGGGCCACGGTGGCGGCATTACAGGAGGCTGGCCACGACGTGCGGGCGACCGACCTGACGCCGCCGGTCTTCGAGCGACCCGAGGAAGGCGATGCGGACTACGTACAGGCCGACCTGTCTGACGCGGGCGACGCCTTCGCCGTCGTGCGGGGCGCCGAGGCCGTTGTGCACACGGCCGCGATCCCCGAGCCGACCAGCAACCCGCCGCACGTCGTGTTCCAGAACAACCTCATGGCCACTTTCAACACGCTCGAAGCGGCGATCCGGTTTGGAGTAACCCGTTTCGTGAACACCTCCAGTGAGACGGTGCCTGGGTTCTTCTTCCCCGAGCGGCCTTTCCTTCCTGATTACGTGCCCGTGGACGAGGAACATCCGATCCATCCGCAGGACCCTTACGCGACCGCCAAGTATTTCGGCGAGCTGCTTATGGACGGCGCCATCCGGCGCTCGGACATCCGTTGCATCTCGATCCGCCCATCCTGGGTGCAGCACGAAGGTAACTACGAGCGTAACCTTGGGCCCATGGTACGCGACCGCTCGGAGCTGAGCGCGGGCTTCTGGAGCTACATCGACGTCTACGATCTGGCAGACGCCATGGTGCTCGCCGCCGAGAGCGACCTTCCAGGCCACGAGGTCTTCTACATCGCCTCGCCGGATAACGTGGGCGGCAGGCCGTTCGAGGCCGCCGTGCGCGAGCACTACGGGGAGCAGGTCGAAGTAAAGACACCCCTCTACCGCGAGGACTCGTCAGGTATCTCTATCGAGAAAGCCAGGCGTATGCTCGGCTACGATCCCAAACGTTCCTGGCGCGACTACCTCGACGAAGATGGACGCCTGAAACCGGACGTAGAGGGCCTGTTCACCGGCTGACCCTCTCCCCCTTCTACCCCCAGACCCGCTCCGCTGTCTCGACTATGGTGCGCAGCTTGTACTCCTCGTCTTCGACGCTTATGGCGTTGCCTACAATGGATGTGGCGAAGCCACACTGCGGGCTCAGGGCCAGCCGCTCCAGAGGGATGAAGCTGGTTGCCTCGTGGAGCCGGGCCTCCAGCTCTTCTTTCGTCTCGCGCCGGGGCGTCTTGGTGGTGACGAGGCCAAGGACGGCGACCTTGTCCTCTGGTACGTGCGAGAGGGGTCCGAAATCTCCCGAGCGTTCGTCGTCGTATTCCAGCATCAGCCTTTGTGCGTTTATGCCACCGAAGATGCGGCCCGCAAGCGGCTCGTAGGAGCCTGAGACCAGCCAGCGGCTCCCCTGGTTGCCCCGGCAGAGGTGGAAGGAGAATGTGACGTCATCGTGGTCCCCGATCACGTAGTTGTCGAGCTCGATCCCCCGACTCAGCCAGCGGTCCAGGTCCCACCCCAGCCCCTCGTAGAACGCGCGGGTCTTGGGATCCAGCAGTAGCGGGTAATGCGGCGCGTCGAGCTGGATGTACTCCGCCCCGAGACGCGCCAGCTCTTCGACCTCCTCGCGCAGGATCCGCGCCACGTCCTCCAGAAAGAGATCAAGCGTCGGGTAGGCCCCGACGGATAGCTCTGGCGACCAGAGGTTCGCGTACATGCTCGGGCTCGGCAGCGTGACCTTCACGGTCCTCTCCGTGCGGCCCCGCGCATAGACGAACTCCTCGACCGAGAGGTGGCGCCTCCGCTGCAGCTTTCCGACAACGCCGAGGGTCTGTGGACGTTCGGTCGTCTTGTCCCCTACCGCCCTATCTCCGTGCCACTCGCCCCACAGCCAGGCGTCTATGTCGTGTTCGCCAAAGCCATCTACCGCCTCTACCAGCTGGCTCTGGAACGACTCCCGGCGCATCTCACCGTCCGTGACGACTGAGAGGCCCGCCCGCTCCTGAAGCCCGATAGCCCAGTCTACGGCCCTATCCTCGATGCGTTTGAACTCGGCTGCGGAGAGGTCGCCTGCGGCGTAGCGTTCGCGTGCCTCCAGCAGTTCCGGAGGTCTCAGGAGACTGCCTACGACATCTGCCCGGGCGCTAACGACTCGCTTCACACGGGCCAGTCTAGCACCCGTCCGCGACCGGGGGAGCCTAAGCTGCTATCTCGGCTTCGACCCCTTCTGAGACGCCCTTGACAAAGAAAGTATCGGGGTCGAGGGGGAACACCACTTTCAAGGCGCAGCCGGGGTTCTTTTCCCCTGCTACCTCTAGCGCTCTTACGATGCTGGCGGCCCTCACGAATAGTGTCGTGGGGTTCGCTGTGTCGCGATCCACCTCAATACAAACTCTAATCATTCGGGTCCTCCATCAGTTAACCAGTCAGCGATTCCCTCTATTTCCCTTCTACACCTTTTCTGTTACATATCGGTAACAGCGGCGCAAAATGTAGGCAACAAGAGGTACGTGCTAGGAGCGGTCTTGGATCATACGCTTCACCGTATCCGACGCCCCTTGCACCATGGTGCTGTACTTTGGTGTGGTGTAATGCGAGGGCGTGCCTGGTCTCGATCGATCGGAGGACGGTGTGAAACTGGCGAGGCGGATGGAGCGTCTGGGAACCGAGACGGCTTTTTCGGTACTGGCGAAGGCGAAGGCCCTGGAGGCGGAAGGGCGTGGGATCATCCACCTCGAGATCGGCGAGCCTGACTTCGATACGCCGGATCATGTCGTAGAGGCGGGTTGCAAAGCCCTGCGCGACGGACATACCCACTACACCCCCACCGCCGGCATTCCAGAATTGCGCGAGGCTATCGCCGTCGATGTCGCCCGTAGCAGGGGTATAGACGTCGGTCCCGAACAGGTGGTCGTCACACCTGGTGGGAAGCCGATAATGTTCTTCACCATCCTGGCGCTCGTCGAGGAGGGTGACGAGGTGCTGCTGCCCAACCCGGCGTTCCCGATCTACGAGTCGATGGTGAACTTCGTCGGCGGAAGGGCCGTCTTCGTACCGCTGCGCCAGGAGAACGGGTTCCGCTTCGACCTGGACGAGTTCAGCGCGGGCCTCAGCGAACGCACCAGGCTGGTGATCCTAAACTCCCCGGCCAACCCGACGGGCGGCGTGCTTACCGCCGAGGACATCGCCGGGCTAGCCGCCATCCTGCGCGAACGCCCGGACACCTACGTCCTGAGCGATGAGATCTACTCCCGGCTGCTCTACACAGGGAACTTCGCCAGCATCGCCTCGGAGCCCGGATTTGACCCCGACGGACGGACGATCATGCTCGACGGCTTCTCGAAGACCTACGCCATGACGGGCTGGCGGCTCGGCTACGGCGTAATGCCCGAACCCCTCGCAGAGGAGGTGGCCAAACTACAGGTCAACTCCAACTCGTGCACCAACGCGGCCACGCAGTACGCCGGACTCGCAGCCCTCCAGGGTCCCCAGGACGCGGTGGGGAGTATGCTCGCCGAGTTCAGGGCGCGCCGGGACCTGATCGTAGACGGGCTCAATGAGCTCCCAGGCGTCGAATGTATAACTCCCCAGGGGGCTTTCTACGCCTTCCCGCGCATCGCCGAGACCGGACTTTCGGCAGACAAGCTTGCCGATCTTCTCCTCGACGAGGCAGGCGTAGCGTGCCTCTCCGGTACGGCGTTCGGGCGCCACGGCGAGGGCCATCTGCGCCTCTCCTACGCCAACTCCCGCGAGAACATCAGCAGAGCGCTCCAGAGGATGGGCGAGGTCCTCTCGCGATAATCGCAGGATCTTCTACGCTCGGGAAAGCCGGCTGGATCGTCCGGCGAATGGGTTATCTTCAGTGAGGGTCTTCTGCTACACTTCTAACAACGGGTGATCGAAGAAGGAGAGGAAATGCGCCAGGCTTTCATGTCTATCCAGAGGCGAATCAACACCTACTCGAAGGACATGAAGCTTCGTGAAACATTTGAACCTTGGGATAGTGGCGCATGTAGACGCCGGTAAGACCACCCTGACCGAGCGGCTGCTGTATGCCGCCGGTGTCATCGACCAGATCGGCAGGGTCGATGACGGAAGCACCCAAACCGATTCACTAGCACTCGAAAAACAGCGCGGCATCACGATCAAGGCTGCCGTCGTCTCCTTCGTCATCGGCGATGTCACGGTCAACCTGATCGACACCCCAGGACACCCGGATTTCATCGCCGAGGTCGAGAGGGTGCTCGGCGTGCTCGACGGCGCCGTGCTCGTCGTCTCCGCGGTGGAGGGCGTGCAGTCGCAGACCCGACTGTTGATGCGGACGCTACAGCGGCTGCGCGTTCCTACCCTAATATTCGTGAACAAGATCGACCGCAAAGGCGCGCAATGCGAACGCTTACTGCACAGCATAGCCGACAGACTAACGCCGGCGATCATCCCGATGGGATCGACCAGCGGGTTGGGAACCCGCAATCCCGATTTTGCACCTTACGACGCCGCTGACGCCGACTTTACTTCCGAGCTGGTCGATCTGCTCGCCGACCACGACGACGCGTTGCTCGCCGCCTACGTCGACGACGAGAGAGCGGTCACCTACCGACGTCTCCGTGGTGAGCTTGCGGCGCAGAGCGCCAAGGGACTGGTACATCCCGTATTCTTCGGCTCGGCGATCACGGGCGCTGGCGTGGAGGAGCTGGTCGATGGGATCACGGAGCTCCTGCCCGCCTCAGAAGGCGACGTCGATGGACCACTCTCAGGAACCGTCTTCAAGGTCGAACGGGCTCCTGGGGGAGAGAAGATCGCTTACGTGCGCATGTTCTCCGGGACGGTACGGGTGCGAGATGTGCTGCGCTTCGGCAGGGTGGAGGATAAAGTCACGGCGATCAGCGTCTTCGAGCGCGGCTCGGCCGTCCAGCGCGAGTCGGTCGCCGCGGGACAGATCGGGAAGCTCAGGGGTCTTGGGGAAGTTCGCATAGGGGACGCGATCGGCAAAGATCGGACGACCCTGGATAGCCACTACTTCGCCCCGCCGACTCTCGAAACGGTCATCGTTCCCAGCCGCCCCGCAGACAAGGGCGCGCTGCACGTGGCGCTAACCCAACTCGCCGAGCAGGACCCGTTGATCAACCTGCGACAGGACGATATACGCCAGGAACTACACGTCTCGCTCTACGGTGAGGTGCAGAAGGAGGTCATCGGGGCGACGCTAGAGAACGAGTACGACATCGACGTGGAGTTCCGAGAGACGACACCGATCTGCGTCGAACGGCCCATCGGCGTCGGCGAGGCCGTCGAGTTGATCCCCAAGGCACGTACTCCGACCACTCCGTTCCTCGCCACCATCGGGCTGCGCATCGAACCGGCCGCGCCCGACTCGGGGGTGCAGTTCGGGCTGGATGTCCAGGTGGGGTCTATACCGACCCACGTCTTCAAGACGGTCGAGGCCTTTCATGAGGCCATGGAGCGCAACGTACTAGAGACCCTACGCCAGGGGATCTACGGATGGGAGGTCACTGACTGCTGCGTCACGATGATCGACTGCGACTACCAGGCCCCACCACGACGCTGGCCGGGGACCACCGCCTCAGACTTCCGTCTGCTGACCCCGCTTGCGCTGATGGGCGCGCTGAAGCAGGCCGGCACCGTGGTTTGCGAGCCGATTCACCGCTTCCACCTCGAGATGCCCTCGGATATGTTCGGAACGACGGTGTCCGCATTGGCGCGACTGAGCGCCGTTCCACAAACCCAGGAGATGCGGGGCTCATCGTACATCCTGGAGGGTGAGGTTCCGGCGAACCGGGTGCACACCTTACAGCAACATCTACCGGCGCTGACCCGCGGCGAAGGCCTGGTGGAATGCGAATTCGACTCCTACAAAGCGGTCTGTGGCAAGGTCCCGACCCGGCCGCGGACGGACTACAACCCGCTCAACCGCAAAGAGTACCTGCTGCACCTCATGCGGCGGGTCTAGAGCAAAGGGAGGTTTCCATGAAGGACTACGAGCCGATCATGAGTTTTGGCGAGGACGTCGCCAGGACGTACGACGACGTGCAACGCGGAGACGAGGCCGAGGCCGTCGCGTTCCTGGAGAAGCTGGCTGGCGGTGGTCCCGCGCTGGAGCTCGCCGTCGGCACCGGCAGGATCGCCCTGCCGCTCGCCGCCAGGGGGATCCGCGTGGACGGAGTCGACATCTCACCTGATATGGTCGCGCGGCTGCGCACCAAGCCGGGCGGCGACCGGATCTCGGTCACGATCGGCGACTTCGCCGACGTGCCGGTCCCTGGCACGTACCGCCTGATCTACGTCGTCTTCAACACACTCTTCAACCTGCTGACCCAGGAAGACCAGGTGCGCTGCTTCGAGAACGTCGCCGCCCACCTCACCGGCGAAGGCTCGTTCGTGATCGAGGCCGGCTCGCCCGCCTTCCTCTACGGGTTGCGTAACGACCAACACGTCGATGCGGAGTCCATCGAGATCGACGCGGTACGGCTCGATGTGCTTCGCCACGATCCGGCGAAGCAGATGCTCGACGAGAGCCACGTGTCAATCTCTAACACGGGCGTGCGGCTGGACCCGATCGTCCAGCGATACGCCTGGCCTGCCGAGCTCGACCTCATGGCGAGGATCGCCGGGCTGCGCCTCAAAGAGCGCTGGGACGGCTGGAACCGCGAGCCGTTCACCAACAGGCACAACGTCGTGTCGGTCTACGGACGCTGAGATGATTTTTCGTGCTGGCGAAGCGCACCGTCGAGGAAGTCCTCGCCGATCTCGCGCAAGACCTCCTACAGCGTTCTTCACAGCTTCGCCGCCGTTCGGTATCTTGGTGAGATTCAAAGGAGATCGGGTTTCGGCGGGCGTATAAGGGGAGGCACTCAGGGTATGTCGAGAGGACGCAGGACGCAGGGTGAACCAACGGCGGAATCGCAAGCCGCTTCGCGTGCCGAGCGCGTGGCAAGAAGGCTGCAGGCGCCGCTGATCGTCGCCGCGCTGCTGGCCATCCCAACCATCGTCGTACAGGAGTCGGATATCGGGGGATTCTGGGGGATTCTCGCCGCGGTCCTCGACTGGTGCATCTGGGCGATGTTCGCGGCCAACCTGGCCATCATGCTCTCTATCGTTCCGAACCGGCGGCGCTGGTTGACCGAGAATCCTCTGGACGTGCTCATAGTCGTCTTTACCCCGCCGTTCCTCCCGGCCACGATGAAGCTGGCGCGTGTGCTGCCGGTCGTAAGGCTGATCTGGCTTATGGCAGTTGCCCATCGCCTCCGAGATGTCTTCTCGCTACAGGGACTGCGCTACGCGGCGCTGATAGTCTTCACCGTCGTGGTCGGCGGGGGTGTGATCTTCGTCGCCGTCGAGCCCGGACAGGACCTGAGCACCTGGGACGGGCTCTGGTGGGCCACGGAAACCGTCACGACCGTGGCCTACGGGGACATCTACCCCACAACGGTCCTGGGTCGCATAGTCGCAACCATAGTAATGACCGCCGGCATCGGCTTCGTCGCCCTGCTGACCGGCGCGCTGGCCCAACGCTTTCTTTACGGCGGGAGCCCAGGCACAACCCCAGAACCCGATCCAGACCGGGCCGAAATGGTGCAGAAGCTCGACGAGTTGTCCCACCAGATAGCAGAGCTCCAGCAAGCCCTGAAGGAAGGACACGAGTGACCGAGGCCATAAGCCTTTGACAGTCGCTAGTCCGGCCGCTCTCCCTCCGGAGCCGTCGCTGGAGGGCGTAGTTGCAATTGACTATTTTGGGTCAAGCCGAGCAAAGGATGCATCGCTCCCACAACGCCCCTCGGGCGGGAAGCCTTGGGATCGCGCTACGAGGAGGGGGAACGTCGTTCGGTTACCCAGGCGGCGATCTGGGCTCGGGAATGGAGCCCCAGCTTGCGCAGGATCCTGGCCACGTGGTTGTTGGCGGTGCTCCTGGAGACCGAGAGTTCCGAGGCGATCTGGGGGTTGGTGAGCCCCTGCGCGACGAGAAGCGCGACTTCTCGCTCGCGACGGGTGAGCCTTTCCGTTCGTCCCTCGGCTGGTGGCCGCTGTTCGGGGACGAGCGTGGGAGGTTCCACTTCTTCGGAGAGGGCGTACTCTATGGCCTGCCCGAGCGACATCGCCTTGCCCCCCGCCCACGCCGCCGCGAAGCCCTCCTCTCCCAGCTGCGAGCGCCCTCTGCTCAGGTGGCCCTCGTAGTCGGTGAGAGAGAGGATCATGGGGGTGAGGTGCGCGCCGTAAGCCTCCTCCATGCCTTCCACAACCCCCCACAACCTGGCGGCCCGGACTGGCTGCTCCCGGCAAGCCATCACGCACGCCAGCGTGTGGAGGCAGTGTTGGATACTCTGTTTGTAATCCAACTCCCACGCCAGGTGCAGGCTTTCCCGCAGCATTGCAGGAGCACTCTCGTAGTCGCCCAGGATCAACGCCAGGAGCCCAAGGTGGCCCAGGCACGTGATTATGCCCTGCGTATTGTGTATCTCGCGAAACAGCTCGAGGCTCTGCTCGTGCAGCGTCACCGAATGCTCCAGATCGCCCCGGCTCATCGCTATCATGCCCTCGAGCATGAGCAAGTAGGCGAGCGTGTTCCGGTTCTTTAGCCGCGGCTTGAGCTCCCCGAGCTCCTCGAGCACCGCCGGCAAGGATATGTCGTCCCACTGTCCCAGCACCGCGACCAAACCGAGGTCGGTGAGTCCGGATGCGATGCCCTCCTCGTCCTGAAGCTGCCGGTAGAGGACCAGCGCCTCCTCTATGAGGGCCTTCGACGCCACCTGATCCCCCTGATAGAGTGCCAACCAGGCGGCGCCATCCAACGCCCGCGCCCTCAAGCGAGTCGTGGTCGGGTTGCTCATCCCGGAGCCGGCCTTCTCCAGGTACCTTCGCCCCTCGGTCAGGTAGTCTCGCGTATGCCAGAACCACCAGAGCGCGACCGCCAGTC
>Ga0081538_10001201_pt1 | contig 27186 bp, 25 predicted proteins | sample TabmetS5T2R1_FD_71022 | JGI IMG/M metagenome (GOLD analysis project Ga0081538, IMG submission 71022) | Tabebuia heterophylla rhizosphere microbial communities from the University of Puerto Rico - S5T2R1 | ecosystem: Host-associated > Plants > Roots > Rhizosphere ...
GCACGCGAGCATCTGGTACCAGTGCTCGTTGGCAATGCCCTGGCGATCGCGCACCGAGCTCGGTCCGCCCCACGACGCGTTGTCCTGCATGCCGCCGTAGATGTGATACGGCTCCTGCATGTCGACGTCGACGTTGTAGAACTGGCCGATCGGATAGTTGTTCAGGTGCTCCCACGTGCGCGCGCGATCCCGGCTCACCCACACGCCGCCGTCGTTGCCGTCGATCAGGTGCCGCGAGTTGCGCGGGTTGATCCAGAACGCATGGTGATCCAGGTGCACCGCCGTCGCGCCGTCCTCGCGGAACGTCTTGCCGCCGTCATCCGAGATATGCAGGTTGACGCCGTTGACGTAGATGCGCTGCGGCTCGTTCGGGTCGACGCGGATCTGGCTGAAGTACATCGGCCGCGGGTTGAGCGTGTTGACCTTCGTCCACGTCTCGCCCTTGTCCTCGGATCGGAACACGCCGCCCTCGCGATGCTCGACGATCGCGTAGACGATGTTGGAATTGCGGCGGTAGATGTCGAGGCCGATGCGGCCGACGTCGCCGGCTGGAAGTCCGCCGGCGAGCTTGCGCCAGTTGCGGCCGCCATCCGCCGTCTTGTAGATCCCGGAGTGCGGCCCGCCGCCGTTGAAGCCCCAGCCCGTCCTGCGCCGCTGGTACGCGGCAGCGAGCAGCACCTTCGGGTTGGCGGGATCCATGACCAGGTCGATGGCGCCGGTATCCTCGTTGATCGCGAGCACGTGCTGCCACGTGGCGCCGCCGTCGCGGGTGAAGCCCGACGCGTCGACGCCGTTCTCGGGCGCCGTGAAGTCGCCGCCCACCATGGCGCCGTCGCGCGGCGTGCGGAAGGCGAGCGAGAACACGCCGCCGGCCTCGGCGGCCGGGATCGGCGCGGCGCTGACCGTCCAGGTGAGCCCGCCGTCGCGCGAGTGGAAGACGCGCGAGGCGCCGCCGCCGCTCGCGAACCAGGCGTCGCGGCCCTTGATCACGAGGCACGTGCCGCTGGCGGCGAACGCGAACTCGCCCTCCACGGCGGGCGGCATGCCGGCGTTCGGCAGCACGTGCCAGCTGCGGCCGCCGTCGTCCGTGGCCAGGATCCGGAACTTGCCGTCGACCGGGTCGCTCAGCGCGAGCCCGCGCCGGCCGCCCGCGTAGAAGTCCATGCAGTCGTAGAACGCGTTCGGGTCGTCATTGACGAACGCGAGCCGCCAGCTGCGGCCGCCGTCGGTCGTCGCGTAGATCCGCGAGGCCTCGCCCTCCCCGATCGCCATCACGCTCGCCCGGTGGGCGCTCTCCGCCTCGACGTCGCGGAACAGCAGCCCGGTCGTGTCGGGCGGCGAGACGTCCTTCCACGACCTCCCGCCGTCGGTCGTGCGCAGCACCTCGCCGTCGCTGCCTCCCACCCACGCCGTCCGCTCGTCGACCGCGTCGAGCCCGCGGTACTGCTGGTCCGACCCGGTCGGGACCGGCTTCCAGCGCGGCTTGTGGTCGGCCGCCGCCGTCGCCGGCAGCGCGAACGTCAGGATCAGGCACAGCACGACAGCCCGCACGGTCAGACCTCCCGCCTAGAACAGCTGGTTCTCTCCGCCGAACACCTCGGACACCGAGTCGTCGGTGAAGATGCGGCGGATGGTGTCGGTGAGGATGTCGGCCACCGACAGGACCTTGATGTTGCCGGGCGCGCCCTTGCGCAGCGGGATCGTGTCCGTCACCACGACCTGCTCGAAGGCGGCGGCCTCGAGGTTCTCGAACGCCTTGCCGGACAGGACCGGGTGCGTGGCGGCCGCGAAGACGCGGGCGGCGCCCTCGTCCTTGACCGTCTCGGCCGCGGCCCGCAGCGTGCCCGCGGTGTCGATGATGTCGTCGATGATCACGGCGGTCTTGCCCTTGACCTCGCCGATCACGTAGGCGATCTCGGCCACCTGCTGGGCGGGCCGCTCCTTGTTGAGGATGGCCAGCTCGGCCCCCACCTTCTCGGCGAACTTCTTCGCCAGCTTCACGCGGCCGGCGTCCGGCGACACGACGACCAGGTCGTCGAGCGCCATGTCGCGGAAGTACTGCGTGAGCATGAACATGGCCGTCATGTGGTCCACGGGCTTGGAGAAGAAGCCCTGGATCTGGCCGGCGTGCAGGTCCATGGCCAGCACGCGGTCGGCACCCGCGGTCTCCAGCATGCGGGCGACGAGACGAGCGGAGATCGGCTCGCGGCCGAGCGACTTCTTGTCCTGCCGGCTGTAGCCGTACCACGGCGTGACGGCGATCACGCGGTGCGCGGAGGCGCCGACCGCGGCGTCCACCATCAGGAGCAGCTCCATCAGCGCGTCGTTGGCCGTGATCCCGGTCTCCGGGTTGCCGCAGGTGGGCTGGACGAGGAAGACGTCGGCCCCGCGGATCGACTCCTCGAAGCGGCAGTAGACCTCGCCGTTGGAGAAGGTGCGGAGCGTGACGCCGCCGAGCGAGACGCCGAGCTTCTCGGCGATCCGGCCCGCCAGGCCGGGGTTCGCGCGCCCGGAGATCACCATCAACCGCTTGTCGTACTCGACGGCGAGCGACGAGCCGAGGTGGGCGATCCGAGGTTCCAGCGCACTCACGGCGCCACGGAGTGTACGACGAGCGGTGGACGCCGCCGCGCCCCCTAGCGCTCCCTGCGGTCGGCGTATCCCTCGATGTTGGTCTGCCGCGCGCGGGCGATGCCGAGCGCGCCGGCCGGGACGTCGCTGGTGATCACGCTGCCCGCCCCGGTGTAGGCGTTGTCGCCGACCGTGACGGGCGCCACGAACGCGGTGTCGACGCTGGTCTTGACGTTCGCGCCGATCGTCGTCCGGTGCTTGTTGCGGCCGTCGTAGTTGGCGGTGATGTTGCCGGCGCCGATGTTCGTGCCCTCGCCGACGTCGGCGTCGCCGACGTAGCTGAGGTGCGGGACCTTGGTCCCGGCGCCGATCTCGGAGTTCTTGATCTCCACGAACGTGCCCGCCTTCGCGCGCTCGTGGAGGTGGGCGTCGGGACGCAGGTAGGCGAACGGGCCGACCGTGGCCCGGTCGTCGACGCGCGCGCGGTCGAGGTGCGAGTGCAGGATCGTGACGCCGTCGCCGACCTGGGCGTCGACCAGCGTGCTGTTGGCGCCGATCAGCGTGTCGTCGCCGACGGTCGTCTCGCCCTTGAGCTGGGTGTACGGCTCGATCGTCGTGTCGCGGCCGATCGTGACGGTCGCGTCGATGCGGGTCGAGACGGGGTCGACGACCGTGACGCCGGCGCGCATGTGGGCCTCGAGGATGCGGCGCTGGGCGACGCGCTGCGCGTAGGCGAGGTCGACGCGGTCGTCGACGCCGTGCGTGAGGTCGGGGTCGCCGATCGGGTGGGCGGCCACCGTGCGGCCGGCCTCGCGGATCGCGGGCAGCACGTCGGGCAGGTAGAGCTCGCCCTGCGCGTTGTCCGGGCTCAGGGTCTGGAGGGCGGCGATCAGCGCGCCGCCGTCGAACGCGTAGACGCCGCTGTTGACCTCGCGGATCTCGAGCTCCTCGGCGGTCGCGTCGCCGACGCCCGCCTTCGCCTCGGCGACGCGGAGCACGGAGCCGTCGCTGTCGCGGATGACACGGCCGTACGCGCCCGGCTCGTCGAGCTCCATCGTTGCCATGGTCGCGGCCGCCCCGGCCGCGTCGTGCGCCTCGACCAGCTTCGCGATCGCCTCCGCCGTCAGCAGCGCGACATCGCCATTGATGACCACCACCGTGGCGGTCGGGTCGAGCAGGGCGGCGGCCGCGGCCACCGCGTCGCCCGTCCCCTTCGGCTCCTCCTGGATCGCGACCTCGACGCCCTCGGGCAGGTGCTGCTCGAGCAACCGCTTGGGGTTGTCGACCACGATCACGCGACCCGCCCCCGCCTCCTTCGCGGCGGCCACCGGCCAGGCGATGATCGGTCTGCCGCACAGCGGATGCAGGACCTTGGGAACGGCGGAGCGCATGCGGGTGCCCTCGCCGGCAGCGAGGATCACGACGGTGGGTTCAGGCACGCGGGCATCGTAGTATCGGCCCGGCGCGTCGAGTCGATCCGTTCGTGAACGGCCATGATCTCGTGGCGCCGCTTTACTGGGGGGTGGTGCAATGGCAGCACTCTAGGTTTTGGTCCTAGCGATCCGGGTTCGAGTCCCGGCCCCCCAGCTGGTGGCGCCGGTTCCAGAGCAGCTCGAGTAAAGAGGGGTTGAACCGCCCCACCGCACTCGGCGGCGTTGGATTCCCGCCCAGATGACCAGGGGCGGGTTTCCCTCGACCGCCCCCGTCACTACTCTGGCGCCTCCATGCGCGCCCGACTCCTCGCCGCCGCGACGCTCGCGGCCGCCCTCCTGCCTGCGTCCACCGCCTCCGCCGGCGACCCGATCATGCCGCTGGGCCAGGTCGCGGCCGGCATGCAGTGCACCGGGTACTCGGTGGTCCAGGGCACGACGATCTCGTCGTTCGACGTCGAGGTGCTCGACGTCATCGACGGCGATCCGGCGTCGGACGGGCCGCGGATCCTCGTCGAGGTCTCGGGCTCGGCGGTCGACGCGACGGGCATCGGCCCGGGCTTCAGCGGCTCGCCGATCTACTGCCCCGACGGCGCGGGCGTGCAGCGCAACATCGGCGCGATCTCGACCTCGATCGGCGAGTACGGCGGCAAGGTCGTGCTCGCGACGCCGATCGAGGCGATGCTCGCCAACCCCTCCAACCCCCCGGTCGCCCGCCCCGCGGGCAAGGCGGCCTCCCGCCACCCGGGCGAGGCGGCCCCCCGCCACGCGAACAAGCCGGCCTCGCCGCGCGCGGCGGCGGCGATCCGGCGCATGCGCCGCGAGGGGACGAAGCCGCTCGTCGGCCCGATCACGATCAGCGGCGTCGCGCCGCAGCTCGGGCGCGCGATCGAGGCCACGGGCAAGCGGCTCGGGCGTCCGATCATCGCCGTGCCGGCCGGGCCGCTCGGCACGTTCCCGGTGCAGACGCTGCAGCCCGGCTCAGCCGTCTCGGTCGGCTACTCGACCGGCGACCTGCGGCTCGGCGCGGTCGGCACCGTCGCCTACACCGACGGACCCAACGTGTGGTCGTTCGGCCACTCGTTCGAGAGCGCGGGCGCGCGCACCCTCCTGCTCCAGGACGCCTACATCTACCGCGTGATCAACGACCCGAACGCGTCGCTGACCGGCGGCTCGTACAAGTTCGGCGTCGCGGGGCACGACGTCGGCACACTGTCCAACGACGCGTTCTCGGCCGTGGTCGGCACGGTCGGCGCGCTGCCGCCGATGACCAACGTGCTCGCCGTCGGCCGCGACCACGACACCGGCGCCACCCGCACGGTCCGGACCGGGATCGCCGACGAGACCGACGTCGACAACCCGACCGGCTTCTCCTCGCTCGGCGCGGTCGGCCCGCTGGCGATCGCCCAGGCCGCCGGCGGCGTCATGCCCAGCGCGCCCGGCCGCCTCACCGGCCGCATGTGCCTGCGGATCACGTTCGCCGAGCGCCCGAAGCGCCCGGCCCGCTTCTGCAACCGCTACCTGTCGTCGTCGATCTTCGACCCGTCGCTCGGCCCGCTCGGCAACCCGATCGCGTTCAACGCGGCCTCCGACGCCTCGACCGCCTTCACGATGATCGACGCCTTCCAGGGCCGCGCACCGCACGTGACCAACGTGCACTCCGAGGTCGAGCTCCGCCGCGGCGAGCGGCTCGCGTTCCTGCGCCGCGTCAAGGCGCCGCGGCGTGTGAAGCCCGGCCGGATGGCGACGCTGCGGGTGACGATGCAGCGCCTGCGCGGCGGCAACTTCACGAAGCGCTACCGGGTGCGCATCCCCGGCGGGCTCAAGCCCGGCACGCGCAAGACACTGCAGCTGCGCGGGTTCGAGCAGGACTCGCTGGACGAGGACCTGCTGGCGATCCTGTTCGGCCTCGACATCGAGGGCGAGGAGGAGCCGACCGGGCCGGCGCGGCTCAACGACCTGATCGAGGCGATCGGGGCCCTCGGGCGCTGGGACGGGGTCGAGCTGCGGCTCGCCGGCCGTGAGCGCCGCGCCTTCCGCGACGACGACCTCGTGATCACCGGCCGGGCGCGCACGACGGTCCGCGTGGCCGGCAAGCCGAAGAAGAAGCGCCGCTAGGCGCCCTCGAAGCGGTACACGGTTCCCGCCGCGGTCAGGTCGGCCCGGGCGGCGAGCGGCACCGCCGACTCGAGCACCGCGGCGAACGTCGCCGTGCTCGCGGCCATCATGTCGAGCAGCGTCTGCACCGGCGTGGCCTCCTCGGTCACGCCGTTGGCGTAGTCGGTCGCGTAGCCCAGCAGCGCGTAGGGCAGCTCGGCCTCGCCGCAGAGCACGGCCTCCGGCCCGCCGGTCTGCGACACGTGCGTGACCCCGCACGCCGCCAGGCCGCGGATCTCGGCGCGCGTGTTGAAGCGCGGCCCGTCGACGTGCCCGTAGACGCCGCCGTCGCGCACCTCGACGCCCGCCGCCCGCGCCCCCTCGAGCAGCGCGGCCCGCAGCGGCGCCGAGAACGGGTCCTCGAAGATCCAGTGCCCGCGCCGGCGGTCGCCCGGCTCGGAGTAGAACGTGCACAGCTCGCCGTCGCCGAGCCGGTTTCCGAGGAAGTGCAGGTCGTCGAAGCACGTCAGCGACCCGAGCTCGACGGACGGGTCGACCGCGCCGCAGACCGTCACGGCGATCACGCCGTCGGCGCCCAGCTCGGCCAGCGCGCCGATGTTGGCGCGGTGCCCGACCACGTTCGAGAGCCTCCGGTGGCCCTCCCCGTGGCGCGAGACGTGCAGCACGTCGGTGCCCGCGAACGTCCCGATCGACACCGTCGCGTCGCCCCACTCGGTCGTGACCAGCTCGGTGTCGGAGGATTCGAACCCGGGCAGCGCGTAGGTTCCAGAGCCGGTGATGATCGCGATCGGCATGGCGCCGGAGTATGCATAAGCTGAAGGCCGTGGAGGCGGCGCCGATCACCCGCGACGAGATCCCCGACTTCGTCGAGGGGCTGTACGCCGCCTTCCACAACGACGTCCAGCCCCACCACCGCGAGCGCTGGCAACGGGTGCTCGAGCCCGAGCGCACGCTCGCCGTGCGCGATCGCGGGCGGATCGTCGCCGGGACCGGGATCTTCACCCGCCGCCTGACCGTGCCCGGCGCCGAGGTGCCGGTCGCCGGCGTGACGCTGGTCGGCGTGCGCCCGTCGCACCGCCGCCGCGGCCTGCTCACGACGCTGATGCGCCGTCAGCTCGCCGACGTCCACGAGGCGGGGAACGAGGCGGTCGCGGCGCTGTGGGCATCGGAGTCCGTGATCTACGGCCGCTTCGGCTACGGGTTCGCCGCGCTCGCCGCCCAGCTCAGGGTCGACACGCGCCAGGCGCGGCTGCGGGCGCCGTCCGACCTCCAGGTCGACCTCGTCGCCCCCGGCGACGCGCTCGACGCGATGCGCCCGATCCACGACGCGGTGCGCGTCCAGGTCCCGGGCATGCTCGACCGCGACGGGCCCTGGTGGCCGGACCGGCTGCGCGACCACGAGGCCGACCGCAACGGCACCCAGCCGCTGCGCGCCGCGGTCACCGACGGCGCCTACGCGCTCTACGCCGTCAAGCCGGTGTTCGCGTTCGACCGGCCGGCCGGCGAGGTCGTCGTCCGCGAGGTGGTGGCCGCCACGCCCGAGGGCCGGGCGGCGATCTGGGGCTACCTCTTCGGCCTCGACCTGACGACCACGCTGGAGTGGGAGCTCGGTCCCTCCGACGACCCGCTGCCGCACATGGTCGCCAACGCCCAGGACGTGGGCGTGCGCGTGGGCGACAGCCTGTGGGTGCGGCTCGTCGATGTCGCGAAGGCGCTCGCCGCGCGCCGCTACCGGGAGCCGTTCGAGGTCGTCCTCGAGGTCGCCGACGAGGTCTGCCCGTGGAACGCCGGCCGCTGGGCGCTGCGCTGGGACGGCGAGACCGCCACGTGCGGGCAGACCGCCACGCCGGCCGGGCTCGAGCTCGGCGCCGCCGAGCTCGGGGCCGTCTACCTGGGCGGCACGACGCTCGACCAGCTTGCCCGCGCCGGGCGCGTGCGCGAGCTCCGCGGCGGCGCGCTGGCCGCGGCGAGCCGCGCCTTCCAGGGCGAGCGTGCTCCCTGGTGCCCCGAGATCTTCTAGCCCTTACGGATCGCTGAACTCGCGTCCGCGGCGCACCGCCGGTGCGACAATCGAGCCATGGAATCCCGCGGCTCGGTGCTGGTCGTCGACGACGAGCCGACGATCCGCGAGGTGGTCTCGCGCTACCTCGAGCGGGCGGGGTACGAGACGCGCGTGGCCGGCGACGGGCCGAGCGCCCTCGAGGCCGTCGCCGAGCGCCCACCCGACCTGATCGTGCTCGACCTCATGCTCCCCGGCATCGACGGGCTCGAGGTCATGCGCCGCGTGCGCGAGTCGCGCCAGCGCGGCGCCGTGATCCTGCTCACCGCCAAGGGGGACGAGAACGACCGCATCGTCGGCCTGCGGCTGGGCGCCGACGACTACGTCGTCAAGCCGTTCTCGCCGGGCGAGCTGGTCGCGCGCGTCGACGCCGTGCTGCGGCGCGTCGACACCGTGCCCGATGACGAGCCGCCGCTGCGCTTCGGCGACCTCGTGATCGAGCCCGGCGCCCACCGCGTCCTGCTGGCCGGCGAGGAGGTCGCGCTGACGATCCGCGAGTACGAGCTGCTGCGCTTCCTCGCGCGCCACCCGGGCCGCGCCTTCACGCGCGACGAGCTCATGAACTCGGTCTGGCAGTACGCGTTCTACACCGACACGTCGACCGTCACCGTGCACATCCGGCGGCTGCGGGCCAAGATCGAGTCCGACCCGTCCGCGCCGCGCTGGATCGAGACCGTATGGGGCGTCGGCTACCGCTTCGCGCCGTGACCCGCGACCTGGTCTTCGCCACCGCGGTGGCCCTGCTCGTGGCGGCGGCGGCGCTGGCCGGCTACGGCGGCCACGCCGCCTGGCTGACGCTGGCCATCGTCGCCCCGCTCGGCTGGCTCACCGTGCTCGCGACCGACCGGCTGATCGCCCACCGCGAGCGGCTGGGCGGGCTGCGGCGCCAGTTCACCGCCGTCGGGCTCGTCGGCGTCGCGATGCTGGCCGCCGCGGTCGTGCTCTTCGTCGCCTTGATGTTCGTCTCCAGCCACGACGCGTTCTTCACGATCCTGCTCGCCGCGTACGCCGCCGCGCTCGCCGTCTGGGCGGCGGCGCGCATGGGCCGGCGGGCGCTCGGCGACCTCGAGCGGATCCGCGCGACGCTGGCCGCCGTGGCCGAAGGGCGGCGCGACGTCGGGACCGGCGTCGAGGGCTCCGACGAGATCGCCCGCGTGGCGCGCGACGTCGACGCCATGATCGCGCGGCTCGACCAGGAGGAGCGGATGCGGCGGACGCTGTTCGCCGCCGTCTCGCACGACCTGCGCACGCCGGTGACCGCCTTGCGGCTGCTGGCCAACGCGATCGACGACGAGGTGGTCGACGCCGAGCTGCGGCGCGAGTACGTCGCGCGCATGGGCACGCACGTGCGCGCGCTCGGGACGCTGATCGACGACCTCTTCGAGCTGACCCGGCTCCAGAGCGGCGAGCTGGAGTGGACGATGGAGCGGGTCAGCGTCGAGCTCCTGCTCGAGGAGGCGGTCGACGCCATGCGCCCTGCCGCCGAGGCCGGCGCGGTGTCGATGAGCGCGCGGCTCGACTCGGCGCTCGGCGCCGCGCGCGCGAACCCGGAGCAGCTGCAGCGCGTGCTCTTCAACCTGATCCAGAACGCGATCCACCACACGCCCGCGGACGGCAGCGTGACGGTGAGCGCCGAGGCGGTCGAGGGGGCGATCGAGGTCGAGGTCGCCGACACCGGCGAGGGCGTGCCCGCCGAGCAGCGCGACCGGGTCTTCGACCCGTTCTTCCGCGGCGACGCCGCGCGCCAGGACGGCGGCGCCGGCCTCGGCCTCGCGATCTCGCGCGCGATCGTCGAGGCCCATGGGGGCTCGATCTGGCTCGAGGACGCGCCGGCCGGCACGCGCGTGCGGTTCAGCCTCCCGGCCGCGCCGTTCGAGAGCCTCGTCTAGCGGTCGCGCGGCTCGCGGCGGACGCGACCGCCCTCGGCGCCGAGCTCGGTGGCCGGCCCGCGCGGGGCGGCGATGCCGAGCACCCGCATCGCCTTCAGCCCGAGCCCGAGCTTCTCGCGGCCGTCGGTCGAGGACACGTCGAGCCCGGTGAGGTCGCGCACGCGCTCGAGCCGGTAGCGGATCGTGTGGCGGTGGGTGTAGAGGCGCTGGGCGGTGCCGGCGACGTTGGCGTCGGCGTCGAGGTACGTCTCCAGCGTCTGGACGAGGTCGGTCTCGTACTGGTCGTCGTACGCGACGAGCGGCTCGACGGTCTCGGCGAAGAAGCGCTGCAGCTCGGCCGGGTCCTCGCTCATGGCCGGCAGCAGCAGCCGGTAGGCGCCGGTCTCCTCGAACGCCAGCACGCTGTCCTCCGGACCGGCCTCGGCGACATTGGCCGCGAGCAGCGCCTCGTTGCCCGCGCGGTAGAGGTCGACGGGGTCGGTGGCGAGCCGCGAGTGGCCGACCGCGAACGTGAAGCCGTGCAAGCTCGAGCGCAGCTCGCGGGCGACGGCTTCGGCGACGCGGCGGACCTCGGCGTCGACCTCGGCCGGCAGCAGGACCACGACATGGCCCTGCGCGTCGGCCGGCGTGTCGATCACGGCGGCGAGCGAGCCGGGGGCGCTGGCGCGGGCCGCGCGCTCGGCGGCGGCCAGCACGCGAGCGCGCCAGTCCTCCTCGGCGGGCGCGTAGTGACGCGTGCGGACGACGATCAGCGCCGCTCCCGCCGCGACGTCCACGCCGAGCTCGGCCGCCCGGGCCACGATGTCGCCGCGGTCGGTCACCTCGCGCCGCAGCACGGCGGCGAGGAAGGCGGCCTGGGCGGCCTCGGACGCGCGCTCGGGCGCGCGCACGCGCTCGACCTCGGAGGCGATCAGCGTCGTCACCACGCGGAGCAGCGCGGCGGGCGGCGGGCCGGTGCGCCCGCGGGCGCGCAGCCGCCCGACCACCGTGTCGCCGACCCGCAGGTCGTAGGTCTCGACTCCGGAGGCGTCGCTCATCAGCGCGCGCTCGTCGGCGGTCGAGCGCGCAGCCACGGCGAGCACCGAGCTCGAGCGGTCGATCAGGACCAGCGAGGCGTCGAGCGCGCGGGCCGCGGCGCGCACGACCTCGGGCAGCCCGAGGCCGGACTCGACCGCGTCGGTGATCGCGGCCAGGGCGTCGAGATCGCTCGCCGGCGCGAGGTCGGGCCCGCTCGGGATCGGCTCGGGCACGTCAGAGGCGGTCGTAGTACCAGAGCACGAGGCCGCCCGCGAGCGCTCCCGCGAGCACGAAGGCCGCGAGCACGTAGACGCTCATCACGAGCGCGAGCAGCCGCTCGCGCAGCCGCCAGTACGACCGCCACGCGGGAACGGCGATGAGGGTGACCCAGGCGGCGACCGAGATCAGGGCCGCGACGCCGATGACGATGAGGGAGACGCGGTCGTCGATCATGCGACTCGGTCCCCATTGTGACGCACGTATCCGGCGACAAGCGCGAGCGTGCCGACCAGCGCCCACAGGGCGACGCCGAGCGCGGCGCCGCCGAGCACGTCGGTGAAGTGGTGCACGCGCAGGTAGACGCGGGTGAGGCCGACGACCACGACGGCGGCGATCGCGACGGTGACGGCGGCGAAGCGGACGGCCCAGCCGGATCCGGCGCGCACGAGGATCGCCGCGCAGGCGACGAGCGTGACCGCGTAGGCCGTGTGGCCGGAGGGATAGGCCGCGTTCTCGACGGAGACGAGGCCGCCCGGCGGGCGGTCGCGGTCGTACCCCGCCTTGGCGACGTGCACGAGCACGAAGAGGAGCGCGAGGCCGATGACGAGCGCGGCGGCGTCGACGTAGCGCCGGCCGGCTGCCGCCCAGATCGCGGTGGCGAGCGTGGCGGCGGCGACGACCGGGAACGACCCGATCTCGGTGACCACCTTGGCGAGGTCGATGAGCGGGTCGACGGCCAGTTTGACGGCGAGGTCGGCCGCCGTGTCGTCGATCTGCGGCAGCCCGGGCTGGGACACGATGTGGCCGATGAAGAAGAACGCGTAGATGCCGACCGCGGCGAAGGCGAGCAGGGTCGTGAGCTCGAGACCGAGGTTGCCCGGCGTGAGGCGGTCGGCGCTGAAGCGGGCCGCGAGGTCGGCACCCGAGGCGGCGGGCTTCCCGACCACGCGCCAGACGGGTCCGGCGAGGCGCACGACCGGGCGCCAGCCGCGACGGTCCTCGCGCTCCTTCAGCCAGGCCCGCACCTGGGCGCGCTTCTCCGGGTCGCGCCGCAGCTGGACCAGCCCGACGATCGCCCCGACCACCACCACCACCGTGGCGAACGCGAACAGCCCGCGCGACACGTAGGTGGTGAGCTGGTCGAACGAGTGCCAGAAGACGTAGCCGAGCGTGGCGAACGTGGCCGCCCAGGCGCCGGCGCCGAGGACGTCGTAGGGCAGGAAGCGCCTGAGCGGCATCCGGCTCGTGCCGGCGATGAACGGCGCGAGCGCGCGGACGAAGCCGATGAAGCGGCCGACGAGGATCGTGATGCCGCCGCGGCGGTCGAAGAAGCGCTCGACCTGCGCGAGCCGCTCCTCGGTGATCTTCACCCGGTCGCCGTGGCGCAGCAGCCAGGCGCGGCCGAGCCTGCGCCCGGCCGTGTAGGACGCGAGATCGCCGGCCACGGCGCAGGTCCACGTGATGGCGATCAGCACGGACAGCGAGATCTCTCCCTGGCCGGCGACCACGCCGCCGACGATCACCGTGGTCTCGCCGGGCGCGATCAGGCCGATGAAGGCGCCGGTCTCGAGGAAGGCGAGCACCCCGACGACCAGGTAGGTCCAGGTGCCGAGCGCCCGGCCCACGTCGAGCATGAGCTCCTCGAGGTTGGGGAGCGGGACGACGCCGACGCCGATCAGCCCCGCGCCTGCCGCGACGAGCCAGCCCGCGAGCTGCGTGAGGCGGCCGAGCCGCTTGCGGCGGATGACGAGGAAGGCGGCCAGGGCGACCGCGCCGAGCAGCCAGCCCCACTTCACGCCGGGCGCACCTCTCCGAAGGCCGCGGTCACGGGCTCGGCCGCGATCGCGCCGGGGATGGCCGCGGCGGCCGCGCGCGCCTCGTCCGGCGTGGCGCGGAGCGCGAAGACGGTCGGGCCCGAGCCGGAGACCATCGCACCGGGCAGCCGCGCGAGCTCCTCGTCGATCGCCGGGCACAGCTCGCGGGCCGCGTCCTGGAGGTCGTTGACGGGCGGCGGAGGCTCGCCGGCCAGCGCCGCCGCCCGCGCCCGCTCGAGCGCGACCGCGCCGCGCGCCGCAGCGCGCGGTTCGTCGCGGGCGGCGATCCCCGTCAGGCGGTCGAAGGCGGCGTACACCTCAGGAGTCGAGAGGGTGTGGGGTGAGGGGACGATGACGAGGCCGAAGGGCTCGGGGTCGGGCAGGCGGTCGACGTGCTCGCCGGCGCCGCTCATGAGCACGCGGCCGGGGGCGAGCTGGCTCGGCACGTCGGCGCCGAGCGCGACCGCGAGCTCGTGCAGCAGCTCGGCCGGCGCGCCGCCCGCGGCGTGGGCGGCGAGCCGCAGCGCGGCCGCGGCGTCCCCGGAGCCGCCGCCCATCCCGGCCGCCACCGGCACGCGCTTGACGATCTCCAGCCTCACCGGCGGCGCGTCCCAGCCGGTCGCCTCGCGGAACAGCGCCAGCGCGCGGCCGGCGAGGTTCGGGCCCTCGACGCCGGGGCACAAGACCTCGTCCGCGTCGCCGGCCGCCCTCTGCAGCGTCAGCTCGTCGGCCAGCGAGACGGCCTGGACCACCGAGACCAGCGGGTGCAGCCCGTCGGCGCGCGGGGCGCCGACGAAGAGCGACAGGTTGACCTTGCCGGGCGCGCGCGCGACGAGCTTCACGGCGCGAGCCTTCCATGCAGCGCTCGCCAGTCCTGCGGTGACAGCGTCTCGGCGCGGGCGTCGGCGGGGAGACCCATCGCCTCGAGGGCGGCGCGGACGCGATCGCGATCGCCGCCCGCCAGCGCGACCGACCGGGCCAGCGCCTTGCGGCGGTGCGCGAAGCCCTGCTGGACGAGCGCGCGCAGGTCCGGGTCCGGCGCCGGCCCGCGGCGGGTGAGGCCGACGAGCACGGAGTCGACGTTCGGCACCGGGTGGAACACGGTCCGTGCGACCGGGCGCAGCACCTTGACGTCGCACGCCAGCTGCGCGAGCACCGAGGGCACGCCGTAGGCGGCGCTCCCCGGGCGCGCCGCGAGCCGCTCCCCGACCTCCTTCTGCACCATCGCCACCCAGGTCGTCGCGCCGGGCAGCAGCTCGATCGTGCGCAGGATCACGATCGCCGCCACGCCGTACGGCAGGTTGGCGACGACCTTGTTCGGCGGCGGCCGCAGCGCGGCGAGGTCGAGCTTGACCGCGTCGGCCAGGTGGAGCGTCGCATTGGGATGCGGGTCGAGGGCGTCGCGCAAGGGTGGCTCGAGGCGGCGGTCGAGCTCGACGACGTGCACGTGGGCGACGCGCTCCGCCAGGTACTCCGACAGCACGCCGAGCCCGCCGCCGACCTCGAGCACGACGTCGTCGCCGGTCAGGCCGGCGGCGCGGGCGATGACGTCGAGGAGGTTCGAGTCGATCAGGAAGTTCTGGCCGAGCTCGCGATTGGGGCGGATCCCGAACTGGCGCAGGCGGCGCAGGCTCGGCTGCGCCGGGAGCTCGCTCACCAGCCCAGCAGCCGGGCGGCGTTGGCCTCGACGGCCGCCTCGAGCTCGTCGTACGCGATCCCGCGGCGCTCGGCCACGAAGCGGGCCGTGTGGACGACGTACGCCGGCTGGTTGCGGTGCTTGCGCATCGGCTCGGGCGTGAGGTAGGGCGCGTCGGTCTCCACCAGCAGCCGGTCGAGTGGCGTTCGCTCCGCCGCTTCGGCGAGGTCCTGCGCCTTCGCGTACGTGACGTTGCCGGCGAACGAGATCCACCAGCCGTGGTCGAGGCACTCCTCGAGCCGGGTGGGCATCGAAAAGCAGTGGAGGACGACCTCGAGGCCGCGCGCGTGATCGGCGAGCGTGGTGATCGTGTCGTCCTCTGCTGCGCGGGTGTGGATGACGAGCGGCTTGCCGAGCTCGCGCGCGAGCTCGATGTGGGCGGCGAACGCGCGCTCCTGGTCCGCGCGCGGCGCGTAGTCGCGGTAGTCGTCGAGCCCGGTCTCGCCGATGGCCAGGCAGCGCGGGTGGGCGGCCAGGTCGCGCAGCTCGTCGGTGATCGCCTGGTCGTAGCCGGTCGCGTTGTTGGGGTGGTGGCCGATCGCGGCGAAGACCTCGTCGTACGTCTCGGCCGCGGCGAGGGCGGCGCGGCGGGAGGACTCGTCGATGCCGATGGTGAGGATGCGGCGGACGCCGGCCTCGCGCGCCGCGGCGACGAGCTCGGCCTCGGGCGCCGGCCCGCGGTCCAGGTGGGTGTGCGAGTCGATCACCGATGAACTCGTTCGTCGGAACCCGTCGAAGTGGCGGACGGGTTCATCCGGGCTTCGGGAAGAGCGGCGGCAGCTGCTCGACCTGCGCGCCGCCGGGATGCGCACCGTAGGCGGCGCCGTCGACCGACGTGTCGTCGCTCCCCAGGGCGGCGAGCAGCTTGGCCGAGGACTCGGGGATGTAGGGCGTGAGCAGCACGGTCACCACGCGCAGGCCCTCGGCGAGCGAGCGCAAGGTGACGTCGAGCTCGGCCGCCTTGGCCTCGTCCTTGGCCAGCTGCCAGGGGGCGCGCTCCTCGACGTAGCGGTTGAGGCGGCGGACGCGCTGCCAGATGCGCTCGAGCGCCTGCGTGATCTCGGCCTGGTCGAGCAGGCCCTTGACCTCGTCGGCCAGACCGTCGAAGTCGGCGCTCAGCGCAGGGTCGACGTCGACGTCCGGGACCGTCCCCTCGCGGTAGCGGGCGATCATCGCGATCGTCCGGCTGGCGAGGTTGCCGAGCTCGTTGGCCAGCTCGGCCTCGTAGCGCTCGCCGAAGGTGATCGTCGACACCCCGCCGTCCTGGCCGAACGAGACCTCGCGGAAGCAGTAGTAGCGGAGCGCGTCGGTCCCGAAGGTGTCCATCACCTCGAACGGGTCGAGCACGTTGCCGAGCGACTTGGACATCTTGTGCTCGATGCCCGACGCGTCCTTCATCAGCAGGTAGCCGTGGATGAACAGCTGGTCGGGCAGCTCGATCTCGGCGGCCATCAGCATCGCGGGCCAGAACACCGCGTGGAACTTGAGGATGTCCTTGGCGAGGATGTGGTACGTCGCGGGCCAGAACCGGTCGGTCAGGTCCTGGCCGTCGCGCGCGAAGCCGAGCGCGGTGTAGTAGTTCAGCAGCGCGTCGAACCACACGTAGAACACGTGGTCCGGGTCCCACGGGACCTCGACGCCCCAGGTGAGGTTCGCCTTCGAGCGGCTGAGCGAGACGTCGTTGAGGCCGCCGGTGATGAACGAGAGCGCCTCGTTGTAGCGGTGGCGCGGTCGGACGAAGTCCTGCTGGTCGCCGTAGAGGCGCTCGAGCGGCTCCTGGAAGGCGGAGAGGCGGAAGAACCAGTTCTCCTCGCGCTCGCGGTCGAGCGGGATCTTGTGGATCGGGCACGTGTTGTCGGGCCCGATCTCGTTCTCGGTCTTGAAGTCCGCGCAGCGCGGGCAGTACCAGCCCTCGTACAGGCCCTTGTACGTGTGGCCGTTGTCGTGGATGCGCTGCATCACCTGCTGCACGCGCTCGTGGTGGCGCGGGTCGGAGGTGCGGATGAAGAAGTCGTTGCTGACGTTGATGCGCGGCAGCAGCGCCTGGAAGCGCTCGGCGTTGCGGTCGGCCAGCTCGGCGGGGGTGACGCCCTCGCGCTCGGCGGCCAGGGCGACCGGCTCGCCGTGCTCGTCGGTGCCCGTGAGGAAGAAGACCTCCTCCCCGCGCTGGCGCATATGCCGGGCGAGGATGTCGGCGCCGATCGTCGTGTACGCGTGGCCGAGGTGGGGCGCGGCGTTGACGTAGTAGATCGGCGTGGTGACGTAGAAGGCCATGGCGGGCGTCGAAGGCTAGCTAGCGTCGACGGCGAGCTTCCCGGCCTTGGCCCAGTTCTCGTGGTCGACCTCGTGGATGAAGACCTGGACGGCTTCGGGGCTGAGGTCGTAGGCGTCGACGAACGCCTGGGTGATGCCGGCCACCAGCGCGCGCTTGCGCTCGAGGTCGCGGGGGGACTGCTGGACGGTCACGATCGGCACGTCGTTCGCTCCTCGGTCGGGGTTCTCAGTCGGTGTCGGAGTGGGCCGACTGCGCCGTCGCCGGCCGCCACGGGCAGACGTCGGGGTCGGGGAAGTCGTGGCACCGGCGGCAGCGGCACGCCCACGCTGTCGTCGCCCCTCCGACGCCAGACCGGCACGGCTCAGTCGCGCGGCGGGCCGACGAGCGGTGCGGTCATGCCGTCAACGTACCGGCGCGGCCGCGCGCTCGCGAATCGCGGGCAGCTTCGCGCGCAGGCGGATCCCCGCGCCGCCCAGCACCAGCGCCAGACCCACCCAGGCCGGCCACGGAGCGAACGGCGGCGCTGCGCCGGGGTTCGAATCCGCGGGTGCGCCGGGCGCGGGCCGACGAGCGGTGGCGGGGGCGCCGCGTGGCGCGCCCGCCGGCGCGACCAGCCGTGGCGCGGGGCGGCGGAGAGGCGGCGGGATCGTGCGCGGCGCCGGTGGCCTCGTCGTCGGCGGGCGCGGAGGCCCGGCTCGTGGGCGGCGTGCGGGTTTCGGCGCGGGGCCGAGTGGTGGCGGGTGGGTCGGACGGGTGGCCAGGAAGCGGAGCGGGTCGGCGTAGCCGAACCTTTCGCCCTCGCGGCGGACGCCGAGGTGGAGGCCGCGGTGCTCGGGTGATGCAGCGACGGTGCCGATGCGGGTGCCGGGCTCGACCGTGGCGCCGGACCGCGTCGCGATGGTCGCCAGTGGCAGGTGGGTGACGCGCCAGGGACCGCAGCGGAGCGTCACGACCCGCCCGTTCGCGCCGACCGCGCCCGCGAAGGCCACACGACCCGCGCAAGGTGCACGGACCGTGGACCCCGGCGGCGCCGCGAGGTCCACGCCGCGGTGGCGGCCGGCTTCGAACGGGTGGGCGCCGGGGTCGAACCCGCGCACGACCGCGCCGCTGACCGGTGGGCGCCACGGTGCGGCCGCGTGAGCGACGGGGGCGAGCGCGAGTGGGGCGAGGGCCGCGGCGGCGAGCGCGAGTGGGGCGAGCGCGAGGGTTGTGAGCCGGCGAGGCATCGTGGCGACCCTATGTCGGGTGCGCGCCGCGGGCGGTGGGTGTGGCTGAATCGGCACGGGATCGGCACGGTTTCGTTGCAGAGCGCGTGCGACGCGTTGCGGTCTCGTGCGCGGCTGCGGGTCAGAGTGGCTGGGGCAGGCGCTGGTGGCGTTGGTGGTGGCGCCGGCGCTTGAACTGCTTGCTGGGTAGGGCGGCGGGGGTGCATTTCGTTCCGCCGGCGTCGATCCGCGCGGTGAGTGGAACGTTTCGCACCTCTGTGGTGCGGTTCGTTCCCCGCGGCCCGTCGTGCGAGTTGCGGGGAACGAAATGCACCCCGCCTCCCCTACCCAGCCGAAGTTCGCCCCTCCGCCACCGCGCGATACAGAGCGTTCGCAGGAACCCCCGTGAGCTCGGCGACGACCGACGCGGCCGGCCGCGCCCGAGCGCCCGCATCGATCAGCCGCCGCACCGCGTCGACCGCCGCCGGATCCACGCCCGCCCGCGCCGGCGCTCCCCCGATGACGAGCACGATCTCGCCCTTCGGCGGCTCGCCCGCATACCGCGCCGCCAGATCGGCAGCCGTTCCCCGCACGACCTCCTCGTGCACCTTCGTGAGCTCGCGGCAGACCGCGACCGGCCGCGACGGATCGACCCCCGCCAGGACCTCCAACGACGCCCCGACCCGCCGCGGCGACTCGAACGCCACCACCGTCTCCGGCGACCCCAGGACCTCGACCAGCGCCGCCCGCTTGCGCGGCAGGAAGCCCACGAAGCGCCAGGCGTCCGACGGCAGCGCCGACGCCACCAGCGCGGCCAGCGCCGCCGACGGCCCGGGGAGCACCTCGACCTCGAGCCCCGCCGCCACGCACCCCTGCACGAGCACGTAGCCGGGATCGCTCACCAACGGCATGCCCGCGTCGGACACCAGCGCCACCACCGCCCCGCCGCGCATCCGCTCGACCAGCTCGGCCGCCCGCTCGCGCTCGTTGTGCTCGTGGTACGAGATCAGGGTCGCCTGGACGCCGTAGCGCTCGAGCAGCACCCGCGTCCGCCGCGTGTCCTCGCACGCGACCACGTCGGCGTCACGCAACGCGCTGAGAACGCGCAACGTCACGTCCTCGAGGTTCCCGATCGGCGTCGGGCACACCACCAGCCGCCCGCCCGTCACGCCACCGGCTCCGGGGAGTACCCCGCCCGCAGCAGCCCGCCGCGCTCGCGCGCGGCCAGCGCGGCCCCGATCAGCCCCGCCTCGGCGCCGAACGCGGCCGCGCAGACCCGCACCGCCTCGGCCCCCGGCGCCAGCGCCCGCGAGCGCACGATCCGCCGGGCCGGCTCGAGCAGCAGCTCGCCCGCCGCGCTCACGCCCCCGCCGATCACCACCGCCTGCGGGTTGAAGATGTTCACCAGCGACACCAGCCCCACCCCCAGCCGCTCGCCGATCTGCGTGATCGCGTCGAGCGCCACCGGATCCCCCTCCTGCGCCAGCTCGGTGATCAGCGGCCCGGTCAGCTCCCGCCCCTCCTCGAGCGCGTGCCCCAGCGCGGTGTCCGGCCGCCGCGCCACGGCCACCGACGCCAGCCGCACCAGCGTCGTCCCCGAGCACACCGTCTCCAGGCAGCCGTAGTTGGGGCAGTCGGACTGGCACGGCGGCCCGTTCATGTCGACCGTCATGTGCCCCATCTCGGCCCCGCCGCCGATCCAGCCGCGATAGACCTCGCCGCCGAGCAGCAGACCGCCGCCGATCCCGGTGCCGATGGTGAGCAGGACCACGTCGCTGCAGCCGGCCGCCGCCCCCACGCGCGCCTCGCACAGCACGGCGCAGTTGGCGTCGTTGTCGACCGTCACGGGAAGGCCGAGCCGCTCGGCCATGACCTCGTGGAAGCGGATGTCGGCCAGCGGAGCGTTGGCCGCCTGCACCGCCATGCCGGTGCGCGAGTCGAACGTGCACGGGATCCCGAACCCGACCGCCTCGATGCCTCCGCCCACGGCGGTCCTGATCTCCTCGACCGCGTCGGCGACCATCTGCACGAGGCCGTCCTGGTCCAGACCGTAGATCAGACGGTTGGTACGGTGATGGACGCCCAGGTCGGCGTCGACCGCGCCGGCCAGGAGCTTGGTGCCGCCGAGGTCGACGCCTATGACGCCTCGCTCGACCACGCGGGCCACGATACCCCATGGCCGACCACCGCCCAGACGATCCGCCGCAGTACAAGAAGTACCGCTCGCGCCCACGGCTTCCGTGGGAGCGCGACGAGTCGCTGGGCGAGCCGCGCGACGACGCGCCGCCCAGGAAGCGTCGGATCTGGCCGTTCCGGCGCCGGGAGAGAGTCCCGGGGCGCCGCCGGAAGCTCACCGTCGGCCGGGTGGCCGGCTACCTCGCGCTGGCGATCGGGGCCTGGCTGCTCGTCTCGCTCGTGCTCTTCCTGGTCAGCGCCCAGATCCAGTCGGCCAAGATCTCCGACGCCGCCGACGCCAAGCTCTCCGGCGGCGGCTACCCGCTGACGTCGCCGAACACGATCCTCGTGCTCGGCTCCGACGCCCGCACGAAGGACACCGCCGAGCCCGGCGCGCAGACGATCGGCGAGGCCAGCCGGTCGGACTCGATCCTGCTCCTGCGCGTCGGCGGCGGCGCCAACGCGCAGCTGAGCGTCCTCCGCGACACCGTGGTCGACATCCCCGGCCACGGCGAGAACAAGATCAACGCGGCCTACGCGCTCGGCGGGCCGTCGCTGGCCATCGAGACCGTCGAGAGCTACCTGGACGTCGAGATCAACCACCTCGTCGAGGTCAACTTCGAGAACTTCCCCGAGCTGGTCGACGCGCTCGGCGGCGTCACCTACACCGGCAACTGCGTGATCTCCAAGATCAACGGCGGCTCGCGCAACGGCGGCTACACGCTGCGGCTGAAGGCCGGCACGCACGAGCTCGACGGCGAGCAGGCGCTGGCGCTCGCGCGCACGCGCAAGAACGACTGCCGCCCGCAGGAGGACGACAAGGCGCGGGCCCGCCGCCAGCAGAAGATCCTGACCGCGATCAAGGACAAGGTCATCTCGTTCGAGACCTTCATCCGCCTGCCGTGGGTGTCGTGGGCCGCGCCGAAGGCGGTCCGCTCCGACATGTCCGGGCCCACCCTGCTCGGCCTGATCGGGGCCGAGCTGATCGGCGGCACGGCCAAGAAGTACGTGCTCACCCCGAGCGGCGGCACCACGCTGCCGGACGGCGGCGCCGGCCTCACCGTCGACGAGCAGAAGAAGGAGGAGACGGTCGAGCAGTTCCTGCAGGGGTGATCCCCGGACGCCCCAGCGGGAAGGGCGCCCGGGGAAGCGTGATCACTCAGTCGCGACCGTCTTCGAGCTGGGCGCGGATCTCGCCGCCGCCGAAGTTGGCGGTGTGGACGTTCGCGTAGGTGACGCCGGCGCGTAGGGCGTCGACGAACTCGTCGAACTCGCCGGGCTCGATGCCCTGCCCGGGCGCCATGGCGGTGCGGCCTGGGCCGACCACGTCGTCGGGCTCGATCGTTCCGCTGATGGTGCCCTCGCGCACCGGGCACGCCTGCGTGCCGGCGGGGGCGTTCGTGATCGGCGGGTTGTTGGCACACAGCCACACGCTGATGCCGCCGTTGGTGTGGCGATCGGCGAAGTGGATGTGGGCCTGCGTGACGTTGCTGTCGAAGCCGCGGTACGAGAGCCGCCACTCGATGTCGTCGGAGAAGCGGTCCATGCGGAGCTTGAACTCGCCGCTGGCCGGCGACGAGATCGCCGGGTTCTCCTCGTAGCCGGACAGCCGCTCCCGGATGTCCTTGCCACCGGTCGCCACGGCCACGCCCACGGCGCCGAGCAGCGACATCACCCCGATCGCCAGTACGAGCTGGAGCCTGCGTCTGTTCACCCTTACCCCCTCAGGTCGGTGTGGACCGAGGGCATACGCGCAGCTCGCGCTACAGGTTCAGCGCGGCGATCCGCTCGCGGTGCTCGCTCGCCTCGCCGTACGTGTGGGCGTTGGCCTCGCCGCGCTTGAGGAAGAAGTGCAGGTCGTGCTCCCAGGTGAACCCGATCCCGCCGTGGACCTGGAGCGCGGCGCGCGGGACGCGGCGGCCGGCGTCGCTCGCGTAGGCCTTGGCGCAGGCGGTGGCGAGCGGGGCGGTCTCCGGCTCGTGGTCGAGCGCCCACGCCGCCCAGTAGACGGCCGAGCGCGCGCCCTCGACCTCGAGCAGCATCTGCGCGCACGCGTGCGAGACGGCCTGGTAGCTCCCGATCGCGCGGCCGAACTGCTTGCGCTCCTTCGCGTACGCGACCGCCATCTCCAGCGCCCGCTCGGCGACGCCGACCGAGTCGGCGGCGTTCATGACCGCGACCTGGAGCCGCGCCCGCTCCACGTCGCCGCCGAGCGGCTCGCGGGTGCCGCCGGTCACGCGGAACAGCCGCCGCGTGGGATCGAGCGACGTGGCCGGCTCGACGTCCGCGCCGTCCACCCGCGCGCCGTCCCAGTCGACGAGCACGTCGGCGTAGCCCGCGTCGGCCGCCACGCCGTCGACCACGAGCGCGCCGCGCCCGCCCGACGCGCCGAACAGGCCGGCCGCCCACGTCGAGGGCAGCGGCGTCGGGGCGAGGGCGTAGCCGAGCTCCTCGGCGAGCACGACCAGCTCGACGGTCCCGAGCTCGGTGATGTCCGGCCAGCCGAGCGAGACGATCTCGTCCCACTGCGCGTCGGTGAAGGCGCGCTCCTCCTCCAGCGCCAGCCGGCGCACCTCGGCCAGCGGATAGCGCGCGGCGAGGAACTCGCGGGCGGTGGACTTGATCGTCCGCTGCTCGTCGGAGAGGTCGAAGTTCACGCGCGCGGGAGCCCGAGCACGCGCTCGGCGACGATGTTCTTGAGGATCTCGGTCGTCCCGCCCTCGATCGAGTTCGCGCGGGCGCGGAGGAAGCGGTACTGCCAGCGGGGGTCGTCCGGGACCACGTCCATGGCGAGCTCGGTCAGCGACTGGTTGACCTCGGCCCAGTGCCACTTGCCGAGCGAGCCCTCGGGGCCCGGCGTCGCGCGCGTGAGCCCGCGGTAGGCGGTGAGCCGCAGGACCTGCGCCTCGGCGTAGAGCCGGCCGAAGCGCTGCCGGATGAGCGGGTCGTCGGCCACCCCCGCGGCCTGGATGTCCTCGCGCAGCTCGCGCAGCGCGACCTGCACGCGCACCTGGAGCGCGAACGCGAGCCCGGCGCGCTCGTGCATGAGCGTGGTGATCGCGACCGGCCAGCCGTTGCCCTCGCCGCCGACGATGTTCTCGTGCGGGATCCGCGCGCCCTCGATGAACAGCTCGTTGAACTCGGCCTCGCCGGTGATCTGCACGAGCGGCCGCACCTCGACGCCGTCCTGCTCCATGTCCATCAGGAAGTAGGTGAGGCCGCGGTGCTTCGGCGCGTCCTGGTCGGTGCGCGCGACGAGCATGCACCACTTCGCCTCGTGCGCGTACGTGGTCCACACCTTCTGGCCGGTCACCACCCACTCGTCGCCCTCGCGCACGGCGCGCGTCTTGAGCGACGCCAGGTCGGAGCCGGACTCGGGCTCCGAGAAGCCCTGGCACCAGATCTCGTCGGCGGACAGGATCGGCGGCAGGTAGCGCTGCTTCTGCTCCTCGGTGCCGTGGGCGATCACCGTCGGCCCGCCCATCGCCAGCCCGAGCACGTTGGCCAGCGACGGCGCGCCCGCCCGCGCGACCTCCTCGAAGAAGATCGCCTGCTCGACCTGCGTCGCGCCGGCGCCGCCGTACTCGGTCGGCCAGCTGAGCCCCGCCCAGCCGCGCTCGTTCAGCGCCCGCTGCCAGGCGCGGCGGAACTCGAAGACCTCGGCGTCGGAGTCCGGCTCGCGGCCGGGGTGGTTGGCCTCTATCCAGCTGCGGACGGCGTCACGGAACTCACGCTCGGCCGGCGACAGGCTCAGGTCCATGGTCCGCGCACGCTACCGGCTCGGACACCTGCTCGCGCCGGGGCCGCGAGGCGAGCGCGACGCCGCCGAGGATCAGCGCGAGGCCCGCGAGCGCGGCCACGGTGATCGCCTCGTCGAGGAAGATCGCGCCGTAGAAGAGCGCGACGCCAGGCGCCAGGTAGCTGACCAGCGCCGCGCGGCCGGCGCCGACCTCGGAGATCAGCTTGTAGAAGATGACGAAGGCCAGCGCCGTGCCGACCGCGCCGAGCGCAACGACGGCGGCGATCGCGCCCAGGCCCGGCATCTCGCTCGGCGCCGTGCCGATCGCCGCGGGCAGCGTCCACAGCGAGGCGGCGGAGATCGAGACGAACGAGGCCTGCATCGAGGTCAGCCGGCCGTAGCGGCCCTTGACCACGAAGCCGCCGAGCGCGTAGCAGGCGGCCGCGCCGACCATGGCCAGCGCCCCGAGGAACTGGCCGAGCGTGGAGATCGACTCGACGCCGACCACGATCGCGACACCGGCCAGGCCGATGACCATGCCGGCCCCCTGGCGGCGGTCGATCCGCTCGGACGGGTCGATGAACGGCGCGAACAGGGCCACGAACAGCGCCGCCGGGGAGATCAGCACCGCGGTCAGCCCCGACGGCACCTCGTGCTCGCCGAACGTGATCAGGCTGAACGGGGCGGCGACCGCGATGAAGCCGAGCGCCGCCGCCCAGCCGGGCCGGCGCCGCATGTCGGCCAGCGCCCCGCGCACGGCACCGCGCAGCGCCACGGCGAGCACGATCGCCGCCAGCGCGGTGCGCAGCCACACGATCATCGGCGCGCTGAAGTCCTCGAGCGCGTACTTGATGAGGAGGTAGGAGCCGCCCCAGATGGAGGCCAGCGCGGCGAGCAGTCCGATCTGGCGCGGCGACATGGCGAACCAGTGTCGCAGCCTTGCGGTCTAAGCGGAAATGACGATTCCGCGGAGCGGCGATAAGCAGACCTTATGTGCGGCTTACCCGCACTCGCAAGCTCGCGCGAGCGCCTTGATCAGCTTGCGTCGGAGCCCGACGACGCGGGCTTGGACTCGGTCTTCTTGTCCTTCGCCTTGGCGTCGTGCTTGTCGGCGCCCTCGGAGGCCGACTTCTCGCTCTCACGCTTGCGCTTGGACGTGCCGTAGTCGGTGTTGTAGAAGCCCGATCCCTTGAAGTGCACCGCGACGGGATGGAAGACGCGCTGGACCGGCGCTCCGCAGGTCTCGCACTCGGTCACCGGATCGTCGGTGATCTTCTGCATGACCTCGAAGAGGTGCCCGTTCTCGCAGCGGTACTCGTAGATCGGCATAGCGGCGGCCGAGTATAGGCTCCGGCCCATGGCCGCTCCGACCATGGACGCCGTCGTCGCGCTCTGCAAGCGGCGGGGACTGATCTTCCCCGCCTCGGAGATCTACGGCGGCATAGCCAACACCTACGACTACGGCCATTACGGCGTGCTGCTGAAGAAGAACGTGGTCGACGCCTGGTGGAAGGCGATGATCCAGGAGCGCGACGACGTGGTCGCGCTCGACTCCGCGATCATCCAGCACCCGCGCACGTGGGAGGCGTCGGGGCACCTCGCGGGGTTCACCGACCCGCTGGTCGACTGCAAGACCTGCGGGCAGCGCTTCCGCGCCGACCACCTGCAGGAGCTGGCGTGCGGACGCAAGCCGTCCAAGCACCCCGGCGAGACCGACGAGTGCGACCTCACCGAGGCGCGCGAGTTCAACCTCATGTTCGAGACGACGATCGGCCCCGTGCAGGAGGCCGGCTCGACCGTCTACCTGCGGCCGGAGACCGCGCAGGGCATCTTCCTCGACTTCAAGACCACGCTCCAGTACGCGCGCCGCAAGCCGCCGTTCGGGATCGCGCAGGTCGGCAAGTCGTTCCGCAACGAGATCACCCCCGGCAACTTCATCTTCCGCACGCTCGAGTTCGAGCAGATGGAGATGGAGTTCTTCGTGCCGCCCGACGAGGCGCCGCGCTGGTACGACTACTGGCGCCAGGCGCGGCTCGACTGGTACGTGAGGCTCGGCATCGACCGCGAGCGGCTGCGGCTGCGCGACCACGACGCCGACGAGCTCTCGCACTACTCCTCGGCCACCGCCGACGTCGAGTACCTGTACCCGATCGGCTGGTCGGAGCTGGAGGGGATCGCCAACCGCGGCGACTTCGACCTCACCCAGCACGCCAACCACTCCGGCGAGAAGCTCGAGTACTTCGACCCGAACACCAAGGAGCGCTACATCCCGCACGTGATCGAGCCGGCGGCCGGCGTCGGGCGGACGATGCTGGCGCTGCTGTGCGACGCGTACGACGAGGACGAGATCGGCGGCGAGCGGCGCACCGTGCTGCGCCTGCACCCGACGGTGGCACCGGTCAAGGTCGCCGTGCTCCCGCTCCTGCGCAAGGACGGCCACCCCGAGCGCGCGCGCGAGATCTACGAGGAGCTGCGCAGCCACGTGAGCGCCGAGTACGACGAGGGCGGGCACATCGGCAAGCGCTACCGGCGCCAGGACGAGATCGGCACGCCGCTGGCCGTCACGATCGACCACCAGACGCTCGAGGACGGCACCGTGACGCTGCGCGACCGCGACACGCTCGCGCAGGACCGCGTGCCCGCCGGCGAGCTGGTGGCGCGTGTGAACGCTGCCGTTCGGTAACGTCGGCGGCGATGCCCGTCGCCGCCGACCAGGTCACCTACCAGGACCTCTACGCCCGCTGGGAGGCGGGCAACTGGCGGGCGACCGAGATCGACTTCGCCCAGGACCGCGTCGACTGGCACGAGCGCTTCTCCGCCCTCGAGCGCCGCGCCGCGCTGTGGAACTACGCGATGTTCTTCCACGGCGAGGACTCCGTGGCCGACAACCTGTCGCCGTTCATCGACGCCGCCCCGCGGGAGGAGCAGAAGTACTTCCTCACCACCCAGCAGGTCGACGAGGCGCGCCACGCCGTCTTC
>Ga0081538_10001202_pt1 | contig 27168 bp, 28 predicted proteins | sample TabmetS5T2R1_FD_71022 | JGI IMG/M metagenome (GOLD analysis project Ga0081538, IMG submission 71022) | Tabebuia heterophylla rhizosphere microbial communities from the University of Puerto Rico - S5T2R1 | ecosystem: Host-associated > Plants > Roots > Rhizosphere ...
CTGCAGCCGGTCGGCCAGATCCTGACCCCGGTCGTGGAGGTGCTGCAGCCGGCCGGTCAGATCTTGACGCCGGTCGTAGAGGTGCTGCAGCCGGTCGGCCAGATCCTGACCCCGGTCGTGGAGGTGCTCCGGCCGGTCGGGGAGGTCTTGGCGCCGGTCACCGGTTCGCTGCCTCGGGCGATTCTGCCTCAGGCAACGCCTCCATCCGGCTCGGGCCCGGGCGCTGGGATCGCCGGCCTCGGTGACGATCAGGCCGCCGCGGGCCTCCCGGGCGGACCCCCATCAGCACCGCAGCTCGAGGCCGTGCCGTACGGCACTCCCGCACCCTCGGCGCCCACTACCGGCGTGAGCATCGGGGATCCCTTGCGAGGCGAGGGATCGCCGACCACTTCTCCGTTCGAGCGTCCGGGCTCCTTCGCAACGGATGCTTTCCCGGCGAGCTCCTGGCCCTATTCGACGGGAGCTGACCCGGCCTCGCTCAAGGCGTCGCCGCTCGAGGACGCGCCTGACTCGGCGCTCGCGGGCGGACCTTCCGAGTCGCCCAGCCTTCCTTCGTCGTCCGCAGGTGCGGGCGCTGCGGGCGGCTCCGGAACGGCGTCCACAGGTCTTTTCGCTCTTCTCGTCGCATTGGCGGCCTTTGCCGCCCACCTGCTGAGCCGGCGCCTGCGATTGGCGCTGACTCCGTGGCGGCCTGCCGCCTTCGTGGCCGTCATCGAGCGGCCTGGCTAAGCCCCCCGCGGGGCTTGACCAGGAGTCCGGGCGCAGGACGCGCCCGGAGCAAACGCTCGAAAGGAATTGGCAATGCGAACGACAAAGAGCAGGTGTCTGGCTCCAGCCGGGCTGCTGGCTCTGGTGGGCGCGCTGACGCTGTTGGCGCTGCCCGGCACGAGCCTGGCCGCGGCCGCGCCGAACACGGACGATCACCCCGTCTTGCTCGCCCAAGGGGCCGGCTACGCCGACACGGCGACGGCTCGGGAAGTGCGAGTGCTGCAGCGGAAGCTGCGGACGCTCGGGTGGCGGCCGGGACCCGTCGACGGAAAGTTCGGTCCACTCACCGAGCAGGCCGTGGTGGGTTTCCAGCGCGCAACTGGGCTGGTCCCGGACGGGATCGCCGGACCGCGAACCAGGAACGCCCTCGACAGGTCAAGGCAGAAGCCACTTGCCCGTGGAGCGGGCTACCGGCCACCCGCCGGCTCGCCCCGCGTCCGGATGCTGCAGGAGCGGCTCCGCGGAGCGGGCTTCAATCCCGGCCCGGTGGACGGCGTGTTCGGTCCCCGGACCCAGGCCGCGGTAGAGCGGCTGCAAAAGGCCGGTGGACTGTCGGCCGACGGGATTGTCAGCCATAGGACCCGGCGGCTGCTGGCTGAGCGGGGCACAGACTCGCGGACGGCCGGTCGCCGGGCCGCGCCCAATGCCGCTCCCGATCGCTCACGGACCGCCCGCGCGCCGGTCCCGGAGCGGTCCCAGGACAACGCGAAGCGCGCCGGCCAACCGGGCGTGCCGACAGCCAGGGCGATGAGGTCCACGAGCCAGGCCATCGACGGTCTCGGCGAGGAGACCGACGGAAGTACCGCTCCGCTGCTGCTGGCAGGAGCGGCGTTTGTCCTGTTGGCGATTTCCGGACAGCTTCTGATGAGGCTGTTCGCCAATGGCGGCGGGATATCGGTTCCGCTCGCTCAGAGCGCGCCGTTCCGTACCGCAGCCACAGCAGCGACCGCAAGTGCCGCGACTGCCCCGAGGGCCCCACGGGCCCCGACGCCCCCGCGGCCGTCCGCGGTCACGAAGGGGTCGGTGGCCGCGCTGGGCGCCGTCCCGGCTTCGGGCCATGACGACGAGGAGAGCCGCACGGACCCGCCGACTGACGGCGTTCGGGTCATCGGCTACGTCTCCGTCTCGGACAGGGAGTCGTTCAACGATCCGCAGTTCAAGGAGCAGATGGACGACGTCGACGCGCTGTGCGAGCGACGGGGGTGGAGCCTCGTCGAGCTGGTTCGCGACAAGGAGGTGCCGAGCGGCAAGGCCCTCGACCGACCCGGTCTCGCCTACGCGCTGGAACGCATAGAGGCCGGCGAGGCATCGTGCCTGGTCGTCTCCAAGCTCCGGCGTCTCAGCCACTCGGTTGCCGACATCGGCCGGATCCTCGAGATCATCGGTCGCAGCGGTGGCCGGTTGGTGGCGCTCGACCTCGGAATCGACACAGCGTCGCCCGAGGGCCGGAAGGCGGCCAACGTGCTGCTGACCGTGAGCGGCTGGGAGCGGCAGCGGATAGCGGAGCGCACGCGACAGGGACTGGAGGCCGCCCGCGCCAAGGGCGGAGCGGTCGGTCGCCCCTCGGTGCACGACGTGCCCGCGCTAAAGAAGTGGATCGTCGACCTCCGCGCGAGCGGCCTGACGCTCCAAGCCATCGCAGACCGGCTCAACGCAGAGGGCGTGCCCACGCTGCGCGGCGGGCAGAAGTGGCGCCCGTCCGCCGTCCAGGCTGCCGCCGGCTACCGACGGCCGCCGCGCGGGCCGAGGGCAGCGGACACGGAGGAGTCGTCACAGGGGGGGAGGTTCGAATGAGCTGACAGGTGTCGCGTGCCGGCTCGGGATGTGACCGGGCGAATGAAGTCGAGGACGGAGCCGAGGGCGAGCCCGTCGACGCGGGCGAGCCCGCCCTATGCAGCTTGTCGTCGTCTGGCGAGCTGCGCGGCGAGCAGCGTGAGGGTTAGCGCCGCGAGGGCGTAGAGCACGACTTCGGCGGCCGACACGTCGCCCCATGGGCTCACCGGGCCGAAAACGACCACTGCCACGACGGCAAGCGGCGCCGCCACGCAGGCGAGCGCCGCGGCGACCACGAGCACGCGCGCCAACACGTCCAGCACCCTGGGCCGCGCCCCGTCGGGTTTCGGACCGGGCCTGGGGTCGCGGAAGGAGACGACGCTGACGGTCCTCCCGCTCGAGAGCGGAACACGCGCCAGCTGCAGAGGAGATCGGGTCGCGTGCGTCTCGCCGGTGTTACCGACTCGCCGGGTCGCCACGCTTGCCACGTATGCGGCGGGCCCCAGCAAGATGCCCGCCCGTTCGGGCCAGCTGCGGTGCGCTCGATAGCGGAGCCCGAACAGGAGGCTGACCCCGGCGGAGACCCTGCGCAGCGGGCAGCGCGACTCCGAGCCGGCGATGAGCTGCTTCGACAGTGTGGCGCCGAGTCCGACTCCGCGCCTGAACGCCTGTCGCGAGCGTGCGTCGGCCTGGTCGTGGCTTACGATCGCGCGGGGCTCGTAGGCGATCGCATACCCCGCCCGCAGTAGCCGGAGGCAAAAGTCGAGATTCTCCCCAGCGGCGAACGGGGTCCCGCTGCCGAGGGCAATATCGAATCCCCCCAGCCGGCGCGCGAGGTCGGCTCGGACCACGATGTTGGCGCCGCCGCCGATCAGCCCCGGCGTATACGTAAGCCCACGCTCTGCCAGGCGGAAGGTCCAGGGCTCGAAGCGGGTGGAGTACGCCGCGAACTGGTCAAGGAGCGGCCGGTCGGCCCTCTCGAGCTGCAGGGGGAGCGTCAACCCCGTCACGCAGGCCACGTCATCCGCTCGGTCGAAGGCCGCGGCGGCCCGGGCAATCCAGTCGGCTTCGACCACCACGGCGTCGTCGGTGAACGCGATGAGCTCGCCCTCGGCCGCCATCAGGCCGGCGTTGCGGGCGCTCGAAAGCCCCCGATGTGACTCCTCCATGTAGCGCACTCGGTGCTCATACGCGAACCGCTCGGAGAGCATCGCGCGGGTGACCCCGCCGGCCGGACGGTTGTCGACGACGATGACCTCGAAGTCGTCGTAGCGGGACGCGAGCAGTGACCGCAGGCAACGCTCGAGACGCGGTGTGTAGCCAGAGGTCGTGACCACGACGCTGACTGGTCGTGACGTGCGCGGCGAAGCAGTGCTCTCGACCGCAATCCCCTCGGGCGGGAGCGAATCGGGAAGCGCGCGGCCGCGCCGCGCGAACCACTCCTCGAGCTCGGGACCGAGCTGCCACTGGAGCGCCCCTGCGAGGCGGAATCGCGACACGCGGTCTTCCGCCACGTTCAGCGCCACCGCGCCCAACGCGTCGCCGTCGAGGCGCGCCACGACGATCAGAGACCGGCACCGCTCTCCGAACCAGGTCGCCGACAACTGGACATCCGCGAGCGGGGCCCCGAGGTCTACGACCCGTACCGCCGCCGGTGCATTCAGCGTGGGCGATCCGGCAGGCGCGCCCCCGGGGAGGGGACACCGGGAGCGCGCCATCGCCGACAATGCGGTGGGGCTCACACCGTGAGCTCCCCTACCGCAGACCGCGCCGGAGGCCCAGGCGCGGCTTGAGGCTCGGTTGTCCTGCTTCGATCGGGCTGTCCGACACCGGTGACTTCACGTCCTCTGTTTCGCCCGCGTCCTGACGGCGGGATCCCACCGTAGGCGAGGCCTTGGCGCGGGGAAAGGGGCTTCCGCGCTACGCACCCGACCGGTTGCGGAAAACGGCCCGGCCCGCCCCGCGAACCCGCCCTAAACAAAGAGAGGGCAATCACGGGCTTGACAGCCACTCGTTAGCGGCTGTACCCTCCGAAAACGTTTTCGGTCATGAGCTCGGGGCGCACGACAATCAAGGAGCTCGCCCGCCTCAGCGGAGTATCGGTGGGCACCGTCTCGAGGGCGCTGAACGGATACACGGACGTCAGCCCGGAGACGCGCGAGCGCGTGATGCGGCTCGCCGATGAGCTGGACTACACGCCGACCGCCGCAGCTCGCACGCTCGTCATGGAGCGCTCGCACGTGGTAGGCGTGTTCCTCGACACCGGCGAGGGTCACCCGGATGTGCAGCACCCGTTCTTCCACGAGGTGCTCGGGGGCCTCAAGGACATGCTGGGCGCCGCGGGATTCGACCTCCTGCTGTTCGCGAGCGAACAGCCGGGCAACGGCTACGGCCCACACTCGTACCTCAAGCGCGCCCACCACCACGGCGTGGACGGGACGGTGCTGATGGGAGTCGACACGTCGGATCCGGAGGTGGAGCGCCTGCTGCGCTCGGACATCCCCTGCGTCGGCGTCGATGTAGTGATGTCCGGGGCGGGGAACGAATCGGTCATGTCGGCCAACGTCGACGGAGCCGCAATGGCCGTGCGGCACCTGGCGGAGTTGGGCCACAAGCGCATCGCGACCGTCACGGGGCTGATGGACACCGCCCCGGCGCGCGATCGCCTGCGCGGCTACCGCGAGGAGATCCAGCGCCAGGGGCTGGCCTACCGCGACGACTACGTCCAGTACGGGGACTATTACGTCGAGAGCGGGGCGGACGCCATGACCCGCCTGCTCGAGCTGCCCGAACCGCCCACGGCGGTGTTCGCCGCCTCCGATCTCATGGCGGTCGGGGCGCTCGGCGTGGTCGGGCGCGCGGGGCTGCGCGTACCGGATGACGTGGCGCTCGTCGGCTTCGACGACATTCTGCTGGCGGGGCTCACGCAGCCGCCGCTGACGACCTTGCGCCAGGACAAACAGGGCCTCGGGGCTGCGGCCGGCGAGGCACTGGTGGCGCTGATGGAGGGGGACGGGGACGCTCAGGCAGCGGTCGAGCTGCCGGTCGAGCTCGTCGTAAGGGGCTCGACCACAGGTGAGGAAGGGCGACCCTAGGAGGAGATCGGCTTGGAGAAGCTGAGGAAGGACCATTCGCTACCGAAATCGTTTTCGGAAACGGAGGAGCGATGAACAAGATCCTGATCGCGGTCATCGCGGTCGTAGTGATTGCTGTCGGGGTGTGGGCGGTGGCATCGGCCGGCGGCGACGAGGACGGCAGCGGAGGTAACGAGAACGCCCAGGTGCGGCTATGGGTGATGAACAACGGACCGGACCCGGTGGCGGATACCGAGGAGATCATCCGGCCGTTCGAGAAGAAGACCGGCATCGACGTCAAGGTCCAGCTCGTCGGCTGGGACGTCCAGTTCGACCGCATCCGCAACGCGGCGGCCTCCGGTGAGGGCCCCGACGTGACCCAGGCCGGCACCACTCAGGTCCCGTTCTTCGCGGCCCTGGACGGGTTCGAGGATGTCTCCGGCCGAGTCGGCGACATCGGCGGCGAGGACGCCTACGCGCCCGGGGTGTGGCAGACGACCCAGGTGTCCGGCCGTGACGGCGTGTACGCCGTGCCGTGGTTCACCGAGGCCCGCGCGATCTACTACCGGAAGGATCTGCTGAAGAAGGCGGGCGTCGACCCCGAGACAGCCTTCACCGACTGGGACGCCTTCCGCAGCACGCTCCAGAAGCTGAAGGACTCCGGGGCCGTCGACAACAAGGACACCTACGCGTTCGGCACGCCCGGCAAGGCGGCGTTCGACCTCGTCCACCACGTGATGCCGTTCGTATGGGACGCCGGCGGCGCCGAGCTGAACGACGACGCCACGAGCTCGACCATCGACTCGCCGGAGGCGCAGGAAGGCGTCAGGTTCATCGCGGACCTGCTCCCCGACGGTCTGTACGACCCGACGGCGCTGGAGAAGGACGGCCAGCAGGTGGAGGACTCGTTCAAGGGCGGCCGCCTCGCCGTCTGGATCGGCGGGCCGTGGGTGCTCGCCACGGTCAAGCGCCAGGACGACGACGTGTGGAAGCCCGAGGTTCGCAAGAACGTCGGGGTCGCCCCGATGCCGGAGGGCCCGTCGGGTGAGGCGTACACGTTCGTCGGGGGCTCGAACCTGATGATGTTCAAGAGCTCGAAGAACAAGGACGCGGCCTGGGAGCTCATGAAGTTCCTCTCCCAGGACAAGACACAGACGGCCTACGCCGACCTGATGGGCATGTTCCCCGCGCGCCTCGACCCGCAGGAGCAGGCGGGCCAGAAGGACGCCAACTACGGCTCCTTCTACGAGGCCATCCAGGACGGCAGGACCTACGCGCCGATCCCGCAGTGGGGGCAGGTGGAGACGGCCTACAAGACCCGCTTCGGGAACATCCTCGACATGGCCGCCGGACACGGGGAGGAGGACTACAGTCCCGACGCCGTCGCGGCCGAGCTCGAGGAGGCCGCGAAGGAGGCCAACGGATTGCTGGCGCAGGACGCCGGCTGACGATCCCCGTCCCGGGGAGCGCGGGACCCGGGGTCCCGCGCTCCCCCCTCCGCCCATGAGCACGACACCCACCGCCGACATGCCGGTCACGGAGGCCGGCCCGGCGCCGGCGCGGCGCCGGCCACGGCTTCCCTCGCGGCCGCGGCCGGCCCGCGCCGGCATAGCCGAGCGGCGCCGCGCGCGCTTCGCCTACTGGCTGATCGCGCCGGCGCTCGCCTTCATGGTGCTGGTCCACCTGATCCCCACGGCGGCGGGGACCTTCCTCTCCTTCCTCGACCTCAACACGTTCACGTTCCAGCGCCTGTTCGGTGCGCCCTGGGCCGGGCTCGACAACTACGACTCGATCCTGTTCGACGCGTCGAACCCGCTGCATTCCGGGTTCACGAACGCGGCGAGCAACACCGCCTTCTACACGGCCTGGACTGTCGGGCTGACGCTGCTCGGCGGGCTCGCGATCGCGCTGCTGCTGAACCGGAGCTTCCCCGGCCAGCGCATGGTCCGGACGCTCATGCTCACGCCCTGGGTGGTGCCGAGCTTCGTGGTCGCGGTGCTCTGGCAGTTCATGTGGCAGCGCGACGCCGGGATCGTCAACAAGGTGCTTGTCGACTACACGGGGGTGCTCGGGGAACGCCCCACCTGGCTGCTCGGCGAGAACTCGATGTGGGCGATCATCGTGCCGAGCATCTGGCGCGGGATCCCGTTCGCGATGCTGATCTTCCTGGCCGGGTTGCAGGCGATCCCACGTGAGCTGCACGAGGCGGCGGCGATCGACGGCGCCGGACCGTGGCAGCGCTTCCGCCACATCACGCTGCCGCTGCTGCGGCCGCTGATCGCGATCCAGCTCCTGTTCGGCGTGATCTACAGCGCCTACCAGTTCGCGATCCCCTACATCATGCTCGGCAGCAACCCGGGGCCGAGCGCCGATCTGCTGATGACACTCGTCATGAGGCAGTCGTTCTCGAACAACCTGTTCGGCTACGGCGCGGCGGTGTCGACGCTCCTGATGCTGGCGATGCTGTTCTGGGTGCTGGTCTGGTACCGGGCCTTTCGGCGCGATCTGGTCGAGGCGGCGCGATGAGCGCCGCCACGCGCCGGCGCTGGACGAACTGGGCGCTCAACGCACTCACCTACGGGGTGCTGATCGTGATGATGGCGCCCGTGCTGTGGCTGGTCGCGTCGTCGATGCAGACGAGCGGCCAGCTCGCGAACGGCGACTACGACCTGCTGCAGCCGACGCTCCAGGCGTTCTCCGACATGTGGAAGAGCATCGACTTCGAGCGTTACCTCGCCAACAGCATCGTGATCTGCACCGGCGCGGCCGCGCTCGCGACCGCGTTCGCGAGCTCTGCCGGATACGCGCTCGCGCGCTTCCGCTTCCGCGGCGACCGCGCCTACGGCCTGACCGTGATCGGCACGCAGCTGATCCCGGGCTCGCTCTTCCTGCTGCCCGTGTTCCTCGGCTTCGTGTGGCTCAAGCAGAACACGCCGATCGCGCTGCTCGACACGCATCTCGGCATGATCCTCGTGTACACGGCGTTCTTCACGCCGCTCTCGATCTACTTCATGCGCGCCTTCTTCCAGGCGATCCCGCGCGAGCTCGAGGAGGCGGCGATGGTCGACGGCTGCACGCGCTTCGGGGCCTTCGTGCGCGTGGTGATCCCCAACGCGGCGCCGGGCCTGCTCGCCACGTTCGTCTACGCGTTCCTGTTCGCGTGGGACGAGCTGATGTTCGCGACGGCCCTGACCGAGCAGGACGCGGAGACGATCCCGATCGGGATCCGCAACTTCATCGGCAACTACAGCGAGGAGTACGACCAGCTGATGGCCGCGGGCGTGGTTTCCACGATCCCCGTGATCGTCGCCTTCTTCGCGACCCAGCGCTGGCTCGTCAAGGGGCTCACGGCGGGGGCGGTCAAGGGATGAGCCGTGACGGATTCAGCTTCGGCGCGGCTACAGCGGCGTACCAGATCGAGGGTGCGGCGCGCGCCGACGGCCGCGGAGAGTCGATCTGGGATCGCTTCGCCCACACGCCGGGACGGATCGCGCGCGGCCACACCGGCGACATCGCCTGCGACCACTACTACCGCTGGCGTTCCGACCTCGACCTGATGGCATCGCTCGGGCTCGAGGCATACCGATTCTCGATCGCCTGGCCGCGCGTCCTGCCCGCGGGAAGGAGAACGGTCAACCCGGCCGGCATCCGCTTTTATCGCGAGCTCGCCGAGGGGCTCCGGGAGCGAGGCATCGAACCGATCGCCACCCTCTACCACTGGGACCTGCCCCAGGCGCTACAGGACCGCGGCGGGTGGGCGGAGCGGGATACCGCCGAGCGCTTCGCCGACTACGCCTCCCTGATGGCCGGAGAGCTCGGCGATGTGGTCAGCGAGTGGATCACGATCAACGAGCCCTGGGTGATCGCCTTCCAGGGCCATGCGCACGGGACGAAGGCACCGGGCATCCGCGACTGGCCGACCGCCCTGAGGGTGAGCCACCACGCGCTGCTTGCCCACGGACTCGGCACGCAGGCGCTGCGCGCCGCCTGCCCGGACACGCGGGTGGGCATCACGCTCAACCTCGCGCCGGTGCTCCCGGCAAGCAACGCCTCCGGCGACCGGCTCGCCGTGGCGCGCATGGACGGCTACCTCAACCGCTGGTTCCTCGACCCGATCCTGCGCGGCGGGTACCCGCGCGACATGCACGATCTCTACGAACGGCGCTGCGGTCCCCTCGACTGGATCGAGGACGGCGACCTGCCTCTCCTCGCCGCACGGACCGAGTTCCTAGGGGTGAACTACTACGCGCCGATGCGGGTCCGGGCGGACGTCTTGCGCGATCCCATTGGGGTCCGTCAGACGCCGCCCGGCCCCCCGACGACGGGAATGGGCTGGGAGGTCGCGCCCGACGGGCTGCGCGAGCTGCTCCTACGCATCCGCGCCGACTACGGGGACATCCCCATCGCGATCACGGAGAACGGAGCCGCCTACCACGACCCTCCGGCGGCAAACGGACGGGTCGAGGACCCGCAGCGGACCGCATACATCGAATCCCATCTTGCCGCGCTGGGCAAGGCGGTCGAGGAGGGCGTGCGTGTCGAGCGCTACTTCGTGTGGTCGCTGCTCGACAACTTCGAGTGGGAGTGGGGCTACGACCAGCGCTTCGGGATCGTGCACGTGGACTTCGAGACACAGCGCCGGACGCCGAAGCAGAGTGCCCTCTGGTACCGCGATCACATCGAGAGCGCCCGCAACGGCGCGCACTAGGAGGAGCGGTGGCGAGCATCCACTTCGAGGACGTCGGCAAGGTCTTCCCCGACGGCAGCGTCGCACTCGAGGACCTCGATCTCACCGTGGAGGACGGCGAGTTCATGGTCCTGGTCGGGCCCTCCGGATCCGGAAAATCGACGGCCCTGAGAATCCTGGCCGGGCTCGAGGACGCCACAACCGGGGTCGTCCGGATCGGCGAGCGCGTCGTCAACGACGTCGAGCCCAAGGACCGCGACATCGCGATGGTCTTCCAGAGCTATGCCCTCTATCCGCACATGAGCGTGGGTGACAACATCGGCTTCCCGCTCCGGATGCGCAGGGAGGAGAAGGTGTCGATCCGCGAGAGCGTGGCGCACACCGCGGGCAGGCTCAACATCGGCACGCTGCTCGAGCGGCGCCCGCGCCAGCTCTCAGGGGGCCAGCGCCAGCGAGTCGCGCTCGGCCGGGCGATCGTGCGCGACCCGCAGGCCTTTCTGATGGACGAGCCCCTCTCCAACCTCGACGCGAAGCTGCGTGTCGAGATGCGCGCCTACGTCGCGCAGCTCCACCAGCGGCTCGCCAAGACGATCGTCTACGTGACCCACGACCAGGTCGAGGCAATGACGATGGGCGACCGGGTTGCGATCCTCCGCGAGGGCCGGCTCGAACAGGTCGACGTTCCGCAGGCGCTCTACGACCGGCCCGCGAGCCTGTTCGTTGCGGCCTTCGTCGGCTCTCCAGCGATGAACCTGCTGCTCGGACGGCTGGTGGCCGCGGACGGTGCCGGAATGGTGCTCGAGCTGGGCAGCGCGCGGCTGACACTGTCCGCCGAGCTGCTTCGCGCGAGCCCGGAACTGCTGAGCCGCGCCGGCGACGAGATGGTCGTGGGGATCCGCCCGGAGGCGCTGCGGCAGGCGGGTGAGTCTCGCGAGGTGCTCGAGGGCGAGGTCACGCTCGTGGAGTCACTGGGGTCGGACCTGCTCGCGCACGTCGAGATCGATGCCCCTGCGGTGCTCGCCGGCGAGCAGCTCGACGCCGCCCGCGAGATCCTCGGCGGCGACGTCAACGGGACGCCTCCCCAGGCCGCGCGATTAACCGCCCGGCTCGAACCGTCGGTACCGGTCAAGACCGGCGAGCGGCTGCGGCTGACGGTGGAGCCGGAGCGCCTGCATTTCTTCGACCCGCGCAACGAGCGGGCGCTCGCGCGCGCCTGACGGCAGGCCGATGCTCGCATAGCCCCGGATCCGGGTAAGCCCCCCGGTGGCGCCAAGGCGCCGGGGGAGCTGACGAGCGAGAAACGGAGGGGAGCCATGCCATCTCGACATCGGACGCGCCGGGGGTTGACGCTGACCGTCGCGCTAGTGGGCCTGCTCGGAGTGACGGCATCGCCGGCGGCAGCCGATGACCCCACGCCCCCGCCGTGGCTGAAGGTCGACGAGAACGGCCAGACACTGCCGCAATTCAACTTCGCCGAGGCGATCGAGCAGACCGTCTTCGTCGAGACCGTGCTCGACAGCGACCGCGACGGCCGCCGCGACCGCGTCCGGATCCGGATCAGCCGCCCGCGCGAGACCGAGACGCTCGGCTACAAGGTGCCGGTCGTGTTCGAGCACAGCCCCTACCGAGGCGACCTCGGCCCGATCGAGAACCACGCGGTCGACTTCGACACGCTCCCGCAGGAGTCGCTCTTCGACGACGACCGCAGGGCAGCTCGCGCCGCCGCCTCACGGCGAGCAACGGCGCGTTCTGCGCGCGCTCGTGCGCGGGCCCGCGCGCGAGCGGTGGCGCGCGCCGACCTGCCCGGCCGGCTCGACAACGACTACGTGCCGCGCGGCTACGCCGTGGTTCTCGGCGAGAGCATCGGCACCTTCAACTCGGACGGCTGCCCGACGGTCGGCGACCGGGTGGAGACGCTCGGCACCAAGGCAGTGATCGATTGGCTGAACGGCCGCGCACGTGGCTTCGACGCGGCCGGCAATCCCGTCTCCGCCACCTGGACGACCGGGGCGGTGGGCATGACAGGCGTCTCCTACAACGGCACGCTTCCCAACCAGGTCGCCACGACAGGAGTGGAGGGCCTCGAGACGATCATCCCGGTGTCTGCAATCTCGAGCTGGTACGACTACTACCGCGCCAACGGGCTTGTCGTGGCCCCGCACTCCGAGACCCAGGGGGTGGGGGAGAACGAATTCCTCGGCGAGGACACGGACGTGCTGGCCTCGTTCATCGGCGGCAGCCGGATGGCCACCCGCTGCGCGGGGACGATTCCGTTCCTGCTGGACGCCCAAGACCGCGTGACCGGCGACTGGAGCCCGTTCTGGGAGGCCCGCGACTACCTCGACGACGTCGACCGGATCCGGGCGAGCGTGTTCGTGGTTCACGGGCTGAACGACTGGAACGTCAAGACGAAGGCCTTCGCCGAGTGGTGGTATCGGCTCGACAGGTACGGCGTGCCGCGCAAGATCTGGCTCCACAACGGCGGCCACGGCGGACCGGGAGGCGTGGGTCTCGCGCCGTACAGGCGGGCCGAGAACCGCTGGTTCGATCACGAGCTGTTCGGTGTCCAGAACGGCATCATGGACGAGCCGCGTTCGACCATCCAGCGCGAGGACGGCACCTACGCCGACGAGCCTGACTGGCCGCTGCCGGGCGCCCGGCAAGCTACGCTGCGGCTGTCCGCGCGCAGCGCCGATGCCCCCGGCGAGCTTTCCCCCGGCTGGACCCCGCAAGGCGGGCGGCTGAGCCAGAGCTTCGTCGACCGCGGACGAGAGCTCGACACCGACGACGTGCTGATCCAGGGACCGGACGAGTCGCGTCCCGACCGGCTGATCTACCGCACGTCGCCGCTTGCCGGCGACGTCCGGCTGAGCGGCACGCCGTGGGTCAACCTGCGGATGTCGGTCGAGAATCGCAACGCGGCGAACCTCACCGCCGTGCTCGTGGACTACGGCCCGGCCGGGTCGGCCGAGCCGCCGGTCATGGTCACGCGCGGCTGGCTCGATCCGCAGAACAGGTTCAGCGTGAGCCGCAGCTTCCCGATTCGCCGCGGGCAGGAGTACGGGTTCAGGTGGGATCTGCAGCCGGACGACTACGTCTTCCGGGCAGGCCACCGGATCGGCCTCGTGGTGGTGTCGACCGACCACGACTACACGATCCGGCCGGCACCGGGCACCCGCCTCACGCTCGACCCGGCCGAAAGCCGGATCAGCCTGCCGGTGGTGGGAGGAGGGAGCGCCTTCTAGCGGTTGTGGTTCACGACCTCGACGTTGTTGCCGTCGGGGTCGAGGACATACGCGGAGTAGTAGCCCGGGTGATAGTCGGGCCGCTCACCCGGCGCGCCGTTGTCGGCGTGGCCCGCCTCCGTAGCCGCGCGGTGGAAGGCATCCACGCGGTCGTTACGGGTCACGCCGAAGGCCATGTGGAGATGCTCAGTGGCCTCGCCGCGCAGGACTGAGAACGAGCCGCCGCCGATGCCGCGGAAGGGTGCGCGCTCGGCGGTGGCGGTCGCTGCGCGGAAGCCGGCGTGAGGGGCGATTGTCTCGTAGAAGCGCTTCGAGGCCGCCAGGTCCGCTACCCGAATCCAGAGGTGGTCGATCACGCCTCCGGTGCGCATCGAGGCGTAGTGGACCGCCTCGGGGCTGTTCCCGTCCGGGTCGAGCAGGAACGAGCCGTAGTAGTCCTCCGTGTACTGAGGCCGCGGCCCGGGTGGGCCGTCGTCGCGATAGCCGGCCGCGGTGCCGGCCCGCCAGAAGTCGTCGACGTGCGCGCGCGAGGGCGCAACGAACCCGATGTGGAGGCGGCGCGTGGCCGGGCTATCCGCGTCGGCCGGCGCGAGCGAGAAGTCGTCCCACTCGGAGAAGCCCTCGCCTGAGTGCGTCCGCTCGATCCCGAGGGTGAGCAACACCCGCTGGTAGAAGCGCTCCGACGCCTCCCGGTCGGAGGCGCGAATCGTCACGTGGTCGAACACGGCGATGAGTTTCCCGGGTCCGGTCGGTACTAGCCGATACCCCAATCCCCCAGAGCCGAGAGGAGCTCCAAATGAGAAAGCTCATCGCAGCATTGTTCGTGTCACTCGATGGCGTCGCGGAGGCGCCGGAGAAGTGGAACCCGCCCTACTTCACGGACGAGATGGGCGCCGTGATCGGGCAGGCCATGGCGTCCTCGGACGCCCTTCTGATGGGCCGCCGCACCTACGAGGAATTCGCGTCGTACTGGCCCCAGCAGTCGTCCGAAGGGAATCCCATTGCCGCGTTCATGAACAACACGCCGAAGTACGTGGCCTCTACGACCCTCGAGCGGGTCGACTGGGACGGCTCGACCCTGCTGGGCGACGACGTGGCCGGAGAGGTCGCAAAGCTGAAGCAGGAGAAGGGCAAGGACATCATCGTCAACGGCAGCGCGACGCTGGTTCGCTCGCTCCTCGCCGACGGGCTCGTCGACGAGCTCCAGCTGATGATCCACCCGATCGTGCTCGGCAGCGGCGGGCGCCTCTTCGACGGCGGGACGCCGCAGGTGGCGCTCGAGCTCGTGGACACGAAGGCGTTTTCGAGCGGAGTGGTGAGCGTGACCTATCGGCCCACGACCTCCTGACGGCCGCTCACTCGGGCAGCTCGGCCGGCAGGCCGAAAAATGCAAACAGCTCGGGGGACGCGAACGCGTGGATCTCCCTTACCTGGCTGCCCTCGAGGGTCAGCACCTCGAGGGCGGCGGGGAGATAGCCCGACCTGTCCGCATCCCAGAGATACCAGCCGACGGCCGGCTGCCCGCTCGCCCGCACCGGGAGATGTCGCAGCCGCGGCCTCCCGGTGCCGGCGAGGAACGCAATCACCGCGTCGCGGCCGCGGAACCAGCGCGGATGCGGTGGCATCGCGAAGGTCGCGTCCTTGACCAGCAGGGTCACCATCGCCTCGACGTTGCGGCTCTCCCAGGCCTCGACGTAGCGCTGCACCAGCTCGCGAAGGCGACTGTCGCCGAGGGAGCGCAGCGTGGCCTGCTGGCTCTGCTCGGGCAGGCGTTCCTCGACCCCTTTGCGCGCGCGCTGCAGCGCGCTGTTCACGGACGCCGTGCTCGTCTCGAGGAACTCGGCGACCTCGCGCGCCGAGAAACCCAGCACCTCGCGCAGGATCAGCACGGCGCGCTGGCGCGCTGGTAGATGCTGGAGCGCGGCTATGAAGGCGAGCTCCACGCCTTCGCGCTGCTCATAGCGCGCTTCGGGCGCGGCGTAGCCGGCCGCGAGACCGACGCGCTCGTCCGGATACGGCTCGACCCAGATCCGCTCGAGGATCGGCGCGCCGGGTCCGCTCTCGGGGGTCGCGGGGGCGCTGTGGTCGATGGGCAGCACGCGCTTGGGGCGTTTCGCGGCGGCGTCGAGAGAGGCATTGGTCGCGATCCTGTACAGCCACGGGCGCAGCGGCCGGCCGCCCTCGAAGCCATGCAGCCCGCGCCAGGCACGCAGGAGCGTGTCCTGGAGCGCGTCCTCCGCGTCGTGGACCGACCCGAGCATCCGGTAGCAGTGGGCGTGCACCTCGGCCCGGTACGGCTCGATCAGCCGGCGGAACGCATCCTCGTCGCCCCCGCGAGCCGCCTCGAGCAGCCGCCGCTCGTCGGTCGGCGGGCTCGCGGACGGGCGGCTCATCCTCACAGCCTAGAACCGGCGTCGCCGGTGCCCGCGGGCCGATCGGTCATTGTTTCCTCCGTGCCCCGCCAGGCTGACGCGACCGACCGCGCGGCGGACGAGCTCTACGCGCTTGCGCCCGCCGACTTCACGAACGCTCGCGACGAGCTCGCAAAGAAGCTGCGCGAAGACGGGCAGCGCGAGGCCGCCAAGGAGGTCAAGTCGCTGCGCAAGCCGACGCTGGCCGCCTGGGCACTCAATCAGCTGAAGCGCCGGCGGAAGAAGGAGCTCGACCAGCTCCTGGCGGCCGGACGCGCGCTGCGGAAGGCGCAGGAGAAGCTCGTGTCGAAAGGCGACCGCGCGGGCTTTCAGCGCGCGGCCGCCAAGGAGCGGGAGCTCGTGGCCGAGCTCGCCCACGACGCCGCCGCCCTGGCCGGCGAGGCGGGAGTGGGGGCGACCGCGGGCCTCGAAGACAAGCTCGTCGCGACGCTGCACGCCGCCGCGCTCGACGACGAGACCGCGGCGGAGCTCGCGGCCGGCAGGGTGGTGCGCGAGCGCCAGGCGGTTGGGGGCTTCGGGGACGCCTCGGTCCTGGTCAGCGCGCCGCCGGCGCGGGCGCCGAAGAAGCCGGCCGCCGAGCCTGCCCCAGGCCGCAAGGAAGAGGCTGCGCGCAGGAGGAAACAGGCAACCGAAGAGGCCGAGCTGCGGCAGGAGCTGTCGGCGGCGCGGCTGGCCGAGCGCAAGGCGGGTCGTGAGCTCGACGCCACGGCCAAGGCCGCTGCCCGCGCGGCCGATCGCCTCGGGAAGGCCGAGGAGCACGCCGCCGAAGCGGCGCGCCAATTGGAGAGCGCCCGTGAGGAGCTCGACGAGGCTCGCGAAAGGGAGAAGACCGCGCGCGAGGAACAGCGCCGCGCCGCCCGCGCCGTGACCGCGCTCGAGAAGAAGGTCAGCTGAGCCCGAGCTCGAGTCGCAGCGCGTCGCTCTCGATCCCCTCGACCTCCAGCAGCTTGTCGCGCGCGGACGCGCCGCGCACCACCGAAACCCGGCCCGGGGCGACCCGCAGCCGCCGTGCGATCAGCCGGCAGACCGCGGCGTTGGCCCTGCCGTCAACCGGCGGCGCGGTCACGCGCACCAGCAGGGCGCCATCGCGCTCGCCGGCCAGCTCCTCCCGGCGAGCCCGGGGCTGGACGCGTACGCTCACCCGGCCCACGGCGGTAAGCGTAGGAAGCATGTGCGCGAACGCACAGTCAGCTTCGCTCCCGGCGGCGACACTCCGCTCTCTTGGCCCTCGGCTTTCTGACGGAGATTTGGAGATGGATGATCGACCCGTAATCGTGGTGGGCGCCGGACCCGCGGGGCTGGCCTCTGCCGCTGAACTCGGACGCAGGGGCGTCCCGGCGCTGGTGCTCGAGCGTTCGGAGTGGATAGCCGCATCCTGGCGGGGCCGCTACGACCGGCTGCGCCTGAACTCGAGCCGCCCCTTCTCGAAGCTACCGGGCGCGCGTTATGCCCGCGGCACGGGGATCTTCCCTTCACGCTACGAAGTCGTGGGGTACCTCGAGCGCTACGCGCGGGACCACGCCCTCGACGTGCGCCTGGAAACCGAGCTCGAGCGCATCGACCGGGACAGCGGTGACTGGGTGCTGCGGACCTCCGCGGGCGACCTGCGCGCCGACCACGTGATCGTGGCGAGCGGCTACGCCCACACCCCGTACACGCCGCAGTGGCCCGGCAAGGACAGCTTCGGCGGCCCGCTCATCCATGCCGCGGAGTACCGCAACCCCGACACCTTCCGTGGCTCCGACGTGCTGGTGGCAGGCTCCGGATGCTCGGGCATGGAGATCGCCTACGACCTTCTTCAGGGCGGGGCGGCACGCGTGCGCATGGCGGTCCGCACGCCGCCGAACATGATTCTCCGTGCCCCGCTCGGCCCGCTGTTCGCGCGGCTGATCGTGAAGCTGCCGACCGAGAAGGCCGATCGCGTCATGCGCAAAGTGCAGCTGAAGGAGGTCGGCGACCTGTCCGCATACGGGCTGCCCATTCCCGAGGAGGGAGTGGTGAGCAGGCTGAAGCGGCTCGGCGTTGCGCCCAGCATCGTGGACAAGGAGGTCGTCGAGGCGATCAAGGCGCGACAGATCGAGATCGTCGCCGGCGTCGACGCGCTCGACGAGACGGGCGTGGAGCTCTCCGACGGCACCCGCATCGAGCCCGACGCGATCATTGCCGCGACCGGCTACCGCACCGGCCTCGACCCGGTTGTCGGGCACCTCGGAGTACTCAACGAGCGCGGAGTGCCGCGGGCGCTCGGCGGCGCGGCCGCCGCGCCGGGTCTCCGCTTCATCGGCTACATCCCACGGCCGGCCCAGATCGGCAAGCTCGGCGACGAGGCCGAGCGGGCGGTCAGGGAGATCGTCACCGAGCTGACCCCCGCCGGCTCGGCCGCCGCACGCAACCGCCGGCGCGGGCGGGCCACGCCCATCGAGGCCAGCAGCTACAGCAGTTAGCGACGGCGACGGCGGCCGGCGCCCACGCGCGCCGGCCGCCTGACAGCGCGATCAGTCGTCTTCTGGCCCGTCCTGCTCGCCGCCGTCGCCGTCGTCAACTTGGTTGAGGACATTGAAGCCCTCGTCGAGGTGCACGTCGACCTGGCTGCCGTCGGCGCGCGTGACCTCTACCTCGTAGGCACCTTCCTCGTCACCCGCCTCGGTGCCGGTGACCTTGCCGCCGCCCGTCTCCTGCAGCGCGGCGGCCGACGCGCGATCGAGCGCCTTGCCCGTGATCGCCCTCTCGCTGCCGTCGTCGTCGCCGCCGCCGGTCGCCCCGGCGATGGCCGCTCCACCGAGTGCCAGCGCCGCGAGTGCCAGGACGCCGAGCACCACCTTCTTCATCTTGCTGCCCATCTTGCCTTTCCTCCTGTATCGGAACCTTCCCACTGATCGGAGAAGCTAGGCGGGCAAGCTGAGATGGCGCTGAGCCCTTGACTTCAAGCGCACTTGAGGGTGCATCCTTCGAGAGCGATCGAAACAAGGAGCGGACTGATGAAACAGCTGACTCGCCTCGAGACGGTGATCCCCGGACTGCGTGCCACGACCCCGGAGCCGCTGCCGTTCGCCACCTCGCTGCACGTCCGCGCCTTCGTCCTCGAGCGCGACCGCGGCAACATCCTCGTGTACAGCACGACCGGGCTCGAGGCCGACGCCGCCGCGATCGAGGATCTCGGCGGGATCTCGCGCCACTACCTGAACCATCGCCACGAGGCGATGTTCGCGTCCGACGCGGTACAGGCCCCCCTGTTCGTGCACGAGAACGAGCGCGACGCGGTCGAGAGGACCTACCACGTACGCGGCACATTCTCGCGGCGCCACCTGCTCGATGACGACTTCGAGGTGATCCCGACCCCCGGCCACACGAGCGGAGCGACCGCGTACCTGTGGGACAGCGGCGGTCACCGTGCCCTGTTCACGGGCGACACGATCTTCCTCTCTGACGGCGAGTGGGTGGCCGCGGTTCTCGAGGGGTCGAGCGACCGCGCTTCCTACCTGGACAGCCTCGGGCTCATCCGCGAGCTCGAGTTCGACGTGCTCGTGCCCTGGGCGGCGAGTGCCGGCGAGCCCTACCACGCTGTCGTCAGCCACGCGGAGGCGCAGCGCCGCATCGACGCGATCATCGAGCGCGTCGGTCGCGGCGAGCCACGCTGATCGGTCCGCGCCGACCCCGCCCGCTCCGGTCCGCCCTAGGGTTCCGCGGATGGAGAGATTCATCTGCGTGACCTGCGGGACACAGTTCCCCGACAGCGCCGAGCCGCCGGGCAGCTGCCCGATTTGCACGGATCCGCGCCAGTACGTCCCCCCGCAGGGACAGCGCTGGACGACCATGTCGGAGCTCTCGGCCGAGCGCCAGAACGAGGTCCGGCAGGACGGCGAGCTCTTCGGCATCGGCACGACACCTTCGTTCGCCATCGGCCAGCGCGCGCTGCTGGTCCCGTTCGGCGACTCCAACATCCTCTGGGACTGCATCACGCTGATCGACGACGCCAGCGCCGGCGAGGTCGAGCGGCGCGGCGGCCTGGCCGGGATCGCCATCTCGCATCCGCACTACTACTCGGGCATGGTCGAGTGGGCCCAGCGCTTCGGCTGCCCCGTTTACCTCCACGCAGCCGACGCCGAATGGGTGATGCGGCCCGATCCGGCGATCGAGCACTGGGACGGTGAGACGAAGGAGCTCGGCAACGGCCTGACACTGATCCGGGCCGGCGGCCACTTTCAAGGCGGGACGATGCTCCATCGTGCCGAGGGCGCCGGCTCCCTCCTCAGCGGGGACATCATCCAGGTGATCCCCGACCGCACACACGTCGCATTCATGTGGAGCTATCCCAACCTGGTCCCGCTGCCCGAGAGCGCGGTGCAGGGGATCGCGGCCGCGGTCGAGCCGTTCGAGTACGACGCGATCTACGGCGCCTGGTGGGATCGCCTGATCCCGGCCGGCGCGACGGATGTCGTGCGGCGCTCGGTCGAGCGCTACGGGGCGGCGCTGCGCGGCGAGCTCGGGTAGGGCCGCGGCGCCGGCCGGGCCTGGCACTCTCCTGCGCGCGTGTATCTCGAGCTGGACACGCTCGTCCTTGATGCGGCGCAGGCCCTCTGCGTCGCGCTCCCGGCCGCGGGTGTGCCGGCGGCTCTGCTGCGTTTCGGCGGCCGTGGCTGGGCGCTCGTGGCGCCGCTGTCGGTGGTGGGGACCGTCGCCGCGATCGCGCTGACGTCGGCGAGCGCCGACGCGCTCACCTGGATCGCCCTCGTGCTCGTCCCTCCGGGCTGCGCGCTCGCCCTCGGCTGGGCGGCGCACGGCGCCCGTCCGTGGCTGGCGCTGCTGACGGTGCCGCTGCTCGCGGCGGCGTTCGCCGGGCCCGACGACCCGGCGGGGCGCGTGGCGCGCCTGGCCCTGATCGTCGGTTCCTGCGTGACCGTTGGCAGGCTGCTGGCCGCCGCCGCGCCGCTCACGCTTCTCAAGGCGGGCGTGGTCCTGATGGCCGTCGTGGACGCCGTGTACATCTTCGGCGACCTGGCCGACGAGCAGAACGCGATGTTCAACGCCGCCGTGCCCGCCGAGGGGCTCCCGCGCCTGCAGTTGGCGCACATCGGAGACGTGTCGACCGACTACGGCGACTACTTCGTGGCGGGGCTGGTGGGAGGGATCCTTGCCGCAGAGCACCGGCCCCAGGTCGCGGCGGCCGTGCTGACGTTCGCCGTGGCGCAGGCCTGGAACCAGCTCTTCCTCGTAGTGGACGGCCTGCCGGGCACGATCCCGCCCGCGGTCGTGATGGTGGGGATGGATATCTGGGCCGCCCGTTGGCGCCGCCCTCGGAGTGCGATGTAGGCGCCGGGTGGCCGGGGCGCCGGCGGCCTCCCGAGCGGCGCCCCGTGGTGGCCGGCCCCGGCCCGGGCGAACGGCAGCAAAGAGGGACGTCGGGCTGAAGAAACCCGACCTGATGTCGCCCCACGACATCAAGGCGGCATCGTTCGACGACCAGGCTTACTGCAATCACGAGCGTTAGCTTGACCTTACGTAAGTAATCACTTAAACTCTGTCGCGTGCAGAGTGCAATCGAGGCCATCGCTGCCCCCCGCCGGCGGGACATCCTTCGGCTGGTCCACGCCACCGAGCTGACCGCGGGCGCGATCGCCGCCAACTTCGGCGACGTCTCGCGGCCGGCGATCTCGCAGCACCTGCGGGTGTTGCGCGAGGCGGGGCTGCTGCGCGAGCGGCGCGACGGGACGCGCCGTATATACAGCGCGGATCCCGGCGGCCTCGATGGCCTGCGCGAGTTCCTCGAGCGGTTCTGGGACGAGCGGCTCGAGACCCTGAAGACGGAAGCAGAGCAAGAAGAGAGGAGCAGGCGCCATGCCAGAGGCAACCGGAACTGACGCGATCGTGCGTGAGGTGCAGATCGAAGCGAGCCCCGAAACGGTGTTCTCGTTCTTCACCGAGCCCGACAAGATCACGCGCTGGCTGGCCGAGTCGGCAACCGTCGACCCGCGGCCGGGCGGCATCAACCACCAGACTCACCCGGGCGGAGCCGAGAGCCAGAGCGGCCCGTACTACATGCGCGGGGAGTTCGTGGAGGTCACGCCGCCGTCGCGGGTGGTCTTCACCTGGGGCTTCGAGAACGAGGACATCGCCGTCAAGCCGGGGGAGAGCACCGTAGAGGTGACCCTCGAGCCGTCAAACGGCGGCACGCTGCTTCGCCTCGTGCACCGCGACCTCCCCGCGTCCGAGATCGCCAGCCACACAGAGGGCTGGACCGAGCTCCTCGCCCGCCTCGCCGACCTGGTGAGCGAGCTCGAGCGCGGCAAGAGCACCGACTGAGGGCTTCGCAGTGCGGCCGGGGCATCGAAGGATGCCCCGGCCGCGCGCGCCCCTTCCCTAGTCCTGCTTGACGGCCGACACGTCGAGCGCCAGGCGGACCTTGTCGGACACCAGGACGTTGCCCGAGCCGAGCACCTGGTTGAAGGTCATCCCGTAGTCCGAGCGGTTGAGCTGGCCGCGCACCTCGAGGGCCACGCGCTCGTTGCCCCACGGGTCGATCTCCGTGCCCTGGAGCTCCGCAGTGAGAACGATCTCGCGCGTGACGCCGCGCAGCGTCAGGTCGCCCACGATCTCGAAGCGCTCATCGTCGATCGGGCGGATCTCGGTCGAGCTGAACTCGATCCGGGGATGGCGCTCCGCGTGGAAGAAGTCGGGCGAGCGCAGGTGATCGTCGCGCTGGGACTCTTGGGTGTCGAGGCTCGCGACGTCGACGGTGCCGTGGCACCGGGCCGACGACAGATCGTCGGCGAGCTCGAGCGTGCCCTCGAAGCTGCCGAAGTGGCCGCGGACGGTTGCGATGCCAAGGTGCTTCGCCGAGAACTCGATGCGCGAGTGCGAAGGATCGATGCTGTATATGCCGGTCGGTACGACCGTTGCGGTAGTCACTGTCTTCCCTCTTCCTGTCTGCCGGCCGGCTGACCTCCGACCGGTAATTGCAGCTGCAATCAGTTTGCAGGAAAGAGGGCCGGCTGCCCATGGGCGAAGTGCATGACCTCATGGACTTCTGTGACGGCCGTCTCGGGCCTCAGCCGCGAACGGCGTCGCGGTAGGCCTGCGGGGAGCGCCCCATCTGGCGCTTGAACGCGCGCGAGAAATAGAGCGGATCACCGAAGCCGACCCGGTGCGAGATCTCGCCCACGGTGAGGTCGGTGTAGCGAAGCAGCCGGGCCGCTTCGACCATCACACGCTCGGTCACGAGCTCCTTCGTCGAGCGGCCCGTGACGCGGGTCAGGGCCTGAGCCAGGGCCGGCCCGGGGACGGCGAGGGCATCGGCGTAGTGGCGAGCGTCATGGTGTACCGCGAAGTCGCGCTCGAGCTGTTCCGTGAAGCGCCTCAACAGCTGCACGTCGGCGTCGTCCGCCTCCCGCCGCTCGCTGCGCCCCTCGTCGTACCAGCGCTCGGTCCAGAGCAGCAGGGTCGAGATCAGATGCCGGATCACGTCGGTGTGGTAGGGGTCCGGCGGCCGCTCGAGCTCGGCGGCCAGCGCCCGGAAGAGCGGCGTCACCGAGTCGCACGCCTCCTCGGGTGCGGCGATCGTGCGGCCGCCGCGCCCGCTGAGGAGCCAGCCCGAAGCGATCCGCTGCGAACCGCCGTGGAGCACCGCGTCGGTCACACGCAGCAATCCCCCGCTGAGATTCTCGGCCCACACGAACTGATGGACCTGACCGCGCCCGATCACGGTGATCGTGGGGGCTTCGACCGGCACCCGGTAGCCGTCGATGAGATGCTCGCCGCGGCCTTCGGCCACGAAGATCAGCTCGTGATAGTCGTGCCTGTGCGGCTCCCGGATGGCGTCCTCGCCGAAGGCGACCCCGTCGAACAGGCGCACGTCGACCTCCGCCCCGGACTCGAGGTGGTCGACGGCGAGGCTGGTCTGACGCTCGGCGGTCGCCAAGGACGTGAATGATGCCGGGTGCGATCCCCCGAAGAGAGGCTGACGATGACAGAGCTCACCTTCCGCGAGCGGCCGGCGGCCGGCGATCCGGCCGGCCTGCTCGTCCTGCATCACGGTCGCGGGACCGACGAGAACGACCTGCTCCCACTGGGTGACGTGCTCGACCCGGAACGGCGCCTGCATGTCGTTACCCCGCGCGGACCCCTTACCCTGCCCGGCTGGTCGGGCCACCACTGGTACGTGGTGCCGCGAGTCGGCTACCCCGACCCGGACACCTTCCGCGCCGCCTTCGCGAGCCTCGCCGAGCTCCACGACGAGCTCTGGCGGCGCACGGGCCTCGGGCCCGAGCAGACCGTGTTGGGCGGGTTCTCGATGGGCTCGGTGATGAGTTATTCGCTCGGCCTGGAAGGGAACCGGCCTGCGCCCGCCGGCATCCTCGCCTTCTCGGGCTTCGTGCCGGTCGTCGAGGGCTGGAGCCCCTCGTTCGAGGACCGCCAGGGAATGCGGGCGTTCATCGCCCACGGCCGCAGTGACCCGATCATGGAGGTGGGCTTCGCGCGTCGGGCGCGCGAGTTGCTGGAGCAGGGCGGGCTCGAGGTCGAGTATCACGAGTCGGACGCCGGCCACCACATCGACCCGACGCACGTTCCGGCTGCGGTCGACTGGCTGGCGGCGACGCTGAGCCTCGAGCGGCCGGCCGAGCGCTGAGCCCGGCGCTCAGCCGCCGGTCGCGGGGCCCACGTGCTTCCCGAGCCAGTTCAAGAGCGGGCGCACGCTCTCGAGCTCCTCGCGGATCCGCTTATCGGCGGAGCGCTTGTGCAGCCAGGCTCCGACCGGGCGCCGGCGATAGACGGTCAGCTCCTTCATCCGCAGGCGGTCGAGCCGTGGGTGGTCGAGCGGGTAGCCGCGCGGCGCGCGCTTGAGCTCGGGCGGCGCGGGCTCGAGGCCCGCGTCGGTGGCGATCTTCAGCGCGCGCTCGAAGGCCGCCGCCCGCCGGCCGTCGTCGATCGCGGCCCGGTAGCGCGCCAACTGGTCGGAGGTCGGATGGTGCAGCCCGCCCGCCACGAGCAGCCCGTCCAGGGACAGCTCGACGTAGTAACCGCCGGCTGACCCGTAGCCGATCGCCAGGCCGAGCTGCTCCTTGATCGGCGGTCGCATGTGGAAGCGGGTGTCGTTGTAGGGCCGGAAGAAGTGCGGCTCCCCGAGATCGGCCAGGCCGGCGGCGAGCTCGCGCGCCGGCTCCATCAGAAAGACGTCGTAGCGCTCACGGTTCGCCCTGAACCACTCCCTGTCGTTATTGGCCTCGAGATCGCGCAGGAAGTCGATTGCCTCCGGTGGCCACATGCGGCCGAAGCGTACGCCCCGTGCGATCCCCGGGCAGGGTGCCCGGGGATCGCACGGATGCCCGTCTAGCGGCCGGGGCCGTCGGGGCCGCCCGGGCCCGGACCGTGGTGCCAGCCCGGTCCGGGGCCCCGCTCGGGCCGCGGCAGGTCCGCCAGCGCGTCCTCGACCTTTTCCGCCGAGAGCCCGAACCGCTCGGCGAGGAACGCCTTCAGCTCCGCCTCGCGCTGCGCCCAGCCTGAGTCGGCGCCGGCGCGGACTTCGCGCAGGGCCTTGCGAAGCTCGGCGCGGGATACGTCCAGGGCCGACGCCAGGTGGCGAAGCGGCGCCGCGCCTTGCCATTCGTGGCGCATGGCGCCCGGGTCTGGCCGGAGCGCGTCGAACGCGTCCTCCAGCTTCTCGACCTCCACGCCGAGTTCGGCCGCGAGCGTCTCGGCGAATGCGCCCGGATCGCCGGGCCCGTCGCTCGCCAGCTTCTCGAGCGCCGCCCTCACCTGCGCGGTCTCGAGCCCGAGCTGACTCGCGAGCTTGGCCGCGAAGCGCGTCTTGTGGTTGTCCTCGATCTGGGCGAACGCCTCGTTCACCTTGTCCGCGGAGATCCCGAGCGCCTTGGCGAGCGAGCCCGCAAAGGCGTTCCGCGCATCGTCTCCCTGCTGTTCGTGGAAGTCACGCATCGCCTGCTCGAGCTCGTCAGCGTCGACACCCGAGGGCGTCGGCGAGCGCGTCGAAGCCCGGCGGCGGGCCATGATCGAAGCCGCGCTCGGCTGTGACGTTCCCGGAGCTCCCGGAGCCCGCCGACGCCGAGCCGTCGCCGGCCTGGCTACCGATGCCGTAGGCAGCGGAGGCGAGTCCGACGGCTCCCGCCAGGACAAGTGCTGTTGCCTTCGTTGGAGTTTTCATGGCGGCGAGCCTCGTGCCGCCCCGTAAGACGAGCCTAAGAGCGAGCTAAGAAGGGCCGAAGAGCCGTGCGCGCGCAGGCAGAATCCCTCCGATGAGGATCCTTATCGTCGATGACGACCGCGCGCTAAGGGACGCGCTGCGGCGGGCATTGACGCTCGCGGGCTACGACTGTCTGCTCGCCTCCGACGGCGAGGAGGCGCTCGCTCGCGCGACCTCGACCACGCCGGACGCGATCGTGCTCGACGTGGGCCTGCCCGGGATGGACGGGCTCGAGGTCTGCCGGGCGCTGCGCGCGTCGGGCGATCGGGTGCCCGTGCTGATGCTCACCGCCCGTGACGCGGTCGCCGACCGCATCGACGGTCTGGACGCGGGCGCCGACGACTATCTCGTCAAACCCTTCGACGTCGGCGAGCTGAAGGCCCGCCTGCGGGCGCTCCTGCGGCGCGGACAGGCCGGCGCGGAACCCGATCGGCTCAAGTTCGGCGAGCTCCGGCTGGACGGCGCGCGCCACGGCGTGGCGGTGGGGGAGCGCTTCGAGGAGCTCACCCGCACCGAGTACGACCTGCTCGAGCTGTTCATGAAGAACCCGCGCAACGTCCTCCCGCACAGCGTCATCTATGAGCGCGTGTGGGGCTACGACTTCGGCCCGGCATCGAACGCGCTGCGCGTCTATATCGGCTACCTGCGCCGCAAGCTCGACGAGCTGGGCGCCCGGCCGCTGCTCCACACGGTGCGCGGGGTGGGCTACGTGCTGCGTGAGCCGGACCCGGGCAAATGACGCTGCGGACCCGCATCGCCGCGGCGGCCGGCCTCGCGGTGGCGCTCGCGGTGCTGGGGGCGGCGCTGGCGGTTTACTTCGGGGTGCGTGGGCAGCTTCGCGGCGAGGTGGACCAGTCGCTGCGCGAGCGGCTCGAGCTGATAGGCCGCCCTCCCGATGGAGGAGCCCGCCCGGGCGGCCACCCGCCGCCGGGCGGGGGCCGGCCGTTCGAGGGGCGGCCGTTCGAGGGGCCGCCGGTCGCCTTCGGCGGACCGG
>Ga0081538_10001203_pt1 | contig 27156 bp, 27 predicted proteins | sample TabmetS5T2R1_FD_71022 | JGI IMG/M metagenome (GOLD analysis project Ga0081538, IMG submission 71022) | Tabebuia heterophylla rhizosphere microbial communities from the University of Puerto Rico - S5T2R1 | ecosystem: Host-associated > Plants > Roots > Rhizosphere ...
GCCCCCCCCCCCCCCCCGAAAAGCCGCGTCTCGGAAGAGACATACTCCCGGTTCACGGCCGCCCGGACCGGCATGCGCTCGAGCGTCTCGCCGAGGCCGCGATGATCCGCAAGCGCCTCGATCGCGTCCGTCACGGTGGCTCCATCCGCGAGCTCGAGCTCGATCGACTCGCGGCCCGCGCGCTCGCGGAGCATCGCGAAGAGCCGGACCGTGACGGTCACCGAGCCCATGTTATGCCGCGCCGAGAGCGGGCAAGGTGCGAAGCGGCCGGCCGGCGGAGTCGATCACGGGAGCAGCTCGATCTCTACCCGTTCGCCGGCGTCGACGGATCCCTTCTGCGTCGGGATCAGGGCGAGTGCCTCGGCGCCCAGCATCGAGGTGAGCAGGTGCGAGGCTTGCTCCCCGGTGGGCCGCGCGTGCCAGCCGTCATCGCGCAGCTCCAGGCGGCACCGCACCGCGTGGGCGCGGCCGGGCTCCTTGGAATACGCCTCGTCCAGGATCGCGCTTGCCCGTCGCAGCTCGGCAGACAGCCCGAGCAGCGCTTCGATCGCCGGCCGCACGAGCAGCAGGAACGTGACCATCGCGGAGACGGGGTTCCCGGGCAACCCGAAGACGAGCGCCCCGCCAGGGTGGATCCCGAACGCAGTCGGCTTCCCGGGCCGCAGGGCGATTCGCCAGAAGACCTCCTCGACTCCGAGCTCAGCGAGCGCGCCGCGCGCAAGGTCGTGCTCGCCGACGGACACGCCGCCGCTGATCACCACCACGTCCGAGTCCAGGGCGCGCCCGATCGCATCGCGCGTGGGCTCCGGGTCGTCGGGCACGGTCTCGATCTTGGCCACCTGCGCCCCTGCTCGTTCGATCAGCGCCGGGACCGTGTACGCGTTCGAGTTCCGGATCCCGCCGCGCTCCAGTGGCTCGCCCGGCTCGTGCAACTCGTCGCCCGTGGTCAGCAGCGTGACGCGCGGCCTCCGGGCGCACTCGACGCTCGCGGCGCCGACCGAGGCGGCGACGCCGAGCTCGGCCGGTCCGAGCCTGGTTCCCGGCCTCAGCACCGTCTCGCCCCGGCGCACGTCCTCACCCGCACGGCGCACGTTCTCTCCTGCCCGGGCCGCGACGACCACGTCGACTCGGCCATCGGCCACATCGGTATCTTCGACGCGGACCACGGCGTCGGCGCTCTCGGGGACCATCGCGCCGGTCGAGATCAGGATTGCCTCGCCGGGCTCCAGGCCTCTCTCCGCCGGGCGCCCGGCGCGCGACTCGCCCACGACCTCGAGGCTGACGGGCTCGTCCCCAGATGCCCGCGCCGTGTCTGCGGCACGGACGGCGAAGCCATCCATCGCGGAGTTATCGAACCCGGGCACCGGATGGTGGGCACTCAGCTCGGTCGCCAGCACCCTGCCCAGTGCCTCGCGCAGCGGGACCCGCTCCGAAGGGAGCGGCCGCGCGTGCTCCAGGATGAGACGCCTCGCCTCCTCGATCTCGATCAGCTCAGCGGCCACTGCCAGGACCTCCGCGGCGAGGGTAGCGCTCATCGGGGGATCAGCCGAGTGGCCGTCGCCTTCCATGTGGCGGCCACCCGGCTGCCGCGCGACAGGCCGAGGCGCGACGCCGACGTGCCCGTGATCTCGGCCGTCAGGTGCTGTCCGGCGACGAGCCCGATCCGGGCGCGATTTCCCACCGCGGTCACGCTGACCACCTCGGCGCTGAGCCGGTTGAGCGCCGACCCGGCGCTCCCCGCGCCCCGGGGTTCCACAGCGATCTCCCACGGGAAGACGCTCGCCGCAACCGGCCCTTCGGCGACCTCCGTGCTGCGGATCTCACCGCCTCCGTCGAGGCTGACCGCAGTAAGCCCACCGGCAGCGCGACGGGCATTGCCAGTGAGAACCACGGCGCCCGTGAAGTCGGCAACGAACGCCGAGGCGGGTGAGTCGGCCAGCTCCTCGGCAGTTCCGAGTTGCACGACGCGTCCGGCGTCCATGATCGCAACCTCGTCGGCGAGAAGCGCGGCCTGAGTGAAGTCGTGCGTGACCAGAAGGGTCGGCACGTTGGCCTCCGCGATTGCAGCCCCGAGCTCCCGCGCCGCGGCAGCGCGCGTCTGGGTGTCGAGTGCGGAGAGCGGCTCATCGAGCAGCAGAGCTTGTGGATGCCGCGCGAGGGCGCGGGCGAGCGCGACCCGCTGGCGCTCACCGCCGGACAGCTCACGCGGTCGTGCGTCCGCCAGCCGGCCCGCGCCGAAGCGCTCCAGGAGCGCGATGGCACGCGGGCGACGCGCCCGGCGGGAGCCCGAGAGCCCGTACGCGACGTTCTCCCACGCACGCAGGTGCGGGAACAGCGCGTAGCCCTGAAACAGAAAGCCGCAACCGCGGCGCTCCGGCGGCAGGTCGATCTCGCGAGCGGTATCGAGCCACCAAGCCCCCGCGCACGTCACCCGGCCGGCCTCGGGACGGAGCAGTCCCGCGACGATGCGCAGAAGGCTCGTCTTGCCCGCACCCGAGGGCCCGGCCAGCGCCAGCGGCGAACCCCCCCGGACTTCCAGCTCGACCTCGAGGCGGAGGTCTCGCAGGGTCGTGGTGGCGCTAGCCGCGAGCATCGACCGGCCGCCCACCGAGCAGCTTCACCGCCATCAGGAGGGCGGCGGAGACCATCACCAGAACCGCCGACAGCGCGATCGAGGCAGTGAAGTCGCTGCTCAGGAACTCGAAGATCGCCAGCGGTGCCGTCTGTGTGACGCCCTGGAGCGAGCCCGCGAACATCAGGGTCGCACCGAACTCGCCGAGCGCCCGGCCCCAGGCGAGCGCGAGGCCGGCCCCGAGGCCGGTCGCCGCGCCGGGCACGGCGACTCGCGCGAAGGTGCCGGCCTCGCCGACCCCGAGCGTTCGCGACGCATCCAGGAGATCGCGGTCCACGGACTCGAACGCTGCGATCGCCCCCCGCACATAGAACGGAGCCGAGACGAAGGTCAGCGCGACGATCACACCCGCGGTCTCCAGCACGAGTCGGATTCCCATGTCCTCGATCGCGCCGCCCAGCAGGCCCCGTGGCCCAAAGGCGGCGAGCAGCGCGATGCCGGCGGCGGCCGGGGGGAGGACCAGCGGCAGCTCGATCAGGGTCAAGACCAGCGAACGACCGCCGAAGGAGCGCAGGGCGAGCAGGTAGGCGGCCGGTGTGCCAACGAGGACGATGATGACGACGGCGGCAGCCGAGGTGCGGAGGCTGAGCCACAGCGCCTCGGTGGCCTGCGGCTCGCCCAGGCTGGCGATCAGATCGCTGGGGCTCGCCTCCGTGAACAGCGCGGCGAGCGGCACCGCGAGGAAACCGAGCGTGATCAGGAGCCCGAGCGCCGACCCAACCCTGAAGAGCGAGTTGCTCAAGGCGGTGGAAGCAACCCGGCCTGCCGCAGAGCGGCCTGTCCCTCGGGACCGAGGAGTCCGTCGACGAATTCAGCCGCCTCGTCGTGACGCTCCGAGTCGGTGACCACCCCCGCGGCATAGGCGACGTCGGGGCGCAACCTGGTGGGGAGCTCGATCGCATCCAAACGGCCGCTGGATGCGGCGACGTCCGAGCGGTAGACAAAGCCCGCGTCCACGGCGCCCTGGCTCAGCTTCGCGGCGATTCCCAGCACGTCCGGTTCGGTGGAGCCGACATTCGCGAGGATCGACTCCGATTCGCGCGAAGGAAGGCGATCGAGCACCTCGCGTGTATAGATCCCCACCGGAACGTCATCGTCGCCGATTGCGATCCGGACGCTCGGCCTGGTGAGCTCCGATAGCGAACGAACGTCCTGCGACCCGGCCGGCACCGCGAGCACGAGCCGATTGGTCGCGAAGGTCACGGGGCGCTCGAGGAGACCCTCGGCGTGCAGCTCCTCCGGCAGCGAAGTGTTCGCGGCCGCATAAACGTCGGGGGTCGCCCCCTGTCGGATCTGCGCCGCCAACTCGTCCGATCCGGCGAACGAGAAGCGGGCGCGCTCGTAGCCCGCTCGTTCCGCATACGGCGGGAATGCCTCGCTGAGGGAGGCCGCCGCCGTGACGACCAGCTCGTCGTCTCCGTCGCCGCCGCAGCGTGAGATCCCCGTCCCCAGGGCGGTGAGGAGCATCACCGCGAGCAGCGGGCGGCTCATCGGCGCTCGATCATCACCGAGGTCGCCTTGACCGTAGCCGTCGCGGGAACGCCCGCGGCGAGCCGCAGCTCTTCGACGGAGTCCTTGGTGATCGCGGCGGTTATGCGGTGCGGGCCTGCCTCGATCTCGACCAGCGCCATCACCCCATCACCCTCGACCGAGACGACCTTGCCGGGAAAGCGGTTGCGGGCCGAGAGCGAGTCGCCCGTTCGGTGGCGGGCCGGGGAGCTACTCAAGCGCTCGACCTCCGAGGCCGGGACGCGGCGGCGGTTGCGCGCGTCCCGCGTGGTCTTCAGCCGCCCGGCGTGGTCCCAGCGACGCAGCGTGTCCACGCTGACGCCCAGCGCGCGTGCAGCGTCGCCGAGGCTAAGCTCCCGCATCTACCTAAGCATTGCATAGGTAAGTCTGCTTCACCTGCCTTGTTCGCTTTGTCGGATCGGATCACCGGCTCCGAGTACTCCACCCTTGAGGATCCGGCCGCGCACGCCTCCGCGGCGGGCGAGCGGCCTGAGCAGGGGCTTCCCGGCGAGCTCCGCCAGGTGGCGACATGGCGGGTTCGGTTCGAGCGCTTCCACCTCCACCTCGCCCAGCCGGAACTTCTTCCCGACCAGGTCATCGAGGCGGACACCCGAAGTGATGATGTTGCGCCGTGTGTCCTCGAAGCGGATATCGACTCCCGACTCGGCGGCGGCGGCTTCGATCGCCTCGGACTCAATGAGAGTGATCTCCGCGGTGGGATCGCCGTTCTCGTGTGATTGGAAGTAGCGGTCGCCTTGGAGTCCGTGGCCCGCCACCGCCACGGCCTCGGGGACGGGCTGCATCGGTCGTTCGGGCTCCGGCCCGATGTAGATACTCACCACGCGACCATCGCTCATCTCGGCTCGCATCCTCTCAAAGTGAAGATAGAGTGCACTCTGGCCACATGAACGGCTTCGTCTCCCGAGGGTTTTCGCGCCGCCGACAGACACCGGAGGAGCTCGCCGACCGGCTTCCGCCCGGCCAGTACGCGGAGGCGGGCTTCCCGGTCCTCACCGCGGGCCCGACGCCCGATGTCGGTACCGATGCGTGGAGCTTCCGCGTCGACGGCATGGTCGGCGAGGAGAGGGCGTGGAGCTGGGAGGAGTTTCACCAACTCCCGTTCGAGACGGTGCCGTGCGACATCCACTGCGTCACCAAGTGGTCGAAGCTCGGCACCAGCTTCGGCGGGGTCTCCGTAGACACCCTGTTGGATCAGGCCGAGCCGCTGGGCGCCTACGCGATGGCGTTCTCCTACGGCGGCTACACGGCGAACCTGCCGATTGAGGACCTCACCGACGGCAAGGCCTGGGTCGTCACAGAGCACGAGGGCGAGCCGCTGCCCCGCGAGCACGGTGGGCCGGCCCGGTTGCTCGTGCCACATCTGTACTTCTGGAAGAGCGCCAAGTGGGTCGCCGGGCTTCGAGTCATGGATCATGACGAGCCCGGGTTCTGGGAGTCAAACGGCTACCACAACTACGGCGATCCGTGGAAGGAGCAGCGCTATTGGACCGACTAGCGTCGCAGGCGCCGCTAACACCGGTCGAGCAGCGCGCCCCTGGGCGGTGGCAGGTCGGCACCGTCACCTCGATCAAGCAGGAGACACCGCGCGTGAAGTCGTTTCGCATCCAGCTGCCGATGTGGATGCCTCACCTGCCGGGCCAGCACTATGACGTTCGGCTGACCGCCCCCGACGGCTACCGCGCCGAGCGCTCCTATTCGGTGGCCTCCTCGCCCCTCGACGAGGGCGAGATCGAGCTGACGATCGATCTCCTCGCCGACGGCGAGGTCTCGCCCTACTTTCACGAGGTCGTGGTCCAGGGTGACCAAGTCGAGGTCCGGGGGCCGTTTGCCTCCTACTTCGTCTGGCGCGGTGAGGCGCCCGTTCTATTGGTAGGCGGAGGGTCGGGGGTGGTGCCGCTGATGGCGATGCTGCGTCATCGGCGTCGCACGATGCCCGAGCTCGAGATGAGGCTGGTTTATTCGATCAGATCGGCGGAGGACGTGATCTACGCGGATGAGCTCGGAGACGACGCTGTGCTCACCTTCACCCGCGAGCCCCCCGACGGTTGGACCGGCCATACCGGCCGCATCGACGGATCGCTGATCGCGGACGCCGACCCCGACTTCGGGGTCGCATTCATCTGCGGCTCCAACGGGTTCGTCGAGAGCGCCAGCGAGCTGATGATGCAAGCGGGAGTCGCCCCGGAGCGGATTCGCACCGAGCGTTTCGGACCGACCGGCTAGGCCGCTTCCGACAGCTCCCCTCACCGCGCCTGGTCCACACGCCACGCGAGCTGTGACCGGCGCTCGACCACGGCGGCGACCAATGTCGTCCCGGCGACGGCAGCGCCGCGTAGTAGGGTCGGTCTCCGATGCCGCGCGCGGAGCTGGGAAGACCGAGGTCGGTCGGAGGACTCCGGGATGCGCTGCGGGCGCAGAGCTATCTCGCCGACAGAGGGCTTGCGACCGCGCTCTACCTGGCGCTGTCCCTGCAGCGGCCGATCCTCGTCGAGGGCGAGGCCGGCGTCGGCAAGACCGAGCTCGCGCACGCGCTCGCCGGCGCGCTCGGCGCAGACCTGATCCGGCTCCAGTGCTACGAGGGGATCGACGCGAGCCAGGCGCTGTACGAGTGGGATTATCCGCGCCAGCTTCTCTATCTGCGAGCACTCGGGGAGCGCGAGGCGGCAGGAGAGCGCGCGGTCGAGGGCCTGTTCGAGCGCCGCTTCCTCGTCGAGCGGCCGCTGCTCAAGGCGTTGCAAGCGGGGGAGCGGGCGGTGCTCCTGATCGACGAGGTCGATCGCTCCGACGACGAGTTCGAGGCCTTCCTGCTCGAGGTGCTCTCCGACTTCCAGGTCACCGTGCCGGAGGTGGGGACTATCCGTGCCGAGCGCCCTCCCGTCGTCGTCCTGACGTCGAACCGCACCCGCGAGCTTCACGACGCGCTGAAGCGTCGATGCCTGTATCACTGGATCGAGTATCCAAGCCTGGAGCGCGAAGTGGAGATCGTCCGAGTGCGCGCTCCCGACGTCTCGGAGGAGCTGGCGAGGAAGGTCGCCGCTGCGGTCGCGCACATCAGGGGACTCGACGTCGTAAAGCGACCTGGGATCGCTGAGACAATCGACTGGGCGCGCGCCATCGCCACGCTCGGAGCCACCTCCCTCGATCCGGAGGTCGCCGCCGACACCCTTGGATGGGTGGTGAAGGAACGCGACGACCTGGAGCGCGTGCGGGACTCCCTCCCCGAGGCGCTCGGCGATGGCTGACGATCGCGACCCCCTCTCTCGGCTGGTCGAGTTCGGCCGGGCGCTGCGGGGAAGCGGCGTCGCGGTCGGTTCCGGACAGCTCCTGGCCTACTGCCGGGGCATGGCGGTGCTCGATCCCACCGACCTTGACGACCTCTACTGGGCCGGCCGCACCACTCTTCTGTCCCGACACTCCGACATCGCGCTTTACGACCGCGTCTTCGACCGGTTCTTCCGCGGTGGCGAGGTCCGCCTGGCGGCGAGCGCGGCGCCCGGCTCGCTGCCCCCGGCGGTCTCTGCCCAACCTTTGGCCGCGACGAACGCCAGCGCGCACGGCGCCCCCGACGAGGCGCCGGTCGGCACGGTCGCCTCTAGCCACGAGGCTTTGCGCCGCAAGCCGTTTTCGAGCTGCACGCCCGAGGAGCTGGCGGCCCTGCGGGACCTGATCGCCCGGCTGAGGCTGAATCCGCCCCGCCGAGCGAGTCGCCGCACAGAGCACCATCGGCGTGGCCGCCGGCCGGACCTGCGCCGATCGCTGCGCCGCTCCCTGCGCTCCGGCGGCGAGCTGCTCGAGCCAAGCTGGCGCCGTCGCCGTAGCCGCGCCCGCCGCATCGTGCTGCTGCTCGACGTCTCCGGATCGATGGCCGACTACTCGCGCGCGCTGCTCCAGTTCGCCTACTCGGCGGCGCGGAGCGGCGGGGAGGTCGAGACCTTCTGCTTCGCGACGCGGCTGACCCGCATCACCGGGACCCTTCGTCGCCGGGATCCCGACACTGCCCTCGCTGAGGCGTCCGAGGCCGTGCTCGACTGGGATGGGGGGACGCGGATCGGCGAGGCTATCGCAGAGTTCACGCGCTCCTGGGGGCGGCGCGGACTGGCGCGTGGTGCGGTCGTCGTGGTGTGCTCCGACGGCCTCGAGCGCGGCGACCCCGAGGTCCTGGCGCTGGAGATGGAGCGGCTTCGCAGGCTCGCCCACCGGATCGTGTGGGTGAACCCGTTGACGGGCGATCCGCGCTACGAGCCGCTTGCGCGGGGGATGCGCGCCGCCCTTGACTTCGTCGACGCGTTCGTCCCCGGCCACGACCTCGCCAGCCTCGAGGCGCTGGCAGACCTCATTCCCGCCACCCGGGATCGGGGACGGCGCCCGCTGCCCGGGACGCTGATGCTCGGCGACTCGCGAGTGTAGGATGAGCTCAGGGTTGCTCCGGACGGGAAGGAGAGGTGTACCCGGCTAGGTTTGACTACGCGGCGCCGTCGTCACTGGACGAGGCTCTCTCCCTGGTATCGGAGCGCGGGGACGACGCGAAGCTTCTCGCTGGCGGCCAGAGCCTGATCCCGCTGATGAAGCTCCGGTTCGCGACACCGGAGCTGATTGTTGACCTGAACCGGATTGGTGGCCTCGACTACATCGAGGAATCCGCGGACCACCTCCGAGTCGGGGCGCTGGCCCGAAACAACGACCTCGTCGACTCCGAGGTGCTTCGCGACGCCTACGGGGCGATGGCCGCGGCGGCGCCGATGATCTCGGATCCCCTGGTCCGCAACCTGGGGACGCTGGCGGGATCGCTCGCGCATTGCGACCCTGCCGGCGACTGGGGCTCGGTCATGCTGTCGCTCGGCGGCGAGGTCGTGGCGCGCGACGCGAACGGCGAGCGCACGATCCCGATCGACGAGCTCCTCCAGGGGCCGTTCACCACGGCGCTCGAGCCGACCGAGATCATCACCGAGGTCAGGGTCCCACGGCCATCCGCGGCAGCTGGGAGCACTTACCTGAAGCTGGAACGCAAGGTGGGCGACTACGCGACGGTGGCGGCCGCGGTCGCGCTTGAGCTGGACGACGGCGAGATCTCCCGCGCGGGCATCGCCCTGACGGCGGTGGGGCCGAAGAACCTGCGCGCCGAGGCCGCGGAGAGCGCTCTGAGCGAAGCGGAGCCTGACGAGGAGGCTTTCGCGGAGGCCGCGCGCCTCGCGGCCGAGGTCTCCGAGCCGACCTCTGATGTCAGGGGCTCGGCCGAGTACAAGCGCGCGGCGGCGCGCACCCTCGTGAAGCGGGGCCTCGAGACTGCCCACCGGATGGCACGCGGCGAGTAGGAGGTTCAACGGTGCAGATAACGGTGACGGTGAACGGCGAACCGCGGGGCGCGGATGTCGAGCCGCGCATGCCGCTTTGCGATCTGGTGCGCGACGAGTTCGGGCTCACCGGAACGCACGTCGGCTGCGACACGACGAGCTGCGGGGTGTGCACGGTGCTCCTCGACGGCGTCCCCGTCAAGTCGTGCACCGTGCTCGCGGTGCAGGCCGACGGGCGCGAGATCACGACCGTCGAGGGGCTGGAGCGGGACGGCGAGCCGCACCCGATCCAGGCGGCGTTCAAGGAGGAGCACGGCCTCCAGTGCGGGTTCTGCACCCCGGCGATGATGCTCGTCGGCGCGGCGCTGCTGGAGCGCAACCCCGAGCCGACCGAGGAGGAGATCCGGCGCGCGATCTCCGGAAACCTCTGCCGGTGCACGGGCTACATGAACATCGTCAAGGCGATCTCCACCGCGGGGACCCAGATCAGGGCCGAGCCGGTCGCGGCGGGCGGAGACGAGTAGGAGGCAAGATGGCGGAGCAGACAGACGGACCCCTGGGTGTCGGCCACGACGTGAAGCGGGTCGAGGACGATCGGCTGATCCGCGGTAAGGGCAACTTCGTCGGCGACATCTCGCTGCCCGGGATGCTGCACATGGCCCTCGTGCGAAGCCCGCTCGCCCACGCCGGCATCAAGTCGATCGGCGCCGGCGCGGCGACGGCGCTCGAAGGCGTCGTCGCCGTAGTAACCGGCAAGGACCTCCAGGCGCACGAGCTCGCCTGGATGCCCACTCTGTCCGGTGACACCCAGGCGGTGCTGGCGACCGACAAGGTCCGCTTCCAGGGCCAGGAGGTAGCCGCGGTGATCGCCGAGGATCCGTACACCGCACAGGACGCGGTCGAGCTGGTCGAGGTCGACTACGAGCCCCTGCCCGTGCTGGTCGACCCGCGCGAGGCGCTCGCCGAGGGGGCCACGGTGATCCGCGACGAGAAGCAGGGTCAGTCCGACAACCGCTGCTACAGCTGGGAGGCGGGCGACGCCGCGGCGACCGAGCGCGCATTCGCGGACGCCGACGTGGTCGTGTCGCTCGACACCTTCTATCCGCGCTCCCATCCCGCCCCGCTGGAGACGTGCGGGTGCGTCGCGGACGTGAGCTCGGCGACCGGCAAGGCGACGATCTACATGACCTCGCAGGCACCGCACGCGCATCGCACCCTGTTCGCGATGGTGGCCGGCCTGCCGGAGCAGAACATCCGCATCGTCTCGCCCGACCTCGGAGGCGGGTTCGGCAACAAGGTCCCCATCTACCCGGGATACGTCGTTGCCACGGCCGCCTCGCTGCTGATCGGGCGACCGGTGAAATGGATCGAGACCCGTACCGAGAACCTGATCTCGACCGGTTTCGCGCGCGACTTCCACATGCACGGGGAGCTGGCGCTTAAGAGCGACGGCAAGATGCTCGGCCTGAAGGCGAGCCTGGTGTCCGACAACGGCGCGTTCTACGCCGACGCGCAGCCGTCGAAGTTCAAGGCGGGGCTGTTCCACGTCGTGACCGGCTCCTACGACCTCCCCGCCGCCCACGTCTCCGCCGAAGGCGCGTACACGAACAAGGCCCCGGGCGGCGTTGCCTACCGGTGCTCGTTCCGGATCACCGAGGCGTCATTCTTGATCGAGCGGCTGGTGCAGAACGCGGCCTACGAGCTGGACATCGACCCGGCCGAGCTGCGGGTGAAGAACTTCATCCAGCCCGACCAGTTCCCGTACCGGACGCCGACGGGGTTCGAGTACGACTCGGGCGACTACGAGCGCGCGCTGCGGCTGGCCCTGGAGAAGGTCGGCTACGAGGAACTGAAGCGTGAGCGGGAGGAGCTCCGCGAGAAGGGCAAGCTGCTCGGCGTCGGGATCGCGAGCTTCACCGAGGCGGTCGGCGCCGGCAACCACAAGGACTACGACATCGTCGGGATCAAGATGTTCGACTCTGCCGAGCTGCGCGTCCACCCCACGGGCAAGGCGATCCTCAAGATCGGCGTGAAGACTCAGGGCCAGGGGCACGAGACGACGTTCGCGCAGATCGTTGCCGAGGAGCTTGGGATCCCCCCCGAGGACGTCGCCGTCCAGCACGGCGACACCGACAACACGCCGTACGGGCTCGGAACCTACGCCTCGCGCAGCACGCCGACCGGAGGAGCGGCGACGGCGGTGATCGCCCGCAAGCTGCGGGAGAAGGCCGGCAAGATCGCCGCGAACATGCTCGAGGTCTCCGAGGAGGACCTCGAGTGGGAGACCCCCGAGTTCAGGGTCAAGGGCGCGCCGGATCGCTCCGTTTCGATCCAGGACGTGGCGTTCGCCGCGTACACTGATCCGCCGGAGGGAATGGAAGCGGGGCTCGAGGGCAGCCATTACTACGACCCCCCGAACCTCACATTCCCGTTCGGGACGTACGTCGCGGTGGTCGAGGTCGACGAGGGGACGGGCGAGTGGAAGGTACGCCGCCTTGTCGCGGTCGACGACTGCGGCGTGCGGATCAACCCGATGATCGTCGAGGGCCAGATCCACGGAGGGCTCACCGAGGGCTTCGCGATCGCGGCCATGCAGCAGATCACGTTCGACGAGGCGGGGAACTGCATCGGCTCCAACTTCACCGACTATCTCGTCCCGACGGCGTGGGAGACGCCGCGATTCGAAACCGAGCAGACCGTCACGCCCTCCCCCCACCACCCGATCGGCGCCAAGGGCGTCGGCGAGTCCGCCACGGTCGGCTCGCCCGCCGCGTACGTGAACGCGGTGATCGACGCGCTCGCGCACAAGGGCGTGCGCAACATCGACATGCCCGTCACGCCCGCGAAGGTGTGGGAGGCGAGCGAGGGCGAGGCCGCGGGGAAGATGTGACGATCGACGTGTTGGAGCTCGCCCGCGAGCGCCGACGGCGCCGCGAGCCGTTCGTGGTGGCGACGGTCGTGTGGCGGCGGGCTCCGTCGTCCGGGAAGCAGGGATCGAAGGCGCTGATCGACGCGGGCGGACACGTGAGCGGCTGGATCGGCGGGGCCTGCGCGGAGCCGGCGGTCGCCCGCGAGGCGGTGCGGGCGCTCGAGGACGGCGAGCCGCGCCTGATGTTCCTCGGTCCGAGCGAGGAGCTGGCGAAGCGCAAGCGCGAGGAGGGAGTGCTCAGTGTCCCGATCGCGTGCCAGAGTGAGGGCGCTATGGAGGTCTACCTGGAGCCGGAGCTGCCAAAGCCGCAGCTGGTCGCGATCGGACGTTCCCCGGCGGTCGACGCGCTCGCAGCGATCGCGAGCTCCCTCGGGTGGCGGGCGGTGGTCGTCGACCAGGGAGGACGCGCGGAGAACCATCCCGACGCCGAGCTTGTCGTCGCCGAGCTCGACCTCGAGGCGGCCGGCGTCGACGAGGACAGCTGCGTGGTCGTGGCCACCCAGGGGCACTACGACGAGCCGGCGCTGGAGCGGGCGCTCGCCCGCCGGCCCGCGTACGTCGGCCTCGTCGCCTCGCGGCGGCGGGCCGAGGCAGTGCTCGGCTATCTCCACGACCGGGGCGTCGCGGAGGAGGAGCTGCGACGCGTCCACGCACCGGCCGGCCTCGACCTCGGCCACGTGGCCCCGGAGGAGATCGCGGTCGCGATCGCCGCCGACCTCGTGCGCCGGCGGGCCTCCGGCGAGCTGCGCGCCTCCCCCGCGCCGGCGCCCGCCCCGGGCGCAGTGGACCCGGTGTGCGGAATGGCGGTCGACCCGGAGTCGAGCCCCCACCGCGCCGAGCACCACGGGGCTACGTACCACTTTTGCTCGGTCGGGTGCCGCGAGGCGTTCGAGGCCGATCCGGAGCGCCATCTGGCCGGCGCGCGGGACGGCTAGCGATGCAGCTCGAGAACTCGTTCGACGTCGACGCCCCGCCGCCGCAGGTGTGGGAGTTCCTGCTCGACCTGGAGCAGGTCACGCCGTGCATGCCGGGGGCCGAGCTCGAGGAGCTGGCCGACGAGCGGACCTGGAAGGGCAAGGTGGCGGTCAAATTGGGTGCTGTCTCGCTCGCCTACACCGCCACGGTCGTTGTCGCGGAGCGTGACGACGCCGACCGCCGGGTCGTGCTGAAGGCCGACGCGCGCGAGACGCGCGGCAAGGGGACGGCGTCGGCGACGATCGAATCGAGCGTCGATTCCGCCCAGAACGGGGGCGCCCACGTCGCGATGATCACCGACCTGACCGTGACCGGGGCGGTCGCGCAGTACGGGCGGGGGATGATCGCCGACGTCTCGAAGCGGCTCACGGACGAGTTCGCGAATTGCCTCGGCGCGAGGCTGGCGGGCCCCAGCGATACAGGTCCGGAGCCGGCCGCGGCGAAGCCGATCGGCGGCATCCGGCTCGGGCTGTGGGCGTTGTTCCGCGCGGTGGGCCGGTTCTTCAAGCGGATCGGGCAGGCGATCGCCGCCCCCTTCCGCCGCGGCTGAGCCGCACGGTCGTCAGCCGGCCGTTGTGGCGCGTGCGGATCCGATCACAGCTCGGCGATCAGCAGCGCGATCAGGGCGGTGCGCTCGACGAGCGAGGGGAGGCTCACGTGCTCGTCGATCGCGTGCGCTCCGCCGCCGTCCGGCCCGAGGCCGTCGAGCACCGGCACACCCTCGGCCGCCGCGAGGTTCGCATCGCTGACGCCGCCGGCGCTCCCCTCCGCGAGCTCGAGGCCGAGCAGGGCGCCGAGAGCGCGGGCGCGCTCGACCGCGGCGGCGATCGCTGGATTGCGCACGAGCGGCGGGCGCGAGTGGGCCTCCTCGACCCAGAGCTCGGCGCCCGGCCGCCGGGCGCGGAGTGCGCCGAACGCCTCTCGAATCCGGGCCTCCTCGGGGGCGTCGGGGAAACGGACGTCGATCTCGGCCTCGGCCCGCTCGGCGATCACGTTCGCGGCGGCGCCGCCGCGAACCACCCCGCAGCTGACCGTCGTCCCGGCCGCGGGATCGGCGAGCCGCCGAAGTTCGATCAGCTCGTCGACCAGCTCGTCGATCGCGCTCACCCCGGCCTCGGGCTCGAGCCCCGCGTGCGCGGCGCGGCCCAGCACCCGCAGGCGATAGGTGATCCAGCCCTTGCGCGCCGTCTTCAGCGCCCCGCCGGTGAGTGGCGGCTCGGGCACGAGCGCGATCGCCGCCTCCCGGGCACGCTTGGCGATCAGGCCCCGGGAAGCGCGACTTCCGGTCTCCTCGTCGGGAGTGAGCAGGACGCGGACGGGGCGGTGAAGCGCGGCCAGCTCGCCGAGCAGCTCGAGCCCGCCGAGCGTCGCGACGATCCCGCCGTGCATATCGAGCGCCCCGGGGCCGTAGGCCACCTCGTCGTCCACCCGGAACGGGCGAGCGGCGACGGCACCGGCGGGCCAGACGGTGTCGTAGTGACAGAGGACGAGAACGCCCTCCCCCACCCGCGCTGGCGGCCCGAAATCAGCCTCGATCTGCGGTCCCGACTCGCTCGCGTGGCGGCTCACACGGCCATCGAGGCTCGCCAGCCACGACTCCAGCAGGCGGGCGACCGGCGCGAGCGCCGCCGGGTCGCCGCTCGGCGCATCGATCGAGCCGATCCGGCGGAGCGCGTCGACGAGGTCGGCCCGGTGGGCCGCGGCCCCGGACGCGAGGCGGAGCGCGAGCTCGGCGACGTTGCCGGCAGCGACGGCGTCGCTACCCGCCCTGCTCACACGCCCGCCTCGCCGTCGATTCCGGTTTGCTCCCCGGCACCGGCCTCGCTCCCATCGCTCCGCGCCTCCTCTATCGCCTCCCACACGGTGCGCTTGCTGAGCACGGCCACCAGGTTGCGCTTGTACTCGACCGAGCCGTTCGCGTCCTCGATCGGGTCGGCGGCGTCGGCGACGAGCACTCCCGCCCGCTCGATAGCGCCGTCGAGCTGCGCGGCTGAGGCGCCGCTCAAGAGCTCCTCCGCCGCCCCCGCTCGGGAGGCGCGGAGTCCCGCCGAGCCGACCGCGAGCCGCACGTCCACCAGCCGGTCGCCGTCGAGCCGCAGCTGACAGGTAACGGTGATCGCGGGGCGCTCGTGGAAGGCGAACTTGCGGTGGACGATCGCCGCCCCGCGGACAAGCGCCGGCACCAGCACCGCGGTCAAGAGCTCGCCATGCTCGAGCGTGTTCTCGAACGGCCCGCGAACAAAGTCCGCGATCGCGAGCCGGCGTGGCTTCTCGCCGCCCCGGCGCGCCTCGATGATGGCTTCGATTGCAAGGAGGAACGTCGTCGGGTCCGAGTGCGGGTCCGCGAAGCAGAGGTTGCCGCCAATCGAGCCCATCGTCCGCACCCGCAGGTTTCCCACCGCGCGCTCCATCGCGGCGAGCGCCGGCCACTCGGCGCGAACGGTCGGGTCGCGCTCGATCGCGCGGTGCGTCTCCGCGCCGCCGATTCGCAGGTACCGATCGCGGCGCTCGATCCCGTGCAGCTCGTCGATTGCTTTGAGATCGATCACGTGCCGGTACTCGGCGAAACCGAGCTTGAACAGCATGAAGAGCTCGCTGCCGCCGACGTAGACGACGGCGTCGTCGCCGTGGCGCTCCAGCAGCTCGGTGGCCTCCTCGACCGTCGCCGGCCGGTGGCGCTCGAACGGCGGCAGCGTGGTCACGCAGGCACCGTCTCCTGGCTCTCGGAAAGCACGCGCAGCGTCGCGTCCACTCCGGAAGCGACGTCGACGTCGACCCCGAGGTCGAGCAGCCCGCGGCCGAGCGCCGACACGGCGACGACCGGATACAGCGACCGCGACCCCGGCCCCATGTGGCCGAGGCGGAAGAGCCGCTCCGTGAGCTCGCCGTAGCCGCCGGAGAGCATCACGCCGTAACGCTCGCGGATGTGGGCGAGAGTCGGCTTCACCTCGACACCCTCCGGACACCGGATCGCGGTGACGCACGTGGTCGCGTAGTCCTCGCTCCGCGGCCAGAGTTCAAGGCCCATCGCCTTTACTCCCTCGCGGCAGGCCCGGGCCGCGGCCGCGTGGCGGGCGATCACTGCGTCGAGCCCGTCGTCGAGACACTCGCCGACCGCGGCGTGGATACCGTTGATGTCGGAGACCGAAGGCGTGTAGGGGTACTTGACCCGGCCGCCCTCGATCCAGGTCTCTCGCCAGTCGAGCAAGGAGAGGTATGAGTTCCTCGGCGCGTTCGGGTTCCGCTCGATCGCTTCCCAGGCGTCCTGGCCGACGACGCATAGCGACATCCCGGGCGGGCCGGCGAGGCACTTCTGCGGCCCACCGACGCAGAGGTCGACGCCCCACTCGTCCGTCAGAAGCTCGGTGCCACCGACCGCGGAGACGACGTCGGCGAATACGAGGGCGCCAGCGTGCTTGGCGATCGGGCCGATCTCGGCGAGCGGGTTCTCGACCCCCGACGGGGTCTCCGAGTGCACCAGCGCAACGAACTCGAAGTCCCCGTGGCGCTCGAGCTCCTCTCGCACCTGGGCGGGGTCGAGGGCCTCGTCGTAGGGGACGACGATCTCGACCACCTCGGCTTCGTAGGAGCGAAGCCAGTCGCCGAACCACTTCGCGTAGACACCGGAAACGAGGTTGAGGCACTTCATTCCCGGGCGGACGACGCTTCGCGCCGCGGCCTCGATCCCGAGCACGGCCTCGCCCTGCATCAGCACCACGTCCTTCTCGGTGCGAAACAGCTCGGCGATCATCCGCTCGGTCTCGCGGAAGCGGTCCTGGAAGACCGGGTCGTAGTCGAAGATCATCGGCTGCCCCTGGGCCTGCTGGACCCGCAGCGACGACACCGTCGGCCCGGCGCTGAGCGTGAAATCGGGCTCATGCATGGCGTTCTCCTCCTCTGCGTAGAAACACTTTCTTCAGTCTGTCCGAGAGCGCGCGGAACAGCAGTCGAAAGCCGCTGATCGGCTTCGCGCGCTCGCCCGCCCTCGCGACTCCGGCAACGCCGACGGCGCGCCCCCATTTGCACAGCGTGCCCGGTGAGCGTGACGCGATCCTCACCTACTTCTCACCACGGACGTAGGGCAGCGCCAGCGCCGACGGCAGGTACGAGCGGCGGGCGAACAGCACCAGGATCACGATCACCGCGATGAACGGCAGCATCTGCACGTAATCCGTCTGGATCTCGACCCCGATCAGCTGCAGCGCGGTGGCGATCGAGAGCGACATCCCGAACAGCACCGCGCCGACGATCGTCCACGGCGCCCTGCCGCGAGAGAGCATCGCGATCACGATCGCGATGAACCCCGCGCCTTGGGTGATGAAGGGGGTGAAGCTGCCTGCGCCGACGATCACGAGGTAGGCCCCGCCGAGGCCCGCGAGCGCGCCGGCCCAGAGGGTCGCCCAGGTCCGCGTCGCGGTCACGCTGACTCCCGCCGCATCCAGCGCCTCCGGCCGCTCGCCGGCGGCCCTCACGCTGAGCCCGGCCGAGGTGCGGCGAAGCATCCAGCCGACGACGAAGGCGAGCGCGATCCCGACGTAGACGATCGCGTGCTGGCTGAACACGCTCTCGCCGAGGATCGGGATCTCGCTCAGCAGGGGGATCTCGAGCTCGGAGGGATCGCCGAGGCTCGGCCTCGATTCCGCGTACTGAGCATCGTGCAGGAGGCTCGTCGCACCCTCGGCGATGAGGATGATCGCGATCCCGATCACGATCTGATCGAGGTTCATCCGCACGCACAGCACCGCCATGATCACCGACCCCGCCGCTCCGGCGACGATCCCAGCGAGCATCCCCAGCCACTCCGAACCGGTGTTGTAGGCGATCACGAAAGCGAGGTAGGCACCGAACAGCATGTAGCCCTCGAGGCTGACGTTGAGCACGCCGGCCTGCTCGGAGACGAGCTCGCCGATGCTCGCGAAGAGCAGCGGCATCGCCGCGACAAGGCCGCCCGAGATCAGCGCCGTGAGGAACTCCTGGCTGAGCAGCTCGCTCACCGCGAGCCCACCTTCCCCGCCCCGATCGCTGGCTCCGGCTCTCCTGCGGGCGCCCCTCCCTCGCCAGTTGGCGGGCGGAGACGCTCCGCGACCTCGTCCGGCACGAAGCGCATCCCGAGGCCGCGGCGGACGCGCAGGTACTCGATCACCGCCATGAACAGCAGCATCAGCCCGACCAGGACGAACACCAAGTCACTGGTGATGTCGGCCTCGCGCGCCGCGGACTCGCCGCCGATCTGGATCACCGAGAAGGCGATCACCAGGACCAGCGAGCCAATCGCGTTCAGCCGGGCGAGGAAGACGAGCGGGATCACCAGCAGCCCGTAGGCGGGGTTGAAGTCGGCACGAAACGAGCCCTGGACACCCAGGATCTCGACCGATCCCGAGAGGCCGATCAGGGCGCCGCTGATCGTGAAGGCGATCAGTGTCAGCCGGACCGGCCGCAGGCCGGCATGCAGCGCCGCGCGCGGGTTCGCCCCCAGCACGCGCAGGCGCAGGCCCAGCGAGGTCCGGGTCATCATCACGTGGACGGCGAGGATCGCGGCGACGGCGATCGCGAAGCCGAGATGGATGCGCGTGCCGAAGAGCAGCGGGAACCGCTCGTCGAAGGGAACCACGTCGGTCCGCGCCACGCCGCCGATATCGGTCTTGAACGGGCCCTTGACGAGCACGTTGGCGACGCCGATGCCGATGAACGACATCATCAGCGTGGTGATGATCTCGTTCACCCCGTAGCGGCCTCGCAGGATCGCCGGGATGATCGTCCACGCGCCGCCGGCGAGCGCCGCGATCGCCATCGTGATTAACAGCATCGGCCAGACGCCGAGCGCATCGAGCAGCGAGGGAGCGAGGCCGGCGACGAGCGCCGCGCCGAGCAGGAACTGTCCGTCCGCGCCGAGGTTCCACAGGTTCGCCCGGAACGCGACGATCAGTCCCGCCGCGATCAGCAGCAGCGGAGCGCTGCGGATGATGCTCTCCTGGAACCCCTCCCACGCGAACAGCCCGCGCTCGAACATGTCGGCGTAGAAGGTGAACGGGTCGCGCCCGAGCGCGACGAGCAGGACGCCGTTGACGACCAGCGCGAGCACGATCGGCACAGCGGCGACCAGCGTAGCCTCCCCCAGCCGGAGCGCCCGGGCCCTCACGAGCCGCTCCCTGAGCGCGCCACCATCAGCGCGCCGATCCGCTCCTCGACTCCGGCCGCGTTCTCGACAGCGCCGGTGACCTCCCCGCGGGACATGACGATGATCCGGTCGCACAGGTCGACGAGCTCCTCGATCTCGGTCGAGATCACGAGCGCCGCTAGCCCTGCCGCCGCCGCCTCCCTGATCTGGTCGCGGACGAACTCCGCCGTGCGCACGTCGAGCCCGTGGGTGGGCTTGTTGAATACGACCACCCGCGGCTCACCCGCGAGCTCGCGCGCGAGGAGCAGCTTCTGCACGTTGCCTCCGGACAGTGTCGCGGCGCGGATGCGCACGCTCGGGGTGCGCACGTCGAAGCGTTCGACCAGTCCCCGGGCGAAGCGATCGATCTCCTCGCGCCGCTCGGCGCCCGCCCGCCAGAAGGGAGGCGTTCCGATCCGCTTCAGCACCGTGTTCGTCGCGACGTCGAGCTCGGCCACGGTCCCCTCGCCATGCCGATCGTCGGTGACGTGGCGCAGCCCACGGCGCTCGCGCTCGCGGACCCCGAGCCGGGTCACGTCCTCGCCGAACAGCAGCACCTTGCCGGCGCGAGGGCTGCGCTGGCCGGCGATCAGCTCGGCCACCTCGCGCTGCCCATTCCCGTCGACGCCGGCCACGCCGACGATCTCGCCGGAGCGAATCTCGAGGTCGACGTCGTTGACGCCAACCGCCTCGTCGCCACCGTCGAGCGCCAGCCCGCGCACCTGGAGCGCCACCCCAGCGAGCTCGCGCCGGGTCAGCTTGCGCGGGACCGGCCCAGCCTCGACCTCGACCGCGTCGCCGAGTTCGGCAGCCTCCTCGCCGAACATCATCTCGACGATCCGCGCCGACAGTTCCTCTTCGCCTCGACCGCGCAGGTCCCGTGGCGAGAGCAAGCCGACCACCCGCCCGGCGCGCAGCACCGTCACCCGGTCGCCGAGCTCGATCGCCTCGTGGAGCTTATGGGTGATCAGGATCACCGCGAGTCCCTCTGCCCTTAGGTTCTCGAGCACGCTCCGCAGCTCCTCGTACCCCTGCGGGGTCAGCATCGAGGTCGGCTCGTCGAGGATCAGAATTTGCGAGCCCTGCCGCCACAGCGCCTTCATGATCTCCACCTGCTGTTGCTGGCCGAGCGCCAGGCCGCCGGCACGGGCGCCGGGGGTGAAATCGACCCCCAGCAGTCCCGCGAGCTCGGCGAAGCGCGCCCGGGCGGCGCTGAGGTCGAGCCTGCCCGTGCCCCCGTGCGAGCCGAGCATCAGGTTCTCGAGCACGCTCAGGGTCGGCACGAGCGTCAGGTGCTGGTACACGGTGCCGATCCCGAGCTCGATCGCAGCGCGGGGCGAGTCGATGCGGACCGGTCGGCCCTCGAAGCGGATCGCCCCCGCATCCGGCCGGTACATCCCGGAGAGTACGTTGATCAGGGTCGACTTGCCGGCCCCGTTCTCACCCAGCAGCGCGTGGACCTCGCCGGCGTGGAGCTTGAGGTCGACGCGGTCGTTGGCGACCACACCGGGGAACGTCTTGGTGATCCCGAGCAGCTCGCACAGCGGCGACGCCTGCCCTTCGGCCCGAGAATCGGTTTCGGCGGCCACTTCAATCCTGCGGCCGGTCCGGGGCTCGCCCCGAGCCCCGGCCCGGCCTTGTTTGCTCCTTTAGCCCTTCTCGATCAGGTCCTCGACCTGGGACTTCTGCTCGGTCAGCGGGATCTTGATCTCGCCGTCGATGATCTGCTGTTTGATGTCCTCGAGCTCGCTCCAGGTCTCGTCGTCGATCATGTCGGTCCGGAGCAGCGAGATGCCACCGTTCTCGAGGTCGAGCTCGTAGCCCTTCTCGCCGAACGTGTCGTTGCCGATGTCTTCGATCGCGTCCGCGTAGAGTCCGTCGAAGCTCCACAGCACCGATGAGAGCAACACGCCCTGGTCGTCGATCGAGGTCTTGTCACCGATCACGTCGATGAAGCTGACGTCGCTGGCCTCTTCGACCGCCTTCAGCATCCCGAACGACGAGCCGTCTCCCATCCCGAAGACCACGTCGGCGCCGTCGGCGATCACCGCCTCGGTGACGCGCTTGCCGCCCGCGGTGTCGGCGTAGCCGGCCGGGCCGATCTGAGCGAACTCGATTTCGACGTTTGGATCCTCCGACCGGGCCCCGGCGACGAAGCCGCCTGCCTGCTTGTTCCAGTTCGTGTCGTCGGCCGAGATCACGATCCCCAGCGTGCCGCTCTTGGTGGTCTTCGCGGCGAGCACCCCGGCGAGGTAAGCGCCCTCCTGGCTGGCCGTGCCGGCGTTCGCCGTCACCCCGGGATCGTTCGCCTCCGGGTTGTCCCAGACCAGCTCAGGCACGCCCGTCTGGGCGGCGACGTCGGGCGCGGTCGTGTTGTAGCCGGAGGCCTGCGCGACGATGAACTCCGCGCCACCGGTCGTCGAGAGCTCGCGCAGGATCGGCGCGATGTCCTCGTAGCCGGCGTTGTCGGCGACTTCGAGCTCAGTCCCGAGATCGCTCGCAACCTGCTCGGCGCCTTCGACCCCCTGCTGGTTCCAGCCGTAGTCGTTGCCCTTCTCCGGGGCGACGATTGCGAAGCTCGAGATCGCCGCGTCGCCGCCGCCGTCGTCGTCGTCGTCGCCACCGCAGCCGGCGGCGACGCCGCCGGCAAGCAGCACGGTCGCGGCGACGCCGAGCAGCCTCGCCCCTCTGCGCCCACGGCCAGTGCGCCCGCGTTGGAGTTCGGTTCGCTGCACTTTCATGACCCTCTCCTCGTCGTTGATGGATGTTGCCAGCCTCCGCGCTGACCGCCGGGTCCACGGGATGCCGCTCGCTCACTCATCAGAGCCGCTTTCTGTCGGCGCCGAGACCGGCGCGTCGTCACTCCCGAAGAACAGTCTGCGCGCGTTCCGCCCGAGGACCCGGCGGCGCGCCTCCTCGTTGAGGCCGCTCGCGTCGACCTTGCGGATTTCGACGCCGGGATCGTGAAAGGGTGCGTCCGAGCCGTACATCACCCGATCGGATCCCACCCGCTCGAACGCCGTGCGGATCTTCGAGTGCATCGGCATCCCCGAGGTCTCGAGATAGACGTTCGGGTTGCGGGCGGCGACGTCGATCGCGCCGTTGATGTAGACGATGTTCCCGTGGCCCATGTGGCCGAGCACGATCCGCAGGTCGGGGAAGTCGACCGCGAGTTCTTCGATGCTCCACGGGAGGGTAAAGATCGGGTGGCCGCAGTGGACGAGCGCGGGCATCCCGCGCTCCACCAGCAGGCGCGCGACCGGATGAACTATCGGGTCGTTGGGGTGGTACCCGTCGAGGAGCGGGTGCAGCTTCACCCCGAGGAATTTCGGGTGATCGAGGAACTCACCGGCCTCCCTGGAGCAGTCGGGCGCTCGTGGATTGGCCCAGTAAAGGGCCCACGCGTTCGGCACCTGCTCGACGATCTCGCGGATGAGGGCGTTGTCCGGGTGGAAGACGATCCCGGCGTCGTAGTCGAAGTCCTCGAAGAGTCTGACCAGCCCCTCCATGTCGAGCGCCACGTCGAAAAGCGGGAACTCGCCAACGTGCATGTGGGGGTCGACGATCACGAGCCATACCCTCCGCTCGCGCCGCGCAGGCGCAGTTGTTCCGTGACCGCCGCCTTGTAGGCCACGGGGCGCGATGATAGGTTAATTGCTAACTGTTGACAACCGTCGGTCAGCAACCTCGTCTGCCTAACCGCCCGGCGCTCCACGGTCGGGGATGAGCAACGACATGCCCCCTATAAGCAAAGAAGTCGGCGACCGCGAGCCAGGCGGAGCACGCCGGCTCGATAACCGGACGCTCTGGCAGCAGGTCCGCGAGCGGCTACGCGAGGACGTCCTCTCGGGCGACCTCGCCCCTGGGACGGTGCTCAGCGAGGCCGCGCTGGCGCGCTCCTTCGGCGTCAGCCGGGGCCCGATCCGTGAGGCGCTCGGGCGACTCGCAACCGAGGGCCTAGTGACGATCACTCCACGCCGCGGCGCGATCGTCACCGATCTCACCCCCGACGAGTTCATCGACGCCTATCAGGTGCGTGAGGCGCTCGAGACGTTTGCGATCGGTCTCGCGGTACCGCGGCTGGAGGAATCCGACCTCGACCGCCTCCGCGAGCTGCACGATGAGATGGTCGAGCACTCGGAACGCGGCGAGGTGAACGCCTTCTTCGACGCCAACGCCGCCTTCCACGACCTGTTCGTCGTCGCATCGGGAAACCAGAAGCTTCACGAGATGTACCGCCTGCTGATGGACCAGATGGGCCGCTACCTGGCGCGATCGCTCGCCCTCCGCGGCAGCCTCGAGAAGTCGATCGCCGAGCACTCGGCGATCGTCGAGGCGGTCGATGCGGGCGACGCCGAGCGCGCCGCGCGCCTGCTCGCGGAGCACATAGAGGTCCCGCAGCGGGTCGAGGCGGAGACGGGCGAGCACGAGGCGGTGGCAAACCACTCGATCACGCTGGAAGGGAGAGAGCGCTGAGCGCCAACAGTGACAACGGCGGGGGAGTCCAGTTCGGGGTCAACCTCAACAACCGTGAGCCGCTGATCGCCCCCGACTACACGCTCGCCGATCTGCTCGAACTCTCTGAGCGGGTCGAGGAGCTGGGCTTCGCCTCGGTCTGGGTCGGCGACAGCCTGTTCTCGAAGCCGCGCTACGAGCCGATCTCCCTGCTCTCCGCGATCTCCCAACGGACGGAACGAGTCCGGCTCGGGACAGCGTGCCTGGTCGCCTCGACCCGAAATCCCCTCTACCTGGCGATGGAGTGGGGCACTCTCGACGTGCTCTCGGGCGGGCGCACGATCCTCGGACCCGGCATGGGTAACCCCGAGGAGGGAGTGCAACGGGAGTTCGAGGCACTCGGGCTGCCGTTCAAGAGGCGGGGGTACGTGCTCGACGAGGTGCTCGAGGTGGTGCGCGCCCTGTGGACGGAGGGCAAGGTCACTTTCCACGGCGACTACTACGACTTAAACGACGTCGCCTTCCACTCTGGCACCGAGATGGCCCCACTGTCGCCGCTCCAGAAGCCGCCGCCGATCTGGGTGGTATCGAACCCGCGCCTCGTCGACGACTCCTCCGACGAGCGCATGGTCCGGATCATGAGGCGAGCCTGCCGGCGGATCGTCCGTTACGGGGACGGCTGGATGACCTGCTGCCGTGCCCAGCACCCGGAAGAGCTCACCGAGCAGATCGGGTACCTCGAGGAGGCCGCCAAGGAGCTCGATCGGAGCTTCGGCGAATATACGGTCGCGTATCAAGTGACGATGAATATCGCCGACTCCGAGGCGGAGGCGAAGTCGGCGTTCGGCGACTACATCTCCAAGTACTACCCCGAGCTCTCGCGGGCGATGGATCTCTCCAACTGGGGTCCGGTCGGGACGCCCGAACAGATCGCCGAGTGGCTACGCGAGTTCGCGCGCCGCGGCGTCAACCACTTCATCTGCCGCTTCGGCGATCTCGACCAGTTCACCCAGGTCGAGCGGTTCGCGAAGCAAGTCCTCCCCCTCTTCGAGCACGAGATCGCGAGGTGATCGAGCATGCCCACCGCTGAGGAGATCCAAAAGGACGCGGAGTTGGTCGTCGACGTCTGCATGTCCGTTGAGGAGGGGGACGTCGCAACGATCATCTGCGACAACGAGCACCGTGGGGAGGCCGACGCCCTCGCCTCGGTCGCCCTCGACCGCGGCGCCTGGCCGGTGATCATGGACAACGAGGCGCAGGTGAGGCGGGGACGCGCCGACACCCACTTCCCGATGGAACCGCCGCGGAATCTGCACGAGGCAATGACGAACTCGGACGAGATCATCATCGTCACCAACCTCGAGTGGGCGAACCGCTTCGCGCACGTCCCAGCGGTGAAGCAGTCCTGCGAAGCGAACGCGAAAATCTGCTCGGTCGAGCCGGGGATGGGCGAGTGGGGCCTCACGGTCGAGAAGATCCACGCCGCGACCCAGCGCGCGAAGGACGCGATGGCCGCGCTCGAGGGCAAAACGGAGTGTCACGTCACCTCGCCCGCGGGGACCGACGTCAGGGTAAGCATCGAGGGGCGGCCGGCGCTCGAGGTGACCTCGATCAAGAAGCGCGGTCAGATGATGGGCCCGCTGCCGCTCTGGGCGGAGGTCGCCTTCGCGGCAGTCGAGGACCGCACCGAGGGAACGATCGTCGTCGATGGCGTGATGCTTGGGATCGGTCTTAGCGGCCAGGTCTCCGAGCCGATCACCTGGAAGATGGAGAACGGGCGCGCCGTCTCGATCGAGGGCGGCGACGACGCGCGTCGCCTGCGGGAGGTGATCGACGGCGTCGAGAACGCCGACGTCGCCGGCGAGTTCGCCTTCGGAGTCAGCGAGGTCGCCCCGTTCGGCACGCCCTCGGAGAAGGGGCGGGTCGGCACGGTCCACTTCGCGCTCGGCGACAACCACCTTGCCTATCCCGGTGGCAAGAACGTCTCCAAGCTGCACCTCGATGGGGTGATCCTCCAGGCCAGCCTGCAGATCGTCGACGACGGCACGTGGATCGTCAAGGAAGGGGAGTGGGCGCTGTGAGCGCGAAGCTCGAGCCAGGGGGCGGTGATTTCGGCGGAGCGCGAACCCACGGTGATGCGAGCGGCGTCCGTGTCGTGGCTTTGGAGAGCGTCGAGCCGATCGAGCTGCCGGGCGGCAGCTGGAGCCGGATGCTGGTCACCGAAGAGCGGGTCGGCGGCAACGCGAGCTCGATCGGCTTCTCGGTGTTCAAGCCAGGCAGCGCGACCGCGAGCGTCTCGCACGAGACCGAGGAGATCGCCTACGTGGTCAGCGGCTCCGGACGTCTCGATACGGACGACGGCGATGTCCGCTTCGCGGCCGGGGACGCGCTCCATATCCCGCCCCGGACGTGGCACGCGGTCGTCAACGACTCGGATGCCGACGTCGTGATGGTGTTCGGGTTCCCGCACCCTGGGTATCCGCCCACCGAGCGGCGCTGAGTGGATGGCGGCGCGAGGGAAGGGCCGGGGGGCGAACGGCGCCGAGCCCCGTCTCGACGAGGACGTCCGCGCGGGAGTCGCCTGGGCGTGTCGAATCCTCGCCAGCGAGGGGTATCAGGACCTGACGCTAGGCCACGTCAGCGCCCGCGACCGCGAACGCCCCGACCGGATGTGGATCAAGAGACGCGGGGTGACGCTAGCCGAGGTCAGGCCCGCCGACGTGATCGAGTTCGGGATCAGCGCCGACCTGCGCGACGCCTCGGATGAGATGCACCTCGAGGCCGTCCTCCACACCGAGGTCTACCGCCGGCGCGACGACGTCGGCGCGATCGTTCACGGCCACCCCCCGTACGCGACCGCGTTCGCCGCGACCGACGGCGAGCTCCTCCATCTCAGCCACGACGCGGTCATGTTCGGCCACGGCGTCGCCGTATACGACGGCAGTGCGGATTTGATCACCGAGCCCGAGCAGGGCTCGGAGGTCGCCGGGGCGCTGGGCGAGCAGTCAGTCGTGCTGCTGCGAAACCACGGCGTGCTGGTCGCCCAGCGCGACCTACCGTGGATGGTGCTGGCCGCGGTGACGCTGGAGCGCGCGGTGATGCTGCAGTCGATTGCCGCGACGCTGGGCAGTGCGCGGCCGATCGAGCCGGCCCTGATCGACGAGCTGCACCGGCGCAAGTACACGGC
>Ga0081538_10001204_pt1 | contig 27154 bp, 24 predicted proteins | sample TabmetS5T2R1_FD_71022 | JGI IMG/M metagenome (GOLD analysis project Ga0081538, IMG submission 71022) | Tabebuia heterophylla rhizosphere microbial communities from the University of Puerto Rico - S5T2R1 | ecosystem: Host-associated > Plants > Roots > Rhizosphere ...
AATGTTGGCCTCGGGCAACCGCTAGTGTTCACCTTCATGGGCCTGCTGATGGTCATGGCGACGTACTATGTCCAGACCTCCACGCTCACTGGCGAGGCTTTGTTAGCGGCATTGCCGGTCGCTTGCCTGGTAACGGCCATTCTTGTGGTCAATGACCTGAGGGATATGGAGGAGGATCGTCAGACCGGGAAAATCACCCCGGTCAGTCGTTTTGGCGCGGGGTTTGGGCTGAAGACGTTTCTCCTGCTCGTCACTGGGGCCTATCTCAGCGTCACCCTCTGGGTCGTGGCGAGACCAGCTCTTTTCCCCCTTCTGTTGGTGGTGCTGTCGCTCCCGCGAGCGTTATCCACGACCCGCCTGATCACGTCTGGAGACACCCGGACTCTCCTGAACCAGGCGTTGCGCGGCTCGGCTCAACTGCATCTGCAATTCGGCGTTCTCCTGGCGCTCGGATTGGTGATCAGCCGGCTCATGGGGGCTCCCTAACGGCGAACCTTCCGACGTGGCCGCAGCTCTTGAGGTGATGGCTGCGCTCGGCCGCCGCCATAGCGATCCCCGCGGCTTTCAGATCCGCCCCGCACAGCGCCTGCCCGAACGCATACCTAGAACGCGTAAATAGCATCCGCCGGCAGATGTAGGCTGTGGCGAGCGACGTCCCTCACCGCCTGCGTTCAACGTTCATCGATTTTTATAACTGTAAGACCCGCTGGACGTTCTCCCCGAGGATCTTTCGCTTCTCTTCCGGGGTAAGGGGCAGCTTATGGATGGTATCAATGTCTTGTTGCGGATCGAACAGCGGCCATTTGCTGCCGAAGAGAATGCGGTCGATGCCGATAAGGCGGAACCAAGTAACCGCCTCGGCAGGTGTCCACTTCCCGGCCTCGTCAAGGCCGTTCAAGCGCATGGACGTTTCGGTGTAGACGTTAGGGTAGCGCCGGGTCAGGGCGGCGATCTCCGATTCATACCCCTTGCCGAGATGGCCCAAAATCAGTCTCAGCTTTGGAAACGACGCCGCCACATCGCCGAAGTAGCGCGGCCGTCCCCAATGCCCGCGTCCACCGGGCGGGAGCGGGCCAGCATCGCCGGTCTGGGAGAGGATCGGCAGCTGGAACGATTGCGCCATCTCGTAGATCGGCCAGGCACGACGGTCGTTGCCATAAAACCCATGCAATCCAGGGAGCAGAACGATACCGCAAGCTCCCTTGCTCACCGCCTCGCGGACTTTTTGCCGGATCGTCACCGCATCCATTAAGACCGGATCGAGATTGACGAACGGCAGGAGCTCGGGATAGCTGCGGCCGACCTCACACCCCCAGAAGTTATTGTGATCCATGCGCTGTAGCGTATGTTCGCGGATTTCAATTTCCGCCTTCTCACGGGATTCTCGGGATAAATCAGGGGGCAGCTGGGACAGCGCCTTCTCCTGCATGGTCTGCGTTGGGGTGATAGTGGCGATCACTGCCCGCCAGATCCCGGCCTCACGCATGATCGCCCGAAGCTCGTGGATGACCCCGTCCCAATGCTGCGGGCGAGCACAGTACTCCAGCGCCTGACGCCCGATCTCGGCTGTCCGGTACACGTGAGCGTACGTATCGATAATGCATTCACCTGGCATAGTCGGGGACCAGCTCCAAGGCCGAGTCAGCTATTATCGAAGGCGAGTAACCGCTGGATTGGCTAGTATATCATGCCCTAGCACGCTTGCCAACCAGCGGGATATGCTTGGGAGGCCCCTGTGAAGTCGCGCAAAGAACGGCGAGATAACATCTCGCGGCACGGCGAGTCAGGCACTCGTTAGGCGGATTTATCGCAAAAAAAGAGGGGGGATACCGCCGCATCCCCCCTCCAGCGCAGCTGCTGACGCTGCACGCGTTACGACTGCCCCAGGCCCAAACGATTAGGCCTCCTCACCATATTTTTCCCAATTCATATCATGGGACTTCACGTAATCCTTCACTCTGTGCGCAAAATCGCGCAGCACCACATCGCCGTCGGGACCTTCGGCGACCTGATTCGTCAGCAGCTTCAGCTTCAGGTCCTCAAACAGCACATCTTCCACTTTGCCGTGTGGCATGTCGAAGATCTCGGGATCGAAGGTCGGCAACTCACCGGGGCCGAAGTAACCTTTGTCCTCCAGCGTATAGCCTTCCAGCTGATGGGTACCTTTGCCTAGGACCTCACCGGTCTCGACGTAGTGCTCCATAACCGCCTGCAGCCCAAATTTCTGAATGGGGCAGACCTTCATACAGATGCCACAGCCCAGATAGCGGGCCATCACCGGCCGGCAGCGCTTGTAAATCAGCTTGTTCTTCTCGACGCCACGATACCAGATCTTCTCCTTCATCAGCGCGCGCGCCGGGCAGCGCTGGACGCACACCTGGCATACCTGGCAGAACTTATGAATGCCGTAGTCGATGGCCTCGTCGTACACCACTGGAGCATCCGTACTGATCATCATCAAGCGGGCGCGCGAGCCGAAGTGCGGCGACAACAATTGCCCGTTGGCCCCCAACTGGCCCAGGCCGGCCTGGACGAACATCGGGATGTAGGCCCCGCTGTTGTCATTGGGGCTATGAATCTGGGCATGGTATCCCAATGAGCGGATCCAATCGGCCAATTCCAATCCCGCCGCCCCCTCAGTACGGTAGGTGCCGAAATGGGTGTGCTCGGCGGCCATGCTGGGGATCGTTTGGGTGGGTTCGTACTCCTGTTCCATGGCCAAACAGATGACGTGATCAAAGCGGATCCAGCGCTTCTTGCTCTTATAGATATAGTCGCGATTGAGATAGGTAAAGCCCACTTCGGCAAACCCCATCTCGCGGGCTTTTTGGCGGATGGCCTCGGTCAATACCGCTGGCTCGACGTCGAGGTTCGGCGCCACCGTGGGTTCGATCTCGCCGGTGTGTCGAGCGGCCTCCACCAAGGGCGCATTGAGCTGTTCATGCTCCTTACGATGCGCATAGGCTTCGGGGCTCAACACGGTCGTGGCCCACTGTCGGTCCGCGCTATACTCGATATTCTGGCTCTCGATCGGATATTCCCGGCTGTAGAAATCGACCTCACTCTGCCGAATAGGAGCGCCGGGGACTGACATCAGCTCTTCGGGGATTGGAATGACGACGTCGGGGTGGTTGACCGTACGCCCAGGCCGGGTGATGACTTGGCCGACTTTCTTTTTTGCCATGATCTGCTCTCCTTATGGTCTTCATCTCGCTGGCTAGTCGCTGGCGAAAAATCCGGGGAACTTCGAACAGCCCGCAGAAGCTCCAGGGCCCCCACGATGGGCAACGTCTGGCGGGCCCCTGAGTTGCCCTGTGACGCCCGGTGGGGCGTTAGCCTTGCTCCCGCCCTGCCTCGCTTTGGCCATTGAAGTTTCCTCTACCGTGCACGGCCCGCGCACATACCTTGCGACTCAGACGGCCACCGGGCGCCGCGTTGCACACCCGACTCGTCACACCAGAGCCGCTGCTCACACTGACTGCTTCTGATGCTGCTGGATAATGCGGACGACTCGAGGATCGAGGTCGCCCAAAGCCGCCCCCGCATCCGCGCGGGCTATGCCCAGAAACATATCCCTGAGGAGCTGCTCCCAATTCGGATCACTCCCCCATTCCTGCTTGAGCTGGTTCTGAATGGACTCGACTTCTTCTTTGCCAAACATCGGCGTTCCAACCTCCCTCGGCCTATGCCGGCCTCACCGTCGTAGAGCACCCGTCACGGTCGGGCGTATGCCGTCTCCCGACCACTACTTCCCCTCCCTGTTGCCATGTCATGCTGGCACGTGCTGTGCCTTGGGTCACCTCATCTCACGCTAGGCCATCGTCGCGAGCTTCTGTGCCGTGCGCTGATCGGTGACCAACATGTTAAACATTCGGGTCGCCAACGCCACTTTAGTCGCTTCGAACTTGTGCAGTCCGCCCGACACCAACACCACATTTTTCTCAGCGTTCCTGGACATCTCTTTAAGATCCTGAATCGAGACGGACAGGAAATACTCGCCGATCTGCTGCCCAAGGCCATCGAAATTATTGGAATTAATCACCCCAACCCCACCTTTTCCCTTGAGCGTTTTCAGGTCGAGGCCGACCTTGCCGAACTCCTTCAGCGTCCCACGGTCGGGGGGCAGAGCGTTCAGGCCGACAAAGGCCACTTCGACATCGCGGGCCGCCTGGTAGACCTCGCGCACCTCATCGACCTCAGTGAGCAGGTCAGCGGTAAACCGTTGGGCCTTCAGGCGGCTCTGGGGGAGTGGGGGGACTCCCACCACGAAGGCTTTGGCCCCTGGCCTTGACTTGAAGTACAAGGCGGTCACCAGGAAGACGCTGTCGACGTGTTCCAGTTCCGGTCCACGTCCCACCAGGGTAAGGGGGTACAGTTCGATCTGCCTCGGCTTCGTTTCCAGGGCTTCCACCACCTCATAGAGGGTAATCCCACCTCCCAAGCCGACGCGCACACCCCAGCGAATCTGACAAATCTCTTCAAACAGCGCCGCCCCCCCACGTCCCAAATTCTTCAGCAGGTGCTCATAGTCATCGCTGAAATCCACTACTTTCACAGCGAGGAGCCCAAAACGATCTCGCAACTCGGCTTCGAGTTTGTCATGATCGGCCGGCAATCTGACCGAAATCTCGACGATCCCGGCGGCTTCGGCCTCTCGCAATAAACGTGCGACGTGGGTCCCCGAGATCTGCAACCGGGCTGCGATGTCCGTCTTGTTCAACTTGTCGATGTAGTGCAGCCGCGCGCACTCAAGGAGGAGTTCTCCCTTCCGCTCCCGCGAGATGTGAATCGGCATCCTACACCTTCCCTTCTTTCCAAGCAAGAAAAAAATTGCGTATTGTTAATTTTAACGTCAAATGTGACTTGAGATGTGAATATACACATCATTGCCTTCCCGGTCAAGAGGGTGCAACACTGCTACCGATCCCTCACAACCGCCGATTGCATCTCGGCCCCGACTCTGATAGAAGGAGATAGAGGCGAGCAGCAGGCCCGACCGCCTGGGCGGGCAGGTTCGCGCAGGATGCCGGCAGAGACCTGCGATGGCCATGTTACTATTAGCAGACGACTGGGAGAGAGCCCATGCCAGAGACTGCAGAGGCGATTATCATTGGCGCCGGGGTGATGGGGGCCAGTCTGGCGTTTCATCTCACCCGCGCCGGCCTGAAGTCGGTCACGGTGTTGGATAAAACGGCGCTGTGCGGTGGCATGACGGCCAAGTCCGGGGCGCTGGTGCGCATGCACTATACCAATGAGCCCGAGGCGCGCATGGCCTTTGCCGCCCTCCATTACTTCCAACACTGGCAGGATATCGTGGGCGGCGAGTGCGGCTTCACCCGGACGGGATTCATCCTGACGGTGCCCCCCGACAACGCCGATCGGCTGCGCCAAAACGTCCAGATGCTGCAGCGGATCGGCGTCAACACTTCGGTGCTCACCGCTCAAGAGCTGCGCGAGCTACAACCATTTACCCAGGTCGATGATTTGACGGTAGCGGCGTACGAGCCGGAAAGTGGCTATGCGGACCCACGGGCGACGACAACGGCGTTCATGCAGCAAGCGCAACGGCAGGGTGCGACGTTACATGAAGGGGTTGCCGTCACGGCCATCCGGGCCAAGGGCGGGCGCGTCGTTGGCGTCGATACCTCTGATGGCGCCCTCGAGGCCCCGGTTGTCATCGTCATGGCGGGTCCATGGTCGGATCGGTTGCTACGGACGGTGGACATCGACTTCCCCCTGACGCCGCAGCGCGCTCAGATCGCCTTCTATCATCGGCCGCCGCCGCTGGCGAAGGGACATATGGTGTTCATCGATGGCGCCTTGGGGGCCTATTTCCGGCCGCATGCAGAAGGCTTGACCTTGATCGGGGCGGGCCGTTGGCAGCCGGAGCCGCCCCCTGACCCCGACCGCTATAACGAAGCTAACGATCCCGGCTTTATCCCAGCGGCAAGAGCGACAGCCGCGCGCCGGATTCCAGCGCTGCAGCAGGCGGAATACGCACGTGGGCATGCGGGGATCTACGACGTTAGCCCCGATTCGCGCGCCATCCTCGATCGCGCCCCGGGGATTGAGGGCCTGTACATGGCTGCCGGCTTCAGCGGCACCGGCTTTAAGATCGCTCCGGCGGTGGGGGCCTGCATGGCCGAATTGATCATGCAGGGGCGGGCGACGTTCGTCGACATCACCCCCTTTCGCTTCAGGCGCTTTCAGGAGCACCAACCGATCTGCGGCCCCTATGAATACGCCTTGCCGGAGGATTTTGGCCATCGCATGTGAGCCGTGTGGACGTGCCCATCGATGCTTGGCGATGCGGAGCTCGCCAGCAACGACGGCATACTTCCTGACTGCGACGAGCTAAATGGCGATGACGGCCCGCCTCGGGGGACTTGAGCGGCTATCTGCAAGCCTTCGCCCGGGGATGGTGGTTTACACACCGGCCACCCTGGCCTGAGGCATCGGGTGGCGTAGGCCTACAAAATGCAGGGGATTAACCGCCATGACTGAGGTGTGCATGTCGCTGGCCGAAAAGGTAGGTCAGCTCTTTATCGTCGGTTTTGAGGGGACGGAAGTCACGCCCGAGCTAGAGACGTGGATGGCAACATATGGCTGGGGCGGTGTGATCATCTTTGGCCGCAATGTCGAGTCGCCAGCGCAGGTGCGTCGCCTGACACAGGCTTTGCAGGCGGCTCTGCGGGCTCGCGGTCATCCGCCTCTACTCATTGCTGTTGATCAGGAAGGCGGACGGGTGGCACGCCTCAAAGCGCCCTTCACGACATTCCCAAGTGCGTCTAGGGTGGGCCAAACCGGCTCAGAGCAACTGGCCTACAGCGTCGGCGAAGCCCTCGCGACCGAGCTCGGCGCCGTCGGCATCAACATGGACATGGCGCCTGTTCTGGATGTGCTCTCCAATCCCTCCAATCAGGTGATTGGCGACCGCGCGTTCAGCACAGACCCGCAAGAGGTGGCCCGCCTGGGCACGGCGTTGATGCGCGGTCTGCACGCGGCCGGCCTCCTGGCCGTCGGGAAGCATTTCCCCGGTCATGGAGACACGTGGCTCGATTCTCATGTGGCCCTACCCGTGTGCGAACGCCCCGCCGTCCAGCTCAACACCTGCGAGCTCCTGCCCTTCCAGGCAGCCATTGCTGCCGGTCTTGAGGCCATCATGACGGCCCACGTGATCTATAAGGCCTGGGACTCACGCTTCCCAGCCACACTGTCGGCGTCGATTCTCAGCGACGTCCTGCGTGGGCAGATGGGATTTCAAGGGGTCATTCTCAGCGATGACTTGGGCATGGCGGCGGTCTCGCAGACGATTCCGTGGGAGGAGGTCCCTGTGCAGGCGTTACGCGCAGGCGTTGATCTGCTGCTTATCTGCCATCATCGGAAGCGTCAGGAGCAAGCCCATGCCCGTGTCCTCAGCGCTGTGCAGCGTGGTGAGTTGCCCGAAGCCCTGGTGGATCGCGCTGTGGCAAGGGTTCAGGCGCTCAAATCGCGACTTCACCACCCGCTCCAGGACGTCGCGACCCCCGCGCCCCTGGCATGTATTGGGAGTCCGGAGCACCTGGCGTTGGCTGCAAGCATTGTCACGCAGTCGGCTCGCCAGATGACGAGGAGAGATCCCCATGGCGACGAATTTGTGGTCGGTTGATCTGCATTCACATACCGTGTTTTCCGACGGCAGTCTCACCCCTGCAGAGCTTGTGCGACTCGCCAGGACGAACGGTGTGCGCGCGCTTTCCGTCACCGACCATGATCATGTCGGTGGCATCGATGAAGCGCTGGAGGTGGGGGACACGGCAGGCATCGAGATCATCCCCGGCATTGAGCTGAGTATCGCACACGCCGAATTCGCGGATATCCACCTCCTGGCATACTATTTTGCCTGGCGTGACCCGCATCTGCGCGCCCGACTCGAACGCTTCCGCGTCGCCCGTGAAACACGGGCTGAACGCATTCTCGACCGCATCAACGCCAAGCTGGTCGGGGAAGGACGCGCACCCATCGCCTATGATGCCGTGAAGGCTCAGGTGCAGGGCGCATTCGGCCGGCCACATATTGCCACGGCGCTGATCGAGCATGGCTACGTTCCAGATATGAACACAGCTTTCACGGATTATCTGATCCCCTGCAACGTCGCCAAGTATTTCATGCCGGCCGACGAGGCGATGGCGCTCGTTCGCCAGGCTCGAGGGTTGTCGTCGTTGGCACACCCCCGGTTCATTACCCCAGATCGCGTGCGACTCCGGCAGGTCATCCAGGAGCTCGGGGCCTTGGGCCTCGATGGCATCGAAGCCTACCATAACGATCATGGTGCCGAGGAGCGACTGTATTTCATCCGACTGGCTAGGCAACTGGGCCTGATGATCACCGGTGGCTCGGATTATCACGGCTTCAAGACCAAGACCTCACCAGGAGACAGCGGTGGCAAACTCGGCAGCCTGCAGCTCCCCTATGGGATTGCCGTGCGCTTGCGCCGAGCCTATTTGAAGTGCTATCCCATGGGTCTGCTACTCTTGCAGTGGCCATCGACCGGCGCCGCTGCCATGCGTCGGGCGTTCGAGGCACACTACCAGCTGTCGTCAGTGGGTTGGTCCCCTGCGGCGCCGATCACGACCACCCTCGATGGGATGGGATCAGAGCGGGGCTCGTTGGTGGTCGACCTGCCGACGGCTGATGCTGCGCAGGTCGCCGCCATGGTCGAGGAGGCCTTTGCACGTGGCCTGCGCCTTGTCGGTTTGCCGTGGGAAACGGCGCGTGTTGAAGGGCTTGATGGGTTCTACCAAACCAGCAGAGTCTCGTCCGAGCGGTTTCGACGCACGCCGGTGGAACGCCTGGCCCACGAACTCGTCCACAGCGCGATTCTGGCACAGTTGCGATAAGCCTGATGAGGCGCACCTTGACGCGCCGAGGAGGAGAGGATAATGCCGGAGGGATCACCACCGCCGCTGCCTATGGAACTCAGGCGGGCACAGGCTCTGGTTGAGTACGTGGAAAATCCGCAGAACCCGGCCGGCGTCGGCCTGTTGCTGTGGGCCCACTACTATCAAGCAAGGCTCCAGCTGTTGCAGAGCCGTCTGCCGATGTCGGAAAAGATTCGGTACACCCATTTACATCAGCATCCGCGGGCACTGACTGCCGGCGAACTCGAGCACTACCTGGCCCGCGAGGTGGAGTATCTGCGTGAGCGCCTGGCCTATGTGGAAAGCAAGCTACAGCAACTCTGGCAGGCGGCGGGGCTGAACGAATCACAGGCCCGCATCGTCCGCGAAGGTCTAGAGCTCCCTTTCACCTATCGCGAGCTCACAGAGATGTGGGAACGGGGCATCTAGCGCGGGCCCGCCCCTGCCTCAGCAAGAACCGCCATTAGCGCCGCATGCACATGGGTGTTCGTGCCAGCAAGCGGTCTTTTGAGGGGATCACGCTGATTAAAGCGATAGGGCTCTCCCTGCCGGTCGGTGACGCGCCCACCAGCGGCTTCGATGATCGCCACCCCTGCGCAAATATCCCACTCGTTGCGGGGGTTGCACGTAAACACCCCTTCATAACGTCCCGCCGCCACCAACCCGCATTTATAGGCCACCGACCCCCTCGGCTGCAGGTTCAGACGTGCCTCGAGGCCTTTCAGCAGCCCCCTCCCCGACTCGGTACGGCTGACGCAGAACGTACTGGAGGCGAGATCGGCCGTGGATGACACAGCCATAGGAACGCCGTTTAACCAAGCCCCCTCGCCGCGCAGGCCGCAGAACGTTTCCTCCGTGATCGGATTGTAGAGGACGCCGAGCACGGCGACGCCTTCGACAGACAAGGCAATGGACACCACGAACTCCGGCACACCCGTGGTGAACTCCCAGGTGCCATCGAGCGGGTCGACAATCCACACGCGTGACTTCGCGAGTCGATCGGGCCGATCGGCGGTTTCCTCCGATACCCAGCCATCATCAGGATATGCCTGTCGCAAAATGCGGTGTATACACGCATCGGACGCCAGGTCGGCTTCGGTCACCGGCCCAGCTTCGCCTTTCTGTCTAATCGCAATGTCACGGCCATACAGATCCCGAATGGCCCTTCCAGCTGCATGTGCGGCATCGATGGCCACCGCCAACGCCTGTTGCATGATCAACCATTCCCCCTCTAGGGACGCCAGCGCCGCGGCGAGGCAGCCATCGCCAGGCCAAAGAGCCGCGTGGCCGTCGGCACGATTGTCGCTCCCGAAGCCAGATCGAAAGTTGAGGTCAAGCTCCGTCAGTCTCAGGATATTGCCAAAGAGGTAACCAAACACATCGCAGTTAAAGCGGCGTGCAAACCCAAGAAAATCGCCCAAGGGCCATGGCGGCGACAGAGCCGATGCCGATCGCGCTATCGTCGCGGAGATGACCATGGCGCCTGACATCGCCGATGATCATCGTCAACACTCAGGTGCAGGCGATTGCCATGTAGAGCGGCCCGCCGCCTAACAACCTCCCAAGGGCCACCTCCCCCCCCGAGGATGGCATGCCACATGCCAGCGTCGGGGAATGATACATCCTTGAATGATTTGGAGATGCCGCGTGGCACACTCCGTCCGGGGGAGGCAGTGGCCATCGGTTGGCCACGCGACAAGACCGACTGAGGTCACCCACATGGTCAAAACCTGGCCCTGTTCACCCACCCTCGTACGGTCGTGGCAGTATGGCATGTGTGCATGTCACTGTCAACGAATGCTACAATTCAGCTCGCGAATACACAAACGCCGACGTGTCCCCGGCTGCGACACGGAGAAGAGGTTGCTGCAAACAACCGTTGCACCCCTGTCGGAACGCGTGGTAAGATCAATACACGAGTTATCGCTATGCAAGGATACGCCATCTCTTTGCCGCCGAGAGGCGACTGAGGTGGAAGGATGCAGCGAATTTCCCTTCCTCTGGCCCCCTAAGAGGTGCAGCAGAGGGGTAGGTGTCTGGAGCGATGCGACGATGCGTTTGCGTCGAGAGATGATCCAGTATCTGGCTCAGGCGATCGCGCGTGACTTGTGCGACAAGAAATGCATCCAGCTGCTGGGAGACCGCGAGAAGCTGGAAGAGCTGATGCGGGAGGTCATCACCGAAGACTTACAGGTTGAAGACCGCCTGAACGACGAAGTCAAAGAGCTTTTACGCGCCTTCAGCAACGAATTTAGCAGGGGTGAAGCCGATTACCACAAAATGTTCACGATGGTGAAGCGGAAACTCGTGCAGGAGCGCGGTCTGATTCTCTGATCGCCTTAGACGTCCATGGCGGGCCGCGTATGAGGATGTTTGGGATGAGCCTCAGTCGCCCGAAGATCAACAATCTGTCGCAGCTCATCGTTAAAGCCCTGCAAAAATCTGGTAGCGTGACATTTCTCAAGGCCGAAAACGACGTGCGCTTACAAATCGTCAAGACGCTGACCGATGAGCTCAAGATCGAAGAAGTCGTCGACGCGGAAGTGCGACGGAAGCTGGCCTCATACTCGCGCAAGATCGTCGAAGGTAACCGCGAGTGGGATATTATGTACCAGAAACTGTACGAGGAGGAGACGAAAAAGCGTCTCGGCTTCTGAGAGCAGAGGACGGCAAGGGGGCTTGTTGCAGCGCTGGCGATAGGCGATCGCTGAATGCGGAACGCATTGGATGCGGTAAGAGCCGACTGAGGACACTTGAGGTCAACATGACAACCGAGCATCGGCCCGAGGGGGTGACCCTCCTAAGCGTGCAACCACGAGCGGCGATCGAAGGGGGGCGGATCACCATTCGCTGTCGCCACCTGGAGATGCGCGCGATCGCCGGGGCTCGCTTGCGAGTAGGGGGTGTGGTAACGCGACTGGACTTTGCCCGTGACGACCTCTTGATCGCCAAAGTACCGATTGGTGCGATGAGTGGTATGGTCACGCTCGAACTCAACGGCCACAAAAGCAACGGCATCCCTTGCGAGATCGGCTCCCGCATGGCACAAAACCTCCACCCGGTGGCAAACCCGGCCATCGATGCGACGGGGAATCTCTACGTCACGTTGAGCGGATCGCGCGGACAAAAAGTCCCGGTCTCAGTATACAAGATCAGCCCCCGCGGCATCCTCACGCCGTTCGTGCACGATATCGTCAACCCGACCGGGATGGCGTTTGGCCCAGACGGTGAGATCTACATCTCCAGCCGCTTTGATGGGCAGGTCTATCGCGTCACAGCGGAGGGGACCGCCAGCGTCTTTGCACGTGAGTTGGGGGTCGCGACCGGGATCGCGTTTGACCCCGAGGGGTACCTGTATGTTGGGGATCGTGAGGGGACCATCTATCGTGTGAATCGCCAAGGGATACCGACCGTCTTTGCCACCCTAGCACCCAGCGTGGCGGCCTTTCACTTAGCCTTTGATCGCCAGGGCAATCTATACGTGACCAACCCCTCAATGTCTGGTTATGATGCCATCCACCGCATCACACCGGAAGGTGAGATACAGGCGTTTGTGACCGATCTCGGGCGTCCCCAAGGGATGACCTTCGACCACCAGGACAATCTGTACGTGGTGTCGCACTTTCGCGGCGATGCGGGCGTTCTGAAGATTACCCCAGAGCGCGAGGTGAGCCATGTGGTGAGTGGCGTGAACCTTGTCGGGCTCGCTTTGGATGCGCTGGGACATCTGCTAGTCGTGAGTACATCGGCGGTTTATCGGCTCAATCGTGAAGCCATAGAGCAATCGCAACCATAGCGCGAGGGGCCACATGTGAGCGGAGACTCTCAGACGATGCACCGGATGAAGATTGGAATGGTCGTCTTCGACCAGTCGAAAGGGGCGGCGGTGATCACGTTGGTCGACGACACCGGCAAGCGGGCGCTGCCACTTCTCATCGGGGTGCCGGAGGCCTTGGCCATCTTTCGGGAACTCAATCGTTACCCCTCCCCTCGCCCCATGGTGTACGACCTCTTCAAAAACGTTCTCGATGGGCTGCAGGTCAACGTTGAGCGCGTGGTGATCGATGCCTTCAAGGACGACACCTTCTACGCCAACATCTTTATGCATGTCGATCACGCCCAAGTGGTCGCCGATGCCCGGCCCAGCGACGCGATCGCCCTAGCATTAAAAGCCCAGGCGCCCATCTTTGTGATGGACGAGGTATTGGAGAACGCAGAGGCCATGGGGTTGACCATTCAGGCGACGCAGCAGGAGGGGAATCCTGACGAATTGCAGGATTGGTTGAGAGATGTGAAGCCGGAGGATTTTGGGGATGGTGAGGACGCCGAGATCTAATCGGAGCGTCGCCGAAGCAGGAGGCGGCGATCCGGAAATGCGCGATGATGAGAAGCGGTCCTGGCTCGACGAGCTCAAGGAGAGCTTAGGCCTGCAGAGCCGGCAGCGTCGACCCCGCAAAAAAATGCCCATGCGCACCCGCTTTTCGCTTGGGTATTTCATCGTGGCATTGCTGCTGATGATCCTCATCCAGAATATCTTCCTGGCCGAGACGATCCACCGCATCCCCTATAGCGAGTTCAAAGAGCTCCTCCGCAGCGGCAAAGTTGAAAGCGTCACCCTCAGCCAAGATGACCTCCGCGGCGTCGTCAAAGAGGGGCAGGAGGGGGCGCTTGGCGGGACTCGCCTCTTTCTCACCATTCGCGTCCAAGATCCCGACTTGGTGAACGAATTAGAGCAGTATGGGGTGAAGTATTCCGGGCGCTATGAAAGCACCTGGCTCACCACGCTGCTGTCCTGGGTGGTGCCTATCCTCATTTTCTTCGGGATCTGGACCTTGATTTTCCGGCGCATGAGTCCAGGTGGCACGGTGATGACCATCGGCCGGAGCAAGGCGAAGATCTACGGAGAGAACGAGGTCAAGGTCACCTTCAACGATGTGGCCGGGGTGCAGGAGGCGAAGGATGAGCTGGTAGAAATCGTCGAGTTTCTACGCAACCCTAGGAAGTTCCAACGCCTGGGGGGGAAAATCCCCAAGGGGGTTCTGCTCGTCGGCCCTCCAGGCACCGGGAAGACACTGCTGGCACGGGCTGTTGCCGGCGAGGCCAAGGTGCCATTCTTCTCGATTAATGGGTCAGAATTCGTCGAGATGTTCGTCGGCGTCGGGGCCTCGCGCGTGCGGGATCTGTTTGCGCAGGCGGCCTCCATCGCCCCATGCATTGTGTTCATCGACGAGTTGGACGCCCTCGGCAAAGCGCGCGGGGCCAATCCGCTGGTCGGGCATGATGAACGGGAGCAGACACTCAACCAGCTGCTGGTCGAGATGGATGGCTTTGACTCGCGCAAGGGGGTGATCATTCTGGCGGCGACGAACCGTCCGGAGATCCTCGATCCAGCCCTGTTGCGACCGGGTCGGTTCGATCGGCAGGTCCTCGTCGATCGCCCTGATCTGAACGGACGCGAAGCCATTTTGCGGTTACACGCCCAACACGTGCGTCTGAGTCCCGGCGTGGATCTCCGTACCATCGCTCAGCGCACGCCAGGATTTGTCGGGGCCGATCTCGCCAACGTGGTGAACGAAGCGGCTCTGTTGGCGGCGCGTAAGGATAAAGACGCCGTGGAGACGGAGGACTTCGAAGAAGCCATCGACCGTGTCGTGGCGGGGTTGGAGAAGAAAAACCGTATCCTCAGCGACAAAGAAAAAGAGATCGTGGCTTATCACGAATCGGGCCATGCGCTGGTGGCCGCCAGCCTACCGAATGCCGACCCGGTGCATCGCATCTCGATCGTGCCGCGCGGCATCGCGGCACTCGGCTACACGTTGCAGCTCCCAACCGAGGACCGCTACCTGATGACGCGCTCGGAGTTGCTCGACAAATTGGCCGTCCTCTTCGGCGGCCGAGTCGCGGAGGAACTCGTCTTTGATGAGATTTCTACGGGGGCCCATAATGATCTGACACGGGCGACGGATATCGTCCGTCGCATGGTGATCGAGTACGGGATGAGTCCAAAGTTCGGGCCGTTGGCCTTCGAAGCCAAGCGCGCGCCTGTGTTTCTCGATGGTAACTTTACGGCCCCCAAGGAATACAGCGAAGAGACGGCCCGTGAGATCGATCAGGAAGTGGCACGCATCATACAAGAGACCTATGCCCGCGTGCGCGAGCTTCTGACCAAGCGGCGCGACGATCTCGAGCGGCTCGCCCGGCGCCTGCTCGACAAAGAAGTGGTGGAAGGAGAAGAGCTGCGTGCCTTGCTGGGCATCTCCCCGGCGACCTCTCCAGCATAGCCTCCGACTGTGCGGGCCATGATCTTGGCAGCCGGCCTCGGCAGCCGGCTGCGCCCACTTACAGCACATCTGCCCAAGCCGCTTGTACCGATCCTCAATCGGCCGCTCCTCTGGCATCTCATCCGGCAAGTAAGGCAGGCGGGCATCCATGAGATCGCTCTCAACCTGCACTACCGTGCTGAGCAGATTCGGAGCTGGCTCGGCCGCGGGGAACACGTCGGGGTCGAGGTGATGTATTCTGAAGAAGCGGAGCTGCTTGGATCGGCGGGCGGTGTGCGGCGCATACGCCATTTCTTTGGCAATGAACCCGCCCTCATCGTGCACGGCGATATTCTTTTCGACGTTGACTTGACAGCCGTGATTCAGTATCATCATATTTGCGCAGCATTGGCAACGATTGTGCTGCATCCTGCGCACCACCGATACAGCTACGGTAAGATCAGGGTGAACGCCCATGGGCATGTCGCCCAGTTCGTTGACCAGCAGGCCCCTTGGGTCTCCGGCCCTCTCATCGACACACTGTTCACCGGCGTGCAAGTTCTTGACCCAGCCGTGCTCGACGCCATCCCCACCACGGGCGTCGCGGCCCTGACAACCGATGTCTATCCAACCCTCCTCAGCCACCCGCCGCGCTTGTATGGTTATCTGATGCATGGGTATTGGTCGGACATCGGCACACCTCGTCGATACTGGGAAACCAATATGGACGCTGTCGCTGGGCGCGTCGGCTCCGCGGTGGACCTACCAGCAAATGAGGTCGGCCCGATGGTTCCCCCTCAGGGACACGGGAGACCGGCAGGCATTATCCACCCACCGGTGGTGGTCTCGTCTAACACCGATATGCAGGCCAGCGCCCGCGTTGGACCGGAAGTGATTCTAGGGGAGGGCTGCGAGCTCGCGCACGATGTGCGCCTGGTGCAGAGCGTGCTCTGGCCACGTGTTCGCGTGGGGCGCGGGGCGACAATTGTGCGCTCGATCGTCTTGAATGATGTGACCATCCCTGACGGATCACACCTGATAGGCAAGATGGTTTCCAGCACAGGAATCGCTGATCTATAAACTATCGCTCATGTGGTCCACGCAGTTCCTTTTTCTCGAATTTATCCAAACGCTCGGCTGACACAGGTGGTTTCTCCCAACACCGGTTCCCCTGCGAGAATCGCCGACGGGGGAGAGGATGCGCCAGGCTTGTGAAGAGGGCTGACGCTGGCATGACGCTAAAGAATGGGGGGATGGGTATGCCGCAACGACCAGCGCGTAGAGGACTGCTCGGGGTAGTGGTGGTCTCTCTCGGTGTGGTGACTTTGGTCTCCCTTGCGCCTGCAGGAGAGCGCGCCAAGCGGCGGAAAGCGGACGCTCCGGCGCCACCGCCGATCGAATCGGTCGTGCTCATGGAGGCGGCCACGGGCGCCATCCTCTTCGAGAAGGACATGCATAAGCAACGGGCCCCGGCTTCTATGGTCAAGATGATGCTCATGCTCATTGTGATGGAAAAGTTGCGTGCTGGTGAGGTACACCCGAGCGACAACATCGTTACCACGGCACACGCCAGCAAAATGGGAGGGTCCCAGGTCTTTCTGCGCGAGGGCGAGGTTTTTACGCTCGAAGAGATGATGAAGGCCATCGCGATTGCCTCGGCGAACGACGCCTGTGTGGCCGTAGCCGAGCACATCGCGGGAACGGTCGAGGGCTTCGTGGAACTGATGAACGAGCGGGCCAAGGCGCTGAGCTTGGAGGATACACACTTTGAGACGGTGCACGGGTTGCCGCCAACCAATGGGCATCCGGGTGACCTGACCAGTGCACATGACATGGCCGTTCTCGCCCGAGAACTCACCAAGTATCCCGAGCTCCTCGGCTGGAGTGCAACCAAGGAGGATAACCTACGCGAGGGCAAATTCATCTTAACGAACGTCAACAAACTCGTCTACCAGTTTCCCGGCGTCGATGGCCTCAAAACCGGGTTCCATGCGCAGGCGGGTTTCAATGTCACGGCGACAGCGCAACGTGCCGGATTGCGGATGATCGCCGTGGTGATGGGGGCGCCCAACAGCACAGTGCGATTCGATGAGGCCAAACGCCTTCTGTCGATGGGATTCAATAGTTATCGAAAGGTGGTGTTGGTGCGGAAGGATGCACCAATCGGCCCGGAGATCAAGGTCTCGGGAAGCACGCTACGCAAGGTCCGGGCGGTGGCTCAGGAGGATGTCGCCGTGGTCGTGAAGAAGGGGATAGAGAAACAACTGGTGACCGATGTGCAGGTGCCTCAGGATCTGTCGGCGCCTGCCCATCGAGGGCAAGTCGTCGGCGAGGTGCGCATTAAGCACCAGGATCAAATCCTGGCCAGGACTGCAGCTGTCGTGCCGGAAGAGATCCCAAGAGTCAGTCTCATTTGGCGGCTGTTCGGGCGCTAGCGCACATGGGGACTAAGCGTGTGCACACGCATCGATGGTGGGTCCTCATCGGTATGTTACCATTGCTCCTCCAGGGCTGCCTGGTCGACCTCAAGGAACGTGGGATGGAAATCGACCCGTTGCTGCTGGCCCAATTGCAGCCCGGCCTCTCTACCAAAGCCGATGTCCTACGGGTGCTGGGCGTTCCGACACGCAATGCGGTGATTCAGGATCGAGAGGCGTGGATTTACGATTACAGCCTTGAAAAGCACTCGGTCTTGTTTCTAGGTCTCTATAACGAGGAACGTAAGACCATGCGACAGCGTGGGGTAGCTGTCCTCTTCGCAGACGATCGCCTCTATGACTACGTCTTCATGGAATGAGCCCTGACACCCTTGTGCATCCTTCGATCATGCCGCTTACATAGCCTTGACGCTGTCGCACCACCAAGACGACCCGTTTCAATTCATGGCGCACCCTAACACGCGGGTCGTCAAGTGTCAACGAGGGCGTCTGCGGCGCTGGTTGACACCTGTGGGTAGGCTTTGATAAACTTTTAAGATAGGCCGAATTTGGGGCGGTGCCAGCGCAACGGTGGCTTGTGGTGACTGGTCGTGAGGGCGAGAGCCGACGACGTGGACGACTGGGATCAGATTGGCCATACCTCACGTTAATAGGAGAACTAGGGCTCGGATTGGGCGTTGCAGAGCTCGTGGTGGTCTTGGCCGCGGTGCTGTTCGTGTTTGGTTGGGGCCGATTGTCGCAGCTGGGCAACAATTTTCGGCAGGCGTTCCGGAATTTTCAGCTGATGGTGCAGGGGGGTGAGGGGATAGACGTCACCCCAACGAGCCCGGATGAGACAAAACGGAAGGGATCCCATCATGGCAGATAATGGCGTGGCCGATGTCCAAGAGCTCTTAGCGAAAGTCCAGTCGTATAACCCCAATGCCGAATTGGGGCTCATCGAGCGCGCCTACAACTTTGCGGCCAAGAGCCATGCAGGGCACCGCCGTGCCAGCGGCTCACCATATCTGAGCCACCCCCTTGGCGTGTCGATGATCCTGGCTGAGTTACGCATGGACTCGGTGACCATTGGCAGCGGCTTGCTGCATGACACGGTTGAAGACTGCAACGTGACGGTGGCGCAATTGGAGCAGGAATTTGGTGAAGAGGTGGCGCTGATCGTCGATGGCGTCACGAAGTTGGGCCGGGTCGAGTTCTCACGACAGGAAGAGCGACAAGCTGAAACCTTTCGCAAAATGCTGCTGGCCATGGCCAAGGACATCCGTGTCATCCTGGTCAAACTTGGTGATCGCCTGCACAATATGCGGACCCTCGAATACTTGCCGGAGCATAAACAACAGCGGATCGCTCAGGAGACGATGGACATCTATGCGCCGTTGGCGAACCGTCTGGGCATCCATTGGGTCAAGTCCGAGCTTGAAGACATCTCCTTCAAGTACCTAAACCCCGAAGCCTACCACGATTTGAAGGAGCAGATTGCGGCACGGCGACAAGAGCGTGAAGCCTATGTCGCGAAGATCCGGGAGCGTGTGTCGGTCGAGCTAGAGGCCTCTGGGATTCAAGCAAGAGTCATCGGGCGCCCCAAGCACTTCTTCAGCATTTATCAGAAGATGCTGCAGCAACATATCAACTTCGATGACGTCTATGATGTCATCGGCTTACGCATCATCACTGACAGTGTGCGCAATTGCTACGCCGCCCTCGGCACCTTACATGCCCTGTGGACCCCGGTTCCCGGCCGCTTCAAGGATTTTATCGCACTCCCCAAGCCCAATTTGTACCAGTCGTTGCACACGACGCTGATGGGGCCACAGGGGGAGCGCGTCGAATTCCAGATTCGCACCGAAGATATGCATAAGACCGCCGAACAGGGGATTGCTGCCCATTGGCGCTACAAGGAAGGGGGCAAGAGTGACGAGAAGGTCACCGAGAAGTTCGCCTGGCTGCGGCAACTGTTAGATTGGCAGAAGGACACGGCGGGGGATGCACGCGATTTTATGGAGACGTTGAAGATCGACCTCTTCCCCGAAGAGGTCTATGTCTTTACACCGCGCAGCGATGTGAAATCCTTTCCCCGGGGCGCAACCCCAATCGATTTCGCCTATTCGATTCACACCGCCATTGGGCATAAGTGCGTCGGGGCCAAGGTCAACAACCGCATGGTGCCGCTGCGGTATCAGTTGCGCAATGGGGATGTGGTTGAGATTTTGACCAACCCCAACCACTTCCCCAGCAAAGATTGGTTGAAAATCGTCAAGACGTCGCGCGCCCGTACCAAGATCAGAGCCTGGATTAAAGCCGCAGAGAAAGAACGCAGCATCGCCCTCGGCAAGGAATTGCTTGAGCGCGAAATCCAGAAATATGGTCTGAGTGCCGGTGGCTTACTGAAATCGGAGGAGATGAGCGAGGTTGCGAAGCGTTTCAGCCTCAACACAGCGATCGACCTGATGGCCGAAATCGGCTTCGGCAAAATCTCGGTGATTCAGGTACTGACAAAACTCCTGCCAAAGGAGGTTTTGGAAGCACGGCAGAAGCCCGCTAAGGCGGACCCAAAACAGGCTCCTCTCCATGAGGTGGGAGGGGTAAAGGTGCGGGGCGTCGAGGATATCATGACCCGCTACGCCCGCTGTTGCAACCCTGTGCCGGGTGACGACATCGTGGGCTTTATCACGATCGGCCGGGGTGTGTCCATCCATACAGCGGATTGCTCACGCCTCGTCGAATTTACTCCCGAACGCATGATCGAGGTCGAGTGGGATGTCGAGGAGGTGATCCCTCATCCAGTCGGGATTTCGGTGGTGACGGTCGACCGCACGGGCATGTTGGCGAAGATCAGTGCCGCCATTGCCCTCTGCGACGTCAATATCCGGGAGGCCACCGTGACCACAAGCGATGAGCAGCGCGCCTTTCTCAATTTCGTGATCGATATTAACGATCTGAATCATCTCCAGGGGGTGATGAAGACGATTCGTCAGGTGAAAGGGGTCATCTCCGTCGTACGCGTGAAAGATTGGCCGCGGAAACGCCATCCTTGAGCAACGGTGACCGCTAGTCGGATACCGCCGTGGTGGATGGGCTCATTCACCTCTCTTGGCCTCAAATCACCTTTTCCACTTTGCCTGACCTTAGGCAACGCGTGCAGATGCGGATGCGGCGGACCTTCCCTTCGTGGCGCACCTTCACGCGCTGAATGTTCGGCGTCCAGCGGCGGTTCGTAACGTTGTGTGCATGGCTGATGTTGTGCCCGAAGACCGGGGCTTTGGAGCAGATGTCACATTTCCGGGCCATACCTCCCACCTCCCTATAACGAGATACGTATTCCGTCGGCAGCGGCGATACTATAGCAAAGCCTATTCGTGTGCTCAACGTTTTTTCCACACCCGCCGGCTGAGGGCCGTGGTGAAGATCGACTATAGAGGCTGGAATGGCCTTTGATCGTGACCAATTCATCGAGCGCTTACAGCAATTACGGCGTCCCCTCCAGTTTGCAGCACGCCAGAATGTGCGCAAGATCGCGGTGCTCCAGGACCTCGAAGCGCGCCTGCTTGAGTGGTTGGAAGCGGCTAGCGCTTTGCAACCACCACCCAATATCGCCGCCAATCTCGATGCCTGCCGTCGGCTCTTCACTGGCTTCGACCGGGCCGAGCCAGCCACGAAGATCCGGGCGATTACCACCGCCCTTGGCCGCCTCGATCACCTCATGGCGCTCGTTGAGACACCCTCCTCCGCCATCCCAGAGCGCCCTCCCCCCACCGCCCCGTCAGCCTCTCCTCACCCAGATGGCAAGAGCGCCTCTGCCTCAGAAGCATCTGGGCCTTCCACTTCCCCGGCGCCGATCAATGTTCTGGCCCACTCTATCCAATTCCTCAAGGGCGTGGGCCCGGCTCGCGCGCAGATGCTCCGTCGGTTAGGGATCGAGACCATCGGCGATGCCCTAGCACTGCTGCCGCGCCGATATGATGACCGCACCAATCTGAAGCCGATCCGCAGCCTGCAGGTCGGGATGCAGGAGACGTTTGAAGGCACCATCCTGGTCTCCGGCAGCAGTCGGACGAGCCGCGGCAGACGACTCTACGAAATGGTCATCGGCGATGCCACGGGGACGATGCGTTGCCTGTGGTTTCAGTTTCACGAAGCCTATATGCGCCAGCGCTATCGCACCGGCCAGCGCGTGCTTGTGACCGGTGAGATTCGCATCAATTCCTACTCAGGCCAACGCAAGGAGGTGCACCACCCCGATCTGGAGCTCATTGAGGCCAACGAGCGTGAGCCGCTCCATACCGGGCGTGTGGTGCCGGTTTATCCGGCCACCGAAGGCCTGCACCAGAAAACGCTACGCACCGTCATCAAACGTATCGTCGATGAGTATGCCCCCCAGGTTCAGGATTGTCTACCACCGGCCTTGCGCGAGCGTTTACATCTGATGGAGGCCTCTCAAGCACTCCGAGAGGTCCATTTTCCAGGCGCTGAAGCCGACCTTGAAGCGCTGAACCATTGGTCATCAGAAGCCCATCGTCGCCTGGTCTTTGAGGAGTTTTTCCTTCTAGAGCTCGGGCTTGCGCTGCGGCAGCGCGACACCGCGCTCGAAGAACGCCGAGTCGCGTATCGCGGTACCGGTGCCTTGGCAGACCAATTGCGCGCTCAACTACCGTTCAAACTCACGACGGCACAGGAGCATGTGTTAGCTGAGATCCTTGCGAATATGCGACGGCCGCACCCAATGAATCGCCTGCTCCAGGGTGACGTGGGTAGCGGCAAGACCATTGTCGCATTGCTGGCGATGTTGCTGGCCGTCGAAAGTGGCTTCCAGGCGGCGATCATGGTGCCAACGGAGATCCTGGCCGAGCAGCACTATCTGACCATGCATCGCCTGGTGGAAACGCTCGGGGTGCGCGTGACGGTGTTGACCAGCGCGATCAAAGGCAGCAAGCGGCGGGAACTTTTCGAGGCGATCGCCGCAGGCGAAGTCGATCTCATCGTCGGGACCCACGCCCTGATTCAGGAAGATGTGGAATTCAAGGCGCTTGGCTTAGCGGTGATCGATGAGCAACATCGCTTCGGCGTGCTCCAGCGGGCGACGCTGAAGCGCAAGGGGTATTCCCCAGATGTGTTGGTGATGACGGCGACGCCGATTCCCCGCACGCTCGCTATGACGGTGTATGGGGACCTGGATGTGTCGATCATCGACGAACTCCCGCCCGGGCGACTGCCTGTCATCACCAAGCTGTGCTACGAGAGCCGTCGAGGCGAGAGCTATGAGCTTATGCGACAGATCTTGCGCCAGGGGCAACAGGCGTATGTGGTGTACCCACTAGTGGAGGAATCGGAGAAAACCGATCTCCGTGCCGCAACAGCTATGGCGGAACAGCTCCAACGCGAGGTCTTCCGAGAATTTCGCGTGGGATTGCTGCACGGGCGCCTGAAAAGCGACGAGAAAGAGCAGATTATGAGAGCCTTTTCAGCTGGAGACCTCCAAGTATTAGTCTCCACTACCGTTATCGAGGTTGGGGTCGATGTCCCTAACGCCACTCTCATGCTCGTGGAACACGCCGAACGTTTCGGGTTGGCCCAGTTACACCAGCTCCGGGGACGTGTAGGGCGCAGCCATCACCAGGCGTATTGCTTGCTGATGGCCGATTTCCCCATGTCCGAAGAGGCTAAGCAGCGCTTACAAGCCGTGACGGAGCACTACGACGGCTTTATGATTGCCGAAAGGGATCTGGAGATCCGTGGCCCTGGAGAGTTCTTGGGGACACGCCAATCCGGGCTGCCTGAGTTGCGGGTAGCGCACCTCATCCGCGACCAGCGTGTCCTGGCCGAGGCTCGTCGCGAGGCGTTTGCGCTGGTGGCCGAAGATCCCCACCTGTCCCAGCCGGAACATGAGGCCCTCCGTCAGGCGCTCATGCATCGCTGGCAGCAAAAATTCGAGCTGATGCGCGTGGGCTAAGCCACCTTTCTATGTCTTGATGGGGGTCAGTGGCCACTTCCCTGCCTGCATCAAGGCCGCCTTCCGGCGCTCCTTACGGGCTTTCTCGTGGCGCTTCCGACGTCTCCGCAATTCTCGCTCGCGTTCGACACGCATTCTTTTCACCCCCGTTCTCGCGAGGATCTGGCGGCTCCTCGACTCGCTTGCCGCACACAAAACCATCCACTGTAAAATAGAACCATGCCTATGGCGGTCCAAAACAACAGTAGCCTAGCGTCTACTTGTCCAAAAAACACCGCCACCACGGCCCCCATGAATGCCATGCCTAGGAGTTCAAGACAGACGCCCCAACAATACAACAGCCATCGCCATAGAGAGCGTCGAGATGGCGGGACGTGAGGGGTTATGGGACTACTGTCGTTTAATATTGTGGGCATGGATCGTCACGGACCGTGCGCGGGGCACCGGAGGTTTCCGATGGCTATCCCTTCCCCCGAAGCCTATGGCGAAGTGTTGACGGCCTCGTCATGGTGCTCCTCGCCATGACCAGCTAGGTCACCCTGAGTGCCGGGCAGCCCGCCCGTCGGTCAGACGCGCGAGAAGACAACCCGCCGAGACCTTAACGCAGGCTGTATCATACAAAATCCGCAGCGTGAGGTCAATCAGCCAGCCACTCGATCAGCACCGACCAGCCGTCGGTGGCGCTGTCGGGGAGGTAATTCGGCAACAGACCCCGTACGCGAAAGCCCTGCCGTATCTGCACGGAGAGCGTGGGATCGAAAATGTCGCCAGCCACCACGCGGGCAACATAAGTCTCTGCATCCATCACCGATTTATAGTGGGCAAAACCCGGAATCATGCCGCCAGCTACGATGCCGCGAAGTCTACGCTGCCGAACCAATTCTTTGCGGGCATCATAGAGACGACGGCTGATGCCACGGCCACGGTAATCTGGATGCACGCTGACGTCTGCCCCATAGAAATGCTGCCCTTGCGGGTCATGGCGCGTGAAGAAGCCATAACCAATGATCTCATCGAAGCTATGGTGCGGCTGGCCGAAGTCGAACGTGTAGAGAAATCCCGCCGACATCCCGGCCACGCGCTCGCCGTCGAGGGCCACCCATTGCCCCGCCGGGAAAAGCCGCAAATGGCTCTCGAAATGCACTGCTTTCAGGCGACTACTGTCCGCAAGCGTCGGATAGCAGACGATTTGCAGCTCCACCAGTTGTGGGATCAGCTCAGGTCGTGTGTGCGTGATCAGCATCTCGGTCATGATGCCAGCCTACACAGGCTTCCAACTGTGGTGCCCCATCGCACCCTAGCAAAAACCCCTTGCGCTCATATCGACGCCTCGCTATGATACATGCACGCTTCCCGCGACGCTACAGCCAACGATGGGCGGCATAGCCAAGTGGTAAGGCAGAGGTCTGCAAAACCTCGACTCCCCGGTTCGAATCCGGGTGCCGCCTCTTCGCTCTCCTCTAATCCTGCTTCACCCTTTCCTCCCCTCCATCAGCCGGACAAGGCGGCTCGCCAAGCTCCCCTGTATCCGAGGAAATAGCGTTGTGACACCCAACACGCTCTCGGGCCAGGATCGCGAGAAACTCTGACCAATTGGTCACGACATGGTGCGGGTGTATGGCCTCTGCCTCCTCGGACATCCCCAAAAACTGTGCCAGCGGTGACGGCCGCTCAAGCTGCTGGCGGTATGTCATCCATACGGTACGCATACCGGCCTTCTGGGCACCGACAATGTCTGTCTGAAGCTCATCGCCGACAAACACAATCTCATCAGGCGCGAGGGCAAGGAGTCGCGCTAACTCACTGAAAATGGCGGGATGCGGCTTGCGGACCCCTAGACGCCCTGAAATGATGAGCTCGTCAAAAAATCCTTCGAGCCCGACACGGGCCAGGATTTGTTCAACCGCCGAAGGATGGGTGAAGTTGGAAACCAACCCCATTCGATACTGACCTGCGAGGCTGGTGAGCATGTCATATGTGCCGGGGATGAGCTCACAGCTTCTGACAAAAGGCTCAAAATAGGCTTCAACCGCCTCCTCGATACGGGCATCGCTGGGGTCGACCGCATACCCGAGGGTTTGTAACGCCCCGGCGACCCACAGCCGGTTGTGCGTCTCCCGCCCATCGGCCATCGTCTGATCCATAAATCGTCGGTTGACCTGGCGATATGTTGGGACAAACGTCTCCTTGTCGAGCGCGAAACCGCTGGTTCGCAAGCTGGTGTAGAGGGCATCGACGCATTGTTCGAAGCTAAATCGCTCCTGGAGTACGAGCGTGCCAAAGAGATCAAACCCAATGCCCTTCACGACCGGTTCATGCACTTCCCTTCTCCTGAGCAATCGTTAACGGCGTTCAACCCACCCCTTATAAGGGGAGTGCAGCGGGAGCATCCCATGACACGCTGACAGCACCGCATGACGGTACCACAACACCGCCGGCGGAGCAAGTGGGGGGCCACAGGGCAGAGGTGCCGGGTAAGGCACCCAGACGGAGTGGAACTGCTTCTGAGAGGGGATGAAGGCCGTCAGGTAGAATCGAGTGGATGGGCTCTCCTCACCTCTACCCTCTCTTGGTGCGAGAGGAGGAAAATTCGTGAGTGCGTGCTGCTGATTGTTGACAATCCAGCTCGAATACCTGTCATAATATCGCGTTCAGAGCAAACAAGACGGTGCTCGGCCTGGGAGCTTGCCGCCGCTGTCGCAGAGGATTTGGGGGGAATCTCACACACGCTGCCGGAGGCAGTCTATGGAATTTTCGATTCGTCCCAAGGGCCCATTCGATCTTGACCTGACGCTGCAACGCTATCGCCTCTTCGGCGATGATGCGGCACACGCCTACGTCGATGGCGTCTATCAGCGCGTCATCGAGATCGACGGCGGACTGTGGGTATATGCCCTGCGCCGTGGAGGGTCGACGGCAGAACCGGTGATTCAGGTGCGGATTCTCGGGGGACAGGCGCAGGCCCGGCATCAATGCGCTGTGATGGCAGAGGTCCAGCACGCTCTTAGCCTTGATCTCGATCTCGAACCCTTCTATCGCTGGGCCGGCGCCGATGCCTCCCTGGCACAACTTGTCACCCGCTGCTATGGCATGCGTCCGCCGCGCGCACCCACGCTGTTCGAGGCTCTGGTGACCTCGATCAGTGCCCAGCAAGTTAATCTCACCTTCGCCACCGCTACCCGCAGCCGGCTGATCAAGCGATTCGGTCCATCGGTGGTCATCGACGGCAGACTGCTCTATGGTTTTCCCACGCCGCAGAGTCTGGCGGAGGCCCCGCTGCAGGAGCTGCGCGACATGCAATTTAGCTGGCGCAAGGCGGAGTATATCGTCAATCTCGCGCGTCTTGTGACTGGTGGGGAGCTGAGACTTGAGGAGTTCCCCCATCTGTCCAATGAAGAGATCATCGAGCGCATCACTGAGGTGAAAGGATTAGGCCGCTGGACCGCGGACTGGCTGCTGGCACGAGGGTTGGGGCGTGGCGACGTGGTCGCCGCCGGAGATCTCGGCGTTCGTAAAGCCGTGGGAAAATTTTATTTCCACGGGCAAACACCTTCCATCGAGGAGGTACGGATGTTTGCCGCACGCTGGGGCGCGTTTCAGAGCCTGGCC
>Ga0081538_10001205_pt1 | contig 27126 bp, 26 predicted proteins | sample TabmetS5T2R1_FD_71022 | JGI IMG/M metagenome (GOLD analysis project Ga0081538, IMG submission 71022) | Tabebuia heterophylla rhizosphere microbial communities from the University of Puerto Rico - S5T2R1 | ecosystem: Host-associated > Plants > Roots > Rhizosphere ...
GGCCGAACGACCGGGGGAGTCTCGTCTCCAGGTACGCCACCGGCCGTCGGGGCGAGGGTGAACAGCGCGAAAAGAGCGCAGAGAAAGACAAACCGGCGGACGGCGCGCCGGCGAGGTGGCCGCAGCAACATTGGGACTCCCCTCACTTGCGCCCCCTGTTGCTCTGGGTTACGAACCCAGATTTGACCGTACTCCACCCCGGGAAAAGTGTCAATCGCGGAAACAAGAAGGTGGGGACGGCTGTCGCCGCCCCCACCTGGTTTCGCTACTGGTCGGCCCAGAGAGCGGCCGAAGCGAGCATCGGCCACTCACGCTCCGGGTCGGCCCGGTACGCCGGGTTCATCGCGAACGTCGTCATTCGCGCGGTGCCGGCGGTGTTCAGGCCATGCGCGATCACCGTCGATCCGGCCGCGCCGGATGTCGCCTGCGGCGGGAAGAGGCCGGAGAGGAACCAGTCCTCCACCCCTGCAAGCGGCAAGGCCGCATCGCCCGTCCAGGTTCCCGGGATGCCTGTGAACCACGTGGGCGGATCCATGATCGCCGTATCGCGGTTCCGGAAGGCACCGGTGATCAAGCTCGTGCCCGGGCCGCTGTTGATCCAGGTCACGATGCCGCTCCAGCCGGAGCCGCCGCCGCTGTCCGAAAGCGCGCCGAGACCGGCCACCTGGGCGGCCGAGACCAGGAAGTTGGCGCCGTTGGCGTTGGCGCCGATGTAGCCGCCGCCGGCCGCGAAGAACGCGGTGAGCCGCGTTCGGGCTGTCGTTCCGGCGGGCCAACCCGCCGTGTTGAACACGACGTCGTAGTTGTCCAGCGGGTTCGGCGCTGCCGGGTTGTTCAGGGCGCTGGTCGCGCCCGTTGCGATCGGGTCAGCGGTGAACCCGAGCTCCCGAAGCACCCAGATGTCCTGGTTGAGGGCACCGGTCAGGACTGCGATCCGCGGCGATCGGTCGATCGGTTCGACCGCCGGCATCGCGCTGCTGCGAACGCCGAAGAACCAGACTCCGGAGTCAGCGCCTGCAGCCTCGAGCGCAGCCCGTGCGCTTGCGGGGAACAGGACGGTGCCGGCAGGCATCTGCTCGCCCAGGGCGTTCGTAAACGGAGCAGTCGCGAGCTGCGCCGTTAGGCCGCCGCCGAGCAGGCCGTTCAGTGTCCGGACGGCCGTCGGCGAGTCGATCGCGAGCGCGAACGCCGCGGCGTTCCGCCAGCCATCGACCCCACCCGGCGCATTCCAGACCCTCCGGATCCTCTCGGTGTCCGGATTGAACGTCGCGCCGTCGGGGATCTCGAGGACGTCGGCGCCCCAGAGGTAGCCGTGACTCCAGGCGCCAGGAGGCGCATAGAGGATGCTGATCCGGTCGCTGACGTCCAGGCCGGCGCCGAGCGACGTGTAGGCGAGGCCACGCAGGGGCTGGTCCATGAAGACCACCCACGAGTCCTGCTCGAAGCGCATCTGCGGCCCCGCCGGCGGCGTGTACGAGTAGCCGCGCTCGAGCTGGCGGACCTGAATGCCGTTGGCAAGGAGCCAGCGGACAAGTCGCCGCGCCTCGGGATCGCTGCGCTGGTGATCGCCCTTCGGGATCACGAACGCCTGCGGGTAGTCGACCATCCACTTGTTCTCGTCGTTGTCGAACCCCGGCGGGATGTCGATGTCAGTCGGGTCGCCCGGTGTGAACGGTGCTAGCGACGTCGGCCGAGCGGCGTCGTTCTCACCGCGGATGTAGATCTCGAGCTGGTCGTTCATCAGCTCGGCCCGGTGTGTCGTGTCGAAGAGGAGCGTCGACCAGACGGTGATGTACTGCATCAACCGGGAGCCGGACCGACCGACCTTTTCGTAGGTGTTCGCTCCGGGACCGCAGGCATTCCCGGCTGGGTTCAACGCGGACTGGTTGCACATCTCGACCGTCGAGCCGTTCAGGCCGACGAGCTGTGAGTACATCGGCGTGTAGAACGGGCCCCAGTCGTCCCAGCTCTCGGCCCACTGCGGGCCGATCCGGGTCGTGCCGTCGTCGCAGACGCCTCCCTCCGGGATGCTTCCATCGGCGCACCAGTCGTTGATCGGCCGCGTCACGTCGTACCCCTGCGCGTTCATCGCCGCCTCGTTCGCGTCGATCCGGGTCTGGTTCCACTTGAGCCAGAGGTCGTACTCGATGCCCGGGTTGTGCGGCTTCGTCGTCGCCTCGATCAGCGTCGGGGTGACATAGCCGTGGAGGTCCAGCAGCTCCGGTGACAGCCACTTCTGGATGAGCTCGACCGTCGACTGCACCTCCGGCTGCGACTGCGTCAGGAAGTCGCGGTTGAGGTCGAAGCCGTTGCCGTTCGCCCGCTGTCCGAGGACACGGCCGTCCGGGTTCTGGATCGGGTTGAAGATCACGATCGAGTGGTCGAGGATCTGGTCGACCTCGGGATCCGAGCCGTACGGGGTCAGTGCGAGGCGCTCGATCACCTGCATCGCGGCGTCGACGCCCTCGTACTCGTTGCCGTGGATCCCGCCCTGGACGAAGAGCGGAACCTTCACCTTGCTGCCGACGTCTCCGAGGAGGTCTTGAGCGTGCTCGGGATTCTCGAGGGAGAAGCGGCGAATCTTCTGCCAGTTCGCGAAGTCGCGTCGCTGCGCGTCCGTGCGGAGCTCGTTGATGACGACCACGAACTTGTCCCGGCCCTGGGCCGAGTGGCCGAAGCGCTCGACCGTCATGCGGCCGCCGCTGGCGGCTGCGATGTTGTCGAGGGTGCAGCCGATCGCGTAGTACGGGATGTGCGGGAAGCTTCCGGCCGGGTGTGTAGGTGGCGGCTGGCTTCCGTCGGGAAGGTTCGCGGCGGCGTCAGGTGTGGGTGTGCCGCACCACGGCGGTGCGATGGCGGCGCCGGCCGTTCCTCCCATTAGCACCGGCACGGCGAAGAGCGTCGCCAAGAAGACGACTAAGGTCGTTTTGCGGAGAGGGAACAAGCTGCAACACCTCCTCGGGCCTGGCGACCCCCTGCTCGCCCGCCCGTCGATATCGGCGCATCTATAGGCGGAATGCCCGTCGCGCGTCAAACGCGGTCGGGCATGCGAGTCAGCCGTCGAGCCCGGCGATCGCCTCGCGCAGCGCGTCACGCTCGGCGGCGAGGCTGCGGAATGCCCTCGCGAAGACCTCCTCGCCCGGCCCGCTGAGGCGGAGGAGGACCACTCTGGCGTCGTCCCTGGACGAGGTCCGCTCGATCAGCCCGGCCTGCTCGGCGCGGGCGACGAGCTCCGTGACGCTGCTCTGGGCGAGCTGCAGGCGCTGGGCGAGCGCCGTGACGGTCGTCTGCTCGCTGAGGTCCGGCGCGCCCTTGATCTGCAAGAGCAGCTGATACCAGCTCGGGGTGATCCCGCACTCGCGGGCGACGATGTCGGACTGGCGCTGGAAGCGGCGGAGCGCGACGCGGAACTCGGCGACGCTTGCGGCCTCGGCGGCGGTCGGCATTCCGGCCTGCTGCTCGACGGTCATCTGGTTCGATCGTATGCGGTTCCGGTGACTATGTCGCCGATGGCCGGGTTCTTCGACGCCGTCGAGACGTTCTTCGACAGCCTCACGTCGATCGAGGTGCTGCCGCTCCTGCTCGCGATCGTGTTTCACCTCGGTCGCGTGACCTGCCGGTCGCGCGCCTGGCGGAACATCGTCGCCGCGGCCTACCCCGAGTCCGAGGTCCGCTGGCGCGACATCTTCTGCGCGTACGCCGCCGGCATCGGAGCCAACGCGCTCGTGCCGGGCCGCGGAGGCGACCTGCTCCGCCTCTACATCGCGCGGCACCGCGTGGAGGGATCCTCCTACCCGACGCTGGCGGCGAGCCTGCTCGTCGAGACGGTGTTCGACTCGACCGTCGGCATCGCGCTGCTCGCGTGGGCGTTGTCCGCGGGCGTCCTGCCGGGGGCGAAGGTCCTTCCGGACCTGCCGGGGATCGACTGGCTGTGGGTGTTCCACAACCCACGCGCCGCGCTCGGCGTGATCTTTGTCCTCCTCGTGGTTGCGACGATCCTGGCGATCACCGGCATCGGCAAGGTCACCGCCTTCTGGGAGCGGGTTCGCCAGGGACTCGCGATCTTCCGGGAGCCGAGGCGCTACCTGCGCCAGGTCGCCTTCTGGCAGGCGCTCGACTGGGTCTGCCGCCTGGCCGCGATCTACTTCTTCCTCCGGGCGTTCGGAATGCCTTCGGGGGCGTACGACGTCTTCGTGGTGCAGGTGGCGCAAACGCTCTCGACCCTGCTGCCGCTCACGCCCGCCGGCATCGGGACCGAGCAGGCGCTGCTCGTCTACATGTTCTCCGGAGCCGCGCCGGCGTCCGAGGTGCTCAGCTTCAGCGTCGGCGTGAAGATCGTCGTGATCACGGTCAACCTGACGCTCGGGACGATCGCGACCCTCATCACGCTTCGCCGGTTCCCGTGGCACGTCGACGTCGACCCGGAGGCCGTGGAACGAGCCTAGCGACTAGTGCTCGGCGCCGACCTCGTCCGGGCCGAGCACCTTCTTCCACCAGTCCGCCTCGCGGGAGTGGAGGCTGCTCTGCGCCTGGGCGACGTAGCTCGCGAGCTCGGCTTCCTTCGCGGCGAGCCGCTTCTCGAGCGCCTCGAGCTTCGCCTCTCGCTTCTCGAGCTTCTCGAGCTGGAGCTCGACGTCGGCCTCGCCCTTCGCCTCGCGCAGCTCGAGCTCGGCCTCGCGCTCGTCCAGCTCCTTGAGCCGCTCGCGCAGTGAGCTCTCGTTGTCGCCGACCCGCTTCTCGCGGCGCTCGAGGCGCTTGTCCTGCGACTCGGCGGCGTCCTCGCTGTCGCGGAGCGCCGCCTCGCGGTCGACGAGGTCGCGCTCGCGCTCCTCGAGCCGGCGGCGCATCTGTTCGAGGTCGCGGCCGGCCGCCTGCTCGCCCTCCTCGCGGCTGAGCTGCGCCTCGCGGCGGTTGAGCTCGGCCTCGCGGGCGATGAGCTGCAGCTCCCGCTCCTCGACCTCGGCGGCCCTGGCGTCGGCTGCCTCGGAGACGGCGGCTGCCCTCGCCTCGGCTTCCTGGGCGACGTTGCCGTGGCTCGCGAGCTGGACGCGGAGCTTCTCGGACTCCGCCCGGACGTGCTCCTCGCGCTCCTCGAGCGCGGCCTCGCGCGCCGTGAACTGCTCCTCGGCGGCGAGCATCCGGGCCTCGCGGTTCGCGTAGGTCCGTTCGCGCTCCGACAGATCCTTCTCCCGCTTGCGCAGCTGCTCCTCGCGCTCGGAGATGCCCTTCGCGCGACTCTCGTGCCGCTGCTTCGCGTCGCGCTCGCGCGCCGTCAGGTCCTGCTCGGCCTTCGTGACCTTCTCCTCGCGCTTCGCGACGGCCGCGACGCGCTGGTGGAGCTCGGCGACTGCCTTCTCCGTGTCCTTGACCGCTTCCGCACGCGCGGCGAGATTGCTCGCGAGCTGCTCCGCGGAGAGCTGCTCCGACGCGACCTCGGACTGGAGCTGCGAGAGGCGCTTCCGCTCCGCGTCGAGCTCGCGGCGCTCGGCGGCGAGCCGGCTCTCGCGGTCGCGGAGCTCGGTCTCGAGCGCCGTGATACGAACGTCGCGCTCGTCGAGCATCGTCGCCTGGCGGGAGACGTCGGACTCCTCCGTCAGCCGCCGCTCGTACGCCTCGACCTGTTCGGCCAGCGCCGTGCGGAGCTCCTGCTCGCGCTTCGACGCCTGCGCCAGATCTGCACGCAGGCCCTCGATCTCACCGTGGAGCTGTTCGAGCTCGCCCTCGTCGGCGGCGGCCGATGCGGCCTCGGCCGCCGCCGGCGGAGGCGAGGCGTAGAGGTCGAGTCGCACGAACGGTGCCTCCACCTTATGCCCATTGACCTCCGCGCTGACGGGTTGGGGACCGCTGTCGCGACGCCGCTGGAGCTGCGCGCGCAGCCCGGTGCCGAAGCCCTGCTCGGTCTCGACGCCGTCGTGATCCTTCTCTTCGGGCTTGTCGTCTTTCGGCTTCGGCTTGGGGGCCATGGGTCTCCTCCGGTCCGCTTAGAAGAGCTTGTCGAGGTTCAGGAAGGCGGGTCCCAGGATGATCAGGAACATCGCCGGGAAGATGAAGAGGACGGTCGGGAAGAGCATCTTGATCGGGGCCTTCATGGCCCGCTCCTCCGCGGCCGCCTGACGCCGCAATCGGGTGTCGGCGGCCTGCACGCGCAGGATCCGGCCGAGCGAGGTGCCGAGCTGGTCGGCCTGGATGATCGCGCGGGTGAACGACGAGAGCTCGGGGGCGTCGACGCGCTCGGACATGCGCTTCAGCGCGTCTCCGCGGCTCTCGCCGATCCGCATCTCGCCGAGGGTCAACCCGAACTCCTCGGCCAGCGGGCCCTCCATGTGCTCCGTCAGCTTCGCGATCGCGCCGTCGAAACCGAGCCCGGCCTCGACGCTGACCGCGAGCAGGTCGAGCGCGTCGGGGAGGTCCGCGCGGATGCTCTCGCGCCGGGCCTTCGCCTTCAGCGAGACGAAGTAGTCGGGCGCGATGAAGCCGCCGGCGCCGAAGGCCCCGATGAAGAGGATGCCCAGGCCGGAGCCCGTCGCCGACGTGATCAGGATCCCCATCAGCCCGCCGCCGACGGCGAGGAAGCCCTTGGCGGCGAGGAACCCGGTTGGGGACATCCGCCGGCCGAGGCCGGCGCCGAGCAGCCGGAGCGAGATGGATTCCATGCTCGTTCGCGGGTTCACCTTCAACACCCACTTCGCGAAGGTCTCGCGGAGCGGCTCGAAGGCCCGCTCGCGCAGCCGCTGGTTGTCGAGCGGCGACGAGATCCGGATGAACCCGTACGTGGTCGCCCGCCGCATCGAGTTGTTGCGCTCGCGGGACGGGAGGGTCGCCACCTCGCCCACGAGGAACACGGCCCCGGCGAGACAGGCGACGGCGATGATCAGCAGCATCATGGTCGGCTCCTCCTAGCCCTTGAACTGGACGATCCGCCTCAGGAGGAAGCTCCCGAAGGCCATCATGGCCAGCATCAGCCCGATGAGCTTGTGGCCGGTGGACGTGTGGTACAGCGGGTCCATGTACTCGCTGTTCATGATCGTGATCACGAAGGCGACGAAGAACGGCAGGCCAACCAGCACGTACGCGCCCGCGCGGCCCATCGCCGTGAGCCCCTTGATCTTTCGGATGAACTGCTGCCGCTGGCGGACGGTGTCCGCGACCATGTCGATCAACCCGGCGAGGCTGCCGCCGACCTGGCGCTGGATGGTCACCGCGGTGATCACGAACTCGAAGTTCTTCGAGCCGAGCCGCTCCGCCATCTCGGCGAGCGAGTCCTCAATCGGGCGGCCGAGCTGGGCCTCGGTGAGCACCCGCTTGAGCTCCTTGCTCGCGGGCGGCCGGCCCTCGTCGACGAGGGTCTGCAGGCCGGTCTTGAAGCTGTGCCCGGCCTTGAGCGAGGCGGCCAGTGTGATCAGCAGGTCGGGAAGCTGGTTCTCGAAGGCGGCCGTCCGGCGCTTGCCTTTGACCCAGACGACGGCCCACGGGACGGCGGCCCCGCCGACCATGGCGCCGAGGATGATCATCGTGCCCTGGGCGAGCATTCCCGCGACGAGGCCGGCGGCGAGGCCGGTCCCGATGCTCAGGTAGACGAACTCGACCGTGCGGAGTGGGACGTCGCTCCGCTCGAGGACGCGCCCGAGGGCGATCCAGTGCTTCCAGTGGCCGAACGTCCGCTCCGTCGCGCGGAAGAGCCCGGCCGCGGCCTGCAGCCGCTCCCGGTCCTGCTTCCGCTTCGCATGCGTGGGGCCGATGTGCGGGGCGAGCCTCCGCCGGAGGCGGGAGCCGCGGACGGAGGTGAGGACGAAGGTCCCGGCAAGCAGGGCGAGGAGGCCGACGAGAGCGCCGACGACCTGCGTCCCGAAGAAGCTCTCGTACACCGACTCGGGGACGAGCGGCGACGGCTTCGGGCCTTCGGCTCCGCTCTTGCCCGGGATCGTGAAGTGCGCCGAGCCCGCGCCGAGCCTCGGCACGGAGGCGTCGAGCTTCAGGGGGTCGCCCGGCCGCGCGGCGGTCAGGTACTCGATCCGCCAGGTGCGCCGCAACTCAGCGGCGATCTGGCCGTAGACCTGTCGGAGCGCCGCGGGAGAGCTGGCGCCCCGGTACGAGCCGCCGGTCTCGGCGGCGATCTTCTTGAGCGGGCCGGCCTGGAAGCCGCTCCCCTCGATGCCGATCGCGAACACCGGTGCGCCTGCCCGGCGCGCCGCAGCGACGGCGTCATCGAGCTGGGCGGTGCTGGACGTGTCGTCTCCGTCGGTGAGGAGGACGATCACGCGGCCCTGGAGCCCCTGCCGCTCGAGCGCGGCTGCCGACCCGACGATGGCGTCGTAGAGGGCCGTGCCCTGCTTCTTGTCGAGCTTCAGGCTGCCGAGCGCGGCCGACGCCTCGCCTGCCGCGGCCGTGAACCGGCCGGGCCGCTCGCTCGTCGAGCCGAATCCGATGACGGCGATGCGGTCGAGGGGCGCCTTCCACGACGCGAATGCCCGCGCTGCGGCGATGGCGTTCCGGTACGCGGCGCCGGCCATGGACTTCGATCGGTCGACCGCGACCACGACGGCCTTGGAGTCGCCGAGGTTGTGCGCCTCGACACCCGGTGCCGGCCGTCCGTTCTCCTTCAGCAGCGGCGGCCTCGCCGACGGCTGCGAGGTGACGACGCTGAGGCGGACCTGGGGGAACGCCGAGGCGTCGACGCCGGAGACCTTCACGCCGGCATTCGCGGCCGGGACCGCGGCAAGCGCCGCCGCGCCGAGCGCGACGCCGATCCGGATCCGGATGCGCTTGCGCTTCCAGCTCATCGGCCGTACCCGGCGGCGAAGGTCGGACGTGCGGCAACTGCGTCCTCCCGCTCGAAGAACGACGGCGGAAGGGAGACGCCGGAGGCGGCCATCTTCTCCAGGAAGTGCGGCTTGAGGCCCGTGCAGGCGAGCGGCGACAGCAGCGCGAGGTTGCGTCCCGCTGCCGGCGAGTCCTCTTCCGGCGGCTTCGCGACGAAGATGTCCTGCAGCGTGATCACGTCGGACTCCATGCGGAGGACCTCGGTCACGTGGGTGATCCGGCGAGAGCCGTCGACCAGCCTGGAGATCTGGATCAGCAGGTCGAAGGCGCTCGAGATCTGCTCCCGGATCGCGCGCAGCGGCAGCTCGACGCCGGCGGTCAGCACCAGCGTCTCGAGCCTCGAGAGCGCGTCGCGGGGCGAGTTCGCGTGGATCGTCGTGAGCGAGCCCTCGTGGCCCGTATTCATCGCCTGGAGCATGTCCAGGGTCTCGGCGCCGCGGACCTCACCGACGATGATCCGGTCGGGCCGCATGCGCAGCGCGTTCCTCACGAGCTCGCGGATGCGGATCTCGCCCTGGCCCTCGATGTTCGGCGGGCGGGCCTCGAGCGTGATCACGTGCTCCTGCTGGAGCTGGAGCTCGGCCGCGTCCTCGATCGTGACGATTCGTTCGTCGCCGGGGATGAACGCCGACACCGCGTTCAGCGTCGTCGTCTTACCGGTACCGGTACCCCCGGAGATGAGGACGTTGAGCTTTCCGCGGACGCAGGCGGCGAGGAACTGCGCGGCCTTCGGCGTCACGGAGCCGAACGCGATCAGGTCGTCCATCGTGTACGGGTCGCGCGAGAACTTCCGGATGGTGAGCGTCGGGCCCTTCAGCGAGAGGGGCGGGATGATCGCGTTGACGCGGCTGCCGTCCGGCAGGCGCGCGTCCACCATCGGAGAGGCCTCGTCGACCCGGCGTCCGACCTGCGAGACGACCTTGTCGATGATCCGGAGCAGGTGGGCGTTGTCCGCGAACGTCGTCTCCGTCCGTTCGATCTTGCCCTCGCGCTCGATGTAGATCCGGTCGAAGTTGTTGACCATGACCTCCGTGATGTCGTCGTCACGAAGGAGCGGCTCGAGCGGCCCGTAGCCGAGGATGTCGTCGGTCAGCTCGCGGACGATCCGCCGGCGCTCCTCGCGGGTGAGGGGCGTGCGGTCGAGGGCGAGCTGCTCGGTGACGGCCCGGTGCACCTGCTCGTGCAGGTCCTCGTTCGTCTCGGTCGTGAAGAGCTGCGGACCGAGCTTCGCGATGCAGGCGTGGTGGATCCGGGTCTTGAGCTCGGCGTACGGGTCGTTGTGCGGCCGCTGGGGCTCGGGCTCGCGGGCCGGCGCGCCGACGAGTTGGATCGGCGGCGCGTCGTTCCCTTCGCCCTGCCCGGTGCCGTTGCCGCCCTTGATGCGATCGTGGAGTCCCATGACCGGCTCCTACGACGCCTTGGCCAGGGCCTGCTTCCGACCCCAGCGCTTCTTGGACTGAGCGGCCGACGCCGGCTGCAGCGACTTCGCCATCTCGCGCACGGCGCGCGAGAAGTCCGACTTCGGATCCGACACGACGGCGGGGTTGCCGCGGTTCACGGCCAGTGGCACCGCTCGGTCGCTCGGGATCTCGTAGCGGACGGGCTGCTCGAGAGCCGCCTCGACCTCGCCGCGCTTCATCCCGACGTTGGAGTTCGCGCGGTTGAGCGTCACGCGGATCCGCTCGGTCGGGAAGGAGAGCAGCTCGAGCGTCTGGAGGCTGAGCCGGACGTTCTTGATCGTCGGGACGTCGAGGCCGCACAGGAGCAGCAGCTCGTCGGTGCGGTCCAGCGTCGCGAGCATCGGCCCGTGGAAGAACGGCGAGGTGTCGACGACGATCATCTCGTACGACTCCTTCGCCACCTCCAGGAGGCGGCTGAGCTTCGCCTCGGTGACGAGCTCGGCGTCCTCCGGCCGGATCGGCGCGGGCAGGACGTCGACGCCCGACGCGTGGCGGGTCGTGTAGCCCGCGAGCTTCTCCGGGTCGAGCTCGCCCGGTGCGACGACCAGGTCGTAGATCGTCTTGTCGGGCTCGATCCCGAGCATGATCGCGGCGTCCCCGAACTGGAGGTCCAGGTCGAGGAGCAGCGTCTTCTTGCCGCCGTGCTTCGCGAACGCCGCGGCGAGGTTGGACGACATGACGGTCTTGCCCGTCCCGCCCTTCGGCGAGAAGACGGTCAGGACGCGTCCGTCCGAGCCGGACGACGCCGAGCGGGCGGTGTGGCTCGCCTTCCGGATCGCGAAGACGACGTTCTCGGGCAGCTGCGGGAGCAGCAGGACGTCGGCGACGTCCGCGTCGAGCGCGGCGTCCAGGAGCAGGGAGGCCTCGCCCGAGGCGAGCAGGACGATCGGTGCCCGGGTGTACTCGCGGATCGCCGCGAGATCGTCCTCGGGCAGCTCCGACGCGCGGGTCGCGTGGAGCACGGCCTGGAGATGGCCGCCGGCGAGCGCGCCTGCGCCCTCCCGGACCGACTGGCTCCGGCCGACGAGCTGGATCTCCGGATGGCGCTCGAGCGCCTCCTCCATCTCGTTCAGGCCTTCGCAGCTACCGGTGATGTAGATCCGCGTTCCCTCGCGGAATGCCATGTCTGCCATTACCGTGCACCTCCCTGGGCTCCGCACCGGCGACACATGACGGTCGCCGAGGTGTCGAACGTGTTCCGGCTGTCTGCAGCGTCGGTGACCGGGCGGAGCTGGAGTGCCCAGTCGCCGTGGGTCGTGACGTGGAAGAGCTTCTGGGCCTGAGCGTCGGTCAGCGCGAGGACCGCGGCGAAAGCCTCGTCCGGCCGGGAACCGAGCTTGCTCTCGACCGAGCCGGCGCTGGGCGCCTTCAGGACGAGCAGGTCGCGAAGGACGACCTTCGTCACGGCGATCCCGTTTGCGACCTCGAGGGAGCCGACGAAGTCGACGTGGTCGCCGTCCTTGACGGTGCCCATCATGAGCTGGTGCTCGTTGCCCGCGACCTCGATCGCGCGGAGGCGACCCTTGAGCTGGGCCTTGACGCCTTGCTCACCGAGCGGGCGGAAGCGGCTGAGCGTGACCTGCTCGCCCTCGTAGATCTTCTCGGTGGCGACCAGCGTCTCGACCTGGTCGGGGTTCGAGATTGCGCCCGGTACGACGCTGCGCTTCGCAACTTCCACGTTGCGCAGGAGGTTCCGGCCGCCGACCTCCTCGCCGGACGTGCCGACGGGGATGTCGCGGGCGGCGACCCAGACGGGGACGAGGTCCTCGCCCTGCTGGACGCTCTTCTTGTAGTTCGTGACGTAGAAGATCGTCAGCAGCGCCGCCAGGACGGCGAGCACCACTGCGATCCCGATGTTTCGAAGCCTGTAGGACATGGCGGCGTTCTCTCCTTTTTCCTCTCTCTACTCAGTGGCTATTCGATTAGCGATACCGTGCGGGCGCCGAAACTCGGGTCGCCTGCTGACTCACTTCCAACGCCCTCCCAGACCATGTCCACGAAGTAGCCGTAGAGCCGCGAGTCCTTCGACCCGTGGATCTCGTAATCGGTGATGTGGAACACGGCCCAGCCGATGACGTAGTACTCGAAGCCCGCTCCCTGCGCCCGCGTCGCGTTGTAGACGGGGAAAAGCAGCTCGGTCTCGTCACGGAAATCCAGCGCGCCCTTCACGTGCGAGGAATTCGGCTTCATGCCGGGATCCGAGAAGTACCAGCGGTCCTTGTCCATCCAGGCGTCGAGACCGCCCCGGATCCACTCGCCCAGGTCCTGCGGGCCGGTTCCGCCGTGGGAGCTGTCGATGTTGATCAGGCGGAACGCGCCCGGACCGACCTTGAAGAAGTCGAGCACCGTCGGGTGGCCCGTTCCGTAGCACTTGCACTGGAGCTTCTCGTGCGTCCAGTCGATGCCGATCGGCGCGGCCCACCGCGCGCGGCCGAGGACGCTGGTCCTCGCGGTCGCCTTGGCGCGGACCTGCACCGAGTTGAGGCCGAAGAGCTTTGCAAAGAAGCCGGGAGCCGGCCGCTCGGCGTTCACGACGATGGTGTCGTTGGGCACGACGCCCGTCTCGAAGCTCACGCCGCTAGCGGTCAGGCCGCCGTCGTTGCGGTCCGCGTAGTCGACCGCTGCGGCTTCGGCCTGCGCTGTGTTGCCGGGAAGCTCCTGCGCGCCGGCGAGGGCCGCCGCGTCGGCGTTGGCCTGCAGCTTGCGGTCGGCCCGGTACCACGAGCCGACGTCGAGCACGGCCGCGGCCATGCCGAGGAGCACCGTCATGAAGACGAGGGTGATGACGAGGGACTGACCGGTCTGGGACCGGAGGCTGACGCGACTGCTGATCATTCGACTCGCTCCGTTGTCTCGCTGTGGAGCCGGCCCGACTTCACGACCACACCGAGGAGGCTGATCGAGTACGGATACGAGGCCTCGACACGAACTTCCTCACCCGGCTGCCACGTCGACTCGACGTCGACGAGCAGGTCGGAGGTCTTGAGATCCGTTGCAGCGACGCGAACCTGGTCGATGACTGCCTGCTTCGGGTCGGTGAGGTGGCGCCCGACGGCTCCCTTCCTGGCGCCTGCGCGGACCGCGTCGGTCAACGTGATGTAGTGGTTGAACGCGATCCCGAACTGGATCACCCCGAAGAGCAGGAGCGCGAGCAGCGGCAGGACGAGGGCGAACTCGGCCATCGTCTGTCCGTTCTGCGCTCGAAATGAAAATCTCTTGCGGCGGTGCTTCATGCGGTGAATTCCTTGCGGTCGTGACTCAGTGCGGTTGACGTGCGAAAAAAGAGGGGGGCGGGCTCCTCGGGCGGCGAAGAACCCGCCCGCCATGCCGAACTAGGGTCTAGGTGATGTAGCCGGCGACCCGGGTGATCGCACCCTCGATGTTCCCGGACAGGAGGGTCAGAGCACCGAAAACAGCGATCGTAATTACGGCCAAAACGACGCCGTACTCGGCCATGGTCTGCCCCTCCTCGCGCGACTGCAGCGACGCGAAGAGCTTCTGCACTTGCTTCACCTCCCTTCTCGTTCTCGGGCGGCATGGCGGCGCCGCCGAAGACACACGAAATGAAAAGAAGGAGCGATTTCCTGCTTTTCTCGAGCCCATCTGTTGGTTGGCAACGCTGAAATTGCTCACGCCGAGGGTTTCCTCTCGTTCCTGACTTGGCGTGGCCGCGCCGCCGATTGGCTCAGATGGCGGAGTCATCGTGCGCGGAGCGCGTTGCGGTAATCCCTCGCCTAAGTGATTGCCGTGAGGCGTTCCCCTATTCGGGGGAGTTGCGGCGTGAATCGCTCCCCGATGAGTGGGTCACATTCCGTATGCGGCCGCGGGATCCAAGTCGTTCTGGAGATCCGCGCCGATGTGGCGGCCTCGGCGCTCAACGAGAGATGGAGCTAGGCACATGCCACTACGGAGACATCGCCTTCCAAGCCTGATCACCCGTCTCGTCCTGCTCTCGCTGGCCGCCGTCTGCCTGGCGGTGCTGCGACCGGCAGGACGCGCGGGCGCACGAGTGCAGAACCTGCGGCCGCAGCGGCGCAGGTCCGGGTTCCGCCGGGCCGCCGTCAGCCTGTCGTTCGCGACCCTCTTCTTCGCCGGCGCCGCCTTCTCGGCCGGCGCGGGCGACCTGCTCGTCCAGGCGGTCGAGGACCAGCACGCCGCAGCTTCCGCCGCTGCGTCGGAGCCGGCCGCCGCCGAGGACGCGCAGTGTGTGTCCTCCCGCCAGAGCGACTGGGATGCCGAGGATTCGGTCGACGGATGCGCGGAAGCGTCCGAGTCGGCCGACTCGGGCTCCGCGGAGGCAGCTCCGGTCGCGGAGGCTCCGGCAGCCGAGGCGCCCGCCGCCGAAGCGGCCCCTGAGGCCTCGCCCGAGACGGCGTCGCCCGACAGCGCGTCGCCCAGCACGACCGCCGCGATCGCAGCGGCTACCGGCAACGTCCTGTCGAATGCGTCCGAGTCGGCCGAGCCCCGCTCGTCGGGCCCGTCGCTCGCAGGCGCCGTCCGCAACCGAGCGAAGAAGGCGAGCGCGCAGCGGCAGGATCCGGCGCCGGTGGTGATCGAGGCGCAGTCGGCTGATCGACGGCACAAGCACGAGGTTCATCCGGATCCGGAGGTCGATCTGCCCGGCATCGCGGCGACGATCTGGCTCCACCGCGCGCTGCCCGATCCGACTCCGCCGTCGAAGCGGCTGACGAAGAAGTTCGCGCGGAACCTCCGCTACGCGTCGGCCCGGAACAAGGTCCATTGGTCGCTCGTGCTCGGCGTGCTACGGGCCCGCGGCGAGCGTGGCTCCGTGCCGGCGTCGAAGAAGGGCCTGAACCGGCTCGCGAAGAACCTCTCGCGCCTTGGCGCCCGCAAGGACGAGTGGAACGCCGCGCTGGCGCTCGAGGGCCGGACGGCCTTCGCAGACCGGACGGTCGCGCTCGCCCGCTATCACCGCGCCGTCGGCCTCCGGGCCCTCGTCCGCGGCCTCCGCTGGGCGCGGCCGCTGCTAGCGAAGCGCCTGCTCAACGACAAGCGCGTCACCATCTACTGGGGTGGCCGTGAGGACATCCGCTCGGGCAAGACCGACGTCCGTGTGATCGTGCTCGTCCGCTACCTCGCCGAGGCGCACGGCCAGATCACGGTCTCGAGCCTCACGAGCGGGCACGGGATCTACTCCCGCCCGGGCGTGGTCTCGGCGCACACGTACGGGCAGGCCGTGGACATCGCGGCCCTGGAAGGCAAGAGCATCCTGGGCAACCAGGAGCCGGGTGGCCTGACGGAGATGGCCGTCCGGAACATGCTCCTGCTGCCCGCGGAGCTCCGGCCGAACCAGCTGATCTCGCTGCTGGGTCTCGGCGGCCCGTCCTTCCCGATGGGCAACCACCACGACCACATCCACGCCGGGTTCTAGAGCGACCAAGTGCATGCGTGAAGTGACCCTGAAGCGGGAGAACGGCGACGTGGTCTGCGACCGGTGCGTCGTGGCTGCATCGCCGCTTTCCCGCATGAAGGGTCTCCTCGGACGCAGCGAGCTGACGCCGGGCGAAGGGCTCCTGCTTCGCCCGGCATCGGCTATCCACACGTTCTTCATGCGGTTTCCGATCGACGCCGTCTTCCTCGATTGCGACTGGCGCGTGGTCGGGATCGAGGGTGACATCGCGCCGTGGCGGACTGCAGCCCGTAAGGGCGCCAAGGCGGTGCTGGAGCTTCCCGCCGGAGAGTCCGCCCGGCGCGGCCTCCGCCCCGGCGATCTCCTCGTCGCGTAGCTACGCTGGCGCCTTGACTGGGCGCGCAGGTTTCTCTACCTTGACCCAGAGCTAGTAGTCACTAACTTTTGGGACTGGAGGAGCGGCTTGGAGGCTTCGCAGAACGGAGCGCGTGACGGCGCGGTCGTCACCGCACACGACATCCACAGGCGCTACGGCGAGGGCGACGCGGCCGTCGACGCGCTGCGCGGCGTCTCGCTCGACGTCGAGAAGGGCAAGCTGACCGCGGTCATGGGCCCGTCGGGCTCCGGCAAGTCGACGCTGATGCACATCCTCGCGGCGCTCGACCGCCCGACGAACGGCTACGTGACGATCGCCGGGACGCGCCTCGGGCAGCTGAGCGACAAGGACATCACCAAGATCCGACGCCGGCACATCGGCTTCGTCTTCCAGTTCTTCAACCTGCTCCCGATGCTCACGGCGGAAGAGAACATCGTGCTGCCGCTGTCGCTCGCGGGCCAGAAGCCCGACAAGGACTTCTTTCAGGACCTCGTCAAGCGTGTCGGTCTCGACGACCGCCTGACCCACCGCCCGTCGGAGCTCTCCGGCGGCCAGCAGCAGCGGGTCGCCATTGCGCGGGCACTCGTCTCGCGCCCGACCGTCGTCTTCGCCGACGAGCCGACGGGCAACCTCGACTCGAAGACCGGAGGCGAGATTCTCGACCTCCTCAACGAGTCAGTCGAGAACTACGGACAGACGATGGTGATGGTCACGCACGAGGCGCGAGCAGCCGCGACCGCCGAGCGCGTCCTCTTCCTCGCCGACGGCCAGATCGTGAAGGACCTCGGCCGGGCCCGTGAGGAGGAAATCCTGGACACGATCCGCGACGTAACGCTGGCGTGATCCGGGTCGCGCTCAGGGGGCTCGCGGGACGCAAGTTCCGCGCGTCGCTCACGGCGCTCGCCGTCGTGCTCGGCGTGGCGATGGTCAGCGGCACCTTCGTCCTGACCGACACGATCGACAAGGCGTTCAACGCGATCTTCGAGGACTCGTACGCGAACACCGACGCGGCGATCAGCGGCAAGGCGCCGGACATCTCGTTCGAGGGCAGCACCGCCGAGGCGCCGTCCGTCCCGGCGAGCGTGCTCAACCGGGTCCGCGAGCTCGACAGCGTCGAGGCCGCGACGGGAAGTGTCGTCGACGAGACGGCGACGAAGATCCTCAAGCCGGACGGCAAGGCGATCAACACCCAGGGTGCGCCGTCCTTCGGCTTCGGCATCGACCCCGAGCAGTCGCAGTTCAACCCCCTGAGGCTCGTCGAGGGCTCCTGGCCCAGGCAGCCCGACCAGGTCGTGATCGACCGGACGACCGCCGACGAGCAGGGCTACGGCGTCGGCGACACCGTCAAGATCGCGACCCTCAAGCCCGTCCGCGACTTCCGCGTCTCGGGCGTTGCGCAGTACGGCGAGGTGAGCTCGCTCGGGACCGCGACGTTCGCCGTCTTCACCATCCCGACCGCGCAGGACCTCCTCGACCGGAAGAACTCGTTCGACGCGATCTCCGTCGCGGCGAAGAACGGCGTCACGCCGGAGCAGCTCGTCGAGGACATCAAGCCGATCCTGCCGACGACCGCCCAGGTGCGGACCGGGACGGAGGAGGCGGAGGAGCAGTCGAAGGAGGTCTCCGAGTTCACGAGCTTCATCCGCTACTTCCTGCTCGCCTTCGGCGCCGTGGCGCTCTTCGTCGGCGCGTTCGTCATCTTCAACACCATGTCCATCACGGTCGCGCAGCGGACGCGCGAGCTCGCGACGCTGCGGACGATCGGCGCCTCACGGAAGCAGATCCGCCGCGCCGTGCTCCTCGAGGCGCTCGTGATCGGGATCATCGCGTCGGTCATCGGCTTCGCCCTCGGCGTCGGCCTCGCCTACGGCCTCGACGCGCTCTTCGGAGCGCTCGACCTCGACCTGCCGACCGCCGACATGGTGATCGCGACCCGGACCGTGATCTTCGCGTTCGTGATCGGCATCGGCGTCACGGTGCTGGCGGCGTTCGTGCCGTCGCTCCGCGCGACCCGCGTGTCGCCGATCCTCGCCGTCCGCGAGGGTGCCGAGCTGCCGCGCGGCCGCTTCGCCCGGTTCACGCCGTGGATCGCGCTCGTGCTCCTGGCCCTCGCGCTGTTCCTGCTCGGACGCGGCGCCTTCACCGAGGACATGGCGATCGGGCCTCGCCTCCTGTCGATCGCGTTCGGCGTGCTGCTGCTCTTCATCGGCGTGGCGATGATCTCGTCGAAGCTGGTGCGGCCGCTGGCCGCCGTCGTCGGCGTCCCCGGCGAGAAGCTCGCCGGCGTCTCCGGATTCCTCGCGCGGAGGAACACGCTCCGCAACCCGGGCCGGACGGCCGCCACCGCGGCGGCGCTGATGATCGGCCTCGCGCTCGTGACCTTCGTCGCCGTCCTCTCGAACGGCATGAAGGCGTCGAACCGCGGGGCGATCGAGGAGCAGATCGCCGCCGACTACGTAGTGACGTCCCAGGACGGCTTCACGCCGTTCGTGTCCGGCGCGGGTGACGCGGCGGAGGACGCGCCCGGGATCGAGCTCGCGACGAGCGTCCGCGCCGAGGTCGGCAAGGTCGCCGGCACCGACAAGTACGTGACCGGCATCGAGCCCGACCGGATCGCCCAGGTCTACAACTTCGACTGGGCCGACGGCTCGAACGCCGTCCTCGGCGACCTCGGCGGCCACGGAGCGATCGTCGACAAGGACTTCGCCGAGGACCACAACCTCCAGATCGGCTCGCGCTTCGACCTGCTCTCGGGCTCCGGGCGCAACACGACGCTCGAGGTGAGGGGCACCTACGATCCGCCGCCCTTCTACCAGCTGCTCGGCTCGGTGAGCATCTCGAAGTCGGCCTTCGACGAGCTCTACGACCGTCCGCGGAACCAGTTCACGTTCCTGAACGTGCCCGGCGAGCCCGACGCCGCGAAGGAGGCGCCGATCGAGGATGCGCTCGCGACCTTCCCGGACGCCAAGGTCCAGACCCGCGAGGCGTGGATCACCGAGCAGGACGAGGAGTTCAACCAGTTCCTGACGATGCTCTACGTGCTCCTGGCGCTCTCGGTGATCATCAGCATCTTCGGGATGATCAACACGCTCGCGCTCGCCGTCTTCGAACGGACGCGGGAGCTCGGGATGCTGCGCGCGGTCGGGATGACGCGCTGGCAGGCGCGGACGATGATCGGATCCGAGAGCGTCATCACGGCGCTCATCGGCGCTGCGATCGGCCTCCCGCTCGGCATGTTCCTCGCCGCCCTCGTCACGAAGGCGCTGGAGCAGTACGACGTGCGCTATGAGGTCCCGCTCGGGTCGCTGATCATCTTCGCGATCGTCGCCGTCATCGTCGGCATCGTCGCGGCGATCTTGCCCGCCCGTCGAGCGGCGCGACTGAACGTCCTCCAGGCTCTGCAGTACGAGTAGGCGCGCGGCGCGCTTCGCGCGCCGCTTTTCGCGGAAAGTCTCACGACTTTCCACGACGGTATGAAGCCGGGCGGCGCTACGCGCCGCGCGGCCGAGGCCCGCACGCCGCTTCCTTGACCCACGGTCGCAACGGACGAGCAGGCAAAGCCCGCTCGTCGGTGGCTGTAAGACTCCGATGATGGTCTGGGCCATCTCCGGCGGCGGGGGGTTTCTCGGGCTCCACCTCGTCCGGCGGCTGCTCGCCGACGGACACGAGGTTCGGTCGCTCGATCTCGCCGCACTCGACGACCCGGAGCTCGAGGAGTCCGTGCACGAGATCCGGGGCGACATCCGGGACGAGACGGCGGCACGAGAGCTCGTCGACGGCGCGCGGATCCTCGTCCACGCGGCCGCGGCGCTGCCGATCCGCGGCTCCCGCGCCGAGATCGAGTCCGTCAACGTCGACGGGACGCTGACGCTGCTCTCGGCCGCCGCCGAGGCCGGCGTGCGGCGCGTGGTCTTCGTCTCGTCCACGGCCGTCTACGGCGTCCCGGACAAGCACCCGATCGAGGAGGACGACCCACTGCACGGGGTCGGCCACTACGGCGAGTCGAAGATCGCCGCGGAGGACGCAGTCCGCGCGTTCATGCGCCGCGGGCTCGACTGTGTGATCGTCCGCCCGAAGACGTTCATCGGGCCCGAGCGGCTCGGCGTCTTCGAGATCCTCTTCGACTGGGTCCGCGAAGGCCGCCGGATCTACACCCTCGGCGACGGCTCGAACCGGTACCAGCTCCTAGCCGTGGAGGATCTCGTCGCCGCGATCCTGCTCTCGGCGAGCAAGCGCGCGGCCGCCGGCGAGACGCTCAACGTCGGCGCGAAGGAGTTCGGAACCGTGCGTGAGGATCTCCAGGCGCTCATCGACCACGCCGGCTCGTCGAGCCGTCTTACCCCCGTGCCGATCCGCCCGGCCGAGATCGCGCTGCGCGCGCTCGAGCTCGCGCGGGTCTCGCCGCTCGTTGAGTGGCACTACAAGACCGCACACCGCGATTCGTTCGTCGACGTCTCGAAGGCGGAGCGGATCCTCGGCTGGAAGCCGCGCTTCTCGAACGCCGAGGCCCTGATCTCCACCTACGACTGGTACCTCGCCCACCGCGACGAGGTCGCTGGCGCCGCGGGCGTGACGCACCGCGTCCCGTGGAACCAGCAGGCGCTGGGGCTCCTGAAGAAGATCAGCTGATGTCGGACATCACGCCGGACGAGACCTGGGACGAGATGTTCGACCAGATCTACCTGACGACGTACGCGCTCAACCTCGGCGAACGCGACTCCCAGGAGGAGGCGCGCCGGGCGGCCGACTTCGCCGGAGTCGAGCCCGGCGCCCTCGTCCTGGACGTGCCGACGGGGTTCGGCCGCCACGCGATCCCGCTCGCGAAGCTCGGCTTCCACGTCACGGGCGTCGACCGCTCCGGGGTTCAGCTTTCGGAGGCGCAGCGGATCGCCGGCGAGGTGGAGTGGCCGAAGTGGATCCAGGCGGACTTCCGAGACCTGCCGTTCGAGGACGAGAGCTTCGACGCCGTCCTCTGCCTCTTCAGCTCGATCGGCTACCGCGGGGAGGAGGGCGACCGCGAGGCGTTCCGCGAATACCGGCGCGTGCTTCGGTCGGGCGCGCCGCTCGTGATCGAGACGATGCACCGCGACCGGCTGATGCACATCTTCCAGGAGCGCAGCTGGGAGCACCTGGCGGACGACGCAGTCCTGCTCGAGGAACGGCGCATCGACTACGTCGACGGGGTCATCGAAACCGACCACACGTACCTCGCGGTCGGGGAGCGGCGGGGCGTCACGTACCGCCTGCGGGTCTACACGGCGACGGAGCTCGTGAAGCTGCTCGATGAGGTGGGCTTCATCGACGTCCAGTGCTTCGGGGACTACGAGGGCGCGCCGCTCTCTCGAGAGACGCGCCTCGTCGTCCGGGCTCGGAAACCCTAGGCGGGCTGGCTCGGGTCTTCCTGGGCCGCGATCTGGAGCGACCCCTGCAGCGCCTGCTGGAAATGGCGCTCCTGGATCGGCGTCGCCCACTCGACGACCTGCTGGAGCTCCTGGTTCCGCGCCTTCTGGTTCATGGTGCCGAGGATCTGCCAGTGGCCGACCTCGGCGGCCTCGGCCATCGTCAGGAACTCGAAGCCGTCGAGCTCGTCGGCGTCGCCGCCGAGGTACGTCCGCATCATCTCGGTGGCTTCCTGCTTGGTCTCGCGCGCCTTCTCCATGATGGCCGTCTTCTTGCCGTCGAGGTTCTCGATGACCTGGGTCGTGCGCTCCTCGGTCTCGATCGCCTCCTGCTTGACCTGTTCGAGCTGCCGCTTCAGTTCCGCGTCCTCGAGCAGCCCGGAAACCTTGTCGATCGTCCCCTGCGCCGCCTGCGCGAGGCCGATCACCTCGGCGATCTTCGTGTCGAGCTGGGTGAGCTCTGCCATCGGGTCCTCCTTTCCGTTTCGGGTGGGTCCGCTTACCCGCGAGCGGTCCGGCTGAAAACGGTCAGAGGGTGACTTTGCGGCCGTAGAACCCTTCGGCGTAACCGCTGGGCGAGGCGGCCTCCATCCCGCGCAGCCGCATGAGCGACAGGAAGAGGTCCTCCGTGAACCACGGCTTGCCGCGCTGCGAAGGGAAGAACTCCACCAGCAGTGCCGCCTTGCGCCGCGCCGTCTCCTCGTCGAGGTGGACGAACACGTTCGGCGAGCCGAGGTCGCCGTCGTACTTCGGGATCTCGTACTCGAGGATCAGGTGGTCGCGGAACGTGTTCCAGGTCAGCTCGGCGACGAGGCGGTGGTCCTGGTGCAGGTCGGAGTCGTGGTGCGTGAGGATCAGATCGGGCCCGACCGGCTTCAGGCTCTCGAAGAACTCCTTCACCTCGCCGCCGTAGCGGAAGAAGGCGTCGCGGAAGCCCTGGACGTCGAGCTCGAAGGTCGCGCCGGCGAGAAACGCCTCGGCGCTCCGCCTCGCCTCCGCCGCGCGCTCCTCGCTCCCGCTGAGCACGACCCAGTGGACCTCGAGTTCCCGCTCGGCGGCGAGCCGAAGCAGCGTGCCGCCGCAGCCGATCTCGATGTCGTCCGCGTGGGAGCCGATCACGAGGACGCGCAGCGGCCCGGTGCCGCCGAACTGGAGGTTCAGCACGACCGCGTCAGCCGGCCGACGCGGCCACGGGCTGCTCCCACACCTGCCAGACGCTGCCGCCGCTCGCGACGAGCGCCTCGAGCCGCTCCTTGTCCTTCAGGGTGTCCATCGGCGCCCAGAATCCGTCGTAAGCGTAAGCCACGAGCTCGTCGGCTGCGATGAGGCGCCGGAACATCTCCGGCAGATCCTCTCCCTCCTCGATGTAGCCGAAGACCTCGCGCTGCATCACGAAGTAGCCGCCGTTGATCCGGATCCCGGTCTCGGCGATGTCGTGGAAGCCGGTGACCCGCGATCCGTTCGCCGCCACGACGTTGAAGGTGTAGTTCGGCAGGACGGACAGGAGGCTGGCCGTCTTGCCGCTCGCGCGGTGCGCCTCGATGAGGTCGGGAAGCGCGACGTCCGTCACCGTGTCGCCGTAGGTCCCGAGGAAGACGTCGTCGCCGACGAACTCCTGCGCGGCGAAGAACCGCTCGCCGATGCTCGCCTCGACCGGCGTGTCGACGAACTCGACGCGCCAGCCCTCCGCGAGGAAGGCATCCCGGCCGAAGTACCGCTTGATCACGTCCGCCTGGTGGCCGACGCAGAGCAGGAAGTGGCGGTGCCCGAAATGGGCGTAGTACTTCATGATGTGCCAAAGGAGCGGCCGGCCGCCGATGGGGACCATCGGCTTCGGGACCAGGCCGGTGACGCCTCGGAGCCTGAGACCGAGCCCCCCGCAAAAGAGCACCACCTTCACCGCCTTCTGAGTGTGAAGCAGCAGGCGGGGCCTAGGGATCCCTGGAAAGGGTGAGCCGCTCGACGAGGTGCTGGGCGTACCGCGGCGCCGTTGGCTCGTCCTCGTGGCGGAAGTACGCGTGCACCTCGACGCCCCGCCCCAGCAGCGGCGCAATTCGCTCGGCCGCTTCGGCCAGGTCGGCGTCGGAGTAGGGCGGGTCCCGGAAGCGGAGGTACCGGAACGGCGCGGCCGCCTCCAGGTCGTTGACGCGCACCGCGTTCGCCGGGAGCCCGCTCTCGACGCCCTCCCACGATTCGTGGCGGAAGTCGAACGCGAGGCGCAGCTCGGGATCGAGCGAGCCGAGCACGAGCGCCAGCAGCCCTTCGTCCCGCTTCGACCCGATGAGCACGCGGATCGGGCCGAGCCGGTCGCCGAGCCGTTTGACCCGCTCCTCGAAGGTCGCCAGGTCGGTCGTGCGGTAGGCGTTGAGCTTCGGCGCGAAGCGGAACCCGTCCGGGGTCTGCTCGGCCCACCGCTCGAACTGCGCTTCCGCGGGGATCCGGTAGCCCGTCGTGTTCAGCTCGACGGTGGGGAGGCTCCGCGCGTAGTGGGCGAGGAACTCGGCCGGCTTCGCGTCGGCCGGGTAGAAGCCGGGTTTCCAGCTCGGATAGGACCAGCCGGAGGTGCCGACATACGCCCCCTCTACACTCAGCGGCGTGGCCGTCACCCCCGAAGTGATAGCTCAGGGCTCCATCCCGGTCCTCGACCACGGCTTCGTCCGGCTCGACGACGCAATGGCCGACGACCTGTCCGTCGTGAACGGCGCGCGCGTCAGCTTCGCGCGGCACAAGACCGAGATGGACGACTCGGACGCCGGCCTGATCCGGTTCCTGATGCGCGAGCGCCACGGCACGCCGTTCGAGCACAACTCGTTCCGGTTCCACATCCGGGCGCCGATCTTCGTGGCGCGCGAGTGGTTCCGGCACCGGATCGGCTCCTTCAACGAGTTCTCGATGCGGTACGCGAAGGCAACGGAGGACTTCTACGTCCCCGAGCCGGACGACGTTCGCAGCCAGGTCGGGAAGCCGGGCGCCTACTCGTTCGAGCCGGTCGAGCCGGATGTCGCGGAGACGACCCGCGAGGAGCTCCGGTCGGTCTACGAGACGGCGTACGCGACGTACGAGCGCCTGGTCGAGCTCGGCGTCGCGCGCGAGCTTGCCCGGGCGGTCCTCCCGGTCGGGGCCTACACCGAGTTCTACTGGACGATCAACGCGCGGGCCCTCATGAACTTCGTCTCGCTCCGCAACTCGGAGACCGCCCAGCGGGAGATCCGGCGGTACGCGGAGGCCTGCGAGCAGTTCCTCGCGGAGAAGATGCCCGTGACCTACGCGGCGTTCGTCGCCAACGACCGTACGGCGCCCTAGGTCTCGGTCATGACAACCCGCTCGTTGCGGGTCGAGCTGTCCCACTGGGTGATCGCCCAGCCGTCGAAGCGCTTCAGGTCGTAGGCCGCGACCATCTCGACGGTGGTCGTGCCGCTCGATGCGACGTTGAAGGTCCCGCAGGTGACGACCGGCTCGCCGTCGCGCATGAGCGCGAGGATGTAGTAGTCGCCGCTCTTCAGGTGCTTGAGGCCGCGGACGGTGAGCGTCATCGGCAAGTTGCCGTCCGCGCCCTTCCGGCCGAGACGGACGCTGGCGCCGGCGGTGTTGTTCTGGTCGGACGGACGGAGCGAGACCACCTGCGCCGGCTGCTGGGCCGGGACGGCCGCCGGCTCGGAGCCCGAGCCGCCGTCGCCCGCGACGTAGCCCACGCCGAAGGCGGCCGCGAGCAGGCCGGCGCCGACCAGGATCACGGCCCCGAGCCTCCGAGGAGGCATCCAGGCGGTGTCCGGCTCCTCGTCGTCCTCGACGGGCGCCGCCGGCGCGACGAGGGAGGGCGAGAGCTCGGGCGGCGGACCGGCGGCGACGAGTAGGTCGTGCACCCGCCGGAGCCGGTCGCGCTCCTCGGCGCTCTCGACACCCTCCATCAGCTCGTCGAAGTCCGGCTCGCGCCTCACAGGACGTCCTCCAGCACGCCGGCGAGGCGGGCGAGCCCGGTGCGCGTCCGCGTCTTCACGGTCCCGAGCGGGATGCCGAGCAGGTCGGCGATCTCGCTCTGCGACCGCCCGCCCCAGTAGGCGAGCTCGATCACCTGGCGCTCGTTCTCGGGCAGCTCGGCGAGCGCGCGGTGGACCCGCCACGCGACCCACCCCGACTCGGCGCGCTCCGCCGGGCTGTCGTCCTCGGCCACTTCTTCGGGCGCGTCGACGGGCGGCTCGCGCTTCGCACGCCCGTTGTCGACGATCGCGTTCCGGGCGACGGCGTAGAGCCACGGCGCCCCGGGGCCTCGCTCGGGCTTGTAGCTGCCGGCGGCGCGCCAGACCGAGGCGAAGGTCTCCTGGACCGCGTCCTCTGCCCGGCCGCGGTCGCCGAGCCGTCGCAGCGCGAGGCCGAACACGGGTCGGGCGTACCGGCGGTAGAGCGCGTCGAAGGCGCTCCGGTCGCCGGAGCCGACCATGCTGATCAGCTCGCCGTCGCTGGCGTCCGAGTACGACAAGACAGACATGGTTACCTGTGGCGCTGGGAGCGGCAAGCACAACTCGACGGCCGCAGCAGAGGTGGACATCCCTACTTCTACGTAGGAGCCGTCTACGCGGTTTGAGACCGCTTCAGCAGTCGGCCGCCGTCGATCACGAGCGTCGTTCCGGTGACGAATCGAGCGCCGGCCAGATAGACAACTGCGTCGGCGACGTCGTCCGGCGTCCCGATGCGGCCGAGCAGCGACTCCGCCGCCCGGCGCTCCTCCTGCTCCGGCGCGACCGCGACCGGCCCCGGCGCGACCCCGACGACGCGGACCTCCGGCGCCAGCGCCCGCGCGAAGACCTTCGTGAGCATCGACAGGGCCGCCTTCGCCGCGCTGTGCGGTGCAAACGACGGCCAGGGCTCGAGCCCCATGACGTCCTCGATCATGATCACGACTCCGCCTGAGTCCCGGAGGTGCGGAGCAGCGGCCTGGGTGACGAAGAAGCCGCCCTTCGCGGTCGCGCCGAAGGCGGCGTCCCAGTCGGCCTCCCTCACCTCGTCGACCGGCATGGGCGCGAAGCCGTCGGACGCGGCGTGGACGAGGAGGTCGAGCCCACCGAGCTCGTCGACTGCGGTTTCGACCACGGCACGGGCGGCTTCGGGGTCGGAAATGTCGCCGTGAACCTTTCCCGCGGCGAACACGTCCCAGCCTTCCGTCTCGAGCCGGGCGGCGATTGCGGCACCGACTCTGCCTGTTCCACCGGTAATCAGGGCTCGCATTACGGCCTCAACTGTAAGGAGTCTGGGTGGTCTGTAAGAAGTTGATTTGGAACGCGATTTTTTCGTGCCTTGCGGGCATAAGTTTCGAGCGCGGAAGCGCTCCATAAAAGGGGGTTCTCGGCAATGAGAAAGGCATTACTGCTCCTCTCCGTTTCGATCCTCGCCGTCGCCGGAGCTTCCGTTGCGCTCGCGGCGGTGACGAGGGTCGTGGCGATCAAGCCCGGCGGCTTCCAGCCGGCAACACGCACGATTCAGACCGGTGACAGCATCCGCTGGCGGAACGACGACACGGTGAACCACCAGGTCGTAGCCGACAACGGCCACTTCGCCTCGCCGGTTCTGAGGCCCAGGCAGACGTACCAGCGGACGTTCAACACCGCGGGGACGTTCCGGTACCGCGACGCACTCGAGCCGGCCGAGCGGGGGACGATCATCGTCCAGGGCCCGCCGCCGTCGGTCTCGGTTGCAGCCTCTGCG